>Ga0071330_1065865_pt1 | contig 54008 bp, 67 predicted proteins | sample GBScel77sediment_FD_63802 | JGI IMG/M metagenome (GOLD analysis project Ga0071330, IMG submission 63802) | Hot spring sediment microbial communities from Great Boiling Spring, Nevada - Cellulolytic enrichment Sediment 77C v2 (version 2) | ecosystem: Environmental > Aquatic > Thermal springs >...
ACAGATTTGGCGGGACACCGAAAGGTTCTTTGGAATACGGAAGGGTGGTTACGATTTCGTTCTCTGCGAACAGTCTTTTGTCAGCTTCGAGCAGCGTTATGAGCTCTCCGAAGATCTTCGAGATATCCCCTCTGTTTATTTCGTCTATGATCAGGAAAAATCTGGGAGCATCTTCTATCGAATTTCTCACAAGGTTTATTTCAGTTTCATCGAGTTGGGGCAGATCCTTTTCCCATCTTTTACTCACGCCGGCATGATGCATGAGGGTGTTGTATGCATTTCTGCAGATTCTCTTGAAAATCCCGTCCTCTACTTCGTATCTTATGTTTCCCTTTTCATCAGCTAACGGCTTCAAGCCCTCAACAAACTCCTCGTAGGAGTAAGATGGATGGAAGGTTACAAATACTGCTCTTTCATAAATATTTGAGGCATTTTCATCCACGAACTTTTTAGCAAGCCAGGTCTTTCCCGTTCCGGGAGGTCCGTAGAGGATGATTTGCTTTTTATCCTTTAGCAGTTTAAAAACTTCGCTGTTTTCTGATTCAATTCTCTCCTCCAAATCCCCGTTTTCAGTTTTGCCTATCTCTTTATTTTCATGTTCAGCATTGTATTTGCTGAGATAAAATGCCGCTTCGGGCAGATTGCTAACTCCTGCTTCCTTAGCAGCTTCTTTGATTGTCTTAACAAGTTCTGGGTAGAGATTGTAAAAATTCTCTCGGCTTTTTTCGAGGATCCTGCCGAACAATTCGTCATTGTGCACGTTTATGACGCCCCTGTATCTATCCCTCCAGAGCGGACAGAACCATTCCGGATGGATTATCGATGCCCACGTCGAAAGAGATACGATTTTCATGCCCCTAATGGCATCTCTGTATTTCTCAAGAACAGCCCAAGCATCATTTTCGGTTTTTGCATCTTTTATTTCCCTGATGTACTCTCTAAATTTTTCAACGCTCGCATCATCCAGACTCTCTGGACCCCCAACGCCAAAAATAAACCAGAAAAGTCTGTCAATATCTCTGTAGTTTTCCCGCAGTTCTCTGTATTTACTGTTTATGAGCTCTTCATAAATTTTTCTTATGGGCTCTCCCGCTTCTACCTTCTCTAAAAACTCTTGGTAAACTTTCAGGACTTTTTCCGAATTTTCGTTCCAGTATTCACCGTATTTTTCTTTTCCTGCCTTTATGGCTGATTTGAGTCTTTCTCTATTAAAATTTCCACCCGCCTCATTCATTTTATCACCGTGCAGTTCTACGTATTTAATCGCCAATTTATAAATTACTTCGCTTTTCTAATTATGTTCTTGCGGAGTTCTGAGCCGGGCAAAGGTTGGAATTTCTTCCACATTCTGTCAGAATAACCGATCTCTCGCGTAATCCGTTTATGGCTAATAAAACCATTCATAGTCTGTTTTCCATTTAGAGTAGCGGAAGTCAAGCTTGTGTATAACGTAGCTTCCGATGGCTGACCATACAAGGTTGAAGGAACCGAAGAGGATGAGAATCCAGGGGATTGCTACGAGAACGAGATGCGCAGCTAAAGCTTTTCTGTATTTTTCTTCCAGATTTTCAGGCCTGTCGGGGTTAACGATGAGCTTCAGGGCCAGGGATGTGAGGTAAGTGCTTATCCGCATTGCCTCTTCAGCCGTTCTGCCCCTTCCTGCTGCGTGGACTGCACCCTTGAACTCGTGGGGATAGCACCGCTGAGATGCCCCTGCTTTTATCGCCTGATGATCAACCGGCTGCAATTGGAGATCCAGTTCTCTGGCTTCATGCGCTTCATCGGATCGATAGTTGAACACCCAGAGCTTCTTTGTTGGATCAACGGAGTAATCCTGCAGGTAGTGCAGGGCTCTCCCGAGATACTCCGCAAAGGGCTGGCCTGCTTTCCAGCTCTTTCTTGCCATTTTCAAATACTTGAAGGCCCATTCAACCGCCTTTTCATCGTGGTGCGGAACGCGTTTTTGATAGAAGCTCCTTCTGCCGTAGATCCAGTAGTAATCTGGATCCCTGTCTGGCAGTATGCTCGCTTCGGCAATCTCTCTGGCATTTTGAAGACCGTAGTATTCGCAAACCTCACGAGTTATCCGGATATGATCCCTCCATCTCATATTAGTTCTTCAGCTTACCTCCACACTGTCCCCGTTACTGAGTAAAATAACACCCTCAAAGTTCTCATCAAACTATCCAAGATTCTTAGTGTATATCGGAATGATTATATCAGGATCCATGTTCTCACCGTCTGAATTCCGGAACCTGCTCGATCGCGCTTTTCAGCCCCTCCAGATGTGTGAACTGAAAATCTTTCACAATTCTGATTCCAATTTCCGGAAGACTTTCCTTCAGGTTTTTAATCAAGGAGGATTTTACTTTATCGGGAAGAATGGCTATAACCGGAGCATCTCTGGATATCTCAAGATGGCGGATGTTATTATTTTTGAGGCAGTTAACCGCCGCTTTTACCCGGATTTTCGTGCGAGGTATTTTATGAAGCGGGCACAGGTCGCAGTCCACGATCAGAATTCCCCTGCTTCTGAGGTGCTCCATCAGTTCATCGAAATTCCGGCACTCTCTGTAGCTTTTAACACTCTTCGGGCATCCACCCAGAAGCTCCTTGCAAAGGTTTTTCCTCAGCCCTCCTTTCCTGTAATCCGAGTCCCTGTCGTAAACGAACCTGTTCTGGGGAATGGATTCCGCCAGAATGTATAATTTGATCTTTCCATGCCTCTCAGCTATTTTCTGTGCCTCCTACTCACGCAATTTTTCGCAGTGATCAACCCATTCCTTCCAGGTCATGCTTTTTGGTCCATATTTTAAATCCTTCAGCCCGTATTTTTCAGCCTCGCAGTTTTGGCAGTTGGGATTAAAATCGATTTTTGCCTCCTTCATGCTTCACTATATGTTAGGTATTCTTTAAATCTTTAGTTCCAAGCCACTGAGACCCCTGCTTCGGAAAGGTTTTCTCTATCCGATGCCAGCACGAACAGTATTCCAGCAAGGGCAGAAAGAAAAGATCAAAACGCTTAGTTCAGCACTTTCTCCTTAAGCACGTCTTTTATTATCTTGTCTCTTTCCTTTATAACCTTTAGCTCCACCCTCGCATCTCCTGTTCATGTCGTTTTTATCTCGTCAATAAAGCTTATAACGTCATCCTTCTTAAATCTTCTCGATAAAGTTCCAGCCAGTTCCATCTTAAATACTTCCGGCTCGTAAATCGTTACTTCAACTACCTCTATAAATTCTTCGGCAATCTTTTTCCTGTCTGAATCTTCTCCAATGGTTTTAAGACACCATCCTCGTATATGACTTCGATATTCAAATACCTTTTGTTGAATTTAGCATGGCTTTGGCTTCAATCCATGTTGCTATTACGATTAAGATGGTTGAGATTAAGGCGAGGGTTAAGCATTCTTTTAAGTCTTCTGCTCTTTCAGCTCAAAATAAGTTTTTAATATCGATAGCAATCACACAAAGAATTGACAACATGAAAATAACCTCGCATCCTCGTATTTAAAATACCTGAACGTGTGTAGTATTCGCAATCTGATAAATCCGATATTGCTTTTTCACTATAGTCTTCATTCAGCCACTTCTTCCATTCGAATTCAGTAGGTTCTCCATAATTGTGGATTAAAAAAATGCTCGGCAAGTTTTAGGGTTTTCTCCTTGTTTAATCCAAGCTCCTGAAAGCTCCTAACAACTGCTTTATTTCCGCCAGGGGATTTGATAAAATCTTTTTGAACACTGGATTCTCAGCCTGAGTAATGGGATTACGGTTCCGTACAGCGTTTTGAACTCTTTATTCTCCTTACTCGGCTCCCCAATCTTGCCGTAGAAGTCATTTATTCGGCTTATCTATGCTTGGAGAATACTTTAGTGCTCTTCTAACTTCAATCTCTTTAATTTTCTAATCATCTCTGGGATGTTAATCTTTAAAGGACAAATCTCTCTGCATTTACCACATCCGACGCACAAAAAGGGTTCGAAATCCCTGCCAGTTATGTAATCCCAGATGACGCCGATTCCGCCGTGATAGATACACCCCCAATCCGCGTTAAGGACTATGTAGGTGGGACACGAAAACAAACAGGCTCCACACCTTAGACAGTGAAGTGATTCCCTGAATTCTGTATCCCTTGCCCTCATTCGACCGTTGTCCACGAAAACTATTCCAAGCTCTTCAGGACCGTGCAATCCGTATATCACGTTTTTCTCAACATCTCCACTCTTGCTGATCCCAGAAATGACGTTTAGATAAGATGTCGTTTTGTATCCAGCGGACATCCATGTGAGCTTTGCAACCTTTACGGCATCTTCAAAGCTCTCCACAATTTTCTCAACTCCCGTAAAAATCAAATGCTTTCTTGGAAATGAGCTAACCAGCCTAACGTTGCCCTCATTTTCGATTAAAAAGACGGAACCCTCAGCCGAGACGACATTGGCTCCTGTGATACCTCCTTCGGCTTTAATTATTTTTTCTCTCAAAATTGCCCTTACCTTTCTCTTCAGATCTTCTATCGAGTTAACCCCGAAAAGTTTCATCGCTTCCTCAGCAGATATATGGATGGCTGGCATGGTGAAATGCCTCGGAGAATCATTCAATAACTGGATTATGAGATCACCCAAATCCGTTTCCCAAACTTCTTTTCCAATCGCTTTTAAATGCTCTTTAATCTCAACCTCATAAGTAACATTCGATTTCGATTTCACGATGAGATCACAATCTTTAAAGAATTCTTCGGCAATTTTTCGCGCATCTTTGGCATCCTTGGCGTAATAAACCTGAAATCCGTTTTTCTCAAGGTTTTTCGTAGCCTTCTCCAAAAGTTTGTCTAAATTTTCTATGGATTTCTCTTTTATCCTTCTAACAGCTTCCGATAGCTCGAAAAACGCAGAATCAATCACTTTTAGTCTTCTCTCTTCGAAATTTCTTGTAGCAATCTTAACGCTCACGTTGAGTTCGATGCGTAAGGTAAAAATAACCTTTTCGATGAGAGGAACTATGGAACTTGAGAAGTTGAGATTCGGAACAGAGCTCATCAAGAGAGGATTCGCAAAAATGCAAAAAGGTGGTGTGATCATGGATGTCACGAATGTCGAGCAAGCCATCATTGCTGAAGAAGCTGGAGCTGTAGCTGTAATGGCTCTTCACAAAGTTCCCGCTGATATTCGAGCATCTGGTGGTGTAGCAAGAATGGCTGATCCCAAAAAGATTCAGGAAATAATGGATGCCGTCACGATCCCTGTCATGGCTAAGTGCAGAATAGGTCACTATGCAGAAGCAAAAGCCTTGGAAGCCTTAGGTGTTGATATGATTGACGAAAGTGAAGTCTTGACGCCGGCGGATCCATTCCACCACATCGACAAGAGGAAATTCACTGTTCCATTCGTATGTGGTGCAAGAAGCTTAGGAGAAGCCGTCAGAAGGATATGGGAAGGAGCTGCAATGATCAGAACGAAAGGAGAGGCTGGGACAGGAAATGTTGTCGAAGCGGTCAAGCACATGAAACTCATGAACTACGCTATCAGCAGGGTAAAGAGAATGGACGATCATGAACTTCTCAAGCTTGCGGAGAACTACGCCAAAGCATATCTGAGAATTCCGAATGTTGTTAGTGAAGAGATGGGAGTAGATTTCGATATAGACCCAGTTTACGAAGAATATACGCTGAACGAAATCGTGGACGGATTATACGAGATCCTGAAAGAGATAAAGAAGCTTGGAAGACTTCCCGTCGTCAACTTTGCAGCCGGTGGCATCGCAACGCCAGCGGATGCTGCACTCATGATGCAACTCGGAGCCGATGGTGTCTTCGTTGGTTCCGGGATATTCAAGTCGTCGAACCCAGAAGCTTACGCAAGAGCGATAGTTGAGGCCGTTCAGCACTACGACGAACCAGAAGTCATCGCAGAAGTCAGTAAAGGAGTCGGAGAGCCTATGAGAGGTCTTGAAATTTCCGAGCTCGAAGTTAGAATGCAGGAGAGAGGTGTTTAATGAGAGTTGTTGTTATTGGGGTTCAGGGGGATGTTGAAGAACACGTTATCTCAGCGAAAATTGCCTTAAAGAAGCTTAAAATCAACGGAGAGGTAATCGCCACAAGAAGAGCTGGAGTCATTCGAAGGAGTGACGTTATCATCATACCGGGAGGAGAGAGTACAACAATCTCAAAGCTCATCTGGGAAGACGGAATAGCTGAAGAGATCATCGAAGCTTACGAAGAAGGAAAACCAATAATGGGGACTTGTGCCGGATTAATTATCTTATCAAGGTATGGTGATGAACAGGTCGAGAAAACGAAAACAAAACTGCTTGGACTGTTGGACGTTAAAGTTAAGAGAAACGCATTCGGTAGGCAAAGGGAAAGCTTTGAAGTTGATTTGGATGTAAAAGGGATCGGAAAATACAGAGCAATCTTCATCAGAGCACCGGTGATAGTGGAAGTCGGGAAAGAGGTAGATGTCCTCGCAACATTCAAAGATAAAATAGTGGCGGTCAGGCAGGAGAAAGTTCTCGGTTTAGCTTTCCATCCGGAATTAACGGGAGATACTAGAATCCACGAATATCTGATCAAACTCAGGGAAATGTAATGATATCGAACCCCATATTTCTGAAAACTCTTTTCAATCCTCCGTTGTAGTTTGTTATAATTATGTTCCCCTCAATCCTCTGAAATAGATCTAAGATTTCATTAAGAAATTTCTTTGATTTGACTTCATCTGATTCCCATTCCCACACAGTGGCATCTAAAATCTCCGCTATGTCTTCTACTTTTTTATCGGCAAAAAATATTTTCATTTCGAGTAGGAAGTTCTTGGCCTTGTGAGGAATAAAGGTGTAATCTTTTATCAGCGCCTGTGAGTCAAGATTGTCAAGCTTTCCAAGCCAGTAGATTATCAAACCGTCTCCGTAAATCTCGAGGTATCGATCGTATTGCTTTTTGGAGTAAAATCTGTGAAGACTTAAATCACCGAAAAGGGCTTTGCTTTCGATCCATCTGATTGTCCTTCCATCTATTTCCAGTCCATCTTCGATGAAAAAGTCCGGAGTTTTCTTTGAGGGTCTCAATATTTTTTCACATTTGAATTCTACATTTAAGGATTCGAGAAAGTCACGGATCATTAGCTCTCCGACCCTTCCACGGGCAACTTGAATTTTAGCGGCGATTGGAGAATAAAGATAATCCGTGTATATGGCATTCCATATCATCTCCTCGAATTCTCCATGGGGATTTTTGAAGTACCTATCGATCTCTTTATCGCTGAATCCAAGGGATTTCATCAGGAATTTCAATCTCAGAACTGGAGGAAGTCGGAGCCACTTTGGAAGTCTCCCTTTTCTTTTCCACTCCTCTTCTATTTCGGGTAATCTGCTTAATAGATTGTGATATGTTCTTTTAACAAAATCAACTTTTTTCTGAGAGAGAATGCCGAATAGTGTTCCTCTCGGATGCTTGTATTTTTTAAAATCGCCAAAGCTCCTTAGATTCCTTCTTATCTTTACAAACTCTTCAAGCTTCATCTTTGATTCTGATAGAATATGCAAAAAACCACCTGACTTTTCCTTTTCTCAGCCCGGCGTATTTTGTTCCTGATTTTACTTCAACTCTGAAGAGCTTCTTTATCTTTGAAATCAACATTCTTGCATCGTTTACATCTTCAAAGTAAACATCAACTCCATGCTTTTCTCTAACTATTTCGACATTTTCAAGCTTCTCTAGAATTCTTTCAAGCTTCTTGTAATCCCCTCTTAGCTGAATGACTGCCGGATGCTTCACGGTGAAATATTTATATCTGTGTTTATCATTTTAACGATCATGGATAAACTCGTTGAGATCGAAGAAGATCTTCAATACATAACGGTAGCATCAAGAAAAGATCTGAAAGAACACGCACTGATAAGGATAGTTCTCTCTACGCTTGCCGATATTGAAGAGATAAACAACATAACGAAAGGAGATTTAGAGATAAAGAAATCTAACAGTAGACAAGCCTTCGCTCTAAATCTGAGAAAGGGTGGAAAGAGTAGAAAAGCCCCCATAGATGAAACTACATATGAGATTCTCTCCGAGATCTCTAAGAATTACACAAGAAGGCAGAGAATCTTTGATTACACTTATGAGGAGATCGATAAGATGATAGCGAAGTATTCTCCATCATCTAAGAGATACGGACTAAACGAGCTAAGAAAAGGTGTCATAAAGATTCTTGAGGATAATCTACTCAACGTACCCGTAGAGGAGATATTTAACATGAATTTCTGGGAGCTTTTTGACTTTCTATCCGAGTTCCATCCAATGTTTTCCGGAATGTGGGATCTCAAGGATGATGATGTGGCTCAGGACTATTTCAGGATGCTCAGTAAAAGACACGGTATTAGTGATTATTCGGAAATCTCTGAAATAAGTGGAGAAAGCATCGAAAGAATAGAAAAACTTATGAAAAAGAAATGGTTCCAGAGCTACTTGGAGTTTTAATAGGTGTTATCGCCGGGATAGTTCCCGGAATACATCCGAACACTTTTGCATCTCTAATGCTTGGATTCTCTTTTATTTTTTCGCAATACTTTAGCAACTACGAGATTGCGATCATCCTTTTCGTGGCTTCGATAGTCTACTCGGTTGTTAACATAATACCAGCTGTTTTTGTCGGTATCCCTGATGAAGATACTTCCCTCGCAGTTTTTCCCGGTCACAGACTCGTTTTAGATGGTCAGGGTTTTAACGCAATATCTCTTTCAGCAATATCGAGTTTTGTATCGTCTGTAATGTCGATTCCCCTTTACTATTTGCTACTGATGTTCCCTAATTACATCGAATCTTTAGGAGATCTGACGAAAATCGTTTTAATCTTAGTAATTGCCTACCTGATATATCTTGAGAGGGAACCTTTTGGCGGTAGTTTAGTTTCCTGGAAGAAAAGATTCTATTCTTTGCTTGTCATAATATCCTCAGGATTCCTTGGTTATATTTCTTTACGATACTACAATAATAGTGAAATATCCGTGTTATTCCCGTTGCTCTCAGGACTGTTTGCCTTCCCGACTCTGATAGCGAGTATCAAATCCGAAAAAATTCCCGAACAAAAATTCACGATAGAATTCCCCCGTATCGGCAACATCTTAAGGGGTGTTCTTTCTGGGCTTTTTGTTTCACTTTTTCCCGGAATAAGTTCCGGAGTTGCTACGGCACTTTCTGTAAGGAGAAACGACAGCGAAAAAGATTACATCACATCTATAAGCTCCGCCAACACTGCGAATACTTTTCTGAATTTCGCCGTCCTCGTATCTACGGGAAGGGTTAGGAGTGGAATCGCCGAAGCCTTTTCGAGATTAACAGATCCCACCTGTTTTGCTTTGCTACCGTTTATAGGGATTTCTGCGGCTTTCGTAGCCTTTGGACTTACGCTTCTAATTTCTCTCCCAATTACGCGGTTGTTCAACTATATAAGCCCATCAAAGATATCTAAGGCTATTCTGATCTTTCTTGTTGCCTCTGTATATCTCACAAACGGTTTTTCTGGACTAGCTATCTTTGCCGCCGCTTCGAGCATTGGAACTGCCACATTATTCCTCAGAGTAAGGAGAATAAGCTGTATGGGAGTGATAATTTTACCAACGCTTTTTAGATAACTTTTCTAACCCACCCCTTAGAAATCATTTCCTCAATCTTTCGGACGAATCTATCCCTCGTTTTGACAATCGGGATGATGGTTGTGTCCCCTCTGATGTTTATGATCTTGTCTGTGTATTCAATTGCATCATCGTGTCCGTGATAAAGAACCCACCTTTTGTATTCGTTGACATTTGTGAATGAGGAGTATGTAATCAATTCGACGATAACGAATTTATCTTCCACGATTCCGTGAAGTGTTTCGTAATCAATAATGAACAGCCGACCGTTGGAATAGAACAACCGCTCGACCTCCATGGCAAGAGCGTTTCTTATAAAATCCTCCATTGTGAACTCCTCGGGTTCGTCGATGATAAATGGCCCGTGATAGACAATGTCCATGTTCTTTAGGAATATGAGAGTGTTTAAATAGTATTGCATAAAAGTAATTAAACTAGTCTCGCTACTCAGAGATATGGATAAACCAATACTCCAAGTAGCCTTAGACTTACTCGAGCTGAAAAGAGCTATTGAAATCGCAGGGGAAGCGCTAGAAGGCGGTGCCGACTGGATCGAAGTAGGTACTCCCCTCATAAAGAGTGAGGGAATGAATGCTGTCAGAGAGATCAAGCGGAAATTCGGGGTAACAACAGTGGCTGACATGAAAACGATAGATACGGGAGCCATAGAAGTGGAGATGGCGGCAAAAAGCGGTGCCGACATCATAATCATACTTGCGCTGAGTGATAATTCCACGATAAAGGAGGCGATACGAGCCGCAAGGAAGTATGGTGCCAAAATAATGGCCGATCTTATCAACACCCCGAATCCCGTAGAACGAGCCAAGGAGCTTGAAAAATTGGGTGTTGATTACATAAACGTCCATGTGGGGATAGACCAGCAAATGATGGGAATGGATCCCCTCGAAGTTTTGTCGAAAATTGTTAAAAAAGTTGAGATCCCAGTAGCAACCGCTGGCGGATTGGATGCGGAAAAAGCCGCAGAATGCGTGGCATTGGGAGCGAACATTGTGATCGTGGGAAGCAATATAATAAAATCAAGGAACGTTACGGAATCTGCAAGGAAGGTCAGAGAGAAGATCGACGAAGCCTGGAAAAAAGGGAAAACTGTTACGATCAGAAAGAAAAACTTAGAGGAAGAGATAAGGGAAATTCTAATGAAGGTGTCCACGCCGAACATAAGCGATGCCATGCACAGGGCTAAGGCTATGAGGGATATTCGTCCGATCGTCAGAGGTAAAAAGATCGTCGGAAAGGCAGTGACTGTAAGCACGATGGATGGAGACTGGGCTAAGCCAGTTGAGGCGATCGATGTCGCTGGAAAGGGAGATGTCATTGTTATAAAGTGTTCGGGAGATGAAGCCGCCGTCTGGGGCGAATTAGCAACAAGGAGTTGCATAAACAAAGGAATTGCCGGCGTTGTGATAGATGGAGCTGTTAGAGATGTAGATGATATAAGAGAACTCGGTTACCCGGTTTTTGCGAAAAGAGAAGTCCCGAACGCGGGAGAACCGAAGGGATTTGGGGAGATAAATGTGAAAATCTTTTGCGGCGGCGTGGAGGTGAATCCGGGAGACTGGATCGTGGCGGACGATAACGGTGTCATGGTTATTCCGAAGGAAAGGGCTTATGAGATTGCGAGGAGAGCCTTAGAAGTTAAAAAGCACGAAGAGAGAATAAGGGGCGAAATAGAGGACAAAGGAAGAACATTAGCGGAGATAGTTGAACTATACAAGTGGGAAAAGGTTCAGTAGCATGCCACTTAAGGCGTCTCTGAGTTTTTTTTCCACGATAAAGACTGGGGGAGATTTTGAAGATTTAAGAAATAACCTCTGGATAATGCCACTTACGGGATTTATTATCGGTTTGATGATTGCCCTTCTATCCTACCCTTTTTTCTACTTTGGGATTGGTTTTCTCATCGTCGTAATATACGTGGCGGTAGAGGGGATAAACCACATCGATGGATTGGCTGACTTCTTCGATTCGTTTTTTGCTCCCGAAAACAAAAAGATAAAAGCTCTGAAAGATTTGCAAATCGGAAGTGGAGGTCTTATCGCCGTTACAATCTACATCATCGCCCTCTCAAACTTTTTTCAAATCATCGATAATCCCATTCCCGCCATAATTCTGTCGCAAACTCTCGCAAAGCAGGGGATGCTACAGTTAATGCTCTCGTCGAAACCGCTCTGGGATGGTTTGGCAGCGGAATTCATGAAAGGGATTAAGAGAAGAGATTACATCTCTTACGCTTTCTCTATCTCAATTGCTCTTTTGCTCTCCTTGAAATATCCCGAAGCTCTTCTGTCCTTGGTTGTTTATTTTGTCCTCGTTTACGTTTTCAGATACTATGTTATCAGAAAGTACGGAGGCATTAACGGAGACATGCTAGGAGCGTTAAACTGTTTAATCTTTGCAGGTGTTTTAGGAGTATGGTGCTTGCAATAGTCATGTGCGGTGGTCGCGGAAGCCGGCTTGGATTTGTGGAGAAGCCGATGATTGAGATAAAAGGGAAAAAGCTGATCGAACACATCCTCGAAGAGATCGAATTGGCGGATTTAGAAGTAATCTGCGTGACATCTCCATACGCGAAGAAGACGGAGGACTTTTTGCGAAAAAGGGGATTGGAAGTCTTCAGAGGAAGCGGCTTAGGATACATGGAAGACCTCAAGGAAACCATTGAGAGCTATGGGATATTAGATCCAGTGTTTACAGCGAATTCCGATCTTTATATAGTCCGAAAAGGTGTTTTCTTGGAGTTCTTCAAATTTTACATGACCTCTGATCATCCTGCGATATCCATGATTTACGAGAACGGCAATCCTGTCGGCATCAATGCGTTCGATCCCTTCTTTGACGAGCAAAGAGAGGAAAAATTCATTATAAATGAAGGAGATATCATAAATGTAGACACACCCCAAGATCTGGAGAGGATCGTATATGGACGTATATTTTGAGAAAAGAAAAAGAATGGTAGAAAAACTAAAAAGAGAGCTTAATCTAAGTGAAAAAGTATCCAAAGCCATGTTAAAAGTTCCAAGACACGTTTTCATCCCCGAATATACGAGCGAAGCCTATAACGATTATCCCCTCCCAATCGGATACGAGCAGACTATAAGCGCCCCTCATATGGTTGCTATAATGTGTGAGCTTCTTGACTTAAAGGAGGGTGAAAAAGTTCTCGAAGTCGGAACAGGATCCGGTTATCACGCTGCTGTAGTTGCGGAAATCGTCGGAGAGAAAGGAAAGGTGATCTCGATCGAAAGAATCCCGGAACTCGCCGAACGTGCCAAGAGAACGTTGGAATCTCTCGGAATAAAGAATGTAAATGTCATCGTCGGAGATGGCAGCAAGGGATACGAGGAGGAGGCACCCTATGATAAAATATACGTAACGGCGGCCGCCCCCGACATCCCTAAGAGTCTCATCGAACAATTGAAAAACGGTGGTAAAATGGTCATACCCATAGGAGATTACGTTCAATACCTTTACGTAGTTGAGAAAGACAAAACCGGCAAGATCACAAAAAAGAATTGGGGTCCGGTTAGATTTGTCCTGTTGATCGGAGAAGAAGGATTCAAGGATTGAGCATATCCCGACTCGGAGGGAGCTTATGAAAACCCTTGTTCACGAAATCATAGATTTACTTCAAAAAGAAGAACTAACGGCAAAGGAAATCTGTTACAAGCTCGATATAGACCCAAAAAGAGAGAAAGAGATTTATGAGATTTTAAAAAAGGTTGCCAAAGTTGTGAGAAGTAAGGGAAAAACTCTCATGATGTCCCCACCTAAATGCAAGAAGTGTGGGTTCGAAATGAGTAGTTTAAAGGCTAGCAGATGTCCGAAGTGCAAAAGCGAATGGATTGAGTCTGCAAGATTCAAAATCGAATAAACCTCTTACCGATGAAATATATTTCAGAACTTCTCTTCCTCGAAGCTGGCGGTGAATGGAGTTTTTTAAATCTGAAATATTTTTTGAACTCGTTGTAAAGCTTTGGAGTCTCAGATCCTTGGAACATCTTGACAACGAAGTTCCCACCACTTCTGAGGAAGATCTTGGCGATTTCGAAAGCGGATCTTGTAAGCTCAACCGATCTGAAGTGATCCAAATCCCAGTGACCCGTTATCTTCGGAGATGCATCCGATAGAACAACATCGAACTCATCCCGGATATCTCTTATCTTTTTTATGGTTTCTTCGTCCGTTATATCTCCTTGGATAAAGATTGTATTTTCGATCTCTTTCATCGGATTGATGTCCACGGCTACGACATTGGCTCCAAGCTCGACTGCAACCTGAGACCATCCGCCCGGTGATGCACCCAAATCGAGAACCCAGTCTCCGCTTTTGATAATCCTGAATTTTTCGTTCATTTGTAATAGTTTGTAGGCGGCTCTACTTCTGTACCCCTCTTTCTTGGCTTTCCAGTAGTAGTAATCCTGCCGATCCTCAATCCTTCTCGGTTTCATAAACTTTCACAAAAACTCTTCTCGTTCTTGGACCGTCGAATTCTAAAAAGAGAATTCGCTGCCAAGTTCCGAGCATGAGTCTTCCGTCCTCCACAGGAATCACAATGGAATTACCGAAAAGACTCGCCTTTATGTGGGAGTCTGCATTATCGTCAATTCTGTCGTGGAGGTATCCGGCACCTCTCGGAACAAGCTCGTTTATCTTCGAGAGTATATCCTGAAGTAATCCGCTTTCAGCTTCGTTGATAATGACTGCTGTTGTTGTGTGGGGGGAGTAAACTACTGCCAAACCGTTTTTTCCCTTAACGAACTCCCTAACTTTATCGGTTATATCTATTATTTCCTCCCGTTTCCTGCTTCTTATCTCGATCATGGGACTCTCACTACCACTTCTTTTAGATTTTCATCAAGTTTGAAATTACCAAAAGTGATTATCTTTGCAACACTTCTGCTTAAAATTTTAATCCTTCTGTTTTCAAAATCAATCTCCTTAAGCAATCCCGGTGAGACGTATTTTTCGTCTCTCAGTCCTAAAAAGAGGTTCTCAAGCTCGGAAGGCTTCACGATATTTATTTCAGCTACGTTAAAGTATTCCCTTAAAGCTTTAAGGACTTCCGTGCTGATCTCAAAATTCTCTGAATATATATTTAGAAAATCGTATCCTTTCTCGGCATAAATGACATCTCCAAAACTGTTTAGGATCTCATCTTCGACTTTTTCTCCTTTGAATAGGGTTGTATTGACCAACCTGATATCTTCAACACTAATTTCAAAGATCTCAGCATCTTTTAACCACTCTTCGTATTTTTTACCTCTGTAATAGAAGCGGGTGTCTCTATCTCTTTTCTTGATTACGAAGCTTTCCACTTGATAAACTTCGTAATCTTCAACAAAGTAAGGATTAAAATCAAAGCTAACAATAACGTCGGGTTCGAATATCTCAATCTTGGCCAACTTATATTCCCTCGCTTTTTTCCCTTTAATCCAGCCCGTTGTGTCTACGATAACTGAGTCACCAGCTTTTTTCGTTAGATATTTGAACGCTTTCAAACACCTCGCTTCAAAACCTGCGGGAGAAATAACACCGACAAAGACGGCATCCTTCAACTTCAACTGGGAGAGCGAATAAACCTCCGACTCCCGCACACCCAATCCCATTGCGGCTGGATGGACGATGTCGTTCTGACCTATATCGGCATCTATGGCTTCTTTAACAGGTAGTTTATTCATCGCGTAGACGCAGAAGCTACTTTTTCCTTTATCAACATCCCCAATTACAAAAATTCTTTCATAATCCTCTTTTACGAAGTCTTCCCATGATTTGGGGATAGTTTTCCCGTTAACTAAGAAGAAAGTTCCGCTTATCTCAACTTCAGCATCGTTGGCTAGGTAGAGTGGATAAATTTTCCCTTCGGGGACGTTGATATCGCTAACGGTAGCACCGAATAACTCAGCTTTTTCGTTGCTCCTGAAGTGTCCGGGTCCGAAAAGAAGGATTGTAGTATTGCCCTCCACCCTCATTTCCACTGGATGATAACGGCTCTCATCTCAGGCTTTGCTTCAAGAATTTTCGTAAAGTTATGATCGTGCATGAAAACGATATTGAATCCGCCGTATCTTGTCACGTTGTAGTATTCCGTGACGTTGCTTTCAACGAAGAAAACATTTTGTAGGAAATTTATGGCTATAACCTTATCATAGCCACCACTCTCGTTTACGGCAATTCCTTCAAAGTAGAAATCCGCTATCTTTCCAGTGCTGTTTTCAAGCTTTATTGAGGAATTTGCGGTTTCTCCAAATAGAACGACGGCAAAATCGTAATTAATGCTTGGTAATTTTGAGGTCAGGTTAGAGAAGCTCCCAGTTGCATTCTCACTCACCCTATCAATGAAATCATAAACGCTATTCAACGTTCCAATAGCCGCTGGGTTGATATTTTCGGCAAATCCGTATCCGTTTTTTATCTTCACAGTTACGTCTTTGTATTTCGTTTTTTGGTCATAAGAGAAGAATATCTTCGAGTTTCCCGTATCAAAGAGATACAGATACTCCGAACCGAATATAGTTTGATTAAGTACAGCATAAAATACAGAGTTTACTTGCGAAAATCTGATGTATCTGAAGATGGGATCGTTCATGACTATGCTTTTCCAATAATTCGATATCAAAGTGCTCATATTAGTATCGTTTAGATTAAAATTGAGGTAGTAGACGTATTGAGCATCCGGTAGGATATCAAGGATTTCTTTAAAATCTCTTACTTCATAGATTACTTCTCTCTGCGGAGTTGTTTGTGTTTCTTTCAGAGTGTAAGCAAAGACTGAACCAATCATTATCAATGCTAAGATTATTGCAAGGATTTTGGCAGATCTCTTTTCCAAAACTTTCGCCATGTCATTTAGTGCAAGTCGTAAGTTATTTAAATATTTGTTGCTTTTCTTAAGGGTGTACTGAATGTCTCGTCTGGGTGTGTTGTCTTTTAGTCTAAGTGGATTTTTCTAAAATGTCTTTAACACATCTTATCCGAATACTTCTAGGGTGTAACATACCTCCATTAGCATAGAGAGCAAGTCTTATATATCGCATAATGTTGAGAATTAATAAGCTCCGGTGGTGTAGCCCGGCCAATCATACGGGACTCTCGATCCCGTGACCCGGGTTCAAATCCCGGCCGGAGCATAATTTTACAAATTAAGACTAAAGACAATCCTGATCTGAAAATTAGAAAACTTTTAGATTTTCGAAAGGTGGCAACATTTTTATCTGGTTTTACGGCCCTTCTGTTTAAAGAGAAATACTTTGGACAAAAAATTTGAGAAAGTAAAAATCGCTACTTGATCTGTTTAGGTAATTCGCTTCTTTTTTTAAAAACATCTTTTATAATGACGATGTCTCCGATAGCTTTAACGAGTCTGTAGGGGATAATCACACCCACAGCATTAGTGTTTATTAAAGTTCTATTAACATCAACAACGGCCAATCCCTTAACAACCTTGGTTTCAATATCTATCGAGAGGTCTGCAACTTTACCTACGTATCTACCCTTGTCCGTGTAGACCGAAAGGCCAAACACCGAGGAAACTTCACCAATCATACGATAACTTTTCTCTAATTATATTTAAGTCTTCAGTATCTACTCAAGATTTCGATTGCCTTTTCGAGTAGCATGTAAATACCGCTCCTACCTTTCATAATTCTCAAATGACCCGGTAAAATGTATTCTGGCTCCAGATCTCTGATCTTCTCAAGGGATTTTATTAGATCATTCTTGTTACATCCGTAGAGATCAAATCTCCCCGGAAAACCGTTTTCGAAGATAAGATCACCCGTAATAGCGGCACCGTATTCCTGAAGGTAATACGTCAGACTGCCGGGACTGTGACCGGGTGTTCTTATGATCTCTATGTCAAGTTTACCTAAGCACAGGAACTTCCCCAATTTTATGTCAGATTTGTAATTGTAAAGGGAGATCGAGAGATCTTTTTCACTGAAGCCTAAGAGGGCTCCTTTCCTTAAGAACATCTCATTGCTCTCACAGTGATCCTTATGGAGATGAGTGTTCAACACGATGTCTACACTCTCAATCCCATCGTTCCACATTAGACCCATTAAGTTTGTATAACTTTTGAAAGTTCCCGGATCTATTATCGCAGTATCCTCGTCAACGATTATGTAACTATTCGATGAATCATAGAAGGCGGAACCCCAAGTGTATGCAAATACTTTATCAAACAGCTTCAAAAAAATCACCTCCGAACTCGGCTATTATAGGAACGTGATCGCTCGGTCTTTCCATAAGCCTAGGTTTTAAATCAACGTAACAAGCCGTGCATTTATCCCCAACATCCTTTGTGGCAAGAATTGCATCGACTCTCCATCCTATTCCCCTTTTAACAGCATCTTTGACTCGATAATCGTAGAATGTGTAGATCCTCTCATTTGGATGAAACTTTCTCAACAGATCCACAAATCCAAGTTTGAGTATCTCTTTATAAGCTTTCCTAACATCGATATGGAAACAGACATGGTTTCTTAACTTATCGGGAGAATGAACGTCGATATCGTCGGGAGCAACATTCATATCCCCGCAAACGATCGTTTTTTTTGAATTTCTTAGATAATCTCCTAATCTTTTGAGAAAATCAAGCTTGTATCTGTATTTTTCCGAATCTATACGGTAGCCTTGCGGAACATATACATTCATTATTCTGACGTCTCCAAATTTAGCTGAGATAACTCTGTCTGGATCTTTACCGTCTAATCCGATCTCTATTTCATCGGGTTCGTATTTCGTCGCGATTGCAACGCCGTTCCTTCCTTTCGATCCGTTAAAGTATGTAAGATATCCTATTCTTGAGAAATAGCTTTCTGGAAAGTTTTTGTTGTCGACTTTTGTCTCCTGCATGCAAAGTATATCAATACTTTCTTCTTTGAGCCACGGAATCACTATGTGAAGTCTCGATCTGATAGAGTTGACATTAAATGTGGCTATCTTTACCTTTTCAGGGATGTTACCACCCCGTGACATCTGCAAGCGGTTGCAACTACTATCCGATCTCCAACGGATTCAAGGAGCTCTCTCAGCAGATCTCCTTTTATAGCACCGAGTCCCGGTTCTAGATATTCGCTTTTTATGACAAATCCGTCTGGAACTGCAAATCTAACGAGTTCGTACATTGGTGCAGGCTTTTTTATCTTAGTGACCGGGCAGATGTCGGGAGCACTGCAGTCTTCGAGGCATGTTGCATCACGATTGTAACTAACAACGACAGAACCTCTCCCTACGGAGACGATAACTTTCGAGGGTAGCCCTGAGAGAATACAGTTAACTTTTTCATCCCACTCCTCCATCTTATGGAATTCTTTTACTAAGGCCGCTGCAAGATGGATTGGCGCCGTAGGAAATACGAGTTCAGGTTTTTTCTCCAGTAAGATTTCTGTTAGTTCTTTCACACCACCTTTTAGAAATTCGCCTTTTCCGTCAAATTCTTTCAGCTTCCTTCGAACCAAGCAATCTTCGTTCGAGTCAATCACCACGAAATCTCTTTTGTTATCGATCAACCACTTAACTGCCTTGAGACCGAATTTTCCACCGCCAAATACAACATCCATGTTAATCGATGTGGTAATAGAGTTAATGAATTTTTTACTGTCTTAGCGACTTCATTTTCTGATAGAGTTCTTCACCAAGGTTACTTAGTATTTCTCTTGAAAATGAGATCTCACCTGTATCGATATTTGCTACGGCTTTTCCGATTATTCTTAAAAGAATATCGAAAATCTCTATGTCAAAACAGATTTTATCCCCATTTTTTTCAGATTTTTCAAGTAGCTTCCTCAGAATATCGAATTCGTCAGTCACGAAAAATATTTTAGATACACTACTTTTAATAATTTTTAGGGAGGTGATAGTAATGAAAATATGGTACATAGGCGCTTATGGCATAGTTTCGACAACTGCGATGGTTGGTGGAAAGCTTATTGAGAAGAAAATCGTGGATAGAATTGGTCTTGTCAGCGAACTTCCATATTTCAACGGTATCGAAAAATACGCCCCTCTTAAGTTCGAATTTGGTGGTCACGAGGTAAGAAAGATTAAGAACGCTTACGAGGCCGCTTTACAGCACTGGAACGAAAACAGACATTTCGAAAGGCAATATCTTGACGAGGTTAAAGAAGATCTCGAAAAGATAGTTGCAGCAAAGGGAACTGCCTTGAATTGCGGAAGCGGAGTCCAAGCACTTGGAGATCTCGATGTTCTCGAAAACGAGGTGAAAACGCTTTCGGAAATCGTTGAAAGGATAGATAAGGATCTAAGAAGCTTTGCTGATAATGAGACTGTTGTAATAAACGTTGCGTCTACTGAACCGCTCCCGAAGTTTAACGAAAAATACCATACAACACTGGACGGGTTCGAAAAAATGATCGAAGAGGATGCGAAGGAGTACGCAACGGCAAGCATGCTGTATGCTTACGCGGCTCTGAAGAACGGAATACCTTATGGAAACTTTACACCAAGCGCTGGATCTTCAATACCAGCACTTAAGGAGCTTGCAATTGAGAAGAAAGTCCCACACGCCGGAAATGATGGAAAAACGGGAGAAACTCTCGTAAAAACGACTTTGGCACCAATGTTCGCCTACAGAAATCTTAAGATAATCGGATGGATGAGTTACAACATACTCGGAGACCTCGATGGGCTTGTTCTAAGCCACTTGGAGAACAAGGAGAGTAAAGTCATAAGTAAGGACAAGGTTCTTGAAAAAGTTCTTGGGTATTCGCCATACAGCATAACAGAGATTGAATACTTTCCTTCACTAGTTGATAACAAGACAGCCTTCGATTTTATTCACTTCCAAGGATTCTTGGGGACAAAGATGAAGTTTTACTTCATCTGGGACGGTATCGATGCGATCGTAGCGGCTCCCCTGACGATAGACATAGCAAGATTTTTGCTCTTCGCAAAGAAAAAGGGACTTTACGGCGTGATAAAGGAAATGGGGTTCTTCTTCAAGAGCCCAATGGAGAACGAAAACGTTAACACCCACTCACAGTTCGAAGAACTCAAAAAATGGTTTAGCGAGAATTTATAATTTGCTTAGGTAATCAACAACGCTTTTGAAAAGCCTTAGGCCATCTCCTTCCTTTCTCTCGACCCTCATCCAGTCTGGATGTTGCCACGGATGGATTACCCTCTCAGGGTGCGGCATTAGTCCGAAAACGTTTCCCTTAACATTGCAAATTCCGGCTATGTTTTTGAAGCTCCCGTTCGGATTCCAAGGATATCCTGCGTAATTTCCTTCGCTGTCAACGTATCTAAACACTATCTGGTCGTTTTCCCTAAGTGTTTCGAAGAATTCTTCCTCTTTTCCGATAGGAAACACGACCTTTCCCTCCGCATGGGCAACTGGAAACATCACGATCTCGTCTCCGTATCTTTTCGTGAAGATACACTTACCCCTGTTCTCATGTCGGAGATATGTGGGACGACATTCGAATCTGTTTGAATCGTTTATCGCTAAAGCCATCAGCGGCTTATCTGCAATCGGTTTATCCTCATCGAATCCTGGCAAGGCTCCAAGCTCGACAAGAACCTGAAAGCCGTTGCATATTCCCAGAATCGGATAGCCTTCACGGATGAAGTCTTCCAAATCACTCCTCAGAAGGCTTTTAACTCTTGCGGAGAAAATCGCCCCAGCTCTGACGTAGTCTCCAGCAGAGAATCCTCCGGGGAAAACAAGGCACGAGTAGTCCCAGATGTTTCTCGAATCACTCTCCTTAATCATGTCACTGTAGAACTGCTTCAGATGGACAGCTTCTGCCTGAACACCTAGGGATCTGAAAGCCTTCACAGTCTCGTCTTCGCAGTTTGTCCCTTCAATCCTTAGGACTGCAACCTTTATCTCCTCCAATTCCATGGTATCACCCCAAATATTTCTTCATACCTTCCCTCCAAGCTCTGTCTGCTTTGCCGAGGGGAATCGCACACTTCCCTTTGAATTTCAGGACGTCACCGCCGCAGTATCCTATTACCTTGGCTTCCAACCCTTTTGATCTTAGATTTTCCACGATTTTCTCGTCTTTTGTCTCCAAAATCCACCTCGTGTTCGATTCGCTAAACATCTCAACGAAATCGAGATCGACCTCGAATCCGATCTGTCCGGCGATAGCCATTTCGGATAAGGCTACAGCGACACCACCTTGGGAGACATCGTGGCATGAGAGAACTTTAAATTTGCTAAAGGCATCCAATAGAGTTTCCGTATAGGTTTTTAGTCTTTTAGGATCAGTTCTCGGAACATGATTGCTTCTGAGCCCCGTGATCTTTGAGTAAAGGCTTCCTCCGAATTCTCGCTTTGTCTCACCTACGAGGATCAGAGCTGATCCTTCCTTCTTGAAATCGACGCTTATAGCTTTTCTCACATCGTCGATTATCCCTACACCGATCAGAGTTGGTGTTGGTGCTATACGACCGTATGGCGTTTCATTGTAGAAGCTAACGTTACCACTGACAACGGGAATTCCGTATTCCTTGGACATCCAACCCAAAGCTCTGACGCATTCGACAAACTCTCCCATTCTGTCCGGCTTTTCTGGATTTCCGAAATTCAGACAATCGACGAAGCTGTGTGGTCTGCTGTTGACTGCTACGAGGTTCCTAACCATTTCATCGAAGGAGGAGGCAGTGCCCCAGTAGGGATCGATCGCGGTCATCCAAGGATTTACGTCCGATGTTATTGCGATTCCCCTAAAGGATTCCGTTGGTTTGATTATTGCAGCGTCTCCGTGTCCCTCAAATCCTATAATCCCCTGAAGTGGCTTCAGGACTGTACATGCTCTCACCTCGTGGTCATATTGTCTAATTATCCATTCCTTACTCGCCACGTTTGGGTGTGACAGCATTTTCAGGATTATTTCTTCGTATTTGCCCACGTCTTTTACTTCGTCTACGGGCTCTACCTTCTTGGTGACGTATTCCCGCTGGTATTCCAAGCCAGCCGAGAGAAATTCTATATCGAGATCGTATATCTTGTATCCTTTGTAGTATATCCTCAGCCTTTTGTCTCCAGTCGTTACTCCGATCACCCTCGCTTCAATGTCCCACTTCTTAAAAATGTAAAGGACTTCATCAACATTTTGAGGCTTTACCGAGAAGATCATCCTCTCCTGACTTTCGCTTATCCAGATTTCCCAAGGGGCCATACCTTCCTCTTTTAGGTGGACTTTATCGAGCCAGACTACGGCACCACATCCCCCAGCTAGGCACATCTCACCGACAGCACCACTTAGTCCACCGCCACCCAAATCCTTCATCCCGGAAATGAGATCAACCGCCTCTAAGCATGCATGGATGAGGGGCTCCTTCATTATCGGATTACCAAGCTGAACTGCACTCCTTGACTCCTCTTCACTCTTTTCGTCAAGCTCTGCGGATGCGAACGTCACTCCGTGGATCCCATCTCTTCCAGTGGCACCTCCAGCCAAGATCAGGATTTCGTTTTCTCCTCCGACTCTGCTTGGGATAATTTTATCCTTACGGGCGATTCCTATGCATCCGACGTTAACCAAGCAGTTTGTCAGATAACTCCGATCAAAGAAGACCATTCCCGCTACGGTGGGGATACCAACTCTGTTTCCATAGTCTCTGATACCCACAACAACTCCTGTCAGGAGATAAACGGGGTGTTTCGTTCCCTTTGGGAGCTCTTCATATCTCGTATCGAGTTCGCCAAAGAAAAGGGGATCGATCAGTGCCACAGGCTGAGCACCCATGCAGACGACATCTCGAAGGATTCCTCCGATTCCAGTGGCTGCTCCTCCGTAGGGCTCTATTGCTGATGGATGGTTATGACTTTCAAATGCTATTACGTAGGCGTGTTCATCATCGAATTCGACAACGCCAGCATCGTCAGATGTAGAGATAACGTAATCCGTTTTGAACCCTAAGAGATACTTTTTTAGATAATATTTGGAGCTTTTGTAACAGCAGTGTTCACTCCAAGCCTGTCCGAAGCTCTGAAGTTCGATGTCAGTCGGATTTCTTCCTTCTTTTATGAAATAGTCTTTTATTTTTCTCATCTCATCGAGGCTTAAATTCAATCCCATTTCGTTGCTTATCCTTATCAGGTCTTCATCAGTGGCGTTGAGAATATCTACTTCATAAATCTCGAAAGGATAATCTAATTTGCGGAACATATTAATCAACCCACTTTATGGAGTAATCTTGAATAACGGGATTTGCCAAGAGCTTTTTGCACATCTCTTCGATCATTTTTTCCGCCGCCTCTTTGCTTTTAGCTTCAAGCTCGATTCTGAAGACTTTTATCGATGATACGTTCTTCACATTCCGAAATCCAAGGAGATTTAGTGCTTTTTTCGTAGCTTCACCTTCTGGATCTACGACACCTTTTTTCAATTTTATAAACACATCTGCAGTAACTTTCATGTTCTTGCGTAGTCAGAAGTGTAAAAATATTTAGCGTTATGAAAAGTATCAAAAGCGGAGCTACAAAGATGGGGGATATATAACCAGCCGACGTAGATTGGAACGGCTATAAACCTCTCGAAAATATTCGAAGAGTGCGCCGGCCGGGATTTGAACCCGGGGCAGGGGCTCGGCAAGCCCCTGTGTTAGCCAGGCTACACCACCGGCGCTTAAATTATTTTAGCAAAAGTTGTTAATAACACTTTCGGATTGATATAGTTAATGCTGATTGCAAAAGATACTGAGAAATTACAGCAGATGCTAACCTCTTGGATAATCGACAACGCGACAAAGATTGAATCGAGATACGGGACGGAGTTAAGAGCTAAACCGATATTGATTGTTTCCGAAAAGAGTGACGCTGATGAGGACACAAGTGGATGGAGAATATGTGATGAAACATACTTAGACAGGATTCTTGAATGCATCGATGATGCAATCGAGAAGCTGAGTAAAGTCCCATACACAAGAAGGGTCTCGATACCGATATGGCGTCCAAAAGATCATTTCTGCAATACTCCGCCAGCAATAACTGAGATAAGTTTTCTATTTGTTGATAACAGACTCCACGCAACTGCTTTTTTGAGATCTCTTGACGCGGTAAACTATTTTAAAGCAAATTTTGGATTGATCAGCTACGTTCTCGAAGAGATTGCGGGCAAAACAGGAAACGTAGCTGGGAGTGTGGCAATGCTCATCGCGGCTCCTCACATCTACCAGAGAGATGTACACAGAGTGGAAAAAACGAAATACAAAGAGCACTTCGGATATCATGATCTCGGCGTCCATATCGTCGAGGATTATCTTTCATCTGCATGGCATTCTGCTCTTGAGACCGTATATTACCAAGGGAAAACGAAAAGAACAGAATGGGGCGATCTCTTTGAGGGACAGGGCGAAAGTAAATTTGTTCATAGATTGTTCTTGGAGATAAAAAATCCAGAAGAAAATCAGATTCACGATAAGGCTCCCTTTACGAAAAAGTATGGAATCGACTATGCTCATGAATACGTAATGTTCGCCGCAAGCATAGACAAACCCGTCAAAGAGAGTATCCTCAAGGTGGGTGAGTCTTACACTTATGCTGAAAGGGCAAGATTCTGCGAAAGGGATGAAGTCCGAGTTGACCAGCTTTATACCGTTATAGAGAAGCTGAGAAAAGATAAGAGCAGAAGAGACTGCTACGTTAGCATTTCGAGACCTTGGGATATCAAGACGGACGATCCCCCCTGTTTGAGAGGATATCAATTCGTTCTCGCTAAAGAATTCTCCGGAATCTTTTACATGCGATCCAACGATGTCTATGGTGCGATGCACGCCAACATGTTTGCATTCAATCTACTTACAAAATACGTCGCAGAGCTTATCGGTTTCGATAAGCATACTTACTATCACTTTTCATTAGATGCTCACATTTACAACGAGTTCCTCGATGCGGTTAAAGACATCCTTGAGCCATCTACGCCGTCCTTTTCCGACTTCCTTTAGGTATAGAAATCTTTTTCTCCCTTGAGTGCTAAAACAATATTTGCTTTTAGCGTAATTTCAAAGTAAGATCTATCTGGTTCAAGAACTGCAAACCTTTTTGGAACGGGAATTGCAATAAAATCACCGAAGTCTTTGTTGTTATCTCCTATGTATATATCGCAGAAGTCTTTTTCCTCTTTGTGCAGTATGATGTATACATTCTCAGAGGATTCTTTCACGATTTTCATTAACTTATTAATATTGATCTTCTCTAATATACGACAATATATTCTCTCAGTTTCCGAAGATAAATCTTCAACACTGATCATCCTACAAAAGATGATGATTACGAACTATATATCCTTTACTCTTTTTCCATCAAACTTTTAAAATGAGAATTTCAAGGGAGACTGTGATCGCCGTAATCAATTACGGTGCTGGGAATTTAAAAAGTATAAGCAAAGCAATCGAGAAGATCGGTAAGAAAGTTACCATCACAAATGATCCAGAAGTAGTCCAATCAGCCGATGCGATAATCCTACCAGGTGTTGGTGCTTTTGAGACAGCTATGAAGAATTTAGAATGGTTTATTCCGTTTTTGAAAGATACTAAGACTCCAGTATTGGGAATCTGCTTAGGAATGCAACTTTTTGCAACGATTAGCGAAGAAGGGGGTCTGCACAGAGGTCTAGACATAATACCCGGAAGAGTAGTTAGATTTCCCCAAAGTGTTAGGAAAATACCCCACATGGGATGGAATGAAGTTGATTTCGAGGATCACTACCTTTTTGAAAGAATAGAAAATCGTTTCTTCTACTTTGTTCACTCATACTATTTCGATACAAAAGATTATGTAATCGCGTACACAGATTACGGTGTAAGATTTCCATCTGCCGTGGCGAAGGACAACTACATCGGAGTGCAGTTTCATCCAGAAAAGAGTGGAAAAAACGGTTTGAAATTACTTGAGAATTTTGTTGAAAACATCTGATAGTGCGTTACATAAAATTTTTAAAACCACTAACTAATCGCTGTTTATGGTAGTAATTATAAATGTAGGAAAAAAAGGTATTAACGATAATATCATTAAGGAAATTAACATGATACTCGAAAAAAGGGGCATTGTTAAGGTGAAAATGCTCAAGAATTTTAGAAGAGCATCGGGCCTTGATAGAAAAACTCTAGCCAAAGAAATAGCATCAAAAGTTAACGGAACTCTGGTAGATTTCAGAGGTTTTGTCCTAACGTTTAAGAGGTGTTAAACATGGCAACAGTGTATGATGTTCCTGCTAATATCTTGATCGAAAGAGTTGCTGAGAAGCTAAAAGAGATGAAAGAATTCGAACCGCCTGCATGGGCTAAGTACGTCAAAACAGGCGCTCACAAAGAAAGATCTCCGGAAAGGGAAGACTGGTGGTTTGTGAGAGTTGCTGCAGTATTCAGAAAAGTCTACATAAATGGACCAGTCGGTATCGAGCGCCTTAGAACTGCCTACGGTGGCAGGAAGAACCGCGGAGTTAAGCCTGAAAAGTTCAGGAAGGGGAGCGGATCCATAATCAGAAAAGCACTGCAACAGCTCGAAAAAGCAGGATTCGTTGAGAAAACAAAAGAAGGTAGAGTTGTAACTTCCAAGGGAAGATCATTTCTTGACAAGATAGCCACTGAAATCAAGAGGGAACTTGAAAAGGAAATTCCCGCTCTTGCTAAGTATTAGGAGGTGATATCATGGACGAATTGGAGGAAATTAGAAGAAGAAAACTTATGGAACTTCAGGCTCAGAGAGAGAAACAACTTGAGGAGCTTGCAAAACAGCAAGAATTAAGAAAGATCGAAGAACAGAAAAAAGCTATTCTCAGGATGATACTTGAACCGGAAGCGAGAGAGAGACTTTCAAGGATAAAGCTCGCCCATCCAGAAATAGCGGAAGCTGTAGAAAATCAGTTAATTATCTTAGCCCAGTCTGGAAGAATCCAGAGAAAAATTACGGATGAGATGTTAAAAGAACTTTTAAAGCGAGCACTTCCGAAAAAGAGGGAGACAAAAATCATAAGGAAGTGATACCATGGGAAAGAAAACGGTTGGTGTTAAGAGAAGACTCGCTAAGTTCTATAAACAGAACAGAAGAGCGCCAATTTGGGTTACTATAAGAACTAAACGTAAAGTTATATACAGTCCAAAAAGGAGGCACTGGAGAGCTAAAAAATTAAAAGTGTGAGGTGATCCAATGCCAAAGATTGAGGTCGAGAGGATATACTCTCTCAAATTGAGACAGAAGATGAAAAAATATCCAAGATGGTTAAGAGCAAAAAAGGCTGTCAAGTTCATCAGAAAATTCCTGAGCAGGCACATGAAAACAGACATCAAGAACGTAAAGATTGACGCGAGTATAAATGAGAAAATCTGGGAAAGAGGTGGGCAAAAAGTTCCAACAAAAATCAGAATAAGAGCTGTAAAGTTTGATGATGGGATTGTGGAAGTAGAGCTTGTGAAATGAAGCTTCTATCGATTCACGGCTCTCCTCTCATAGGATTGTATATCAGGGCGAGCGAAAATTTTGCAATAATCGGTATTCGGGACAAAATCGTTGAAAACATCATCAGAGAAGAGCTCGATGTCGACGTAATAATGACTACCATCTGTGGCTCCGAGCTTGTTGGAGCTATGATTGCCCTCAACGATAGGGGTGCCATTGTGAGCAAAAACATCTTAAAGAGAGAACTAAACAAGCTATCAAAATATATGGATATTCTCGTTTTAGATACCGAAATCACATGCTTCGGTAACATCTTGGCTTTAAACAATAGGGGAGCCATAATCCACCCCGAAATTGAAAATAAGATAATAGATGAGATCGAGAAGTTTTTGGGAATTGAAGTCCGCCGGGGTACTGTGGGCGGGATAAAAACAGTTGGAATGGCATCTGTCATAACGAACAGGGGTGCCATCGTCAATCCCAATGCAAACGATTGGGAGCTTAAAATAATAGGGGAAGTTTTAAAAGTAGAACCCGTAAAGGGAACCGTGAACTTCGGAAACGAAATGGTTGGGACAGGTGTTGTTGCAAACTCTAAAGGATATCTAGCCGGAAAAGATACAACCGGTTTCGAGCTTGGTTTAATTGAAGAGGCTTTATTTGGGTGATACGTATGAAGTTCGAAGTCAGCGGGAAATTTAGAATTGGAATGACATGGACTAAATTCAAAAAGGTAGTGGAGGCTCACAACGAGAAATTTGCAATCGAAAAGACGTACTCACTGCTGGGAAGCAATCATAAGGTGAAGAGAAACCTTATAAAGATTGAAAACATCAGAAGGTGTAAGTGATTATGAGCGTTGAAAGAAATATTCAGGAAAGGTTAATATTCTTCGAAGGGCTTAGAAAAGAGGCTGAGGGAATTCAAGAAAGAATTGAAGAGATTCAAACGATAAAAAACGAACTCGATAGGACAATAGAATGTTTGGAGTTTTTTGATAAGGTGGAAAGCGTCGAAGCTCTCCTAAATTTAGGTGGCGGCGTTTTTGCTTATGCTGATGTAAAAGAGAACAAAAAGGTTCTTGTAGATGTGGGTGCCGGAGTTATAATCGAAAAAGAGGTAAAGGACGCTATTGAAACTTTAAGGAACAAAAAGGATGAGATGGAAAAAACCGAACAGAAACTGAGGGATCTTCTTAACCAGATTGCTTCCCAGATGATGAAAATTCAAAAGGAACTTGAAGAATTAATGAAGAAAGCAAGAGAACAAGAACTACAACGAAAGAAGGATTAATATGTTTAAGGCGATAAAGGAAAAGCTTCTCAAGTTTAAAAAGAAGATAGATAAAGAGATTAAAGAAGAAATTAAAGAGGATGAAAGAGCTGAAATAGAAGTAGAAAAAAAAGAAAAAAGAGAAATCAAAGAAAAGACTGAGGTTAAAGCCGAAGAAATAGAAGTAAAAAAACCAAGTATTAAGGAAAAAGTTGCCACTCTTGTTCTTAAAAGAGAAATCATCATCGATGAATCCAAGATTGATAGGATACTACCGGAATTGGAGATAATTCTCCTCGAAAGTGATGTTGCGTTTGATGTTGTTGATAAGATATCTGAAGATCTAAAAAAAAGACTGATCGGAAAAAGAATAAAAATTGGTGAAAGTGTTTCTAATGTCGTTTTAAACGAATTAAAAGAAGTTTTAAGGGAAATTTTAAACCAGAACCAATTAGATTTTGATGAGTGGGTAGACAAAAAGATTAATGAGAAAAAACCCGTGGTAATTCTTTTTGTCGGTGTTAACGGGACGGGCAAAACTACGACAATTGCGAAGATTGCAAAAAGACTGATGAACAAGGGATATTCCATCGTGCTTGCCGCTGGTGACACCTTCAGAGCAGGTGCCATCGAGCAACTCGAAGAACATGCAAAAAGATTAGGTGTCAAAGTGATAAAGCACAAACCCGGTAGCGATCCTGCTGCCGTGATATACGATGCGATAAAACACGCAGAAAGCAAGGGAATCGATTTTGTTCTCGCTGATACTGCCGGAAGGATGCACACAAAGAAGAATCTTATAGATCAACTCGGTAAGATAAAGAGGGTGACAAAACCCGATTTCATAATCTTTGTTGATGAGAGTATTGCCGGCAACGATGCGGTTGAGCGGGCTGAGATGTTCAACGATGCCGTTGGAATCGATGGGACAATCCTCACAAAGCTGGATGCCGATCCAAAGGGGGGCACCGCAATCTCGATCTCCTATGTTACGAAGAGACCCGTCCTGTATATCGGAGTTGGTCAGAATTATGACGATCTTATAAAATTTGATGCCGATTGGTTGATAAGCAGAATCTTCGATTAGCTTTATATAGTGTATCCTTAACCGATAATTGATGTCAAGATTTAGACATCTTATCTCAATAGATGATCTAAGCAAAGATGACATCGAATACATTCTGAAGAAAGCTGACGAATTCCTTGAAATTGCCATAAAGAAGAAAAAGCTCAATCTTCTTGAGGGAAAAGTTTTGGCTAACCTGTTTTACGAGCCTTCCACAAGAACGAGAATGAGCTTCGAGGTTGCCATGAAGAGACTCGGCGGTGATGTCATCAACATGGGAAGCGTTGAAGCGACAAGTATTGCAAAGGGAGAGAGCTTAGCTGATACAATTAGAGTTGTAGAGAATTACGCCGACTGCATCGTCCTCAGGCATTACAGAGAGGGGGCAGCGAGATTTGCTGCTGAAATCAGTGAGGTGCCCATCATAAACGCGGGGGATGGAGCGGGACAGCATCCTACTCAGACTCTACTCGACCTATACACAATAAAGAGGGAATCAAAACTCGAGAGGTTAAAGATCGCCTTAATAGGTGATTTAAAATATTCGAGAACCATCCACTCTTTAGTAAAAGCTCTGAGCCTCTTCAATGCCGAGATCTATCTGGTATCGCCTCCAAGCTTAAGATTACCGGAAGATCTGATGGAATCCGCAAAATGTGTGGAAACAGATCTAAAACAGGCAATAGAGGAAGCCGACGTTCTATACGTCACGAGAATACAAAAGGAGAGGTTCCCCGATGAGGAAGAATATCGGAAGGTTGCCGGTAGCTACAAAATAACGGCTGAAATGCTTAGAAACAGCAAAGCAATAGTTATGCACCCCCTCCCGAGAGTTGACGAAATATCTTACGATGTTGACAACCTGAAGAATGCGATTTATTTCAAACAGGCTTTTTACGGTGTCCCCGTAAGAATGGCGATATTAAGCGAGGTGATGGGATGAAAGTCCTAACAATAAGCAAGATCAAGGACGGAACTGTCATTGATCATATTCCAGCGGGAAAAGCCTTAGAGGTTTTGAAAATTCTGGGAATAAAGAGCGGTAGCCGCGAACGTGTGAGCATGGCAATGAACGTTGAAAGCAAGAAAATGGGGAAAAAAGACATCGTAAAGGTGGAGGGAAAGTACATCGGAGACGACGAGCTTAACAGAATAGCTCTTATAGCTCCAAATGCCACGATCAATATCATCAAAGATTACGAAATTCTTCGGAAATTCAAGGTGGAGATCCCGAAATTTGTTGAGGGAATTCTTCGATGCCCAAATCGTAACTGCATAAGCAATGACAAGAGGGAGCCTGTGACACCAAAATTTGAAATAAAGGAGGGGACAGCAAGGTGCGTCTATTGCGGTGGGAAGATTTATGAAATTGAAAAATTTTTAGTCTGATTATGTGGAGCAAGATAAAAGAGAAATTTGAGAAATATCCGTCTCAAATTGTCGTAGCAAAGGAATTTTTAAAATTGGGAATTGCAGTAAGAAACGGAAAAGCTTACTGTGGTGAAATTGAGCTTGTCCCTACGAAGATCGCCGAGGCTATTGGTGTTGATAGAAAGGTAGTCATGATGGCAATTCAGAATATAGAGAGTGACGAAGAACTTAGAAAGGTTTTCTCTTCTTTAAGACCGGTAGCCTATATAGCGGATGTCGCGAGAATCTTAGGCTTTGGTGTCCTCGAAGTTTACGCTGAGAGCCAGAAACCGGGGATCATAGCCGGTATCACCAATATCTTAGCGAGGGAGGGGATTTCGATCAGATATATGCTCGCCGAAGATCCAGATCTCAGTGTGGAGAGCAAACTAACGATGGTTACGGAAACGAAAATACCGGGTAAGCTTGTCGACGAATTTCTAAAAGTGGACGGTGTAATAAAAATAGTGATAAGCTAATTACCATCTCTCTCTCCAGAAAGATGGTATGAAAAGAGAGATGACCGTGAAAAGCTCAAGTCTTCCTATCCACATATTAAGGGAAAGGATGATCTTCACAGCCGGCGGTAGATGCGTGTAGGGCTCAGATGCTCCGACGCTACCCAAACCGGGGCCGACGTTGTTCAGGGTAGCGGCAACCGCTGATACAGAAGTCATGAAGTCTAAACCAAAAAGCGAAATTATGAATGTTGAGACAACAAATATCAAAATATATAAGACAAAAAATGCCGTTACATTATGAAGAACCTCTTTGCTAACAACCTCCCCGTTAAACCTAATTATCCTCACAGTCCTCGGATCGGCACTCTTCAATATCTGTGAAATCGAATATTGGACCAGGAGGTAGATTCGGGCAACCTTTATCCCACCTCCCGTCGATCCGGTGGAACCACCGATAAACATAAGAATAAGCAACAGAATTTTTGCAGCATCACTCCAAGTATCAAAATCGTTCGTTGTGTACCCCGTTGTTGTCATTATGCTCGCAACCTGAAAGAACGAATATCTCACTGATTCGATTACATCGAAGTGATTAAGGTTCAGCACGGTTACAATGATGGACGTTGTCAAAATAACGGAAATGTAGAAAAGGAATTCGGTATTTTTGAATTTATTTTCACCTTTCAGAAGGAAATAGATAAGAGTGAAGTTTGTCCCACCGAGTATCATGAAGACGAAGATAACGAATTCGATCCTCGGATCGTTGAAAAAGGCTATGCTCTCGGAATGAGTTGAGAAACCTCCAGTTGAAAGTGTTGTAAACGTATGATTTACGGCATCAAAGAGAGACATTCCCAACAACTTTAGCAGTGATATCTCCACTACAGTCAAAACCATATACGTGAGATAAAGCCTCAAAGCTGTGTCCCTTATCCTCGGCTTTATCTTCTCAACCTTCAGTCCGGGAACTTCTGCTTGAAGTAGGGTTTCCCCTTTCCTCGCCAAAGTCGGAAAGATAGCAACGAAAAGAACGATAATTCCCATGCCTCCAAGCCATTGAGTTAAGCTTCTCCAGAGTAACAGAGAACGGGGAAGCTCTTCAACCCTTTCGAGGATTGTTGCTCCCGTTGTTGTGAATCCGGACATCGTCTCGAAAAACGCATCGATGGGTGAGAAACCGTAATAAATGTAGGGTAGACATCCAATCAAAACTACAAGAAGCCAACCGATCCCGACTATTGCGTATCCCTCTCTGTACTTTGCTATATCGCTCGTTGGCTTCGAGATAGAAAACAGGATGGCTCCTACGATTAAGGAAATCAGAGCCGGATAGATGAATGCGAACACATCTTCTCTGAAATATAGGGCGACAAATATAGGAAGCGCAAAAACCGCCGGGTAATATAACAGTATCAGACCCCAGTAATTTAAAATAAGTCTATAATTCATTCTTTCAACCTTTTTTCTACCTCATCCACTTTATCCCATGTGGTTAAGACGTATAGGATGTCACCTTTTCTGAGTTCGGTATCTCCTCTGGCGACAAACATCTCCCTATTCCTTTTAACGACTGCGATTATTGTATTCTCCGGCAACTTTATCTGGGATACCTTTTTGTTGACGTTGCATTCCACTTCGATAACTACGATACCTTCTTTCATCTCTCCAACGGCTTTTGTCAGCTGAAGAATTCGCATAACCTCTAAATACGTTGATTTTCTTGGAGATAATGCAGCATCAACACCGACTTGCTCAAATATTCGGACGTAATCCTTTTTTTCAACTCTGACGAATGCCTTTCCAGCTCCAAGACTCTTTGAAAGTAATGCTATTAGCAGATTTTTCTCATCACTCTCCGTTGTTGCGATGACAACGTCAGCTTTTTCTACCTCTTCCTCCCTTAACAGATCGATATCAGTTGCGTCACCGATTACGACTTTTGTCCTCTTTAGCTGATTTAAAGCTTTTTCTGCTCGCTTTTCATCTTTCTCTATTAGCTTAATGTTCAGATTCGCTCTCTCAAGAAGCTTTGCTGTATAGATTCCAACTGTTCCAGCCCCCGCAATTATAACATTTTTTATCACGGGCTCTCCTATAACCTCCCTCAGAACCTTAATGCTATCTCTTCTTCCAAGAACCGCAAGCTTATCATTTGCTTTGATTACCGTGTCTCCCCGCGGGACGATGATACGATCATCCCTGTAGATTGCAGCTATTATCACATCCCTCGGGAGCTTGATCTCTTTTATTTTCTTGCTAACAACTTGGGAGTCCTCCCGAACCGCTATCTCGACCAGTTCGAGCTCACCTAATTCAGAAAACTCAATCGATCCTGGAATTGTCACAAGTTTGGCAAATTCCGATGCCAAGACAAGCTGGGGGCATATCAAGACATCGTATCCCATTGGATGATTTTTCTCAACGGGCTTGTTTGCATATTCGGGATTCCCGACCCTCACTATAACCATTCCAACACCGAGTTTTTTTGCGGCGAGTCCAGCTAGGAGATTCACCTCGTCATTACCGGTCACTGCGATGAGAAGATCAGCGTTTTCGACCCCAGCCCTCTTTAATACTTTTACATTTGCTGCATTTCCTCTAACGACACTAACATTTAGCTTTTCGATTTCACTGATTTTCTTTTCATCGCTTTCTATTATCGTGATATCGTGTTTGTCAGCCAAATTCTTTGCGATATTATATCCCACTTCCCCTGCTCCCGCTATAATGATCTTCATCTCTTCGACCCTCGAAAATTCTCGCTATTAAAATACTTAACTCAAATGATATGACAAAGGCGATTAAAATCACAAGCTGGGTTAATCCCGAAATGTCAAAGGATATGTTTGTCAACAAGATAAAAATCAGAAGATAGATAATTAGTCTCTTCTCTCTCAGGCTTTTTGTCGAAATTAGTTTGAATCTTACAGCTATTGTTAGAATGAGCGGCATCTGAGAAAATACACCTATCAAGATTATTATTTTCACGACATTGTATAGGGATTCCTTTACAGATAGAAACGGTTCTGCACCTAAGTATTCAACCACAACTGAGCTGTAAATGAGCGGAAGAATTAATTCATATGCCAAAAATGCCCCGATCAAAAAAGATAGATATGACAATGGAAGATACATTTTCAAAAATTTCTCTTCGTGAGGATAGAGGGCGGGTTTTACAAACAAATATGCCTGATAAATTATCCACGGGTAGGTGAAAATGAAAGCTATGAAAAGGGATACTAACAATCTCGATAACATGAATTCCGGTGGTGTGTAGACAACCATTTCCCTTCCTTTAAATAGATTATCCCAGAGGATTGAAATAATTTCGTCGGATTTTACGAAAACGATGGCTGTTAAAATGACGAAGGGAATAAGAGAGTTTATTACCCGCACTCTAAGTTCGGCTAAATGCTCCCTTAAATCCATTTCTCTATCGTGAGGAGGTTGCACGAAAGATATTGGTGGGAGGATTAAATAAATTAAGAGGTAAAAATTACCAAGGATGAGTTCCGATAACTACCTGTTTACCAAAAACAGATTCTATCATTTCTTTGATCCTATTTACATCACCGTAAGGACAATTACCCTTCTCGTTTGCAACAACGATGCATTTGCCGATGAACACGGTATCGTATTCCTCCATACCCTCTATCCATTTGTTGAACAGTTTTAGCTTCGGGATAATGTAGCCGGGACATCCACCACAGCTAACAAATCCGACGATGTCCACTTTATCAAATTTCCCGAATTCACCCTCTCCCTTTCTTGCAGCCGTGAGGCATCTTTGACAACCGATGCAATATCGATCCCTACAATTTTCACAAGATAATATAACAGCTTTTACCATCTCAACCACCCGTAATATTGTAAAACTCAAATTATATAAGTATTACTGAAAGAAAATAAGGTGCTCTTAACAAGAAAGTCCATATCGTCGAGTTGGAACTTACATGGATGCTACACTCGGAGTGTGAATGCCCAGCAGTGCAAAAGTCCACTTCAGAACGCATCCCTACCACTGATATTCTCTTTTTCAACCATTCTTTTTTAAGAAATTAAAATGAAAAATCTTAAATAAGATAATTTTCCGTAGTTTAGAGAGGTGAGAATGTGATCTGGCTTCAAGCATTGATATATTTCTGTTTCGCAATATTCGTTATTGTCCTACTTGGAAAGGTAGTGAAATACGCAACGATGCCATTAAATCTGAGATGGGAACTCTACCCAGTACCCCATGAGAAGAAGGCAGAACACGGAGGAAGTTATTACGAAGAACCCGAATGGTGGAAGAAACCGAGAGAGATAACACTTCTTGGTGAGATAAAAGAGATGTTAAAGGAAATGCTTTTCATCGAAAGAGTGTTTAAACACAAAAGATCCCTCTGGTGGCTGACCTATCCGTTCCACTTAGGAATCTATTTAATCCTCGTCTGGTTTGCTTTAATATTCATAGGAGCCATCTTAGAACTCATAGGAATTCCGATATCTGCTTCGGGTAGCATGATCTCCCCTGTAATTTACTACCTTACTCTAGTCGTAGGTGTTGTTGCGATGATTCTGATGTTCGTATTCGGAATCGGCTTAATTGTCAGGAGGTTCTCCGATCCCGATATGAGAAAATACAGTTCCTTTTTAGATTACTTCAACCTGATATTCATCATTGCCGTCGTCGGAACCGGATTTGCAGCATGGCAATCCGATCCAGATTTCTCTTTAGCAAGAGAATTCATGAAAGATCTGATAGTATTGAGTCCACTTCCCTCGGCCAGTGGGGCTACGATACTCCACGTAACTCTATTATCTCTGTTATTCCTCTACATAGCCTGCACAAAAATGACGCACTTCATAGGGAAATACTTCACTTACCACAAGATTCTGTGGGATGACGAGCCGAATCTAAGAGGAAGTGAGATAGAAAAGAAGGTCCTTAACCAATTAAATTATAGAGTAGCTTGGCGGGGTAATCACATAAAGCCTGAAGTAACGTGGGCTGAAGAAGCCACGAAATATGTACCAAAATCTCAGGAGGAGTGATACCATGCGGGAGGATATTAGAATAGAAGATATAGGAAAAAAGGAAGGTCAGCTAATTAAAATAACCTTGGAAGATCTGATGCCACTTCCCCCGCCTTACGATAAACCGGAAACTCATCCCCAACTCACCGAGCCAAAACCGGAGTGGACTGAGAGATACGTTACAGAGCTCGACGGTTACATAGCAATAGATTTACCGTGGAAACCTAAAACAAAAGAAGAAGAGGAGCAACTTGTTCAAAGATTTTTAGACGGATTGAGAAAACTTCTCGACAAAGAAAGCAACTGGACTTTTTTAAAGCCGCTGATATTGACTTTAGAGTACTGCGCCAAATGCCAGACTTGTAACGATGCATGTCCGATATACATCTCATCGGGAAGAAAAGAACCGTACCGCCCGACTTTCAGATCCGAAGTCCTCAGAAGGATTATAAGGAAATACTTAACTCCCGGAGGAAAAATAAAAGCGAAATTTAGTGGAGACATAGACTTAAATGCAAAAACGATTATTAGATTGGCGGAAGCGGCATATAGATGCACTATATGCAGGAGATGTGCCCAAACGTGTCCGATCGGTGTTGACAATGGTCTGATAACACGAGAGATAAGAAAACTCTTCAGTCAAGAAATGGAGATTGCCCCACAACCTCTCCACAAGCTGGGGACTATGCAGCACCTGCAGAAAGGATCTTCAACTGGACTGACTCCAGACGGTTTCAAAGATCTCGTAGAATTCATGGAAGAAGATATAGAAGAGAAGACAGGGAAGAAGATAAAAATTCCCGTAGACGAAAAGGGTGCCGACATACTGCTTATCCACAACGCTGGGGAATATTTGAGCTGGCCCGAGAATCCAGCCGCTTTTGCGATAATATTTGAAGAGGCCGGACTTAGCTGGACTTTAAGTAGCGAGGCGATAGGTTATGACGCGGTCAATTACGGAGTTTGGTATGACGACGTCCAATTCGCAAGAATAGTAATAAAACATCAAGAAATTGCAAGAAAACTTGATGTTAACAGAGTTGTCGTGGGAGAGTGTGGACACGCTCATAAAGCAATTACGGTTATAGCCGACAGAGTCTTACCCCCGGAGTTACAGATACCAAGGGAGAGTTATCTGCCCCTGCTCTGGGATATAGTGAGAAAGAAGAAGCTAAATCTCGATCCCGAGAAGAACAACTTCCCCGTAACGCTACACGATCCCTGTAACGTTGTCAGGTTGATGGGAATTGTAGAGCCACAGAGAAAGATACTGGAAGAGATCTGTCCTCAATTCAGAGAGATGAGTCCGAACGGTGTTTACAATTACTGCTGTGGTGGAGGAAGCGGTTTCGCAATCATGACTTCGATGAACTTCCCAGAATGGAGAAATACCATTACATCTAGGATGAAATTCAAACAGATATTAGAGGCTTTCCAAGATCACATCGAGCCGGATGTTAAAAAGTATGTTTGCGCTCCTTGCAGTAACTGTAAAGGTGCAATCAGAGAGATTCTGTCTTACTACAGAGCTACGGAGAAGTGTGGGATATATTACGGCGGACTTGTAGAGCTTATCGTAAACGCAATGGTTGATGTAGAAGAACCCTTCATCGAAATGTATTAATCTATTTTTATTTTTTGTTATTAAAAAGTTTTTAAATACCCCCAAATTTTCGGCATACCGAAAAATTTAAGTTCACATACGATGACAATTTTTAGGGTGATCGAATTATGCCCGGTGGTGACGGAACGGGTCCTTAGGGCTTTGGTCGGAGAACGGGAAGGAGAGCCGGTCAGGATATCCGGTTCCGGGATTTTTAAACAGATTGGTATTTCCACCCTTTGGCGGCAGATTGTTTGGCTGGTTAAGATGGGGTTGGTGGAGATGGAGAAGACATGGTAGAAGAAGGTGGTAAATATGCCATGGTGGGCTCCCGGGTGGTGGGGAAGAGGTTGGAGATGGCGGTGTAGAGCTACAGGATTACCGAGATGGATGAGATGGGGCTGGTGGCATCCGCCAGCCTTAAAACCGGAATACGAGATCAAGATGCTTGAAGCTATGAAAGCTGATCTTGAGGCAGAACTTGAAGAAATCAAAAAGAGGATCGAAGAACTGAAAAAGGAGCTTGGCAAATAGCTTTTCTAATTTTTATTAATGTACGGTCTTAATGACCATTTATCCAAAAAGATTTAATTTTTTAACTCCAATTTGATTTAATGTTCCTCTCGAAGGATGAGGAGAAACTACTCGAAAGCGATAATTACACTATCAGAAAATGTATGGAAATACTTGTAGCCATCGGGAAGATCTTTGATGCCGATCGATTGATCGAGATAAAATCCGCTCAAGTTTCGGGAATTTCTTACGACAATATAGGCGATGCCGGAGTTGAATGGCTTGAGAGTTTGAACGCCAAAGTTAAAGTTCCCACCCTGTGTAATCCAGCCGGAATGGATCTAATCAGATGGAGAGAAATGGGAATTGACGAGGATTTCTACGAAAAGCAGATGAGAGTTATTAACGCTTTAAAAGAGCTTGGAGTCTCTATGTCGCTGACCTGTACCCCCTACTATCTGGTTGAAACGAATTACGGAGATCATCTCGCGTGGGCTGAGAGCTCCGCTATTGTCTACGCAAACTCCGTAATAGGTGCGAGAACTAATCGAGAAAGCGGAATAACCGCCCTTGCATCAGCCATTATCGGGAAAACTCCAAATTACGGTCTCCATATAAAGGAAAACAGAGCACCTGATGTAAGAGTGATAGTCGATAAAGAGATAGATCCGGCAATAGCGGGGTATGAGACAGGTCGCATTGTCGAAGATAAAATCCCTTTCGTTGAATTCAAAAAAAAGCCGAATAGTGATGGACTTAAAGCCTTCGGAGCGGCATTGGCGGCAAGCGGCGGATCTCCCATGTTTCATGCAAAGGAGATTACCCCTGAGTGGGAAGATTTCGAAATCCCATCGGAGAAGATCGTTATCGACGGATTAAAGCAAGAGAATTGCGAACCAGACCTGATAGCAATTGGATGCCCCCATCTATCCAAAGAAGAGCTTAAAGTCGTTTATGACTTACTTTCAAAAATGGGAAGGGTTAAAAGAACACTCTGGATATTCACTTCAAGGAATATAGTCCAGGAAAATAAAGAACTTGTTAAGAAAATTGAAAGCTTAGGGGCAAAAGTTTTCTCGGACACATGTATGGTTGTTTCCCCAGCAACTAGAAGATTCGAATGTGTGATGACCAACAGCGGTAAAGCCTTGGAATATCTACCAAAAACGAAAAATGTCCGGGCGATATTTGGTAATCTCAGAGAATGTATCGAGGTGGCTACAAAATGAGAATAGATGTGAGAGTTATCTCAATGGGTTACGCAGAAGGAGAAGCTATTGTTTCGAAAAAGCCCATTTCGTTCTACGGAGATGTAGATCCGAAAACCGGTATAATCAAAGACAAAAAAAGCGACATTTACGGTGAAAGCATATCAGGTAAGATCTTCATCTTCCCCACAGGGAGAGGATCAACGGTAGGATCGTATATCCTTCTGAACTTGAAGAAGAATAAAGCGGCTCCACTCGCAATCGTGAACGTAAAGACTGACGCAATAATAGCAGTAGGTGCAATAATCGCTGAGATTCCTCTTGTAGATAAACCCTCCGTAGATTTAATGAATATTGTTAAAACGGGAGATTACGTCAGAGTTTTCGCACAAAATAAGGGGTGGATAGAAATTGATTGAAGACGAATTGAGAAAGTTTTTTGAAATCTATCACGTAGAGGTTAAGGACGACGTTACAAGATACTACGTTATCCCTAAAATCATAGACAGCCAAGAAATCCAGTATTTTTTCCAATCAATCTCTCAGGATTACGACATCAAATTTAAAAGACATTATGGAGAGCTTGTAGTTGAGATAAAAAGAAGAAAAGAAAGTTACACGATCAACATAATCCTCTTTATTTTGACTTTTATAAGCGTGACCATTGCCGGGAGCTCATTTTACGGCGAGATCGATATCCTTCAGGGGATTCAGTTCGCTTTAGCTGTGATGTTTGTTCTTGGAAGTCATGAAATGGGACACTTCTTCGCTTCAAAGAGATGGGGTATGCGGGCGAGCTTGCCCTACTTCATCCCCTTTCCAACTATAATTGGAACACTTGGAGCAATAATCAAACAAAGAGGCGTCATAAAGAATAGAAAAGTTCTACTTGAGATTGGCGCCTCCGGACCTTTAGCGGGAGTTGTTGCATCCGTTATAATCACTTACATAGGTCTGAAAATGGATTTCCAACCACCCAGAGTGGAGAGCTTTCTGATAATAGGGGCTCCTCCCTTATTTGACTTCGTCGCGAAACTTGCCGATTTCAAAGGAGAATACATTCATCCTGTCGCCTTCGCTGGGTGGGTCGGCATGTTTGTAACATCTCTAAATCTAATACCGGTTGGTCAGCTGGATGGGGGACATATAATGAGGGCTTTGATCGGCGGAAAAGCGGAAATAGTCTCAAGGATGTTTCCTCTCGTTCTGATCGTTCTCGCATTTCTCTATCCTGAGAGTGGCATCTGGCTATTCTGGGGATTTGTGGCAATAATACTCTCAATGCAGAGACATCCAAAACCGATGGATGATGATCCACTCCCCTTGGGATACATCCTTTTGGGAGTTCTGACATACATCGTAGGATTGTTATGCTTCACACCAACTCCTTTCATACTCTCGAAAAATATATAATTTAAAATAATGTAGGAAAGTTTGTGAGAATTCAGGAGAAACTAGTTAAGATCTTGGATTCGAACTTAGAGTATGTTAGGAATAATCGGATTGCGGCTGTCTTGGTTCCTATAATCCCACCGAAGCCCGAAATACTTATGATAAAGCGGAAAAAGAATTTAAGCAGAAGTGCAGGACATATCGCATTTCCGGGTGGAATGAGAGATGAAGCTGAGAGCGTAATAGATACTGCATTAAGAGAAGCTGAAGAGGAGATCGGTGTTAGCCGTAACAGGATTGAGATTTTAGGGTTTTTAAAACCGAAAGAGGTAGTAGAGCATAAAATAAAGATACATCCCGTTGTTGGCGTTCTATTTTCAAAAAATTTTAAGAAGAACGATCATGAGGTTGAGAAAATTCTTGTAGATGATTTGGAATATGTCCTAAAGTCAAGGAAAATAACAGATTGGGGGCCAAATTTTGAGTGCCAAGGCGAACTGGTATGGGGTACTTCAAGCAGAATACTTGATGAGCTTTACATGAGAATCGTAAAGGTTTACGGAAGCCTTGACAAGTTCTTCGGAACAAATTTATAACCGATATTGTTCATTTAAATAACAATGAAGCTATTAACGATAGGAGCCGGAAAAGCTTCTAACATCGTGGACATTCTCGCAGAGAGAGGAGCAAAGGTCAACAACATCAATCTCTTTAAGACATTTGCAATAGTCCCATCACGTGAAGCTCTAAGAGATTTAAAGAACATAGAAGATAAGAACAAATTTTACGCTATATTCAGAGAAGGTAGAACAGATATAAGAAGTGCTTTTAATAGAATTCTCTCTTTTAATGAGCTTTTTGAAGTATCTTTAGTTATTTGCGATCCTACTGATGAATTCTCCTATAAGACATCTATTGAGCTTGCCAACGAGCTTCGTAGGGCAACAGAAGAACCCCGGCTATGTCTGATTATAGCTCCGAAGATAGATACCGTCCAAGACATTGGTGTGGTTTTCCAGAGGTTAAAAATTCTGATGAAGGAATTTGATTACACCTTCCTATTTGAAAAGTTCGACGGATACGAGGAGACTCTTGTCAAATCTTTTAACGTTTTGTCCCTCGTTGGAGAGATAGATGCCCGAAAAAGAGTTTGCGGTGAAGTTGTTGTAGATACGAGCGATTTTCTGAATTCCCTGAAAGATAACAGCCTAAGCATAATAGGTTACCAAGGAGTAACACTTCCACATAAGATTCTCAGAAAACTCCTTAAAAGGAAATACAGCGAAGTCTCAGCGGAGAGAACTGAAAGGATGATAAAGATGTTCGAGAGTGCTCTGAATAATTTGAGTGCCCGTGTTGATATTCATACCGCCAAGAAATCCCTTGTTGTGTTTTCTGGAGATCCAGACGAAATAACTATGGACGGCATATTTGAATGCATAAGAATGTTGGAAAGACTGAATTCGAACGTCGCCGTTAGATATGGAGACTATCCGATTCTGAATGCGAGAAGTTTAGATGTAGTCGTTGTATTTTCAGGAATAAAGAAATTTAAGTTATGATTTCTGCTCCATCTTCTCTAACAATCACCGTGTGTTCGGCCTGACTTACGAACCCTCCACTGACTTCAGTCAGAACTGGGTAGGCTCTCAGAACGTTCTCTTTTACGAGCTTTGATAGGATGATCCCCCGTGGGTCCTTTAACCATCTCTTGGCAAAGGGAAGAGTCCTGTAATTTTCAAAAATCTCTTTGATAAGATCTCTCGCAATCTTCATTCTGACGTTTTTCGGGTTAATAAGAGAGTATATCTCCACTTCGGATCGCTCAACCACTTTTCCAACACCGTTTGTCACGAAGGGCTCGATGGCTATTACCATGCCCTCCCTGAGTTCGACACCCTTCTTTATAGCGTAATTGAAAATCGTCGGCTCAGCATGGGCTACGTATCTCTTTAAGCCGTGTCCCGTTAGATTGTAGACAGGGTTAAATCCGAAATCTTTTATAGTTTTTTCGATAATTGCTCCTATTTCCGCCGTATTCACGCCAGCCTCGATTACCTCTATGGCGTTTTTTAAAGCCTCCTCCGCCGCTCTTACGAGGTCCTGATGATCTCCTAAATCGACAGTAAACGCCATATCGGCAATGTATCCATCGATGTGGGCTCCGATATCTATTTTTATGAGATCACCCTCTTTAAACACACGCTCATCGTTTTTTGATGGTGTGCAATGGGCGGCATCTCTGTTAATTGATATGTTGCAAGGGAAGGCGGGTGACGCCCCCAGCTCCCTTATTCTTCCCTCGACGAACTCGGCTATTTCAATCATCTTTACCCCCACTTTTACTTTATCTTTAACATCCTCTCTTACTTGTCTTAGAATTTTTCCGGCTTGGATGTATTTTTCGATCATCCTACCAGCCTCACAAAATCTTCGTATTTGGTTAAAACTTCGCATCCGCTCTTTCTTACAACAACGCAGTCTTCCACCCTTACACCACCCTTACTCCTATAGTAGAGACCCGGCTCTATTGTTATAACCATCCCTGATTTCAACTTTTCATCATTTTCCGAAATTTTGGGCTTTTCGTGAACTTCCAATCCGACTCCGTGTCCCGTTGAGTGAATGAAACCTTCCTTAGCTTTATTTCTTATTGTTTGATAACCATAGGATTCCAAGATGTCGCAAACGAGATTATGGATGTCTTTTGCGGCAACCCCTTCTCTTATCTTATCTATCGCCCTATTTTTCGCTTCAATGCATGCGTTTAACATTTCGATGATGTCTTGATTTTCTTCGATTATAACAGTTCTTGTAAAGTCTGCGAAGTATCCCGTTACTCTGCTTTTCGGGAAAACATCGAAGACTACGTGGTTTTTGATTACACCGCTACCAATTGAGTGAGGATTGGAACTTTCAAGGTCTGGGGAGACTATCGTTCCCTCCGCATAGAACCCCCTTTCAAATAGAAAGGTCTCAACTCTGTTTCTGAGAGTGTTGACGTTCCTTTCCGATTTAAGCAACTTCAAAAAGTATTCAAAAGCATCTATCACAGCAGAACAAGCCTCCTTGATGTATCTGATTTCTTCGGGAGATTTTACGGCCCTCATATCAGAGTACGGATTCTCAACTACTTCTATTTCGAAATGGTCTTTGAGGTAGAACGAAAGAAAAGATGGAAATTCATTGGGGATTAGAATCTTTCTAGCACGATGCTCCTTCAGAGCCTCCGTGAATACCATTGCAAGGGCTTTTTTCGAGTTTTTTGTCTCATTGAGCTTTTCAAAATATCCGAGATCGATAAAGGATGCGATCTCTTTAACGCGACTTTCCTTTTCCGCTCTTCTTAACTCCATTTCGCTTACGATTAGCAGTTCGGTTCCGTCTTTCCCGATCATGTAAAAAGAGGGATCAGGTGTCCTGAATTTCGTTGCGTAAAAGAAGTTGGGATCTCTACTATCAGCATACATTACGAAGAAATCTGCCTCATATTTCTCAAGCAGCTCATAGATCATATATCGGATGGAGGCTGAAGATATTAAAAAATTACACCAAAAAATTGATAAACAGGTTTTCCTTAAATTCTCTACAAGGGCCGGTAGCTTAGCCAGGCAGAGCACGGGACTCTTAATCCCGGTGTCGGGGGTTCAAATCCCCTCCGGCCCGTTTCTGTTTTTGAAATTACGAAAGCTAAAGGCTGAATTTGCTGAGAAATGGCATTAACGAGACTTTCGATGAACCTTGAAGCGTTATCAGTGTTTTTCTTCAGCCAGTCGTATATCGATGGATCAAGGGTTATGTGAAGGCGCTTTCTGAATCTGCCATTAGCTTGCCCCTTTTGCCCTTCTGGGCTTTCGGCTTCCTTCTTCTTCTGTCCGGACACATGCGTTTTTGTGCTCATGGCTTTTTTAAACGTTGAACCTTATAAAAGTGTTAGGAATAAAAACAGATAATTTTAAGTTCTTGACCCTACTGCCACTTTACCACATAAAGATAACTATATATTATACCAAAGTAGAAAAGCAAATATGAGTAGACTTGTCTTCAATGTGCCTGAAAAGCTTGAAGAAAGGTTTAGAGATGCTATTTACAAACGCTATGGTATGAAGAAAGGAAATATTAGTAAAGCGCTTAAAGAGGCTCTTGAATTGTGGATATCAACCGTTAACAAGGAGGTGGAAAAAAATGAAGTGCCAGAAAAATAAAGTTTATGTGATGGATTGTTTAGAAGGTATGCGAAAGTTCTTAGAAGATGGCGAAGTAGATGTGGTCGTAACGTCTCCTCCCTATAATATCGGTGTTAAGTATCGGAAATATGATGATTCTATCCCAAGGCAGCAATATCTGGACTGGATGGAGGAAGTCTCCTTAGAAATAAAGCGTGTACTTAAAGATGATGGTTCATACTTCCTCAACATTGGACAAAAACCTACAGATCCTTGGGTTGCTTGGGAAGTAGCTTTTAGGCTCAGAAAGCATTTCGTTCTCCAAAATGTAATTATATGGGTTAAGAGCATAGCGATAGAGAAGGAAGATGTCGGAGATTATCCAAACATCAAAGGGGACATTGCAGTAGGGCACTACAAGCCAATTCAGAGCAAGAGATTCCTAAATGACTGCTTTGAATACATTTTTCATCTCACCAAACACGGCGATGTTGAGCTTGACAGGCTCGCAATAGGCGTACCGTATCAAGATAAGACAAACATCGGAAGATGGAAGTCTGCAGTTCAAGATCTGAGATGTAGGGGGAACACATGGTTTATTCCCTACGAGACTATCTGGAGCAAAGAGAAGCAGAGACCACATCCTTCCGCTTTTCCATCCAAGCTTCCGGAAATGTGTATCAAACTGCATGGATTGCACAGAACAAGATTAGTTTTGGATCCATTTATGGGAATCGGCAGTACAGCTGTTGCATGCACGAGATTGGGAGTCGACTGGATAGGATTTGAGATAGATGAATACTATGCAAGAGTAGCGGAAAAAAGAGTTAAAGAAATGCTGTCAACGTATCTTAAGACCTAAACCTACTCCCTTTTTCAGGATATTCCCTTACTACGTTTTCAGGTTTATAAAGTTCGGGGTTATTGGTATTAAATTCACATTTGAGATTAACTCTTATCCTTGAGGCATCAACTATTTTGAAACCAGTTACAACCTTCTTTTTGTGAATAAATCCAACTATTAAGTGGCATGCGTCTCTTTTTACTTTTGCTAACTCGACTGGCTCATAGTAGAATGTTCTAAGACTGCTATCTAACTGCCCTTCTTCGGCTAGTTTAACTTCAAGATAATATGACCTACCATTTCGTTCAATCAATATGTTAGGATATCCGGCTACTTTATTTTCAGGTATAACGCCTCCAAGCTTTGTTCTAAGCATATCTTCGAGAATATTGCTGACTTCGTTTGGTCTAAGTCTGCTAAAATCTTCTTCTTTACTATCTTCAATAACACTAATAGCTGTTTCGTATATTTCATCTAAAACTTCTTTATCTCTTTCTTCATCGATTGGGATGACTTTACATCCAGTAGTCATCTCAATAACATAACTAAACGGAACACCTCTAATTCTTTTCATTATGGTGGCAAAAAATTCTTTTGAGGGGAACTCATTCATGCAAACATCAGAAAGTTTTTTCTTTTCTTAAGTTTTTCGGTTTTACCGCATCTTTTATCGAAGTGTAAATTTACAAGGTTGCAATGAGCTATAAAACGACCAGAGCAAGTTATGAAAACTAGCTGGAGCTTTTGGGGCTTAAGGTTGAACTGGGTTTAAAGGATTTCGATGAAGTCATCGGGTTTTATGTTATTCTTCAGAATTTTCTCAAAGCAAAAACTTTGATCCCATACTTTTCGCATGTCGGCTCTAATCGATTATCTCCATATAGACAAGCTATTCCCATATTAAGGCTTCCAAGCCAGGGATAGTCTTCTTCCAGAAGATCCTTGTAAACGAGAACTTGGCCAATGGCTTCATAGTTAAGCCCTTCTTTAATCTCGATAACCCAGTTAGAGCTAAAATCCTTAGATACGACTAATCAGTCCGCAAAAACTATTCCCCATGCACTCCAGTATCCTTTAGTCCAATTCCCATATTCCCCCCAACTTAGGGGATAGCTTTTTCTGCAGATACCCTCTATACAAATCTTTATCCACGATCTTTATTCCATCCTTTTCCCATGCAGGATTGTATTCCATGTCTTCCTCCTTTATTCCCATCCGCCTGAAACCAGTTGCAACTTCGGGAATCCAAATCTTAGAGTTTCTAGGAATGTCTGGTTCCGGAAGGTTAAATTCAAACATTTTTCTAAGCAGGATTTTGTGAACATCTTTTGGTTCATCTTTAGCCGCTTCGAAATTCCAGAGTAGCCGTTTTCCTTCTCTTAAAACCTGCTTCAGAAAATCCAATGGCCCTGGATTGTATTTGCTAACGTAAACGACCCTATCAAATTCATCAATGACAGCAACAGTTCCTGCAATGGAGATGTTTCCGGATCTGGTTTTGAAGATTCTTGCAGGACTTTCTCCACAGTTTTTCGCTATTGTTTTAGCCATTGGCTTCATGTGCTCTTCATAAACCAACCATTCTGACATAACAGGCTCTTTTTGATACCAATCTGTCTTTTTTACGGGAATCTCTTCGTATTCAATTCCATGCAGACTTTTGATCAATTCTAACAATTCCAAAATTTGTGAATGCTTCTCTTCATCGTAAATTGGAGAATAATATCGCAGTTTTCGTTCCATAATATTTAAGCTACTCGACCTTTTTAAACTGTTTCCATCACATCCATAAGTCATTTCCTGCTTGTGGATTGAATTGATTAAATGCTGCATTGTCCTAAAGTCACAAGCAAAACCTTAGCCAAGAAGTATATTCGAAATGGCAATGAATAGGCTGAAAAGTCGGATAATATGCAAGAAGTTCTGAATGTTCAACCAAGCAATGAAGTCAAAAAATCAAGAGATAGCATTAAGGCCTATGCTGCGGAAAGATTTCTTGCAAGGGATAGCATCGAAGAGATAAGAGATAAGCTGGAACAATTCACCAATGCGGTTTTGAGTAAAAAACAGACACGGAATATAATAAGAAAAGGTTTAAGGGAAGATTTACTAATATAAAAGCTGTTTTGCCCTGCAAAGGAGTTTAAAATTTTTTAAATAATTCCAGACTGTTTCGATTTTGAAAAGCTTAGAAAAATATCTCCGATTCTTAATCCGATAGTCTTAAAGCTCGACGATTTCCTTCAGCCCGGCGAAGATGCTGGAAGTTTGCAGATAAAGGGATTTTACAGCTTGAAAGGATGAAGAAAAAAGTAATGGAGCTTTTATTTATAACCAAAGAGCCAAGAAAGTAGACTAAAAACAAATTTTAACACGAAATAAGCTATACCAAGAGCTGTAATGATCCAAGCAAGAATCCCGAAAATTCCGAAATCTAATTTTGTAAAATGCGAAATAACCGCTATAGCTAAACAGCTGAGCCAGATCATTCCTGCCACCGGAATTATTTAAAAAAAGAAAGCAAAGAGATGAATCATGTCGGAATTAACAGCAAGGAATTAGGTCAGTAATGAGAAAGGACTAGCCCTGTATGGATCTGGGCAGATTTTTGGAATGCAAAAGAATGTTTTGAAAAAGCAGTTGAGACGATTCCAAATACCTAGACGCCTAAATCCAGAATTAGTAAAAAGGTATGAACGGATACTGACAAATGGGATCAAATCCGTAAATGATATATTCTTCTATTACAGATATTAAGCGTGAATCAAAATTACCAATTTTCAAATGTAAATTGGAGAAAGGTCTTGGAAAATTATCGCAATAACTATAATTTTAGTGATGAATGGGAAATAATTTTGCTAGAGGTAATAGCAAACTCAATAGATGCTGGAGCTACTAGAATTAATCTTTATTTTAGTCATAAAGATAAAAAGTTGGATATAATTTGCGAAGACAATGGCAAAGGTATGAGTTCCTATGAGTTTAAAGAATATCACAATCTTGGTTCTCTTAGTAAAGATCGACAATCTAAAAGCATAGGTTTTGCAGGCATAGGTGCAAAACTTTGCTTAGACCTTTGCGATAAAGTGTATACTGAAACGTCTAACGGAAAAGAGAGGTTGGCTACTGAGTGGTTTTTCGATCATACTGAAAACTTGCCAAAGTATTATTATGTAAATCCTCCTAAAAATAAATTAAAGTTCGATACTGGGACTTTTTTAGAGATAATTGGTTTAAAAATCCGAGATTTCGATCTTATAAGTGCAAAAAGGCTGATATTAGAGAATTATAAGTATGCTTTGGAGCCATTTGACAAAATAGAATTGAAAATAAACGACGAAAAAATCCATATTAAAACCCTAGAAGAAGAATTTGAACAATTTGGAAAAATAAAGTCAAGAAAGAATCTAAAAGTAGTCCATAGAATAAAGGGCGGTCCAGAGCTAAAAATAAACGGCGAAGTCTACATCTTGGAATTTAAATCTAAAAGCTCAAGATCAAGAATTGACTCGGGATTAGACATAGTAGTTTTTGGAAAAAAGATTTGTGGAGGGGAATCATTTAGATTACAATACAATATAAATCCAAATTACTTTTTTGTAGGATATGTCAGGTGTGACGAGCTAATTCAAATTGTTAAAACATCGAAGGATGGATTAAATAAGAATACAAAAATTTGGTCAGAATTTCAAAAAGAAGTTGCTAAAGTTCTTGAAAAATACTTTAAAGAAGAGAAAATTTGGAGAGATTTAAAAATAAGTGATTTAGAAACTCGTATGTTTTTAGATAAGATTGGGGAAGACTTGAGTAGTATAATAAACAAGATTCCCGAATTTTCTGACATTTTTAATCCTATAAAACGTAAAACACTTATCCCTGATGAACGTGGGGAAAATATAGCAAAAGACTCTGAAATGGGTCAGTTAGTAACAGGAACATTTGGCGGCCCCAATCCGGGCAGTGAAGAGAAAATACCTACTGAAGGGCTGGATAGCGTGGGAGGTGTTGAAAAAGGTGAAGAAAAAAAGGCTAAAAAGGAAATCAAAAAAGTTAGAGGTATTAAGATTACAGTCGAAGACATCCCTGAGAATAAGGAAAGAGTTATTTTTATGCCCCATGATAGCTTATTTGTAGTGAATTCTGCACATCCAGCGTACAAATTCTCAGAAGCCATTAGAGCAATAGACGTATACCTATATTTTGTCATAATAGAGCATATAATCAAATATTCAGAAAAGCATGGGTTAATTGAAGAATCCGCTACAGATGGTTACCTCTGGAGGATGTATGAGGAATTATGCTTTTTAAGTAGATGTCGCAGAGTAATAAGGCGGTAACTATGTCATCAGAACCAGTTCCTGCACAAATAAAAATTCTGGATCTACCACAAGGGCGCAAAAATACGTTAGTCTTCTCAATAAACGATGTCTTTGTTAATACGCATATAATTAAGTCTAAAAACGAAATAATACATGAGTTTGAAAGTTTGGTTGGTGAGATCAGATCATTGCTTAACGATAAGCCCTCTTCAACTCCTAAGAAAACATTATGGACCATTGGTAGGAAAATAACCAAATTTAGGAAAGATATTGTTAGAAAATACAATACTTATATTACTAACCTAAATGAAGCACTGGCTAATAACTTAGGAGTTTCCGAGAGCCAGTTAGGCTACATTGTTAAGTTCAGCAATTTTAGTTTGAAAAGGCAGATCGACGAAAAAATTCCTTGGAGTACCTATATGGAAGCTTTGAATCTATCTAACAAAAGAGAGTTCCATTTATGCTTACAATTAATTAAAGAAGGAAAATTGAAGAGTTCCAAGGATGTTAGAAATTATGTAAAATCCAGAAATTTGTTATGGAAAAATAAAAGATGAAGAGAGATCCGGATGCCTTTCTAGTCCGAAGATTAGGGACGCTTGGATCAACTTGGTAGCAGCATTGCACAAGCTCGGCTTCTAATGAGATGATAGCCTGCTACGAAAGGATTATCGGGATCCAAAGAACCCGATAGCATGGTAAACCAAAGGTTTTGTTCTGACCAACATCAGAAGACCAAAGGAAGTGATAGAAGCTTATCTCAACTGTATTAAGTATGCAGATCCAATCCCGAGTATGCAAAGCAAGTTTCAAAAGCCAAAGAGGAACTTGAGTCCCAAATAAAGGATTGGGAAAGTTTCTGGGAAAAATTGAAGAAAAAATAAAAGCATTTTTTGGTTTTAAAACGGAAACTGCAATCTGGCAAATCAATTCCATAATCTATCGCTTTTCCGAAAAATATCAAGTTAAAAAAGACCAAATTAGAAATTTTGGAAGTTGTTGTCGAATTTCATTAAGGAAGTTCAGGGCAATAATCCGAAAAATATTTGGTGGAAGTGGAATAAGTAAAAGATCAGGAAGAAGAAAGAAAAAGTTTCCGGCTTGTAAGAAGAAGAGAAGAAGATAATAAGAATGCTGAGGAAGAAATAGGAAAAAGTGGAAGAAAACTTTTGCGAAGTGGAAATAGAAGTCAGATAGATTAAGAACTTAAAGGAAGTGGAAGAAGATGTAAGCGATGAATAAAAAGGGAATAATTTTTTAATATCTACTTAATCTGAAAGTTTTACATGGCCACATGGCCTAACTGTGGAAAACAAGTTTCTGAAAAAGATGAACTCTATCCCGATTGTGGATACAGATTAATAGACTCAAAGACTGTGAAAGCTACTAAGCCTGTCGAAACTTCTGCATCTGTTAAAAATGCACCGGAAAAACTTCAGAAATACCTTTATGAAGACGAAGTACTGGAGGCGCAGTTTAAGTTGGGGGATTGCTCTGTCTACGCTACAAACCACAGGTTGTTCATCTTCAGAGGCAAGGAAATCCAAGACTTAAGATATGGGCACGTGAGTAGCGTTGAATACAAGTCTAAGAAATACTACTCATTAATAGTTGGGGGACTGATTCTTATTCTCTTCAGTTTTCTGATGAATAACCTATTGCCGAAGTTAATGCTTTCTGACCTAATGAAGTTAATAAATATGGTATTGGTTTTTGTGGGGGTATTATTGGTCATTGTTGGACTGATATACAAAAAGGAGCGATTGCTGATCCATGTGGTTGGATTAAAACCGATAGAAATAAAGGGTTCCAGAAAAAATTTGGATTCTCTGATGAAAAAAAGAATAAAAGAAGGTTTAGATGGCAAATCTCTAAGGTTTTGCTCTGATGAAAATGATTAGTCATTAAGCGACAGATTAACGACTCCTAACGAACTTCCAAACGAAACAAACCGCAAATTTTAAAGCACAGCAGAAAAAATAACTTCGATGGCAAAGAACAGAAACAATTCTCCAGCAAGAGATGAACTTATCAGAGCCCTTAAGGCTGGAGCTGATTACATAAGGGGAGGGGTTGATTACAAGATCCTCCTTCTCTTCCTCTTCTACAAGGCCTTAAGCGACAAATGGCTTAAGGCAGTCGAGGATTACAGAAAGGAAGGATATTCGAATGCAAGAGCATATCTGCTTGCCAATCAAGATTATGTTCTCTTCGATGAAGAAAACAACAAGCTTCTGACATGGTATGAGGCGATGAAAAGCAAGGAAACGGTAATGGAGCTTGTAAACACATTGTTAAGAATTGCAAGGCTCAATGAGAAGCTTTCGGATCTGCAAATTCTTGTTGAACGACTTGGTTTGAGAAATCTTCAAACTTCAGACAAGCTTAAAGCAGTTAATAAAATTTTAGACAAGTTTAATGAATTCAACTTTTCTAGGGTACCTTACAACGTAATTGGTGACGTCTACATTTGGATGCTGAACTACTCAGTCCTCAAGGGAAAAGAACCGGACCAAATAGAGAAAGGTAAGGAAGGGGAGAGTTATACACCAAAAGAAGTTGCTAGGTTACTTGTACAATTGCTCGAGATCGAAAACGGGGCAACTATTCTTAATCCGGCTCTTGGATCTGGAATATTTTTAATAGAATCCTACAATTGCGTTAGAGACAGAGATGAACCAGAATTAATGCTTTATGGTCAAGTATGGGAC
>Ga0071330_1107318_pt1 | contig 53992 bp, 46 predicted proteins | sample GBScel77sediment_FD_63802 | JGI IMG/M metagenome (GOLD analysis project Ga0071330, IMG submission 63802) | Hot spring sediment microbial communities from Great Boiling Spring, Nevada - Cellulolytic enrichment Sediment 77C v2 (version 2) | ecosystem: Environmental > Aquatic > Thermal springs >...
AGGAAGATCATCCAGGGATATAGTACTCAAAGATACAGTATTTGTGAAATCTACAAAACAAATTAAGAGAAAGTATCATATTAATTCCACTATTGGTGATATCTTAGATGATCCTGTGGCAAGCGTAAAATTTCAAAATGTACTTAAACAATTTGTAAGCCTATTCCCACAATTCTCAACTGAAGAGGGTATAATGAACTTTGCAGAGATGATGAAATATACACCTTTGAGAGGATTAATACACTTTGGTAGTGGTAAATTTACAGAAGAAATGTTAAATGATTTACTAAAAGAACTCAATTCTTAAATTTCAATTAAAATAAAAGGGAGATAAAACATGGAGATTAAAGGAAGGCCTGCCACTATATGGCTCTCTCTTCCTTCAGATCTTCTTATAGGAGAGAGCGTCTTAGATATAAAGGACGATCTTCTTATAGAAAAAAGAAAAGTATTTTTTGAAGAAAGATATACCTATCTATTATTATCTGAAATAGAAGGTATTGAGATTACTCAAAAAGGGGATAAAATCTTTTCTTTTCTCTTTTTTGCCTTTTTGGCAGGAAGACTCTATTTTCTTTCTTTCATATCTTTACTAATTTACTTACTATGGAGACCCACTTTTCTTATTGTTCATGGAAAAAACTTACAGATAGGAATATCTATAAATCAAAAAGATATTAAACCTTATGTGGAATTTGCTAACAACTTAATTGAGAAAGTAAAAGAATACAAAAAGCATTGAGGGGGATTTTAATATGAGTATTCATATAGTACCAGAGCCCAAAAAATTAGAGTTTAAAGAAAGATGGTTTGAGTTTGATGGATTTGAAAATTTTCCTGAATTTCTTTCTAAGGAATTTCAAATACCAAAAGGAAGTTGGAAGATTAAAAAAATAGAAAAAAATGGAACAGGCATCAACATTAAAGATAAAGAAGTGGAAATATGGGGAGATACAAACATATGCTTTGCCACTTTGATCCAGTTAATACTACAAAACAAAAATCAATTACCAGAAATATATGTGGAAGAAGATTTTAAATTTAAATTCCGAGGTTATCATCTTGATATAGCGAGAGGCGGCGTACCTTTACTTAAGGAATTCAAAAGAATTTTAAGACTACTATATTTATTAAAATACAATTTCTTTGCCATATACTTTGAAGATCTTTTCCCTTGGAAAAGCTTTCCCCAAATAGGATCTCTAAGGGGAAGACTTGCTGAAGAAGAATTGAGGGAAATTATAGACTATGGTAAGAACTTAGGAATAGAAGTTTTTCCATCCTTAGAGCTTTGTGGACATATGGAAAATATTCTTATTCTACCTGAGTTTATGAAATATAGTGAATGGCATAGACCTGAAGAAGGATGTTTAGATGTTTCAAACGAAGAAGCCAGAAATTTTACCTATAAACTTCTTTCCGAAGTAATAGAATTCTTCCCATCCCAATATATCCATATTGGTGGAGATGAAACATGGGCTCTTGGAAGAGGAAGAAGTCTCGATAAAACAGGTATATTTCAAGGACCTGAACTTTTTGAGATGCATCATAAGAATCTAATCTATCAAGTGAAGGAAAGTGGAAAGATACCAATGGTTTGGGGAGACATGCTCACGGGAATGTATTTGAGAGAGGAAGAAAAGGAAAGATGGAAGATAGTTCTTGAAAGTAATATATGGGATGAAACAGTTATTGCTAATTGGGATTATACCCACCTCTCTGAAGAACATTTTGAGAAGAAGATAAATATGTTTGGAAAAAGAAAGGAAAAAGAAATAGCCTCTCCTGGGGTTTCCAACTGGGGAAGGTTTTATCCAAATTTTGATATTGCTTTAACTAATATTACAAATTTCTTAAGACAAGCCAAAAAAGAAAACCTTCCAGGATTTCTTCTTACAGCATGGGGAGATGATGGGGCTGAATGTCTATATTCTTTTCTAAATCCTTTAATACTTGCCACTATGGAGATTGCGGAAGGAAAGGAAAATTGGGAAGAAAAATATAAGGCATTATTTAAAGAAAAAGATGAATTAATAGAAATAAGAAAATTATTAGGACAAAATTCAGTAGCAGAAACTATAAAACATGTATTTCTTGGAGATACTTTGTACAGATATAATACAGAATTCAAAATTGAATTGAAAAGTACTGGAGATTTTTGGGTAGATTACTATTTAGGCATATCTTCCCTTTTATCTAATAAGGATGAACTTCTCAAAATATATAGCAATGTATTAAACAAAATGGAGTCTATAGCTTTACCAGAAGATCTTTCCCTTATGAAGAATATGCTAAAAATAGCCATCAATAGACTTAATGGAAATCTAAGTTTTTCCGAATATATAGCCTTTGGGAAAAAATACGCAGATCTTTGGCTTTCTGAAAGGAAGAAAGCAAACTTAGAAAAGGTCATTATAAAAATATATGGGGCAGGAGGTAGGGCAGATCTTAATATATACTAAAGAGCATTGTAAATAATATGACCCTCTACCATAGTAAGTTTTACATTAAAAGATTCATCCAATACAGTAAGATCTGCATCCTTTGATACTTCAAGGCTTCCCTTTCTTCCATCCATACCTATTACCTTAGCGGGAGAAAGGGAAGCCATATAAACAGCATCTACCAAATTAACAATTTCTTTTTCTACCATATTTTTAATTGCTTTATTCATGGTTAAAGTGCTACCAGCTAAGGAACCTGATTCAAGTGTTGCCTTTCCATCCCTCACTAAAACCCTTTGTCCTGCCAAACTATATTCTCCATTAGAAAGTCCAGCAGCCATAATTGCATCAGTTATTAAAACTACTTTATCCCTTGGTTTTATCTTGGTTACCAATTTAAGTATATGATCTGAAAGATGATATCCATCAGCTATTATCTCCACTGACAATCTATCATCTACTAAGGCAACCCCTATAATCCCAGGCTCACGGTGATGAAGAGGCCTCATACCATTAAAAAGATGAGTAACATGAGAGAGTCCCAAACTTATAGCCCTCTCCACATCTTGAGAAAGGGCAGATGTATGTCCAGCTGATATTATTACTCTTTTTTTTGATAGATATGAAATAAGATCCAAAGCTCCTTCTAATTCAGGGGCTAATGTAATAAGCTTTACATGGGGAGAAAGAAGTTCATTAAGACTATTTAAATCTGGTTTCAAAATAGCATCTTCTCTCTGAGCTCCTTTATAATCAGGATTTAAAAAAGGTCCCTCTAAATGGATTCCTATAAATTTCGTTCCTTTTATGACATTAGATGAAATATACTTTTCTATCTCATAAATTGCCTTTTTCATTTCAGGAAGAGAAGAGGTAGCAAGAGTAGGAAGACAAGAAGTTACCCCTTTTGATGCAAGGAAATAAGAAATTTCCTCCATATCATTAAAAGAAGAATTAAGAAAATCTCTTCCATAAGATCCATGAATATGAATATCAATAAATCCTGGTGATATAAAGAAATCTTCTAAATAAAAAACCTCACTATCTTTGTCTACTTCCTTTCTTTCTCCCACATAAGAAATTTTATCCTCTTCAATCTCAACCATTCCTTTTTGTAAAATCCTATCCTTCAATATAACCTTTCCAATAAAAACTCTCTTTTTCATGTTAAAACTCCTTTATTTTATCTTTATAGATTTTAATAAGCTTCTGATTTATATCATTCTCCCTACTATCAATACTACATCTAAACAAAGGAGGAATAATATCCATTCTCTCTAAAATACAAGCAGTCTCATAAAAGATCTCATGTAAAATGATAGAGGAAATAATAGTAGATACGGGTGAAGTCTTTATCTTTTTATCTCTCTCTAAAGATAGAAGAAGATCGTCAGAAGGTCCTGGAATAAAAATTACAAGATCACATATATCTTTTAAATTTTTCTTGGAAGAATGTTTAGAAGGGATATTAGAATTTTCCTTGTTTATAAGACCTATTGTATAAACTCCTCTTTTCTTTGCCTCCAATACAGAATCAATAGCAATCAAATCTCTACCAGTATAGGATATAACATACAGAATATCCTCAGAAGACAATTTATGATTATTTATTAATACCCTTCCATATCCTTCAATCCTTTCTAAAAAATTACCTTTCAGTATCCCATCCATATAGGAAGTGGAAAAATCCCATATAGGATTAATACATGCAAAAACTCCTGCCCTAAAGAAAAACTCTAAGGATAAAATATTATAATGCCCAAAACCAAGTATATGTATAATGCCACCATTTTTTATAGATTCCGCTGTTTTTATAGCTGATTTTTCAATAGATTCTTTTTCCCTTTTTATTTCCTCGAGAAGTAATGACAAAGTATCTATATATTTCATATTAACACCCTCTTTATAAAAGAGGATACTTTATTATAACACTATTTTATCAAGGTTATTTACTAATCGTTTTCTTTCTGATTTCTTATCCAAGGAGTAGACAGAAAGTAATGTAGGAAGAGGTTTTAATCTAAATTCTTGAATAAAATTTTTTAACATACCCTTAGAAAAAGAAACACCCCATTTCCTATCATACCTCACATAATTCCTTATAAATTCATCAATTAAGATCCTATCTTTCTCATTAAGATTTAAATAGTAATTTATAAATTTGTCCCTTTTCTTCAAAGGCAATATATTAAAAAATTTAACTGCAAGGTCTTTTCTTCCCTCCAAAAGAGGATGAGATTTTCCAATAATCTTGTTTGTAAACCACATGATAAACATATTTTTTTCAGCCTTTTGAATAAAAAGATCTATATCATTTATAAAAAGACTATAAAGTTCTTTTAAATTAAAATTACCTTTATAATCATTCCTCTTAATTAAACTCATATAAGTACTTATAAAAAGTATCTTCCTTTTTTCCTTTGAAATCTTCTTTAACTTCTCTTTGTTTTGTAGAAATTCCATAATTATCTTTAACTTTACATACTCATTTACAATGGGATATGGATCATTCATATAATCTACTTTTAAATCTATCCTTTCAAGTATATTTCTTATAGTCTCTGATCTTACCTTAAAAGTCCAACCTTTTAATATTTTTGAGAGATTAGGCTTACTTATACCCAAAATATCTGATAGCTCATACAATTTTTTATCTTTTCCAATATTAATTAGATACTCCCTAAGCTCTTTTGTATTTTCATAACTTGAGATATCAAAATTAATTCTCTTAGTATTACAAAACTCAAATAAACTCTTATAATGCTCCTTTGTTCCCCATCCTCCCTTTTCTGGAAGATCATCATATAAAAGACAAATTATTTCCGCTGTCTCCCATATATCTTCATCTCTTACAATCTTTTGTATCTCAAACAAAGTATCAAGAATATAAAACCTTCCCTCCATATCCTCCCTAAAACAGCCTAAATAATAACAAGCCTTTTTAGATATGTTAAGAGAAAAGCAAGGATGTATATCTTTAAGATACCAAGAAGCATTATTAAGATTAGATAAAATTCCTGTAGGATGGGGAATTTTTAAAGCAGTTTTTGCTCCTTCAAAATATAGCCTTATTGCCGATCTTATGTTATTCTCCATTACTTCCATATTTGCCCTATTCCAAAGAATAAAAACATAAGTAGATGGATCTTTAAGATATTCCTTACTCCAAAAACGTATCTTAGCAGATCTTCCCTCGTAGGACCTTTTTAGATAATAATCATACAGGATAGGTGCAATTATCTTCCTGGCAAGAATGGGAATTTTAGAAAAATTTTTCCTAATATCCTCTAATATAAATTCAGCATTTTTGTCTTTAAGAAACCTAAGAAAATTAACTTTATCCGAAAGCAAAATATAATATAGGGTTAAATTATCTTTGGAAAGTTTCAGGGCTTTTTCCACATATTGTAGAGCCAGTTCATAATCCTGAGACCACTTATATCTCTGAGCAACAAAATAATAATACCACTCCTTTGGCAATTTTTCCTCTAACATAAGATTTAAAAAGGGTTTGGAAAAATTACCATATTTAAATAAAATATAAGAGATAGTATGTACCTTTTTATACATATTTTTGTTTTATTATATCAAAAAGTAATATTAGATACAGCAATATCAAAAATAAGAAAAAGTATAGAAACATGGATCTCAAAATGTAGATAATATCTTAATCTTTATTAATAGTATATTTGATTGTCAAATAAAAAGATATATTGTTAAAATAGAAGTTATCTTAAAGGAGGATATGTTAATGAAGAAAATAATAACCATTTTAATAATATTGATTATATCATTATTTAATATTGTTTTTGCTGACCCAGCACCAGGTGAAAACCAAACCTATAGTTCTAAGCCACCTGTAGAGGTTGTAGTAAATCTTTCTAACAAGTAAGCTAAAAAATTTATCTGGAAGGGGGGAGGGGGACCCTCAAAAGGGTCCTTCTTTTTCTTATTACATGAAAAAATTTCTAATCCTAAAAATCATAATACTTCTATTACTAATGTTTTTTCCTGCAAAAGGTGAGAACACAAATACTCTTACCTTTGCAGGAGATTATAACTTTCCTCCTATCGAATATATAGACTCCCAGGGAATTCCTCAAGGGTTTGCAGTAGATATTATAAGAGAGTTGGAAAAAAGGATTAATAAAAAGATCAATATAATACTAGTACCATGGAATGAAGCAGTAGAACTTCTTGACAAAAGAGAAATTGATGGCATAGAGTTTATGAGGGTAACCGATGAAAGAAAAAGAAAATATGATTTTATCACATATTTAGAGAGCTTTAGTGTAATAATAATACCCTCTGATTCACCTATACAAAGCTTTGGTGATCTTAAAAATAAAAAAGTTGCAGTTTTAAACCAAGATGTAGCTCATATATTTTTAAAGGATATAACAGAGACTATTCCTTTTAAAAGTTCTGAGCTTGTTGTTCAAGCTTTAATAGAAAGAAAAGCTGAGGCTGGAGTACTTAATTACTACGTGGCAAGATATATCATAAATAAAAATAATTGGAATGATCAACTTAAAATACTCCAAGATAAACTCTTTTCAAGTTTTGCAGGTATTGCCCTTCCTAAAGGAAGCCCTTATTATTCTGAGATTAAAAAAGGCTTAACTGAGATACTAAATAGTACACATTATAGAAATCTTTTAACTAAATGGTTTGGGGAAGAAGTATTACTAAGGCTGGAATATAAAAAGAAAGAAGCAGTATCTAATGCTTTAATTTTTATGATTACTATAATTATCCTTCTATTAATCGGCATTTTAGGAAGCAGAGAATATCTCAAGAGGGAAGTAAAAAAGAGAACTAAAGAGATCAATTTAGCATACACTTTTCTCAAAGATATAGCTCAAAAAAACTTAGATGATATAGAAAAAGTATATTTTGAAAAATTAAAAGAACTTTTTCCCAATTCCAATATCAAATATTACAAGAGAAAAAATGGAGAATTTTTTCTTGCCTACTCCTATCCTCAAGAAAAAGGATATTCATTAACAATTGAAGACATAGAAAATATGGAAGGTTATAGAAGATATTTTATGGTAGAGGGAAATATTTATTCTGTATTAATAATTGAAGAAAATATTCCTTATCCTATTACTTACTTTAACCTTTTATCAGAAGAATTTCAAAATGCATTAACAAGGTTATATATAAAAGAGAAGATAGATAGGGAAAAAGAGATAAATGAAATTATGAATCTACTTTCCAAAAAAGAGGATGAAAATATTCTTTTAGAAAATCTTTTAAAAAGAGTCTTACATATTCTTAAAGCTGATGCAGGATCAATAATGATCTATGATAAAGAAAATAAAATATTAAAAATTAAAGTTGGGATAAATATACCTCATGAGGTAATAAAGAATAGTGTTCTAAAAGAAGGCGAGGGAATAGCAGGATGGGTTTTAGAGCACAGAGAACCTTTAATATTAGAAGATGTATACAAAGATAAAAGATTTAAAATTATAGAACCCCGTTTTGAAATCAAATCCTCTATATGTTATCCGCTAATACACAAGAATGAACCAGTTGGGGTAATAAACATAAACAGCCTAAGAGAAAACAGAATTTTTACTAACGATGACCTTTCCATTATAGAAAAATTTGCCCCTTTAATTTCTGCATATATTTACAATGAGGAAATGGAAAAAAAGATATTTAAACTTCATCGTGAAACATTAATCACCATTGTAGAGATGGTAGATGCAAGAGATCCTTATACAGGAGGACATTCAAAAGAAGTAGGTAACATAACAGTAAATTTTGGTAAAAGTTTACTTCTTAATGAGGAAGATATGAGAAGATTAGAGTATTCTGCCTATCTTCATGATATTGGAAAGATAAAAGTGCCAGATTTTATTCTGAAAAAACCTGGAAAACTTTCTGATGAGGAATATATGATAATGAAAATGCACCCTGTATGGGGCGAAGAACTTTTACACCATATATCAGTCTTTAGAGACATAAGTAAAATAATTAGGCATCACCATGAAAGATGGGATGGAAAGGGTTATCCTGATGGATTATCAGGAAATGATATACCCTTTTTATCAAGAATTATTACATTAGCTGATAGCTTTCAAGCCATGACTGCTTTTAGACCATATAAAAGACAATTAACCATCGATGAAGCTATTCAAGAGATAAAAAGGTATAAAGGTACCCAATTTGATCCAGAGCTTTCAGATTATTTCATAGAATTCATTCTAAAAGAGACTAAGCCAATAAAATAATTAAAACTTACTTACAAAATCCATTATTAATTCCTTTAATGTGGGAATTCCTGCATCTTCATAATGGTAATAAATTCTTATAGTCTTATGTCTTATATTTATCACAGATCTCAAATCTACAGGAGTTCCTATAATTACATAGTCACAATCTACATTATTAATAGTTTCTTCCAGCTCTTTTAATTGTTCTTTACTATAACCCAAAGCAGGAAGTACCTTGTCTATATGTTTATATTTTTCATAAGCCTCCTTTATACTTCCAACTGCATAAGGTCTAGGATCCACCAATATAGCCCCTCTCTCCTTTGCAAATAGATATCCAGCTCCAAAAGGCATTTCTCCATGAGTCACAGTAGGTCCATCTTCTATCACCAATACTCTCTTTCCTTTAATATCTTCTTCCTTCTCGGATATTATGGGTGATTTTGCTAAAACAATCTTTGCCTTCTTATTTCTCTTTCTCACATTCTCCATTACCCTATTAATATTCTCAGAAGGAGCAGTATCTACCTTATTTATCACTATTATATCTGCAAGATATACATTAATCTCCCCCGGAAAGTAAGATAATTCATGACCTACTCTGTAAGGATCAACTACAGTGATAAAAAGATCAGGCTTATAAAAGGGAAAGTCATTATTCCCTCCATCCCAAACTATTATATCTGCTTCCTTTTCTATTTCCTTTAATATCTCTTTATAATCTACTCCTGCATATAAAATAGCCCCCTCTTTAAGATGGGGCTCGTATTCCTCTCTCTCCTCTATAGTACATTCATATTTATCCAAATCCTCTAATTTTTCAAATCTCTGAATCCTCTGTTTTAAAAGATCACCATAAGGCATAGGATGCCTTACCACTACTACTTTAAATCCTCTTTCTCTTAAAGTTTTAACCACATATCTTGAGGTTTGACTTTTCCCTGATCCTGTTCTTACTGCACAAATAGCTATAACTGGCTTTTCACTTTTTAACATGGTCTCCGTTCCAAGAATTTTAAAATCTGCAGAAAGAGATAATACAAGACTTGCTCTCTGCATCACATACTCATGGGATACATCGCTATATGAAAAAATTACTTCATCCACATTATATTCTTTAATGGTTTCTTCCAATCTATCCTCACTAATTATAGGAATACCATTGGGATAAAGTTCTCCAGCAAGTTCAGGTGGATATATTCTTCCTTCTATACCAGGAATCTGGGTAGCAGTAAAAGCTACTACCTCATAATCAGAATTATCTTTAAAATAGACATTAAAATTATGAAAGTCTCTCCCACCTGCCCCCATTATAATGACTTTTCTTCTCATAATATCACTCCCCTAATTTATTCTTTATATATCTTTTTCACATAAGGAGATGTAAAGGCTTGAAGAAGGGCAGAATAATTTAAGGAAAAGCTTAAACTATCTCCTACTTTAAGATCATAATCTCCTATATCCACTACTGTATAATCTGATGTAGCACCTAATACTTCAATACCTGGAATTTCAGGAATAATTCCTTGAGGATCAATGTCTTGTCTTCCAAAATTCATAAGAGCTCTTCTCCTTATCCCTTTATCTACAAAGGAAGGCTTATGGGCAAAGGCATCCTCATTTATAACTCCCCAAGGCATCGATGGCTTTTCCTTTATCTCTAAGATCTCCCCTATAAATCTAAAGGTATCAAGACGAGCCCCTGGAATAGGATTTCTAAAAGCAGTGTCCTTCCCCAGCATAATTCCTTCGCCAATTCTCAGATGATTTATTTTTTTTGGAATTTTCCCTTCAAAAAGAAGAGGAATACTACTGGAATTTCCAGCAGATATAAGAGGCAAATTTATAGAAAAAGTTTTTTCAATTTTTTCCACTAAATCTATAAATTCCCAATAAGTCTCTACAGTAGGTACTACACCCCCAAAACATGTAAAATTAGTACCCAGACCATAGAGTTCTAAATTTTTCATCCTAAGAACTTCCTTTACCACCATTATCAGTTCATCTTTTTTCCATATTCCTTCTCTAATATCCCCCATCTCTACCATAATTATTACCTTATGCTTTTTTCCTAATCTTTCTGAAGCTTCCTCTAAAGCCCTTAAAGTCATAATCTCTGAATTTAAAGAAACATCTGCATACTTTACTTCTTCTTCCACTTGAGAAAAGCAAGGAAGCCTAATAAGAGTATACTCTATATCTACCTCTTCTCTCATTCTTTTTATGCTCTCAATCCGAGAATCAGAAAGTCCTCTTACCCCAGCCTTTACAAGAATATCTGCTATTTTAGGATCCCCTAAGGAGACCTTTGTAACTCCATCTATATATATTCCCATTTCCTTTCCCTTTTCTACAATTAATTTAGCATTATGATAAATAGCCTTCAAATTAATCTCTAAAAGAGGTGAACATATATTCATAACCTACCTCCAATTCAAAATCCATGCCCCCAAGATCATTATTATAACCCCTATTATTCTCTTTCTTATATCTTCTTTAAAGACATTTTTAGCAAGAAACAAAGTGACCAACATACTCAACATAGAAAGGGGTTCAGCAACACTTACATCTATACTTCTGAAAGCAATAAGAAGAAACATATAAGAATAAGCATTAATACCTGCAGCTATAGTTACTAATAAAGTCTTTTCTTTTAAGAGTTTGAATATTTCCTTTAATTCTTTTCTAAGAAGTATATAAAAAAACTGATATATAGTAATAACAAGATACAAGAAAAAGCAATAAAAAAGAGAATCTATTTTACCAACTACAAATCCATCAATAGTCCTACCAATAGCAATAAGAAAAGAACTTCCCATCATAAAAAGGGTATCCTTTCTTTTAAAGAGCCCATAGAGAGATTTATATAGATTTTCTTGGCGATTTAAAAAGGAAGCTCCATATACTAATAAAGAAAGTCCCACAATCTTTGATATGGTAAAAGGCTCCTTTAAAAATATACTGGTAAGAATAAGAAGAAAGAAAACATTGAAATTATATAATGGACCAACAAGAGAAGCTTCACCAATGGAAAGGGATTTAACGTATAACACAAAGGAGATGGAATATATGAATCCACTAAGGATGCCATATTTAAGAGTGGATAAATCAAAAGAAGGATTGATAATGGCGAAGGGAAGTAAAAATAAAACAGCAATACCAAAAAATAAAAAAGATGTAACTATACTATTACTATCTGTTCCTACCTTCTTAACTACAATTTTTTCATAACCTAAAAGAATAATTCTTCCAAGCAAAAATATATAGGCCATCATAATGAATATTTTACTATAAGATTGTATAATTTAAAGTGGAATGAGAGAAAAGGTTTTTATAAAATTAATTATTTTAACCATATTCATAATAAATATCTTATACGCACAAGATATTAAGATAGATTTTTCCTTAGGTATAAATTCTGAATGGAGAATTGATAGATTCCTCCCCCTATTTGTTGAGATCTATAATGAAGGAAACAAAGTAAAACTCATATTAGAAGTAATATATACTCAGGGACTTCGATATGCAGGGTATTGTGAATCCACATACAAGAAAGAAGTAGAAGTACCACCTCTTTCTCAAAAAAGGTTTGAATTTCTCCTTCCCCCAATAGATTTCCGCTATCCAGTTAGAGCCAGAGTTTTAAAAGATAATAAGACTATCAAAGAAGAGAAAATAGATTTTTCATTAGAAAGAATAACCTTACCCCTTGTATTAATAATAGGAAGAGAAATACCAAAGATAGATTTCTTTAAAAAAGCAAGAATAGTAAGAGTATATGATGAGAAGCTTTTACCTATCAATTATAAAGCTTATGACAACTACGATTTAATAATTATAGATAGGAATTTATTTAACTCCTTTTCAAACTCTATAAAAAATTCTTTAATAATGGCAAAGATATTTACAAAAAGGGTCTTATTTAACGATGAAATAAATAAACTTTCCAAATCTATAAAACCCACACCTTATACTATAAGCATTCCTCATAACACTTTCCTATACACACCTGATCCTTCTACATTACAAGGCCAAATGTTCCTTTATCCTGATAGATGGCAGATCCTTATCTTTTTATCTCTGTACTTTATCCTTATCTTTCTTTGGATAAGATTTCTTTTTCAGAAAAGATACTCTTTTATCTCTTTCTTATTCATAATTATTTTTTCATCATTAATAGGTTTTGGGATAAACCAATCCTTTACCAAGGATGCCATAGCCTATGGAGAAAAATATCTAATTTTTCTTGATAAAAATACATATGTTGCAGAAAACCTTATCCATATATCTCTTTTTTCTCCCTTCAAAAGAGATATCACTATAGAATATCCCCCCAATATATTTCTTCTCTATAATGCCTACTATCAGCCTCAAAAAAACAAAACTACTCTATTGGTAGATATCAATAATCAAAGAGCCAATTTATCCCTGGAAAGAAATAGAATATATTTTTTAGAAGGCATATCTTATCATTTTATACCCATAGATATTAAAATTAAGGAGTTAAATGATAGATATATATTGGAGATCTCCAACAATTCTCCTATAAATATAAAAGATTGTGTATTTAAGCATGGAAATAAAGAAAATTATGTGGGATATATTCCTAAAAACGCATATAAAGAGTTCATTATCTGGAAAAGTGGATTAAAAGAGCCTTCTCTTTTAAACGAATTCATAAAAAAATATAGGATAATACCTCCTATTGGAGATAAATTAATAATTTGGGGAAGAATAGATGAGCCCCTGAACCATGTAAAGATTTTAAATATTAAAACCCAAAAAAGTATAGACGGGATTATTATAATTCCTATAGAAGGATGAGGAAAATATGAGAATATGGTGGTTTATTGATTTAAAAGCAAAAATTTCTGATAAGAAATATCTAAGAATTATCTATACTTATTTCTTTATCATAACCCTAATTACCGTCATAATTTGGCCATCTAAATCCTTTGATCTAAATAAGTATTCTATAACAGATCTTTTTCTTATATTTTCCATTGCTCATTTCATATTCATAACATACCTTTCTTCCCTTACTTTCTCAGGAAATCTTATTGCAGAAAGAGAATTTAAGATTATAAACCTTGCTCGCTTTTCACCATTTAAAATAAGAGAAATAATAAGGGGAAGATTTTTATCTAACTTACTTTATCTTATCTTTATCCTTCTTATCCTTCTTCCCTTTAATTTAATGATAGGTTTCTCTGTTGATTTTTCAAAAATAATTATTCTTTACTTTCTTCTTCTTTTAGATTCCCTTCCCATTATGGGATTAGGAATTCTCTGGTCAACCTTTTCCAATCCATCTATAAACTGGCTTCTCCACTGGACCACCTATATCCTATTTATAATTTTTCCCTTTCTCTTCCCATCAACCTTCTTTTTATTTCCTTTAAATAACATCCTCTGGCTTGTAAAGGCAGAAAACATCCTATATTTAAAGGTAAATTTTTACCCTTCAAGAGACCTTCCTATTATTATAATTTTCTACTTAATTATTTTTTTAATCTCTATACTTATCGCCGAAAAAAGGTTAAAATATTATCAAGGAGTTGATAAAAGATGAGATTTTTTTGATAACATAGAAAAACTTATTAATAAAGTAAATTCCTACCACCTTCTCGATATCATTTTTGTTTCTATATTAATTTTTTTAAACACTATTCTCATTTTTAATCTTCTTTCCGTGAAAATGAACTTTTTTATCCTTCTTCTTCCATTCCCTATTTTTTATTTATATTTTATAAAAAAGAAGAAACCTAATTATTATCAGATAATTCTTCAAACAGATAAATATTTCTCTTTAGATGAAGAGTTAATAACTTTTTGGGAATACAAAGATTACTATGATCCATACGGACTTATGGAAAGATTAAGAAAAAGATTAGAAGAAAAGCTTTCTAAAATAGACTTATCAAAGGCTTACAAATTTAAACCCTCTCCTCTTTTGAAAATTCTATTCCTTATCTTTGTATTTCTTTTAATACTAAATCTTATAACCTCTAAGGATATGCCAAAAAGTATTCCTCATATATTGGAAAACAAAGAAAATCAAGAAAGTAAGGTCAGTAGAATACCTGAAGAAAAGTTAGCTCTTAACGAAGAACTTTCCAAGAAGAATATTCCAAAAGAAAAGATATCTCAAGAAGAGTTTGACAAAGAGAAGTTAAAAGAAATGGAAAAACCAAAATCCTTAGAAGAATTTCTATCCCAATATAACTTGGATAAAAATACCCTAAAAAAAGAAAATAATCAAGCTGAAAAACATAAAGAAGAAAGAAAAGAAGCATCAAGTAAAAATAATAATCAAGAAAAGGGAGAAGAGGGAAAAGAGCAGAATATAAGTAATCTTCCCTTCCAAGGAGCAGGAAAATCCTACGCTTATGCTAATCCTTATGAATCCAAAGAAAAGAGCACTCTTCAAGATGAAAAAGCTCTTAAGGAAGATATGAAGGGTAGTGAAACTCCATCAAATCAAGAGGGAACATTACCAGTTCCTACAGAGAGTGGGAAAGAAGTAGATAAAAATCCAAAATCAGGAAATTTACCAGGTACAGAAGAAAGGCCAGATAAACTTGGTCAAGAAACTCAAAGAAAAGTCTTTACAGGAGAGAAGATATATGTACCACCATCTCAATCTGAAGAACTGGGCAAAAATTATCTATTTCAAGCACCAACCTTAGAAGGAAGAAGACTTTCTCAAGATAAAAGCCTATCTTTCAATCCTTCTTATGCTAAGGAGAGAGCAGTATCCTCAAGAATTCTCCCTTTAGAATTTAAAGAGATTTTAAAAACCTATTTTTCTCAGTAAAGGAGGTTTAACAAATTGACTTTATCAATACAAGATTTTACAGCTGTGGTAGATAGAATCAAAAAGGAGATAAGTAAAGTAATCGTTGGATATGATGAAATTATTAATTTTACTATTATATCTCTTCTCTCAGGAGGACATGTACTTTTAGAGGGAGTACCTGGTATTGGAAAAACTCTACTTGTAAGAACCTTAAGTGAAATTTTGGATTTGAAATTTTCTCGTATTCAATTTACTCCGGACCTTATGCCTGCAGATATTACTGGTACCAACATCATTTTAGAGGATGAAAACGGAAGAAAATATTTCAAATTCCAAGAAGGTCCAATCTTTGCCAATATAGTATTAGCAGATGAAATAAATAGAGCTACACCTAAAACCCAATCTGCCTTATTAGAAGCTATGCAAGAAGGAAGTGTTACATCTGGAGGAGTAATATATAGCCTTCCAAAACCCTTCTTCGTAATGGCAACCCAAAATCCTATTGAGATGGAAGGAACTTATCCATTACCCGAAGCCCAACTTGATAGATTTTTCTTTAAACTTATTCTTACCCCTCCATCCCAAGAGGAACTATTAGAGATTATTGAAAGAACTACAAATATTGAGACACCTAAGGTTAATAAAGTGGCAGACGGTAATACTATAGAAGAATTAAAGAAAATTGTAAGAAGTGTACCTATACCAATGGCTGTAAAAGAATATGCTGTAAAGATTGTACTGGCGACACATCCCGAAAGCCCCCATGCTACAGAAAAGGTAAAAAAATATGTAAGATATGGGGCAAGTCCAAGAGGAGCCCAAGCTCTAATTCTTGGAGGAAAGGCTTTAGCCCTAATAGAAGGTAAATCAAACGTAAGTTTCAAAAATATCAAAAAGGTAGCCATTCCTGCATTAAGGCACAGAATAATATTGAGCTTTGAAGGAGAAGCTGAAGGAATAACCACAGATGAAATAATAGAAGACATATTAGAGAAGGTGAAAGAATAACTATGGAAATATTAGATACAGAATTTTTAGAAAAAATAGAGAAATTAAGATTAGCAGTTAAAAAAATTAGGATAATAAGTAATGTGGGGGAAAGGAAAAGTCCCAAAACAGGAAAAGGCACAGAGTTTTCAGATTACCGAACTTATCAAATAGGAGATGAACTTAGGTATTTGGATTGGAATATATACGCTCGTTTTGAAAAATTTCTTGTAAAACTCTTTGAAGAAGAGGAAGACTTAGAAGTACATATTCTACTTGATAGCTCCTTATCTATGGACTTTGGAATTCCAACCAAATTCTTCTATGGGAAAAAATTAGCCTTAGCCTTCAGTTATTTAAGCCTTTCAGCCTGGGAAAAAGTCACCGTCACATACTTCCAAGATGATATAAAAGGAATCATCTCCTTAGAGAGGAAAAGAGAAAATATATTCAAATTATTAGATCAGCTTAATAAATTAGAGGCTCAAGGAAAAACAAATTTAAATGAAGTCATAAAAAAATATGTCTCATCTCTTAAAAGAAGAGCTATTTTAATGGTAATATCAGATTTTCTTTCACCCTATAAAGATGGAATCTTATATGCAAGATACAAAAAACTTCCAGTATATTTAATTCATGTGATCTCAGAAGAGGAAATATCTCCTCCATATGAAGGAAATCTCCAGTTAATTGATAGCGAAACCAATGAAATAATCAATCTATATTTGGATAAATCCCTAATAGAGAATTACAAAAAGACTTTAGATAAATTCCTAAAAGATATAGAAAATTTCGCTTTAAAAACTAATGCAGAATATATGAGAACATCCACCGTTATCCCGGTGGAAGATCTACTTTTTAGATACTTAAGGATGGGAGGATGGCTTAAATGAATATAAAATTTCTTAATCCATCCTTCCTATTCCTATTATTTTTAGAAGCTATCATTATAATCCTTTACTTAATAAAACCAAAAAGACTAAAGATAAAAGTACCAAGCTTAATACTTTGGGAAAAGACCATTGAAGAGAAAAATTTAGGAAGATGGTTTAAGAAGCTTCCTAAAAATCTACTTTTACTATTTCAGCTTCTTATCCTCTTTTTCCTTGTATTATCTCTATCAAAACCTATACTTAGTCTTCCCAGCATAGGATCAAAACCCACAATAATCATCTTAGATTCCTCTGCCAGTATGGCATCAAGGGATATATTACCATCCAGATTTCAAGAAGCAAAATCAGAGATTATAAAACTTATCAAAAGAAATCCCTTTAACATAAAGATGATAATAGCAAAGGAAAAACCAGAAATTATCTTAAATAAGAATGGAAGAGAAATAGAAAAGGAATTAGAGAAAGAAAAAGTCTTTCTTGGAGAAGGAAATTTAGAGGAAAGTATTAGAAAGGCAGAAAGTATATCCAAAGGAATCTCTCATGAAATTCATATCTTTACTGACGGAAGCGATCCTATCTCTATTCCAAAAGATTCTATAAACCAATATTTTTTACATATTATTGGAAGAGAAAGCTTTAATATAGGGATATTAGATGGAAGAATATTTCCCAAGAATGAATATATATATGAGATATTTTTAAAAATTGGGAATTTTTCACATAAACCTCAAGAATTTAATTTAAGGATAATACAAGACAACAATAAATTAAAGGAAGAAAAAATAAGAATGGAACCCAAGGAAATAAAAGTAGTAAAAACTGAGATTACAAAGGCTAAAGGAAAAATAGTAGGAGAAATAGATGTAAGAGATAACCTTCAAGAAGATAATAAAGCCTTCTTTTATATACCAACCTTTTCTCCAAAGGTTTTGCTTATCACCCTTGGAAATCCATTCTTAGAGAAAGCATTAAGATCAATACCCAATCTAAAAATCGATGTCAAAAGAGATTTTATAAATGTAGACCTAAAAAATTATAACTTTTACATCTTCGATGGACTAATCCCTTACTCAGATATATCAGGAAATTTTCTATTTATAGGTGGATATCCTGGCATTAATCCTCAAAATATAGAAAAGATAGGAAAAGTTAAGATACTAAGCTGGGAAGAGCATCCTATCACAAGATTTTTACAACTTTATGGAATAGGTATTGATAATGCTTATACCTTTAAAGATGAAAACTTAAAACCCCTTATATATACTGATAAGGGACCAGTAGCCTATATTTATGAAAAAGGCAATTCAAAAGGTATAGTATTATCCTTTGACCTATTATCCTCATCTTTTATATATAGTGATTCCTTCCCCATCTTCATATACAACTTATTAAGATACTATCTTTCTTATGATCCTCAAAAAAGATGCGATAATTATATGGATTCTCCAGGATTTAAAGAATATAATGGATACCTTTACGCTGTAAACATATTTTCACAAAAAGAATCAGATATATCTAATAAAATAAATATGGAAACAAAAAAGGAAGAAAGTAAAAAGGAAGAAAAAGGCTTTATACAAATAGATCTCTCCAAACCTTTAATATTCTTAGTCTTTCTTCTTCTTATAATGGAGATTTTCTTCTATCAAGGAGGAAAATACTATTCATGATATCTTTTGAAAATCCCATCTTTTTAATACTTATCCCCATAATATATATAATCATTAAAAGATACGGAAAAAGATCTCTATTAAGATCCCTAGAAATATTGCTTATCATCTTTGCGCTATCAGGCTTTCAGATTGTATCTTTTTCTGATAGAACAAATGTATTTTTCCTTTTAGACCAATCTGCCAGTATACCATCTTGGGAAAGAGAAAAAGCAATAAGCTTCATAAAAGAATCACTAAGGTATAAAAAATCCTATGATAGGGTAGGTATAGTATCTTTTGGCGGAGATACAAATGTGGAACATGATCTTTCAGAGAACATAGATATATCCTCACTTACTGGGATAAAGAATCCATATTTTACAAACATAGAAGATGCGGTAAATACTGTACTTGGATTAAAAAGCAAAGATACACCAGCAAGAATTATATTACTAAGTGATTTACAAGAAAATGCAGGAAATATAGAAAATATTCTCAGGAAATTAAAAGAGGAAAAAATACAGATTGATATCTTTCCTCTTAATACATCTTTCTATAAAGAGATAGGTATAGAAAAAATTCAAAATCCGGAAATGGTACATTTAGGACAGGTTTTTCCTGTAACAATAAAAATTAAAAGTTATGGAGTAAAAAACACCAAATTAAGAATAAGATTTGAAGGAAAGCTATATACTTATGAGCTAAAGGATCTTAAAGAAGATAATATCCTTTCCTTCTCATTAACCTCTCAGAAAACAGGTTTAAAAGAGATAGAAGTTGAAATCTTATCCTCAGATGATACCTACAAAGAAAATAATCTTTATTCTTCTTATGTATATGTGCAAGGCAAACCCAAGATTCTTTATCTTGTAGGTAAGGGCTTTTCCTCCATCTTTCCTCAAGCTCTCATTAATCAAGGTTGGGAAATAGATTTTGATTATCCTAAATACAAAAAAATACCAATGATAGATAACTATCAAGCAGTAATAATAGATAATGTGCCAACCAGTGATATTTCTTTGGATAAAATGGACCTTATAAAAAGATATGTAACAGAAAAAGGAGGTACCTTACTTATACTTGGAGGAGACAAAAGTTTTTCTGCTGGAAACTATCATGGAACTCCTTTGGAAGACATTCTTCCTGTTACATTGAAACCAGAACAGATTCTTAAAAAAAGCAATGTAGCTATTGTAATAGTACTTGACGCTTCTGGAAGTATGGGAAGCTACTCGGGAGGAGAAGCAAAAATAGAACTTGCTAAAGAATCATCTCAACTTGTAATAGACCTTTTGGAAGAAAAAGACTATTTTGGCCTTATTGCCTTTGATCACTCCTATCAATGGATTGTACCTTTAGGGCCTCTTTCAGATAAAGAAAAGGCATCCTCCCTTATATATAAGATATCCCCAGGGGGAGGTACTGCTTTATATCCTCCGCTAAAATCTGCAGGAGAAGTACTGCAACGCGTACCCTTAAAGAGTAAACATATTATAGCTATCACTGATGGTCAAACTGAGGGAGGAGATTTTTATAATCTTGTAAGAGAACTTGCAAAAAATAACATCACAGTTTCCACTATTGGAATAGGAGAAGATGCAAATATCCCACTATTAAAAGATATAGCCAGTTGGGGAAATGGGAGATTCTATCATACATGGAATATCCGAAATCTTCCCCAACTTCTTCTCTCTGAAACTAAAGCGTTATTAAGATCTAACATAGTAGAAAAAAGATTTTTACCCCAAGCCAATTTAGAGGAAAAAGAAGAATTTCCGCCTCTTGAAGGATATGTATTAACTTCTTCTAGATATCCTTACCCAGTCTTGTTATCATCTCCTGAAGGAGATCCCATCTTAGCAAAAGGCCAGTTTGGGTTAGGACAGGTTATAGCCTTTACATCTGCTTTAAAACCCTACTGGGGAAGAGAATGGCTTTCATGGATTAAGTTAGGAAGCTTTTTTAGTGAGATGTTGAGAGAATCTATTCCTCATCAGATTTCAGAGGTTCAAATAAGCATAAGGGGGGAAGGAGGAAAGGGAATTATAAACTTAATCTATACTGATAAAAAAGGAAATTACATAAACTTTGCAGATTTAAAATACAAAGTAATAGATATGGAAGGAAAAGAATTCTCAGGAAATATGATACAAAAATCAGCAGGAAATTATGAGGGCACCTTCCCTATTGATAGATTAGGAAAATATCAAATTACTATTTATGAAAAAGAAAAAATTATTGCAAAGGTTCCATGGATGTTTGGAAACTCTCCTGAATTTTCCTCAAAAAAATTCAATAATAATTTAGCCCAAAAAATTCTTTCTTTTACATCTGGAAAGTTCCTCTCAAATCCATCAGAAGTATTTCGTAGAATATCCTATCCCGATATAGAAAGAAAAAATCTTCTTCCCATATTACTTATAACTTCCCTTATACTTTTCCTTTTAGAACTTTTCCTTAGAAGATTAAAAGAGATAAAGGAGATAATCTTAAACTTCCTTGGAAAAGTAAAAATAATAGAAGATCAAGAATGGTATAAAGAAGTAGAAAAGAAGATATTAGAAGAATTCAAAGGGAGTTCATCTCCATCCATGTTGGAAACAGTATCCTTGGAGATGAGAGCCCGTATGTTTATAGCCCATCTCAAAGAAGAGGAGAGAAAGAAAAAAGAGAAAAAGTAAAACTACTTAAGGTAAAAGGTAGCAACTACTGCCACCATAACTTCTTTTTCAATTGTTGAGGTATTGTAAGTTCCATAATCGCTTATCTCTGTAGAGTTTGGAGCCAAGACTTGTACAGCCCCCATATGTACAGATCTAATTGGACCTACTTTTTGTCCAGTACTTTCTGCAATCTTTTCCGCCCTATTTTTAGCATCCTGCATTGCCTCAGAAAGAAGATTAATTCTTAACTCTGGAAGTTTAGAATAATAATACTCTAAGGACTGGGTTGAGAAGGCTACACCATTATCAGTTAACTCTTGAAAATTCTTAGCAAGCTCTGTTATCTTTCGAATATCATTAGATTGCACCTCTACCGTTTGTCTTAAAATGGAATCCCTTGAATATTGCCTATCACTATAAAGCCAAGGTTGTTCAAGGTATACTGGAGATATGATAACAGTATTTGTATCTATGCCATTCTTTTTCAAAAATTCTAAAACCAAATTTAAATCTCTACTCATCTGTTGATATCCTTTATTAAGTGAATTAGCAGGTACAGTCCTTGTAAAAACTCCTACCCATTTCACTATATCTGATGTAACCCTTTTTCTTGCAGAACCTGTAACCGTTAAAGTATTATCTAAAGACCTTATCCTAATAAATGTATAGGATAAAATAAAAGCACTTATGATTATACTTATTCCCAATATTAATGCCCACAAAACATTATCATTCTTCATCTTGCTTCCCATAATAAAAAAATTTAGTTTATTATACCAAATATATTAATCATATCTTCTTATTATAGAACTATAAAATTCATCCAGATCTTTTTTATAGTAGTTTATATCCTCATAACTTTTTCCCATCATATGCCTCATCATAAAATTTCCTTCTTCCTGACATATCCTATCATGAATAGGAAAAACTTCTCTAATTAAAAAGAGGGTAAAGAGTACCAATCTTGAACTTCCATAAACCCTAGTTTCTCTCCCTGGAATAGCCTCCACTCCTACACTATATCCAAGTTTTATACTTTCTATAATATCCTTTAATTCCAAACTTGGTGAAAAAACTACTGTATAATACCAACCAAAAAGACTTCCAGTATCACACCCATGAGCATCTGTAACTCCAACTACAGGAATATTTTCACCCTTACTTTTTTCATAATGGTAAACCATTTGAAGATTATTAGAGGATAATTCAGAAATATGATATCCTCCCACTATCTCCACAGCATCAAAAACCCTCTTTTCATATAAGAGATGAAGGAGTCTTTCTGAAATATAATAGCCTTCTTTAATTCTCCAGAATGGATGACATAAAATACCAAGTCCTTCTGCTTCTCTTATTTTATTAAAAGACCATATAGAGGATGCTAATTGATATCTTTCAGGAATATCTGGTATTTCTAATTTTAACTTTTCCTCTATCTCCCAGACCTCCCGATTATATTTTTCTCTTTCTCTTTCAAATAATTCATTGATACTAAACTTTCCTCCAAAGTTTACAATATGTAAGGGATTATTGGGAGGATGGACCTCTTCTCCAGGAAATATCTTAAATCCCAAATCTAAATCTTTAAAGGTGTCAATAGCCTCAATAGAAGGAAAATATTTACCATGATCTGTAATAGCTACAAAATCTAAACCTATTCTTCTACAAGAACTTGCCACATAGGAAGGAGATTCTAATCCATCAGAATAATAAGTATGAATATGCAAATCACCTTTATAGGGTATTCTCATTAAAAGATCATCATTCACCGAATATATTGAAAAAGAAAAATTTTTATTGCCTATATCTATATAGATCACATGTTCTTGTTCCTCTTCAAAGAAACCCTCTATATAAAGCTTATTCCTATCACGCTTTACTTCAAGCCTCTTATATTCTTGTCTACTATTATAACTAACAGGAGAATGGAAAACTTTAACTTCAACTTCGGGTATTTTCCAATGGGAAAATTTAGGTTCTAAAGTTATAATCGATTTTGTATTTGCTCCTACTACCTTTGGATAAATTTTAAAATAATTATCAAGACTTATCATTTCATATACTCCTTTCTAACAATTTCATCACTTACTTTTAATCATTATCTTTTAAGGTAATAAAAAACAAAAATTCCTTGGTCAGACTCTTAATTTTTTCCACCAATATATAGATAAAATAAACAATACTTATAACATTAGAATAAAGAGTACTACTACTAAAATAATTTCTTAACCCTGAACTTAGAAACCATAAACCAGGAATTAAAATAAAAAGAGAATATAAAAGACTGTAAACCTTAAAAATTGACAGAACATTCTTTTCAGCATTAATTACTCTTAACCTTAACCAAGGAATAAAAAACATTAAAAAGCCAGAAAATAAAAGAGCAAGAGAAAAGATATATCCTTCCTTGGATATCAAAAAAATTATTGAGCTGATCTTTCCATCCCCATCTTTTAGATTTAGCAAGATAAAAACAATATATGGCATTATCGACATTAATGACATTTTGAAAGACTTAGGATATGAGAAAAAATGAATACCCAAAAATATATAAAGAGCAATAATAAACCACTGGGTATACCATCCAAGATTTGTCTCACTTAGAGAAAAGCCATAAAAGATTATAGTACTCTCAATAAGCATTAACAAATAATTAGAAATAGCAGTGCATAAATTATATTCTTTATACTTTAAGAACTCAAGATGAACCGGCATGTAAACTATACCACCAATAAAAGATGCCAAAAACAAAATAATGAATAAAACAGAAAGCTCTTCTTCCTTGTCCCCATAATTTATATAAAAATAAATACTTGTGAATAAAAATAAGATAGAAAAAAGAACCATAAAGGCTATAAACGTCCTATTAATAAAAGCCTCTCTTTTCTTATTTTCCTTTATAGACATTTTTAATCCCAAAAATTAATCTGAGAAAGGTATCCTCAATATAGGATCAAGAATCTTAGGAAAAGGTAAATGAGGTTCTGTTTGGTACCAAAAGGCAGTAGAGGAATAATCATCATATCTATTATTGTTATGTCCCTTTTCTATAGTTACCTTTATAGACTTCTCAAAATAAATAGGATCCTCTATATGGAACCTATAAAGAGTAATATATCCCTTCCAATTATTCTCACCTGGTAATATCAAACCATGGTAAGGAGCAGAATATTTTTGAGTAGGACACCATGCCATATTAAAATAATCTTCAGTACCTGTGCCATGTAATGATGGTGGCCATTTTTCACCATCAATGAATATCATATCATCTCCCTCTCCATACCAATTGAATAAATCCACTTCTCTCCTATTATGTATAAACAAAAAGCATCCCACATAATGCCCTTTACCTTCTGCCTCTAATATTACATAATTACTCTCACCAGTCCTATTTTCACCCCCAAATTGAAAAACATCATTCATGATAAAACCTGAGCTTATACCAAATGCAGATTCCGGTCCTGAAATTATCTCCTTTACTATATCTTCTTCACTTTTACCCTTCGCAATCTCCCTTCTCCATTGGGAATGAAAATATAATGTATTCTCTGGAAACTCTGGCCACAATTCATAATCAATATAATAATATACAGTTAAATCTTGAGAAAAATTCTGATTTTCTATAGAAATAACAGCTCTCTTTTTAAAGGGCATAGGAAACCATAAGTTAAATCCTTTACCATTTTCTGGACTCATCTGTATTGGTAAAGAAACAAAATTCTCAGTCTTACAATGACCACCTCCAAAAAAGTCTCCTATAGGAACCTCAACACTCGGATTTTCCTCCTCATCCCACCACATTCTTAAAATCCCTAATCTCAAAAAATGCTTCTCATTTGACCTAAAAGTCATCCATATATGAACTATTGCCCCGGGACCTTCTATATCTGCTAAAACCTTACTTTCTCCTGCCTTTATTTGTATAAAATCTTTATTCCCCCCACTTTTATCATAACTTGATATTCTCTTTCTCTTTATGTTCCTCTGAAACATCAGAGATCTTAAAGATGTATATGCATATTCCATATTCATCCTCCTGAATTTTCAAAATTTATTAACATAGTTTACCATATAGATAAAGGAGGATAGAAGATTAAATAATGATTAGAGAATCAGGCAATTCGTACTAACCTATAATCGGCACCACCCCTCCCTGGAAATTTTTAAAATAATTACAAGGCAGAAAATAAAGCTCACTGTTAAAGACAAGCAAAATTAAACTCACTTATAATATTCTTTTCATACGCAACCCCACAAGTTTCAATTATTTACCCAAAAATAGAAAAACAGTATCTGTAACTATAACAATTCAAGCTATTTCAATAAATGATATAAGTGTAGCAGATGAAGATAGTCCTTTTAATAAAATATTTCCTCACGAGTCTTTGAAAAAGTAAATTGATATTAAGTAAATAACAAATTGGGATCTCTCAATTTTCTGTCACTTCCCATACAAAACTTTCATTTAATTTCATCATTGATTATTAGCTTAAGAAAAATATACTTGTTTTTAAAGAACTTTTTAAAATAAAAAAGAGAAGAATATAAACAAAAGCTTATTGTTAAAGATAAATCACAACTTCAGCTATATTTTCTTTTCTCCAAATTTGTTTAAAAAAAGGTTAAAGAAGGCTTATGAAAAAGATTATTAATCTTCTCTTAGTCTTTTTTCTTTTTACCCTTTCAATATCTGGTTTAACATCTAAATATGAATCCGAAGTTTCAATAAGTGTTTGGCAAAAAAACATATAGGGGAAGTAGTGATGACTGGGCTAATTCTGTAAGGCAAACAAGTGATGGAGAATATATAGTTGTTGAAGTTACAACTTCTTTTGGAACGGGAAGAAAAGATATTTATGTAATAAAGCTTGATGCAGAAGGAAATGCAAGACCACATCCTATTAAATAATAAATGATTAAACGAGTTTTCCTAAATTTATAGAGAGCAGGGAGTTTTCTTTCCTACTCTTTTGTTTATTTATTAAATATCTTTGTAAATTTCTTTTCTATGACCAATTCTTAGTATAATAATATTTTCTCCATCAATATCAAAAATAACTCTATAATTGCCTATTCTAAATCTATAACTTCCAATCTTTGGGTTTATTAATTTTCTTGCATATTTTAAAAGATCAACAGAGTATTCTTTTAGTTTTATTGCTATTTTTTTCTAAGTTTCTTTGTCAATTTTTTACTAAATCCTTTAAGGATCTTTGAGTAAAGAGTATCTTATACATCAAAGATTTCCTCAAAAGGTTTCACTCTTCCTTCTTCATAATCCCTTCTTGCAGTTTTAATAGAAAGCAAATATTTTTCACTGGATAAAGCTATAATATCTTCTATCAGGTCATCCATAACTTCTTTTATAGTATCAGAGATTAAGGTTTGAAATTCTTCAACAGTTAAATCTTTAATCTTCTTTCCCATATATCTGACCTCCATTGAAAACTAAGTAGAAAAGATATTATAAGATTGTTTCTAAGCTTATTCAACACTTTAAATTACCACAATATATTGTGTTATAATAAAAACTTATTCAACAATATATAGTATTTGAAAGTAGGTTAAAAAAAAGTTGGGTATTTTATCTACAAGAAAGGTAAGTTGTCATGAATATTAAAACTTATCATGAGATTGTAAATAGAAATAAAAGCAAAAGAGATAATTGAAGTTCTGGATTTAAAAAGTGAATATGAATAACTTAAAAGAGTGACGGACAAAACTATTGAGAAATTTACCAGTACTGGATATGATGAAGATTTTTTAATCTACAAACTTAAGGTTCATTTTAAAAAGAATAAGAATGTAATTTCATTGATTTTTTTTAAATGCGTATTAAGAGGAGAGAGTTATATAATATAGGTAAGTGTGAAAGTAGTAAAGTGAGTTAATATGAAGGATTTCTTAAAACTAATTTTGATCTTAATTTTGTTTATTCTTTTTGCTTCAGGATGTACAAAGCAAAATTTAGAAGATATAATACAACCTACTCCAAAAAACATCTGGCAAAAAACATATGGTAGAAGTGATGATGATTTTGCATATTCCATCCAGCAAACAGAAAATGGTGGATTTATTGTAGTAGGAGGAACAAGATCCTTAGGAGCAGGAAGTAGTGATGTTTATATTTTAAAACTTAGTGAAGAAGGAGAGAAAGAATGGGAAAAGACTTATGGAGGATTAAATTATGAAGAAGCTCATATTGTCCAGAAAACTTATGATGGGGGATATATTGTAGCGGGATACGCAAATAGGATTTATGTTATAAAACTTGATAGTAATGGAGAAAAAGAATGGGAAAGATCCTTTGGTGATAATTGGCATGATGAAGCATTTTATATCCATCAGACAAAAGATTGGGGATATATTATAGTTGGGTTTAAATATTCATATGAAACACAAAATGGGAGTGTTTATTTAATAAAGATTGATAGAAATGGAAACAAAGAATGGGAAAAATCTTACAGCGATAATCTTGACACTATAGCTTATTCTATGTGTGAGGCAAGTGATGGTGGATATATTATAGTTGGACGTACATTGCTTTTAGGAAACGGATGGGATATTTATGTTTTGAAAGTTGATGATAAAGGAAATAAGATTTGGAGTAAAAATATTGGGAGAAGTGGAGATGATGAGGCTTATTCAGTTCAAGGAATGGATGATGGTGGTTATCTGGTTGCTGGAGCAACAACATCCTTAGGTTTAGGAAATTATGATGCATATTTTTTAAAAATAAATCCTTACGGAGAAAAGGTATGGGAAAAAGCTTATGGAGGGACCCAAATTGATAAAATTTATTCATTACAAAAAACTATAGAAGGAAATTATATAGCTGTTGGAGAAACTAATTCTTTTGGAGCAGGAGGTAGTGATGTTTATATTTTAAAAATAGATAAAAATGGAGATAAATTATGGGAAAAATTTTATGGCGGAAGTGGTAATGATATAGCATATTCTATTCAGCAGACAAATGACGGCGGATATATAGTCGCAGGATATACATATTCATTTGGAAAAGGAGGAAAAGATGTATACATCATAAAACTTGATGCAGAAGGAAATACAGGACCATATCCTTCTAAGTAATGAAAGATTAATAATATCAAGCTAAAAATATGATTATCATGATTCTTAGAAAGATCTATTTAAGAGCCAGAAAGCAAAGGCACATAAACTCCTTTTAAAGGACCTAAATGTGAATTTATGATGTTATATGACGAATTCTTACATTACTGAAGATTTCAGTCAATTTTAAATCACACCTGATTTTGAAAAAATTTTCTGAATATATGTCTCATCTTCTTGAAAGATTATGTTGTGTTTTTCAAAATCAACCTTTTCATAGTTGCCATCCCCAAATATCATTTTAATATCATCATAGGAAGATATGGATACGATAAAAGCATCAAGTATTAGAGTAATATCTCTCCCTTTTACTTTTTCATTTACCTTCTTTTCTATTTCTTTTATATAAGATGCACATAATTGAATTTTATCATCATTAAAATTTCCTAAATTTCTAATACCTTTTGGATCAACAAAAATCATATTTTGTTTGTTTCCATTTTTAGCCCATATAATGAAATCAGGATAGAAGCCTGAGCTTATAAAAAATCCTATTCCTTTTCTTGATAGGTTTCTAAGTAAAAATATATCTGTGTTTCCAAGTAAATGTTTGTTTTTATTCAAAAAATTTTTAAAATCTTTAATGAATTTTGTCTCACCCCTATTTAATTTTACAGGAATTGCTTTAATTTCTTCTTTGTCTTTCTTCCAGATGACCAACGGGGTATATAGATGATTGTCAAGATGAACTAAAAAAGAATTCCAATTTTTCCAATTTTCAGGAAATTTTCCACTATTAGGATCATATTCACTTAGCTGTTTTATAACTTCCTCTATATCTTCTGTTAATTTCATTGGAATTTTGATGATAACCTTATTATCTTCTGGAAACATAGTAGAATGCCATTTAGTTAATGGCTCAACTTCCAAATAATCCATAGTTTTTCTTTTTTCTTCTCTTCTGTAAAACTTCTGAATGTAATCTTTTAAAATCACCAAAATTAAATCGTGAATTTTTTTTATTCCCTCAAAAGATGTTATTTTTAATTTATGTTTGCTTCCATTGATTTCTATTTCAAATCCAGGAGATTCAGAAATAAATATTTTATACTTTTTGGAGCGTACTATTTGTTTAAGAACATATTTATCTATAAATAGATTAAACATTCCTTTAGTTACTTTATAGTTTAAAATTTCAGAATAAATTAAATCCCAATGAAGTAAGTCAAAATAATTTTCTGGTATGTCTAAGGATTCTTCGTTAGTTGTGACTACATTTTTAACATCAAAGCCATGGGCAATTGTAATTTTTGGTCTTAAATCAATTTTGATACTTTTTAATATATCTTCATTAACTTCAAGATTAATGGGGTATTTGGTAAAATCAAAATCTTCTTTTGTTTGGATAGTATATATTTTTTCTTCCCAGTCTTCCATTTTGTTAAATCTAATAGGGAAAACTACTTCTTTATAATTCACCTCCTCCTTTTCTATGGTTGTAAGGAATTCATTTATATAATCGGCATTTAATCCGAAGATGAAAAGGGTTTGTAAGGTCCTTAATATATAATCAGGGTTTTCCTCTCTTTTCAAGGAATAATCTTTTCCTTTTAACCTTACACCTCTTCCAAAAAGCTGAATTATCTGAGGACCTTCTCCTTTTCCCATATTTATTAGTCCCATACTTGAAACTCTCCAAGAGTTCCAGCCCTCAATAAACTTTTTTGATCCAATAAGAATATTCACATGAGAATTACCTTCGTTTATTCCATAAAATAATGATTGACTAAAATGATCCTCCTTAACTTCAATTTCGGATTCTGTAATCAATTTCTTCAAAGTACTCACTTCACCAACATTAACAACACCAAAATATTTTTCTCCCGTAGAAGATTTAAGTCCTAGTTCTCCATCAGCATTTTTTATATCATAAATTTCTAATCTTCCTTTACCTCCAAAAACTTTTTGATAAATACCTTCAATAATTTCATTGATAGAGAGTTGTTTAATAAACTCAAGTTTTGGACTGTTAATTTTAAAAATACTATCTCCTTCACTTAAAATTTTTTCAATATTCTTTTTCAAATAATCTTCATTTTCTATTATTCTGTCCAAAAATTGAATCACTTGTACTACATCTGAATTAATACCTTTTCCTTTGACTTTACTTCCAACAAAAATCCATAACGGTTTTTCTATGTTATATTCTTTTGCTATGTTTTTATTTTCTTCAAAAATAACTAACTGTTCGTAAAAAGATAAAAGTCCTGCAGTAAGTAATAAATCTCTCTGAATTTCCGTATAAGCATTTTCTTTCATGTTACAAATTATAAAATCTTTACCATACCCATCGGTGTAAAAGTATTTGTAAGAATAATCAAAAATTATTGCTTTAGCGTATTCTTCAAGTAGATCTTCGTCATTACCTATTACCTGACCAAAAGTAGCAGAATATTCAAATATAAAACCATTTTTAGCAATTTCTTCTCTTAGCTTTTTCCATTTCTGCTCCTCTGATTTTTGTCCTTTGTGTCCTTCATCAATAAAAACTAAATTTTTCCCATCAAAAAAGGAAACATCAATGCTAACACCTTCTCCTTTCTTTTCTTCTGTTAACTTATAAATATCTATGATCAAAACCTCTCCATTTTTTGTTTTTAGGTTATCAATATTTCCATCGTAAAGCTTGCATGGTATTCCACTTAATTTTAATTCCTCATAATGTTGTTTTGATAATCCTTCGTTTGGAGTTATCAGAATGATATTGTCCCAATTGTTTTTGGAATACTTTAGAATTTGCCAGTAGTTTATGTGCATGATTAAGGTTTTTCCGCTTCCAGTAGCCATCCAGAAAGCAAGCTTTCTCAAATCATCTTCTGTAAATGGAGAAATTTCTATTTTATTCTCTGTGTTAAATTTCCTAAAGAATTCGTTTAACTCATCTATGAATCTACTTCTACCGTTGTAGTATCTGTCCAAGAATATTTCTGTAAATAAGACTGCCAGATACTGAAAGTATTTAAGGTTAAAATTAGGTTCTCCTCTATTTCTTCCTAATTTTTCCACATACTCCCTTATTGCAGAATCATATCTTAAAAGTTCATCCTCCCATTCTGGTTTTAATCCAATTAAAACATCTCCAAAATAACTTCTTCCTGTGGAATCATACCCTTCTTGTGTATCTTTTAACTTCTCCCTTAACTCGTCAAATTCACTAAATCCAAAAAGATTAAGAAAGTATTTGTTCAATATTAAATACTTTTCAGGTCTTATCAGCATATTATTCCACCTTTCCAAACATTAGAGACTTAAATAATGGTTCTATGTGTCTAAATACTTTAATCAATGCTTCTCCATTGATATAAATCTCGTCTGGATTAATCTCTTTTAGTTTATTTTCAATAATTTCTTTGTCTTTTTCAAAGTCAATATTAAGTATACTTCTCCAAACAATAGCAACCCTTTTGCCATCTTTTTCCCCAAAAACAAACACATACTTCCTTCCGTTTTCCTGTAAAACTTCATATCTACTTATATTTAATCCAAGTAGATAATTAAATGTTTCAACTAAATCAACATTAACAATTTTTTGCTGATAATTTTCAATTATTTTCAGTTTGTAGTTAAAAGGATCTTTCATCTCATCAATATTAAGAAATGTCTTGCTATTCTTTGTCTCCCATTCAAGCATGTATTTAACAAAGTAATCTGGAAGTTCATTTAGTATATTTTTCTGATTTTCCGTTTGTTCCTCAAACTCAATATTTTCCAATGCATCTTCGTATTGTTCAAGGATGTAGTATTTGAAGAAGCCACCTGATTGTTTTTCATTATAGATTTCTTTGACATCTTTTTCTTTTGAAATTCCTGATTTATCATAAAATAAAACTTTTTTCATTCTCGGCAAAACTACTGTCCAGAAATGCTCTCCCATTTCAACACCTATCCATTTTCTTCTTAATTTGTGAGCTACGGCTGTTGTGGTACCTGAGCCGAGAAAGAAATCCATAACTAAATCACCTTCGTTGGATGTGGATTCTATTACACGCTTTAGGAGGATTTCAGAGTTTTCAGTGGAAAAACCCCATCCAAATGAATAACTATTTATATCTGTCCAATTTGAGTCAACTGGGGTTTGCTCTGACTCTAAATACTGTGGTAACCCTTTTTGATTTCTTCCTAGCACATCAATATATTCATATTCTTCATAAATTCTTATTCTTTTAGCCTTATTAAGTTCATTAAATTTGGCTTGTGAAAATCGCCAATGATGGTTTTTGGGTGCCCAAAACTTTCTTCCCTCTATTTCTATCACATTAGCATTCTTGTTTTCCTTTGGTGAAATTGCATTAACCCACTTAGATTCCCTATCTCTTTCCTTAAAAATCATGTTGAAAACTACTTTATCACTTTTTCTATAGAAGTAAAGTAAATCATAGGCAGGATTAAAACGCTCTGGAACATTCGTACCTTGATAATTAACCTTTCTCAAAGAAATCTCATTCCTAAAATTCTCCTTTCCAAAAATCTCATTCATTAAACATCTTACAATCCAATTACCGTTGTAGTCACATCTTACAAAAATGCTTCCTTTTTCATTTAATAAATCCTTTGCAAGTCTAAGCCTGCTTTCAAGTAATGTTGCCCATGTTGCATCCTTATAACCTACTTTGTAGAGATAATCAGCTTCCTGCTCTTTGTTAAACGGTGGATCAATGTAAATTGTCTGCACTTTTTCATAATACTTATTCAAAAGCAAATTCAAAGCCTGAAAGTTTTCACTCTTAATCAAAACTCCGTCTAAAATCTTCTCTAAATCATTATTCTTGCTTAAAGCAACCAATAACCTCCACTTAAATTCTCCATCAAAATACCTTGTATCAATTGGATACTTTTTCCAGTCTTTCCCTATTAAGGTATTATTCTCAAGTAAATCTTCTTTACTTGTAACATCAATTCCAAAAAGTTCTTTCCATTCTACCAACTGTTTTTCATTCTTCAAAATTTCATCCAGAATACTTTCTAAAAATTCCTCACCAGCATATTCCTTAATCTTGTCTAAAGTAATTACATAATGAGTATCAATGATAAATTTCTTCTTCTCCCAAATCTTTTTCTGAAAGTTTTCAATTTGGGATAAAAATTCTATTATCTTTAAAGCAATGTTTCTAAATACTCTACCTCCAACTAAATAAAGCCTTAATTTGTCAAAATATCCACTCTCTTCCAATACCTTTAAATCCTCTAAATCCAAGAATTCATTCTTAATATAAAAGTCAAGTTCTCTCTCTAAGAAGCTTTTTAAATCCTTATGGATAAAATAATCAGTTGTGTTTCTTCTCGTATATCTGTAAAGATGTTTCTCAATTAGCTTTTTTTCTCCTTCTTTTTCAAAAATTAATCTTGCCAAGCTATTCTTCGGTATCTTTTCTTCCAAAATCTTTACTATTTCTTCATTTATCTGGTCTTGTGATACTGATTGCTTCTGTTTATATTTCTCTTCTTCCTCCTCAGTTAATCCCCTATACTCAAAGTAAATATTTAACTCATTGATCTCCTTATTAAAGTCAAAAATATTTTCATCCAAAACAAAAAATTTTTTATCAGGTGATTTGATGTTTCCTTTTTCTTCCTCTGCTTCTACAACTTTGAAATTAACAGTGAGCCTTCCTGATAAAGTATCCTTGTAAAAAGAATATTTTCTAAAGTATTCCGTGGTTTTTATGTAATACTGATCCTTATTTGCCCAATATAGTAATATTTCTTCCCCATTATATGGAACAACATATTTCTCATTCTTGCCATATCTCCTTTTACTTATAAAGTCTCCTTTATCGTAATATCTTGAAAAGAAATTAATTAAGTGATTATAAATTTCTCTTTCCAAATCCTCTGAGATTTTTATTTCCTCTAACTGTTTCTTTTTCTCATAATATTCTTTTCCTAAAGGTGTGGTCTTAAATTCTTCTTTTAATTCTCCATTCTCAAAAGCACTATCTCCAAGATTTTCTTTTATCTTTTGCTTTATTTTTTCAAATTCTCCTTTTATTTTGGTTATTTCTTCTTCCCCAACCAACTCTAATTGTTTTCTTACCTCTTCTATTAACTCTTGTTCAATAAATTTTTCAATCTCTTTTCGCTTGTAATTCATTATTCTGTAGATACCAAAATCCAAATCTTCATTTTCAAATTGAAAGACTTCCCTAAGTTTTGATTTCAATTTTTCTTTCAATTCTCCATTGTTCGCCATTTTCCTCATCTCCTTAATATGATTTCTTTCATTTTAAATTTTCTTAAGGTAGTGTGTGAGCTTTCTAATAAGTTGATCATGTCTGTAATTTGGGATCTAATATTATGCTGATTTTTAGGAATATACACGCCAAGTTCCTATATATTATCTTTCTGAATGTTATAATTTAGACTTACAAAAAGAGCAGTTTTTTCTATTTTTATATATTTTGCGATTAGTCCAAGGGGCATTATTTTAAAAAAATCTTCCATCATATTTTTAACTCCTTTTGTATTTACTAGAGTCTATTATCTTTTATTATTTTATAAAAACATATACTAAAAGAAAATAGTAAGTCAATCCAATCATCAAAAATTATTCTTTTTTATTCAAGTAGAAATATTGACTTAATTAACATCCATCCAGCTATCTTATCTGTATAATGGAGAAAGTATTAAAATTTAATTAATTAGTTTTGGCACTTGGTAGGGACATAGGTACCACTTTTAAGGAAGTAAGATAACATCTTAGTAAAAAGCCCTACAGCTTTTAATAAGTCTTTTAAAAGTATAACAGGAGTCTTTCCATTCATACCTATACCAAAACTTGATCTAAAGAAGTTTCAAGTATCTTGGCATCTCTCTGCCTTTCCTAATAATTCTTTTCTGTTTTAACATTCCTCTGTATGAATATCCATAAAACACTCATTGTTTTTACCTATGTAAATTCTCAACAAATCCAATAAGATGTTTTGTTCCCTTTGGTAAAAGCTTTCCTTAATACGTCTGTATCACAAGCTCTCTTTCTTTTTCAGGTGACAATTTTCTCATTTCATGATATCTTATCATAGGCTTTACCTCCATCCTTGGATACGGTTGGGAGATCTGAAAAAGGGAACATTGAGTTTCTTAATTATACCTAGGAGATTTAGGACAAGTATTTATCTTTACTTACTTCTTTATACTGATATCTATGTTCATACCTATTGGGAATCCTCCTAAATTCTTGACTTTACATAAAAAAATTATATTAGTATTCTTACATAAAATTGAAATATTTTCAGAGGGATAAAATGAAAATATTAATGAAAATTATGATTATATTGTTTTTATGCTACTTTTTCTCTTCTTTCGAATAGGAACAATAATTTTAATAGCTAATTTCTTTAAGAGAGGCACACCAAAGGATGATAGAGTTTATTCTATTATAAAAAATTACCCTCATTTAACTTATAAAAGTGTGCAATTTAAGTCAAACAAAAGTCAAATTTTAAAGGGATATATCTACTGGAAGAAAGCTGATAAGGCAAGGAAAGGAATAATAGTAATTTCTCATGGATTTGATCAGTCTCATATTGATTATATAAACGAAATAAATTATTTTACAAATAGAGGATTTTATGTTATGGGATTTGATAATACTGGCTGTGGTGAAAGCGAAGGAGAATCTAAAATTGGCATTCCCCAAGCAGTTATTGATCTTGATTATGCATTAAAATTTATTGAAGAGAAAGATGATTTTAAAAATACTCCTATATTGCTTTTTGGGGTTAGCTGGGGTGGTTATGCTGTCTGCTCATTACTATCAAATCCACATAGGATCGCAGGTGTAGTTTCATGTGCTGGGTTCAATTCTCCGCATGAAATGATAAAAAGTTTTTTAATAGATTCTTATGGATTAGGAGGAAGAGTCATTTCCTTCTATACAAATTTATTTGACAGAATAAGATTTGGGAAACTTGCAAACATAACCGCAATTGATGGAATAAAGAAAAGTACAATACCTATTTTGATTATGCATAGTAAAGATGATGACACTGTAAAATTAAAGGTTAGTATTTACGAAGCATGCAAAATTTTAAATAAACCAAATGTTACCTTAAAAATATATGATAATAAAGGACATATTGTTTATTTATCAGATAATGCTATAAGATACTATAAACAAAAAAATAAAGAATTTGAGGAATTAGCAAGAAAATATGGTGGCTATAAGAAAATACCTAAGGATGTGTTAGATAAATTTAAAAAAAGTATTGACCGCAAATTGCTAAATGAGATTGATCAAGATATAATGGACTATATAGTCAAATTTTTTGATAAAGCAATAGAATTAGCAAAAGCTATCTAATTTTTATTTCATTTTTAAATCATGTTAAACTAAAAATATGAGATTAGGAAATAAACCTATTCCAGAAAATATAATGGGGTTAATCCCAAAAGCTCAAAAGATTCTTGATGAGAATCCAAAGGTAATCTTTGCCTATCTTTTTGGAGGACTAGCAAGAGGAAGAATCACCCCTATTAGTGATGTGGATATAGCAGTATATCTAAAAGATGTTAAAGGTGAGGAAGACATTTTTGATATAAAATTAGAGCTTTTAACTTCTTTATCAGAGGTATTAAATACAGAAGAAATTGATTTAGTGGTATTAAATACTGCTCCTTTACCTTTAAAAGCAAGAATTATACAGAATAAACAAGTATTGGTAGATAAAGATCCAAATTTTAGATACTCTTTTGAATCTTTAACTTTAAGAAAGTATTTTGACTTCTCTATTAAAGAGAAGGCAATTCTTTATAGGAGATTTGGCATTGGTAGATAGAGAGCTGATTTTAAGAAAATTATCAGAAATTGAAGAGCATCTTCAAGAATTAGAAGAATTCAAAGATATATCCATTGAGAATTATGAGAAAGATTGGAAAATTCAAAGAATTGTAGAGAGAACTCTTCAAATTCTTATAGAAATTTGCATAGACATAGCTAATCATATAATTTCTGATGAAAAATGGAGGGTTCCTTCAAGCTATAGTGAAACCTTTAAAATTCTATATGAAAATAGAGTTATTGATAGTGCACTTTTCAAAAATTTGGAAAAAATGGCTAAATTCAGAAATATCATTGTTCACAACTATGATAAAATTTCTCCAGAAGTAATGGTTAATATTCTTAGGAAAGAATTAATTGATTTTTTAAAATTTAAGGATAGTATAATTCTTTGGCTATCTAATAAGTAATATATAGCAAGGCAAATGTATTCTACCGTGAGCCCTCTAAGCTACTTAAATCCTCAAAACAATCTAAACAAACCATTTTTCCTTCTTTTATTCTTATACTTCTTTCGCTTGCCATCTCCCCACATATCTCACATTTTATAGAAGGGTATATTCTCGCTCTCTTAGGAATAGGGTCCTTAGGAGGCTTAAAATCAAAAAGTTCTTCTAAAGATGATGTAAGAATATACCTTGTCCATTCATCTCTGTCTTCTCCTCTTTTTCCTCCTTTAAAAACTATTCTTACTCCCTCATTGGTATCCCTTCTAAGAAAGGTAAATGCTTGTTTTCCTTTATCCTTAAAGATAAGATTTCCTTTACCAAAGGTGCACCCAATTATATACTGTATTGCATCCACTCCACAAGCATTATTCTCCGTTATACATACCACCTCTTCATCCTCTGAAAAAGTCAAATTAAGCTTTTTAATAGCAGCTTCTGCTGCCCTATATCCTATAGCAAGTCCAGGACATGAATGCCCATGAAAAGATACACATTCATCCCAAAGAAGATCGTTGAAAAAGATTTTTCTTCTTGGCCTTTTTATAGCATCAAGGTCATATACATAAGGCTTAATATCTAAAAGAGGACTTTTATCCAAGGCATCTAAACCTTTAACAACTAAATTATTCCCTTCGATTCTCACAAGATCCACAACACAAAAAGCAATTGGATTTGGCCTTGATGGAGATCTAGTAGCAAAAACTCCTTTTTCTTCAGGTCCCCATGGAGTTACTGTTTTTAATACATCTCTTCTTGCCCTATCACACCAGTACAGAACAATAATATGTCTCAAATCTTGAAGATTCTGAATTGCATCTATATATTCTGGAAATACCTCAATAATAGATTCTTCTACAGGATTTGCCCATCTTCCTTGAAAAGGACCCTTTTCTTTATACGGACTATGAATTATTCCGATAGGTTTTAATTCCGTAAGAATCCCTCCCTTTACTACATAGGTATCACTATAGGAATACCTCTTACCTTTTCTAAAATTACAGGTATTCCATAAACCTCTTTAATCACTTCCTCATTAATCGAATTTATATCTCCATAAGAAAATATGGTACCGTTTTTTAAAAATATGAATTTATCTGAAAATCTAAAAGCCAGATTTAAATCATGAAGCACTATAATAGCTAATATATCTTGAGTTTTAACATGCTCTTTCACTATACTGAGCACCTCTATCTGATTCTTTAAATCCAAATTATTTGTTGGTTCATCCAAGAGCAAAATCTTAGGTTCCTGAGCAAGAGCCCTCGCAATAATAACCTTTTGAAGCTCTCCTCCTGATATCTCATTAATATTTCTTAAGGCCAAATCTTCCAAATTTAATCTTTCTATTATATTCCTTACAACTTCCATATCTTTTTGACTTACATCCCATTTAATATAAGGGCGTCTTCCTAAAAGAATAGCATCAAATACTGTTAAGTTTGTATAATCATACTTTTGGGAAACATAACCTATAATCTTTGCAAGATCCTTTCTTTTTATACTGCTCAAATCCTTCTTGTCCAAATATATAGCCCCTTCTTTAGGCTTTAAAATTCTGTTTATACACTTTAAAAGGGTAGATTTTCCTGCCCCATTATTCCCTAAAATACATAAAATCTCTCCCTTTTCTACTTTAAAAGATATATTTTTAAGAACAGGTACGCTCTTATAACTAAACCCAATATTCTCAATCTCAAGAATCATCTTCTATACCTCTTAGAAAGAAGGTATAAAAAGAAAGGAGCACCAAGGAAAGAAGTAATAGCTCCAACAGGAAGAACAATTGGTGATATAATAGTTCTTGCCAGAGTGTCAGAAAGAAGAAGTAAGACCCCTCCAGAAATACCCGAAGCCGGAATTAAAAATCTATAATCATTTCCCACAAATCTTCTCATTATATGGGGAGAAATTAAGCCAATAAATCCAATAACTCCACAAGAGGCTGTCACTACAGCAGAGATAAAAGAGGAAATAAGCATACTAATAATTCTTTCCCTTTCCACATTTATACCTAAGCTCTTTGCCGTTTCCTCTCCACTTTCCAAAGTATTATAATCCCACCTTTTAAACATAAAATATATAAAGCTAAGAAATACAGAAATAGTCATTATAGTAAGCTCTCTCCAAGAGATTCTCCCTAAATCTCCAAAGGTCCAAAAAACCACAGTAGCTATTTTCACTTCATCGGCAAAATATTGCAAAATTGTAGTAAGAGCAGAGAAAAGAGATCCTAAAGCAACACCAGAAAGAACCATAGCCTCAGGAGTTACCCTATAGTTTATGGAGAGAATAATAATAACAAAAGTTGCTAACATAGAGCCCCAAAAGGCAAAGAGAGGAACAAGATAAGGTATATTTTTACTTATCATAGTTATGGCCAATGTAGCACCAAAAGCTGCCCCTTGAGATATTCCTAAGGTAAAAGGAGAGGCTAAGGGATTTCTCAATATATTTTGGGAAATACATCCTGCTAAAGAAAGACCTATTCCAGCTACAACAGCCCCAATAATCCTTGGTATCCTTATATCCCAAATTATAATTCTTAACCTTTCATCTCCTCTTCCCAAAATAGTCCTTATCACATCCTTAAGAGAGATACTATAGGACCCCGCATTAAGGGCATAAAAGGAAATAAAAAGCATCCCAAAAGCTATAGAAAGAATTATCCATATCTTTCTATTTATGTATAACTTATATTCTTGAATTAAATCTTTTCTTTCCATACTTTACTCTTCCAGATTTACTTTTCTAAATCCGCCATATGCTTTTTCCATTTCTTTATAAATATTTCTTCCTCTTTCTCCAAAGAAGAGAGTATATATCTCATTTGCCTTTTCAACAGGATCTATATCTCTAAATTCCTTAGGATAAACTACCTTTGCAATATAATACATATCACAAAGAGCGGTATCAATATTGGTATTATAATTGTTATAGGGCAAGATACCATATATGTTTTGTTTCCTATATGCCTTTAAAGCTTTATAAAAATCAGGATTTTTACTAAAATCCTCTTTAACTAAATATAGATTTCCAAGGTCCACAAAAATAATATCAGGATCCCACAAAAGAAGTTTCTCCTTCTCAATAAAAATACTTCCCTTCTTACCAATAGAATCAGCCACATTCTTTATGTAAAGAGGAGTAAAAAGAGGAAAGAAACCTTGTGTACTCTCGATACCTCTTGCCCCCTTAAATCCTAAAGCTCCTACATAAACACTTGGCCTGTTTGTATCCCTAATATACTTTGTCCTTAATGTAAAACTTCTTTGGGTATTTTTTATAAAGGAGATAAGAGCTTTTGCTCTTGGCTCTTTATCTAAAACCTTGCCTATAACCTCTAAAGATTTGAATAAATCCTCTTCAAAGGTCCCAAGAGTTCCATAACTTAATACTACTACAGGAATCTTTGTCCTACTCTGAAGTTTATCTGCTCCATCTTTATCTAAAAGCTGGATTGCAAAAATTACGTCAGGATTTACAGAGATGATCTTTTCAGGATCAGGAGATGTATCAGGTCCTCCTTGCCCTATTATTGGAAGTCTTTCAATAATATCACTAAAGGCCATATTATAACTACGTCCTATTGTGTATTTTTTATCTATATTCTCTACTCCCACAATTCGACTAAACTGATCCACATAACTCACTAACCTCAAAGCTCCAGGTCCAATAGCAACTACTCTTTTTACAGGTTTATTTATTTCCACCTTTCTCCCTAAAAGATCTGTAATTTCTATCCTTGATTTACCTTGGGAAAAGGTGAAATCAATAAGAAAAAATACTAATAAAATCAGCAAAACAATATATTTCATAAAACATAGTTTCTTCCTTGCCATCTTTACCTCCTCCATTTTAAGTAGCACTTTTTTGAAAAATTATAACACAAAAACAGACAATCTTAAACAAAAAGACCTACAAAAACTATAAGAAGTTAAGTTATAATTGATATAAAGATTAGGAAAGAGGGGGAAGATAATAGTGGAAAAGGTAAACGAGAGGGAGAAGGAATTTAGGTTTGGAGATTGGGGCCCAAAATATTTAATGAGAGGACCTAAATTAGAGTGGGGAATATTAAAAATAACTCCAGGAAAAGAATTAGGAGCTCATTACCACAAAGAAGTTGAAGAAATATTTTACGTATTGTCTGGAAAGGCCGAGATGATTGTAGACGAAAATAAATTTGAAATAACACAAGGAGATGCTGTAAGAGTTGAGGCAAATGAGGAACACAACATTATCAATCCTTCAGAAGATTTTCTTGCGGTATTTATAAAGGTACCATATATCCCAGAAGATAAATATACAAAATAATAACGGAGAATTATTATGTCCATCAAAAAAGGAGAAAATATTGAAGGAATTTACAAATACAAAAAGGAGAAAGAAGTAAAACTTCCCTTATTCATATCAAAAGTTCCCGCAGGATTTCCCTCACCAGCAGAAGACTATATAGAAAAATATTTAGACCTCAATGAACTCCTCATAAAACATCCATCTGCCACCTTTTTTGTCAAAGTCTCTGGAAACTCTATGATAAATGCAGGAATTTACGATGGAGATATTTTAATTGTAGATAGAGCTTTAGAACCACAAAATAACGATATAGTTATTGCAGTAATAGATGGAGAGCTTACTGTAAAAAGATTGATTATAAAAAATAAAAAGATATATCTTTACCCTGAAAACTCCAACTATAAACCTATAGAAGTGGGAAGTGAAGAAAGTAATTTTATAATTTGGGGTGTTGCTACCTACGTTATTCATAAATTATGAAACACAAAAATGTATTCTTCATTGTAGATTGTGATTCCTTTTATGCCTCCTGTGAAAGAATATTTAACCCAAAAACTTGGGGAAAACCTGTAGTAGTACTTTCTAATAATGATGGATGTGTGATCTCCAGATCTCAAGAGGCAAAAGATATTGGTATTGAAATGGGAGTTCCTGTTTTCAAATGCGAAGATCTAATAAAAAAGTATGATGTACAAGTTTTCTCAGCCAATTTCACCCTATATGGAGATATCTCAAGAAGAGTAATGAATACTTTATCATTATTTTCGCCAGACATAGAAATATACTCAATAGATGAAGCATTTTTAATGTTTCCATATGAAGAAAACAAAGATTACACATCCATAGGAAAAGAAATAAGAAAAACCATATTAAAATGGATAGGAATACCTGTTAGCATAGGAATAGGTCCCACAAAGGTCTTAGCCAAAATAGCCCTCAAAATTGCTAAAAAAGATAAGAATGAAAAGGTATTTAATTTCCTGGATATAAAAGATCCAGATGAGATATTAAAAAATTTTCCTGTAGAAGACATATGGGGAATTGGTAAAAGGTATGCAGAATTTTTAAAAAGTAAAGGAATAGACACTGCCTATAAACTAAAAAATCTTCCTGATAGTTTCATTAGAAAATTCCTTACTATAATAGGATTAAGACTTGTATGGGAATTAAGAGGTATATCTTGTATACCCTTTGAAGATATGCCACCTCCTAGAAAATCAATTATTACATCCAGATCCTTTGGAAGCGATATTGAAAATATTGAAGATCTCGAGACCGCCATATCAAACTTTATTACTATATCCTCAGAAAAACTTAGAAAACAAAAAGCTCTTGCCAATTACATCCAAATATTCCTCCTTTCAAACCCCTTCAAAGATACCCCTCAATATTTCAATGAGATTACTATACCTTTAGAAAGACCTACAGCAAACACTATGGAATTGATTAGCTATGCCCTTTTAGGATTAAGAAAAATATACAAAGAGGGGATAAAGTATAAAAAAGCAGGAGTTATACTAATGGGACTTACTCAGGAAAAAGAAATTCAATTAAACTTTTTCTATACTCCATACCCCAAAAGCAAAGACGAAGAACTTATGAAGGCATTAGACGAGATAAACCAAAAATACGGAAGAAACACAATCTTTCCTGCCATAAATGGTATTCCTTCTGAAAATCAAAAATGGAGGATGAGGCAGAGAAGAAAATCAAGAAGATTTACCACATCTTGGAATGAGCTCCCCATTGTCAAAGCGTAAAAGGTTTAAGTAATCTCAGAAATGTGATACAGATCACTTTCAAAAAATCATTTTTTGATTTAATATAATGTATATAAAGAGTTATGATTTATAAATCACCCTCTAAATAAGTTTTATAAATCATCAACTCTTTAATACTTCAATATGAGGGGGGTAAGATGAAAAAATGCATCCTTTTATTCCTCTTAATCTTTTCCATTATATTTCTTTCTTCTACAAATGCTGCTCCAATAACACCAAAGTATGGAGTATTATTTGCAAGAGATGGTCAGACTATAAGCTATAACTTTACATTCCCAGATATCCCAGTCGTCTTAACTTCTGCTCAGATAAATGGGAGAGCGTTATCAAGCTGTGCGGTAGATGTGGAAAAAGATAAGTTTAAGATATCTCTAAGGGATGATGCAGGAAATAGAGTATCCTCTGCATGGGTTCAGTAGATTGCATTTATGCCTAATCCATCCCTTAAAATGGTAGGTGGAATAATAGTTGCAAGCCATGGTCAGAGAATTTCTTTCAATCTTCCCGCATATCCAGTTATTGTTACAAATGCACAGATAGGAGGTAACACATTAATCTCTGGGGCAATGAATAATTCTCCTACTGGATTCGACCTTTATCTTGTTGATAGCAATGGAAATCCTGTCCAAAATGCGTGGGTACTTTGGGGAGCTATTGTTCCTGATGAAAAGCTTAATGGATTTAAAGGAGAAGTAAAATTACTCGGAAATGGTGTAAATATCAGCTTCTCACCTCCTTTCCCACAGGATCCTGCATATATACTATCCGCACAACCTGGTGTAATTGCTGGTGCTGTAAATAACAGAAAGGATGGCTTTTTACTTTCCCTTATAAAACATGATGGAACACCTGCCCAAAGCGTTTGGGTACAATGGCTTGGATTTGCTGGAATACCTACTACAACACTTCAAGTTACTATCCCCCCTCAGGTAAGTTATACAGAAATTGGAAGTGGATATGGAGCAGATATTTCCTCTGGTACATATAAATACACCATTGATAATGGATATTTGAAGGCATGGGTCTATGCTTATGCAAAACTGCCTGCAAGTGATGTTACCTCTTATTTAAGAGTACTTACTTACAGAAAAATTCAAATTAATGCTCCTGATAACAATTTTTACAATTGCAATCTAAATATGACAGTAGATGTTAAGGGATTAATTGCAAAAATTGATTATGCAATTCCTTTAGGTGCAAGTGACACTCAGTATTTAGGGAAAGTTGGTGTAGGAATAGTGGAATGGCCAGATCCATATAATTTCCAAAATAAACCTGGATATTCTGCAATAGTATGGCAAAAAGCCTCCCAGGATTGGTTAGAGTATTTACAATCCACAGTTTATACCACATATGGAGGCTTAGTGGGATATTTTGTACCAGGTTATGATGCCTTAGTAACTCTTTTACAAGTAGCTAATCAATCTATTGATGCAGCAGAATGTGTAAACGGAACATACAGATTAGATTTTAGAAATATACGTTTAAAAGGAACCACTACTTACTGTATATATGCATACATAGAAGGAAAGGCAAGAGCAGTTTGTTTAGGTGCTGCAGAATCTGCTTGCGAAGTAGATTTTTATCACCATGCTCCATATATTGCAGAAACAGCAAGTAGAGATCCTCTTGGAGGAAGAGGAGTAAAAATATTGAACTATAATATTACTTTTAAATCGCAGTAAAGAGAGAGTATATCCTTTTATCTTTCAAGAATAACTAGGATGAATTTTAATAAAAAAGGAGGTAAAAATATGAAAAATAGATTTAATTTCCTTCATATTTTCCTAATTACCATAATTCTCCTAACTATTTCTATTGGAAAAAATTTTTCAGAATTAACCTTTGCTGGAATAACCTATCCTTATCAAGCTGGAATTTTATGTCATGATGGAGATTATGTAAGATTTTACTGTGATGCAAATAAAAATAACTATTTCTCTTATATGACCTCAAAGTCAAAATCCTGTTATATTGAGTTCTACACCTATAATGAACAAACAAAACAAGCAAAAGGAGAGGGCAGTGTCGTAAAGTTAATTGCTAATCAATATATCCCATCAACAAACTTGAATAGCTGTAATTTCAAAATCTTCTATATCCCCTCCAAATATTATGGAAAAATAATTGAGATCCATTTTGTAGAAAATAGATCTGTAGGTGGAGTAAATTGTCCAGAAAATGATCTGATTATAAAACTACCCCATATGGCAGAAGTAAGAAGATGGCGAAAAGTAGAATCTCCTCCTTGGTGCGACTTAGATATCTTTGGATTATATTCGGAAAATGATTGGAAGAACTATGCTAATAGTGTGGCAGATATAAGATTGAAACAAGGTATAGAAAGCATCTTTGGTTATAATGGAATATTCCAATCTATAAAGAATATAAAACCAAATGAAGTTTATACCAATGTAGCCTTAAACAGTATTCTTTCTGGAATAGCAGATGCCTATCTCCCATCCTCTTTTTTAGATCTTATAAATGATTGGATAATTGATAATACAATAGAACTTGCAAGTGTTATCTATGAAATTCAAAAAACCGCTTTAGGAGAGTTAGGAGCAGCTTATGGAGATGTTTTAAGTGCTGGTTTCATGGCAGTAGAATACGTACAATGGACCAAAAGCATATTATGGGAAAAAGTACCATTATCTATACAAAATGCTCAAGAAGCAAAATCTACTATTGAAAATTACCAAAACATAGCCAATTCATTATATTCTACCTCCTACTCCCAATATCAAGCCTTAGTAAATTTAATAAATCAAGAAAAAACTGCAAGACTACAAGGAAATAAATTATCATTGTTAAATGCTCTACAAGGACAAAAAAGCATCTATTATAAAGCTGGCTTTAGAAACAATCCCAAATTCCTAAACGATAATATAAGTGATAGTGAAGGCTTACCTTTGATCCACATTGCCCTCAAAGCCTATAGAATAGCCCAAAGAGAATCAAGCAGAACTGATATACCAAAGGAGTATAAAAATGCTTGGAAAGAAATAAAATTACTTTCCAAAAAATTAACCAACACATACTTTGATCTTTTCATATTGACCGATTGGGTGTTAAAAACAGAAAAGGAAAAATACCTACTTAAAAATTTTTAATAAGAAGGAGGATAAAATGAAAAAGTTCAAATTTATTTTATCCTTAATTCTCATAATTTTTTTAAACATAGGCTTTTCAATTGCCCAAGAGGAAATAGAAGAATTTATAGAAGAGGAAGTTGAAGGCTTAGAACTAATCCAAAATGGTAATTTTAACGAACTTATACCATGGGAAATAATATTAATAAATATAAAAGAGACTAACTACTATGAAGCACAAATATATGTTGACTACTTTATGTGGGTAAGAAAAAATTCAGAAGCTGATGGAGGATTTGTAGGAATTAAACAATCCTTAGGAAACTTCGATTTAAGAGATAAAAAAAGTTTAAAATTATCCTTTGATATATTAATTTCCTTTCAAGAATTAGATTCTGATGGATGGGCAGGAGGAGAATATCCAGCTCAAGTTATACTAATATTTGAAAACGAAAACAATGAGGAATATGTATATAAAAAATGTTTTATACTGAAAGGAAGCACAATAAATTATCCAGAAAATAATGTAACAGAAATAGAAAGTGGAGATTTTTATCACTTTGAGGCAGATTTAATAGAAGAAGATATCTATAATAATATAGTATCTCATCCATATCTAAAAGAGATTATTATTGGTGGAAGTGGTTGGGACTTTGTAGGGGCAGTTGATAACGTATCATTAATCGTAAAGTAAAATTGTTAAAATATTTTAATTTGCCTTTTTTTCAAAATAAGTTATATTTAAATAGAAATAATTATAAACCACAAGGAGGTGGAGCTATGAAAAAAATATTAATATCAGTTTTATTAGCCTTAACTATCTTTACTTTAACTTATTCTCAACAAACTCCCAAAATAGATGGAAAGCTTTCTCCTAATGAATATAATAACTATATTAATCTTTCTAATGGTGATTTTAGGATGTTTTGGAAAATTGTAGGAGATGAAGTCTATATTTTAATGATTGGAAGAACAAAAGGCTATGTAGCTCTTGGAATAGCACCAACAGTAAAAGCTGGAAATGCAGATTATATAATAGGGTATGTGACTGACAAAGAAGTAAAAGTATTGGATTATTTTGCCCCTGAAAAACATGTAGCACATACATTAGATGAAAAACTTGGAGGAAAAAACAACATATTAGAATTTGCAGGCACGGAGGATAATGAATATACCTACATTGAATTCAAAAGAAAACTAATAACAGGAGATAAATACGATAAAGAATTTCCAAAATCTGGGAAATTACTTATCGTTTGGGCTTTAGGAAGCTCTGATGATCCAAGCTCTATGCACGCAAAAAGAGGTTATGGAGAGTTAAACTACTAAAATAAAAATACAAAAAGGGGGCTTTTTAGCCCCCTTTAACTATAATTCTTAACTACTGAGGATTAGCTCCTGTATTTCCATCTTTATCAAGCTTTAACACATAAAAATTATATGCACTTGGTCCAAAAGACGCTGTAGCACCTGCCACTATATATCCACCATCGGGTGTAGTCTTTATACACCTTGCTTCATCATTGGAAGGTCCCCCATATTTTTTATCCCATTCCTTTATACCATTACTATCAACCTTTACCACATATACATCTTTAAAGCTTTCCTGAGAAGTCTCTCCTGCCAAAATAAATCCCCCATCACCAGTTTTTACTATGGAATAAGCTTTATCATTGTTATTTCCTCCAATTTTTCTTTCCCAAGCTATATTCCCATTTTCTAATACTTCCAATAAATAGATATCATAGTCTCCTGATTCTTTTGAATCACTATATCCGCAAACAACATATTTTCCTGCCTCTACCTCTACTACATCAAAAGCTCTATCATCTCCTGATTTACCATAAATTAGATCCCATTCTTTTTCTCCATTTTCCCTTAATTTTAATACGTACACATTACCATTTCCATTTTCATTTACAAATCCAACAACGATAAAACCTCCATCGCTGGTAGGCTTAACACTATTTGCACACTCAGGTTGAGTACCTCCGTATGTTTTTGACCATGTTACGTCTCCTTGACTATTAAGCCTTAAAATATAAAAATCACTAACCTCCAGCTCCAAAGGAAGTAGTATATCCCGCCAATATATACCCATCATTTAACTTAGCTATACTGTTTGCAATATCAGCATTAATTCCCCCAAAACTTTTTACCCAATCTGCATCTCCATCTTGTTTGAGTTTTAAAACATAAAAATCAGCATTTCCCTCTCCCATAGAATAGGTCTCCCCTACACCTATATATGATCCATCATCCAATTGTAAAATAGAGTAAATTATGTCATCAGCTGAACCACCATAAAATTTTTCCCATAATTTATTTCCATTTGCGTCAAGCTTAAGAATATAAGCATCACTACCTCCTGCCCCATAGGATAATGTCTTTCCTGCAACAATATACCCACCATCATTGGAAACATCTACAGAAAAGGCAAAATCATAGTAATCACCACCAAATACCTTTTGCCAAATAATTGGTTCGAGTGGTTTGGTCCCTGAGGACATACATCCAGAAATAAATAAAAGGAGCAATATAAAGAGATAAACTTTTACATTTTTCAAGAAAACCCCTCCCCTCTGTTATAAATAGAAGAAAAAAAAGAGAAGAAAAGAGTAAAATTGTGTTATGAAGAAGATCTGCCAAATTTGCAAAAATTTACTTCTCTTTCTCCTTAATAATATTATAATAAAAAAATAAAAATTCAATTAAATAAACTATTGGTCAGTATTAGTAGTTTTTGTAACAAGGCTAAAATTCACATCCATTTAAGAATTAGTAATTCTATAATAAATAATTACTTAGCATGAGGGGCTTTTATACCTCATTAAAAAATGCTTTAAAGTCTGTTCTTCATAAATTATACCTGAACTATAAAAAATGGGCGATTTTGTAATTAATATCTTAAGAAATATTATTCTGTCTCTTCTTTTTCAAATTCTACATTAATTTGCCCTAAACCTTCCCTTAAAATTTCATAATCTTTAGCCTCAATCTCGCCTTTTTCCAAACTTATTTCAATATGAACATTTATATCATCAAAATTCTTGCTTAATTCGTTCAATACTCTGAAAATATAAGCAAAATTTCCTTTATTTTTTATATTAAAACTTAAATAAATTTTCTTATACTTTTTAACTAAAGTTTCTGAAGAAGAAAGAGATGTCCCATAAGGAGGATTTTCTACTTCTACATCTCTCTGATGTTTAGGTGGATAAACCTCCTCCTCTTCTTTTATTTGGGGTGTAGCTGATTCCTTGACTTGCACATCTTGCCTTTCTTTTGTTAGCACCTCATCATCCTCAAAAGTTGGTTCCTCATATATTTTTCCCTCTCTTTTTATGTAAAAAATACCTATTTTTACTCCTTCTATTATTGCATTTTTTAATACACCTTCATTTAAAAGTATTGGATTTCCGGGAGTTCTATAAAAGGACTCTAATAAATTTTTAGTAGAAACTTCTTCCTTAAGATAACGCTCTTCTATATACTTGGGGGTTATCTTATCAAAAATAATTCTCTCACTTCTTAAAAACTCAAGAATCTCCTTATCCAACTTATTTTTACCTATGGTTGCTAAACCTAAATTAGGAATTGTTTTTCCATTAGGAAGATATAAGTTTCTGTAATATTTTCTTAGCTCTTCATATTCTTTTTCTTTTAAATTTTCAAGCTTTTTCTCTATTTCCTTTCTTCTCTTTTCATCAAGTTTTATATTCACATCTTTATATATCTTCTCATATGCTAACTTGGTTTTTATGTAGTCCTGAAAAGAAACCCTATAACTTTCATCAGGATATAGAAATATTAATGTATTTCTATATACTCTTGGGGTTTCTCCCAGTTTTTCCAAAAATTCTCTAAATTTATTTTCATCTGTATCTTTTGTAATCACAATCTTTATATTTTTATTATCAGGAATATCTCGTGGAAATTGTGGAAATATATAGACAGATATACTCTTATCCTTGGAAATCGAATTTTCTATAATTTTTCTCTCTTCTTCATTTATCTCATGATAAGTTATATTTTCCTTTGTAATCACAACCATACGATTTAAATTAGGCTCATTGGTGAAATAAAGACCATCATCAGAAAGGAAAAATAATTTTTCTCTCAATTTATTTACCACATCATCTATTACACTACTTTGAATTTCTGGAAGAGATGTATATATCTTTAATTCTCTAATATTTATTCCTTTATAAGTAGAATCCTTTTTCCCTGAAAATGAGGTCATAAAAATACATGTTACCACCTTAGTACCTAATTTATATGGGCTATAAGATGATCCCATCTCTGTATCTACTTTCTTAGCTCCTGACGTCTCAAGGGTTATATCATGAGCTATTACGCTATCGTACTCATTCCCAATATGCTCCAAAAGCTCTCTTCTAATCCTATTATTTTTCAAATTAAAATCTCCTAGTCCAATAAAAGGAATCTTCTCATCCTTCAAATCATAAACCACTTGAGAAAGAAGTCTCAAAACCCCTCTTGTTCTTTGGAAGTTAGGATATGAACCCCATCTTGTATAAAGTATCTCTATAACTTCAGGCTTAAATGGATAACTATTTAAAAACTTTTTCCTATAACTTTCCAAATCCTCCTTTTTACTAAAAAGATTTTCCCTTTCCAAATAATCCACATACTCATTTACAACTATTTTTGCTTTATCCTCATCCATCCATTGAAAAAGCCTTTTCCTTATCACGCTACTTATCTCTTCCTCAGCTATAGGGGTAAAAATCTCTTGCATTCTTCCAAAAATCTTTGATACTCTCTGAAATATTTCCTCTCCCTTTTCTCCATATTGCTCCATATCACTCGATGGGAGGGTAACCACAAGCATAGACCTTCCTGAGGATGCAACCGCTTGAGTTAATTCTTGGAAAAACACAATAGTTTGTTCTAATAAAGTAGTTTCTCCTAAATTTATCCCTGCAGATTTTACACAATAAGCAAGAACTTCATCCATAAGAATAAGCACAGGTTCATTTTTATGAAGAATTTCAATAAGCTTTTCCTTACCGCAAGATGTATCACCTTTTGTTATCTCTATTTTCCCTGTAAGTTGTCTTTCCATCTCTTCCCATAATCTTACATCCTTTGCATCGAAAGCTGTACCTTCTAATACTACTACATTTGCCCCCCATTCTCTTGCCTTATGATATAAGGCAATTAAACTATGGGTTTTTCCACCCCCAAAAGGAGTTTGAAGCTGAAGAGTTGAATTTCTACCTTTTCCTTCTAATCTTTCTTCCACTACTTTAATGAGTTCATTAAGTCCATGGGTCATATGGGTTTTTTGGAAAAAAATAACAGGATCAACATATTCTGAAGGTGCGTCTCCTTTATACACTCTCCAAAGGTCTGCAGCATATACATCTAAGGTAAATTTCCCTTCTAATATATCTTGATGAGGTCTTGCAATTTGGACAAAGGGAACTAATGAACTCACCAATACTCACCTCTTTTCTTTAACTTTCAAATCTTAATTGCTCAATATTTATCTTTTCTTCATCTTTCTTATAGCTTTCCTTACCAGCTAAGAAGCCATCAATAAGCCTTTTTTCTTTACTATCATTGGGTAAAGTCTCTGAAATTGCTTGAGCAACTATATAGAAATATTCTTTATCAGCAAAACCTTTTCTCTTTAATGCAGACTTTATTAATTCTCTCTTTCCTTCACTATAATAATTCAATACTAAATGAAGTACATCTATAAGCTCATTTGATTCTTCTATATCACTTATCTTTCTTTCATGAGGTCCCAATACCCTTATAAACTCCTTCTCCTTTTTTATGAATCCCTTATTCCATTCTTTCTCAATATCAATTCCTACACTTTGGGCAAGTTTTCTTGCAGAATCAAATTCTACCTTACTTTCTCCGTAGGTCCATCGCCATAGAATATAAAATCTAGTAAGGGGTGACAAATAAGCTGAAATTCCATCATGCAATATTTTATGAATGGCATAATCAGTAACAACTTCTCTTACATACTCCAACAACCTATCTGCTCTTATCTCATCTCCACTAATATCCATCACCTTTTCATATCTTCCAAATATCTCTATGGCAGAACCTATGGCGGATATGAAATAATCTGCCCCACTTACTCCTTCTTTCCAAAGATGATCCAATTTATCATGAATATGTTTCTTAATCTCCTCTTTTACCTCATGAAACCAACCTATACCCTCCTTTTTTGCTTTTCTTGCCACTATATATATGGAGGATGCAAGAGATGCTGTTTCTTTTGCATTAATCCTTGACTTCATCTCGGTATCTATAGGCCAAGAGGCAGAGGGCACAAGACCAGAATCTAAAAGGGAGTTTATCAAAGTCTCCCAACCTGAGGTAGATTTATGAGTGTACACAATCACACAGATTCCATTAGGCTTTAATACTCTATATATCTCTTGAAAAGCCTTTTTAAGATTTTCCTCAAAAAATTTCTTTGCATTGATCGAACCACCATGCCTAACAGGATTTGCTACTATTTCTTTACTCTTAGGTGTCAAAGGGGTTAAAAATAAATCTGGGTATAAATCCCCTATACTTCTTTTTAACCACACATAGAAAAAGTCTGAAAGTTCAGAATAATTTATATTATCATAATAAGGTGGATCAGTAAAAACAGCATCAAAGAAATTATCAGGATAAGGAAGTTCTGTGGCTGATGCTTGAATAACTTTGGGTAGCAAGAGTTTTTTCATTCTTTTCCCTCCAAAAGTTCAAAATAAATTTTTTCAAGGGAAGATTTCCGTTTCATACCCTTTCAAGCTCCCTTAATATA
>Ga0071330_1064085_pt1 | contig 53826 bp, 52 predicted proteins | sample GBScel77sediment_FD_63802 | JGI IMG/M metagenome (GOLD analysis project Ga0071330, IMG submission 63802) | Hot spring sediment microbial communities from Great Boiling Spring, Nevada - Cellulolytic enrichment Sediment 77C v2 (version 2) | ecosystem: Environmental > Aquatic > Thermal springs >...
GGAAGGAGATAGCACATAAGGAAAGAAAACAGGTAGAGCAGTTACTGCACATAGCTACCTCCCATTTTATTGCGGAATGCATACGGCGGGGCGTGAAGGAGATAGCCATTGGTGACCTTAATGGGATCCGACAGGGCATTGACTATGGAGACCGACTGAACCAGCGATTACATACCTGGCCGTACCGAAAGCTGATCGATATGCTTAAATACAAAGGGGCACTGGCGGGAATTCTGGTACGGGATAACGTAGATGAGAAGAGCACGTCCGTTACTTGTCATATCTGCGGGAAGGTTATGGCTTCCAACCGGAGGCACCGGGGGTTATACGTATGCTCCTGTGGGTGGAGAACACAGGCGGATATAAATGGTGCTCTGAATATCTACGAAAGGGCGTATCAGGTATCTCCTATGAAGGGGAGTAGTGGCCGTGTGGCGCGGCCCGCGGTCGTGTCATACCTTCTTGGATGGCACGGCGTCGCTGAACCGAAGCGTGAAGGTGAACCTTTGCGTACATCCGTTTCAGGATGCCCCTCAATTTATTGAGGGGAGGACGTCACGGATGTGTGAAGAGCCAAGGCAGGTGGTCCCGCTGCCAGAGTCAGGTTACTTCTCTAAGGAGCTTGCCTATGCATACATAGAGTATAATCCAAAAGAGGCTAATAGACTTTTAGATGAGATGGGTTTGAAAAAAGGTCCAGATGGGATTAGACTAAGACCAGATGGAAAGCCCTTAATGATTACGATTGAATTTACCCCTGCTTTTGGACCCTGGGCAGATGCCTGTGAGCTCATAGCAAAATACTGGACTGCAGTTGGAGTTAAGACAGCGGTAAAGAGTATGGAAAGGTCTCTATTCTATACCCGTAAGGCTGCATTGGAGCATGATGTAGCTATATGGACAGGTTCAGTTGGTATGCAGCCACTTATAGATCCCAGATGGTATATGCCATGGAGTACAGAATCCAATCATGTTATAGACTATGCTAGATGGTATCAGTCAGGTGGAAAGATAGGTGAAAAACCCACAGGGGATCTTTTAAAGACTATAGAACTCTACGAAGAGATAAAGAAAACATCTAGTGACAGAAAACAGAAAGAGCTCTTTCAACAGATATTAAAGCTTAATGCCAAGAATCTGTGGGTCATAGGGACGCTCAGTTCACCACCTGATATATGTATTGTAAAGAACAATATGAGAAATGTCCCGGAAACTGGTATATACAGCTGGGTGGTACACTCACCCAAGAACCTTAATCCTGAACAGTTCTTCTTTAAGAAGTAGATTCTTGCTTAATAATATCTGTTTCAGGGGGACGTAAAGTCCCCCTGAATTATCTTAGGAGGATATTATGATTGCAGATAGAAGAACATATTTAAGTGAAATAACGGAAGAGTTAAGAAAAGAGTGGCCTAAAAATAGAATTATAAACATAGTTTGCCACGGGCATAGTGTTCCTGCAGGTTATTTTGCTACACCTTTTGTAGATACCTTTAACGCCTATCCTCATCTACTCCACAGGAAATTGAAAGAGAGATTTCCCTTTGCAGTCATCAATGTAATAGTCACTGCTATAGGAGGGGAGGATTCAGAAAGTGGAGCCTTAAGATTTGAAAAATGGGTAATTCCATATTACCCTGATGTTGTAACAATAGATTATGGGCTAAATGATAGAAGAATAGGGCTAAGGAGGGCTAAATCAGCATGGAGGTCTATGATAGAAAAGTCTCTAGAAAATAATATAAAGGTGCTTCTGTTAACTCCGATCCTCGATTCAAGTGGACTTTTCGAAGAGAATAAGGACCAGTGGGAACTCTTACGTAAACATTCAGAACAGATTCGTAGGCTTGCAGAAGAATATGAGGTTGGACTAGTAGATTGTTTTTCCCTATTTGAAAACTATATAAAAAATGGTGGAGATATAACCGATCTACTCTCATGGCCAAATCATCCAAATAGAAACGGGCATGAATTAATAGCTAGAGAGATTATGCGTTGGTTTATTTAGGAGGAGGTATCTGATGAACTCTAGAGAACGGGTATTATTAGCCTTAGAACATAAGATTCCAGATAGGGTTCCCTGGGGAGAATACGCGATAGATTATGATACGGTGGAAAAGATCTTGGGACATGAAACTTATTTAAGAGCCAAAGCAAAGACTCAGATAGCCCTATGGGAAGGAAGAAGGGATGAGGTTGCTCAAAGTTGGAAGGAAGATATAATTGAGCTTTATAAAAAACTGGATTTTATGGATATTATTAACCTGGGTGCTATGTGCACTGCAGTCCTCCCCCCAAAAGACTATAGGCCAGAAAAGCCCAAAAAGATAGATGAAAATACCTGGGAATTCAAAGATGGAAGCATATACAAATATTCCCCTATAACAGGAGATATTACGCTCGTCTATGACCCTCAAAAATGGACAAGAGAGTTTAAACTTGAAGATTTTAGATATGAAGATCCAGTGCCTCCTGACGAATCTCAGTTTGAAGTGGTGGATGCAGTTATAAATGAGTTTAAAGGTAAAAAATTTATACTTGGACCTTGTGGAGGAGAGGTCAGCCTAATCTTATTAGGTGGTATGGAGAGGGGACTCATAGAGTATGTGACTAATCCAGAAGTGGTAAAGAGAGCTATAGATGTGGCAGTATATAGAGCCAATAAACTTGACAGATATTACATAAGGAAGGGACAGGATGGTGTATTATGGGGAACAGATTTTGCCTCTAACAAAGGCCCTTTTATCTCTCCTAAGATGTTCAGAGAGTTTTGTCTACCAGCTATAAAGGAAAGGGTCAAAAATGCAAAGAGTCTTGGAATGAAGGTATTAAAACATGCCTGCGGGAATAATACTCAACTTATGGATATGTTTATAGAAGCCGGTTATGATGCCTATCAATCTATACAGGAAACTGCTGGAATGGATTTAAAGTGGCTAAAAGAAAACTACGGAGATAAGATTACCCTTTGGGGAGGTGTAAACGTAGAAAATCTGGTAAGTGGAACACCTGATGATGTAAGAAAGGATGTAAAAAGGGCAATGGAGACATTAAAGCCCAACGGTGGTTATATATTTGGCACATCGCATACAATAGCAGTAGGTACAAAGTATGACAACTTTATGGCTATGGTCGATGAGTATCTAAAACTCTGCGAGTACTAAAGGCTAGATATAGGAACCAGGCAGAGAAGTAATAGGCGGGGAAATAATCTTCCCCGCCTTCATTTTTTATGGCCTTCACCTTTATTAAACACTTATTCAACAATTTCTTCACATACCCTTGACATTGAAAAATAAATATGATATATTTATTGCATCAAAATTTAAACTAGCATAAAGGAATTAAAAATATGGGAGAGGTAATCAGCTCAATAGAAAGAAGAGAGAAACTTATAGAAATAATAAAAAGGAAGGATAAATTGACTGTTAATGAATTGATAAAGAGTTTTAAAGGAATATCTCCTGCCTCTATAAGGCGTGACCTCCGTATACTAGAGTCTCAGGGGATAATAGAGAGAAGTTATGGATATGTACAATTAGCAACTAAAAATTTCCCTATACCGAGTCTTGAGAAAAAGATGAGTATAAATGTAGAAGAGAAAAAGAGAATAGCCAAAGCGATATTAAATCTAATAGAAGAAGGAGATACTCTCTTTTTAGATACTGGTTCTACACTTGTTTATATAGCCAGGGAATTAAAAGCTCTAAAGGGGATAATGGTTATAACAAATTCAATTCCAGTTATAAAAGAGTTAGAAAGGTCTCCATATATAAAGATTGTAGGCATTGGTGGGGTTTATCAGTTTAATGAGCAGTGTTTTGTAGGTTCGATAGCAGAAGAATATGTAAAAAGATACAGAGTAGATAAAGCCATTATTGGTGCGGATGGCTTTTCTTTTGAAGAAGGAGTCACTTCCCATGATCCAGAAAACGCCGGAGTTACTAGACTTGTGGCAGAAAATGCAGAAACTGTAATAGTTGCAGCTGACTATACCAAGATAGGAACCAGAGGAGTTATTCCCATTGCACCTATAGAAGAGATAGACATACTGGTAACAAATAAAGAACTAGAGCCAGAAAAAGTTTCAACCCTGAAAGAGAGAGGAATAAAGGTTATTTTAACTTAAAAATTATAGATAGGAGGCTTAAACCTATGATAGGAAAAGAGATCAGATTGGCAAGATTGTTTAGGTCTAGATCCAAAAGGTTTATTCTTGTTACACTTGATCACGGTATATGTATCAAGCCTATGAAAGGGCTTGAGGACCCTAAAAGGATAGTGAAGATAGCAATAGATGGAGGCGCAGATGCTGTCTTAGTTACTCCTGGAATAGCTAAACAGATATATAAAGAAGTTGCGGGAAATATCTCATTTATGCTAAGGATAGATGGAACCGCTACATCGATAGGGCCAGACCTGACCAATGACCATTTAATCTCATCGGTAGAACAAGCACTCAGATTTGGTGCAGATGCAGTGGCTACTTTTGGGGTTATAGGTGTTCCCAGAGAAGCAGAGCTTACAGAGAAAAATGGTAAGGTGAGTGAATTATGCGACCTTTGGGGAATGCCTCTTATGATAGAGATGATACCCCCTGATATATTACTTCATCAGTTTGAGACAAGGGCAGAAAGAGAATGGCCTAAAGATCCGGAAGTTATAAAATTCTCTGCCAGGGTAGCAGCTGAGGTGGGAGCAGATATCGTAAAGGGATACTACACAGGTGACCCAGAATCATTCAAAGAGGTAGTAAAATATTGTCCTGTTCCATACTTAGTCCTTAGCGGTCCAGCATCAGATGATCCAGAGGTACTTTTGAAGTTTATCAGGGAGGCTATGGATTGTGGAGCGGGTGGAGTATCTATGGGACGTAATATATGGGAGGCAAAAGACCCTGTACCTATCCTTAGAGCCATAAGTAAGATAGTTCACGAAGATGCCTCAGTAGAATCTGCGATGAAAGGACTGAAATAGGGGGTTTCTATGAATAGGGTAAAGGCGGGTTTTGTAGGTTTCGGTTGCGTGTCATACCCTAGAGAAGTTATAGAAAGAAGATCGGAAAAAGCCAGAGAAGAGTTAGAGAAGGCTGGGCTAGATTTAGTTTATACTCCTCCTGTAGGAACTTTTGAAGAAGCAGATAGGGCTATAGAAGATTTAAGGAAGAAAGACTTTGATTTCTTAATCCTCTGTATAGCTAGCTGGATCGAATCCCCTATAGTTATAAGAGTTACCGATGAGTTTAGAGATAAACCAGTACTTCTTTGGGGATTAGGTGGATACACCCAAAACGGCTCTCTAGTTTCACCAGCTTCTCAAGCTGGAACCAGTGGACTAAGGTGGACATTAGAAGCTATGGGTTATAAGTTCAAATACATATACGATTTCCCTGATTCACCAATGTCTATAGATAAGGTTCTTGCCTTTTCTAAGGTCGCTAGGGCGATCCAAAAGCTGAGACATTCTAGGATTGGTATGATGGGATATGCAGATATGGGTCTCTATGGTTGTATGTTTGATGGTATGTCTCTAAGGGCAAAGATAGGACCTGAGGTAGAAGTATTCGATATGCTTGAGATAGTCAAAAAGACAGAAAAGGTCTCCCATAGGGATGTCCAAGATCTTCTTGAAGAGAAGAAAAAGTCTTGGAACATTAACCCGGACGTACAAGAAGAAGCTCTTGTAAATGCTATCCGTATATATTTAGCGATCAAAGAAAGGATAAAAGAAGGGTCTTATAATGCCATTTCTATAAAATGTGTTGAAGGAATGAAGAAATATATGAACTTTCCTCCCTGTATGATACTCACAATGCTATCTGAAGAAATGCCTGCCATATGCGAAGATGACGCATTAGGGGCAGTTACTCAGCTTATGATACATTATTTAACTGGTCAGTCAGCCCCTTATGTAGAAATGTATGAATTTATGAAAGATAGAATCTTAGTTGGGATATGCGGTTTTGTTCCACCTGGAGCAGTAGATGGTAAGGTCTGTGTGGCAAGATATGCTGGATGGGGGGGATTATCAGAAGGTGCTATGAACATATCAAAGATGAAATCTGGTCCCTTAACTCTGGTTAGGTTGTTCTCGAAAGGAGATAATTACAAACTCCATATGGTAACCGGGGAGGGACTGCCACCGAGAAGATGGGAAGAGCTTGGCTGGGAAGCACCTGCTCCATTCTTTCCAAGCCTTGAGATCAAGTTAGATGTTCCAATAGAAGAGTTTGCCCAGAAGATTGCTTCTCAGCATTACTTTGTAATCTACGGGGACCATAGAGAAGAGATCCGTGATCTCTGTAGGGTCCTTGATATTGAACTTATTTAATTTAAAAACTTATAAGAGGAGGGAATTGTTATGAAAAAGTTAGTATCATTAGTACTGGTATTGAGTATCTTGTCAGTCAGCTTATGGCAGGTTAGTGTTTCTGCTCAGGTTAAAAAGAGCTATCCCTATACCTGGGTCCCTGCCAGTGATGAAGAGTATGCAAAGGCTAAGACCCATAGATGGATTTACAATACTCCCCAAGAATATACAGAAATTACAGGAAAAAAGATAACTAAGTACCAGGAAGCACCTATGCTGGCAGAACTTGTAAAACAGGGAAAATTACCACCTGTAGAGAAGAGATTACCTGATGAGCCTCTAGTTATAAACCCCTTTGAAAAATCTGGTGTCTACGGGGGAGCTGTAACTACTGTAACTACGTCTTCAGATGCACAGGGTCATGCCCTCCATATAAACAATATGGAAGCACCATTAAGGCCAAACGTAGGATTAACTCTAGATGAAGCACGCCCAAGACCAAATGTTCCAAATGTAGTAAAAAACTGGGATATATCTAGAGACCTAAAATCTATAACACTGTATTTAAGAAAAGGTCTAAAGTGGTCAGATGGAGAACCATTCACCGCAGATGACATAATGTTCTGGTACGAAGACATACTTTTAAATAAAGACCTTGTACCGACTATAGATAGAAGATGGATATTGGGGGGACAAGTATGGAAGTTTAAGAAGATAGACGATTATACCATACGTATAGACTTTGCTACACCAAATCCAGCTGTTCTCTATAAACTTGCCACCTGGGGACCTGAAGAAATGTGTCAATATCCAAAGCATTATCTGATCCAATTCCACCCTAAATATACAGACCCCAAAAAACTAGATGAGATGACAAAGAAGGCAGGGTTTAAATTCTGGTATGAACTCTTCTGGGAAAAAGCTAGGCATGGTTGGGGTGGTTTATGTGAGATGCCAACACTCTCTCCGTACATACTTAAGGAAAAATCACAGACCCAAGTAGTACTGGAGAGAAATCCTTACTATTGGAAGATAGATACTGAAGGGAAACAATTACCATATCTTGATAAAATCATAGTAAAAGTAGTCTCTAGTGGAGATATATACGAAAGTATGGCAATTGCAGGTGAACTTGATTTTGCTCCAGGTATAGCTACTATAAATTATCCTGCCCTTGCTAAAAATGCAGAAAAAGGTCAGTATAAGGTACTTATTTATCCATACGCCAATAGAGCCGGCGGAGCCTGTATATCTGTAAATCAGACATACAAGGATGACCTGACATTAAGAAAGATATTCCAGGATAAGAGGTTTAGAATTGCCCTATCACTTGCCATAAATAGAGATGAGATGAATGATATCTTATTCTTCGGTAAAGGGCAACCAACTGCCAGCACCGTCTTACCAATTTCTATGTTTTATACAAAAGGCTTAGAGAAGACTTATATTCAATACGACCCTGCTAAAGCAAACAAACTTCTGGATAGTATGGGGCTTAAGAAAGGTCCAGATGGATTTAGACTAAGACCTGACGGCAAGAAATTGTCATTAATCCTTGATACTCCTACTGGAGCGATGGAAGGCTACGATGTTTCTGCCACTGCAGAACTTCTGGTAAAGTATTGGAAAGCGATAGGTCTGGATGTAACAATAAAAAGTTCCAGTTGGGAATTGTGGGATCAGAGAGTTACTGGTAATCTTCATCAGTTATCTCTAGGTGGCGGTGCTGCCTGCACAGATGACAACCTGTTTATGGCTCCTAATCATTATGTTTTATATCATGACTGGAGTGATGGTGCCTGGGGGCCTCTATGGGTAAAGTGGTACTTAACCGGTGGTAAGATTGGAGAGAAACCACCTGAAGATATACTAAAGGTTACTAAAAAGTGGGAGCAACTTGAAGTCGCGAAGTCTTTCTCTGATATGGCTCGTCTCGGTAAAGAGATATTTAGATGGAGTACTGAACAGCTATTAACTATTGGTCTTGTAGGTATGGTCCCAGGTCCTATCGTTATAAGGAAGAACTTAAGGAACTTTCCACCAACCGGACTTGGAGGAGGTATAGCAGGAACCGCCTGGATCGACTATTACTATACAGAAGCTATATATCTTGAACCTCCACTCTTTGAATGGCAGAAGTAGTTTTCCCGGGGGCTCCTAATAGGAGCCCCCTCATTACAATTCTATAGGAGGAACTTTATGTTTCTAGGCTACATTATAAGAAGACTCCTTTATATGGTTGTTACACTCTGGATAATATCTGTTCTAACGTTCATCATTATTGAGCTACCTCCTGGAGATTTTGTGACAACTTATATAAATAGACTCATACAGAGTGGAAGAGGTCCAGCAGATAGAGAGGCTTATGCAGCTCAACTTAGAAAATTATACGGTTTAGATCAGCCTGAATTTATTCGCTACTTAAGATGGATAGAGAGAATGTTTTTCTATGGAGATTTTGGACAATCACTCGCTTGGAATAGACCAGTAAAAGATCTTATTTTAGAAAGACTGCCTATAACTCTTAGTATCGCTATATTAAGCGTCATATTTATTTATCTAGTATCCATCCCTATAGGGATATACTCAGCTACACATCAGTATTCTATTGGTGATTTCTTATTTTCGGGAATAAGCTTCCTGGGTATGTCTGTACCACAGTTCTTATTAGCCCTTATATTGATGTTCCTGGCTTATAAATATTTTAATCTAAACATTGGCAGCATATTCTCTCCTCAGTATGCCACTGCACCCTGGAGCATAGGTAAATTTCTAGATATGGTTAAGCACCTCTGGATTCCCATAGTGATTGTTGCCATATCCAGCACCGCCTCAGTAATAAGGGTGCTGAGAGGTTGTCTTTTGGATGAATTACGAAAACAGTATGTAATCACTGCCAGGGCTAAAGGTGTACCAGAGAAGAAACTACTCTGGAGGTATCCAGTAAGGATAGCATTAAATCCTGTAGTTAGCACGATAGGATGGGATATACCTTGGGTAATATCTTCTGAGAGTATAGTAGGTATAGTCCTTAACCTCCCCACATTAGGTCCTCTTTTACTTCAGAGTCTTATGAGCCAGGATATGTATCTGGGAGGAACTATAGTTCTTTTACTTGCCGGTATGACGGTATTTGGGACTTTTATCTCTGATATCCTCCTAGCATTATTAGATCCTAGAATAAGGTACGGGTAGTAGGTGATATTTATGTGGAAGAGAAAAAATACCATGACAGGTGAAGAGATATACACTGCAAGCCAGTGGCAACTTATATGGTGGAGGTTTAAAAGGCATAAACTGGCTGTTCTGGGGATGATTATACTCTTTATTCTATATACAATGGCTATATTTGCAGAGTTTTTCTGTACTCAAGACCCATTTAAAGAAGATAAAGATCGCGTATTCTTATCTCCAACTAAGATACACTTTGTAGATGAGAATGGAAAATTTCACCTCGTTCCATTTGTCTATGGCTTGAAATTCGAGAGAGACCCTATTACTTGGGAGAAGGTCTATACAGAGGACAAAACAAAGAGATATCCTATAAGATTGTTCGTTCGGGGGGATAAATATAAACTCTGGGGTATATGGGAGTTAGATATACATCTATTTGGTATAGATGAACCTAATATCCTCTTTCTATTTGGGACAGATAATCTTGGAAGAGACCTCTATTCCAGGATTATAACAGCATCTAGGATATCACTTTCCATCGGACTAGCAGGTGTATTCTTATCATTTATTCTGGGTGTCATACTGGGAGGAATATCTGGGTATTACGGTGGTTCAGCAGATATGGTTATCCAAAGAGTCATAGACTTCCTTATCTCTCTGCCAACATTACCCCTCTGGATGGCTTTAGCTGCTGCCCTTCCACCAAACTGGTCACCCGTTAAGACCTACTTTGGCATTACTATAATACTCTCACTCTTTGCCTGGTGTGGAACTGCAAGGACTGTAAGGGGTAGGATTCTAGAATTAAGAGAGGAAGATTTTGTTATCGCTGCCAGACTTGCAGGTGCAAGTGAATCTAGAATAATACTGAGACATTTAATCCCTTCTACTGCTAGTCTCTTAATAGTCAGTATTACTATGTCTATACCGGGTATGATTTTAGGAGAAACTGCGCTAAGTTTCTTGGGTCTGGGGCTTCGACCTCCAGTAGTCAGTTGGGGGGTTTTATTACAGCAGGCTCAAAATTTTAGAACTCTAGTATTACATTCCTGGTTATTGATACCTAGTTTCTTTGTAATTATTACTGTAGTCGCTTTTAATTTTATGGGGGATGGTTTAAGAGATGCTATGGACCCTTACAAATATTAAATTTCAATAGGAGGTTATTATGAAACCTTTAGAAGTTATTCCTTTCAAGGTAGACTTGTCTGAGAAATATCAGAAGATAGATGGTTTTGGGGTAAATATAAATTCTAAATACTGGGATGGTGGAGCTTTAAAACCAGTATTAGATTTATTAATAGATGACCTAGGGGCAAGACTCTTTAGGGTTGATGTATATGGCAAATCTAACTGGGTAGACCCTGATGATGCATTAGGACCATCTTCTCTAAATCAAGAGAACTACGAGAAGATCTATAAAAGTAAAGACTTTGAGAATGGTTGGGGTATGATGAGATACCTGAACGAAAGGGGTATAAACCCTTATATAACCGCTAGCGGAATAGTCCCTTCTTGGATGACCGAAGATGGAAAAACTTTAGTTAGATATGACTATTTTGCAGAAATGATGTATTCTTTTCTAGATTGGGCAAAGAATAGAGAGAAAATAAAGTTTGAACTCTTTGGTCCTCTCAACGAGACAGACATAGGACCCCCAGAAGGCCCAAAGGTAGAACCTGAAGAATTTGCTAAGGTTATTGGGACTCTAATTAATAGATTTGAAGACGGGCTAGAAGATATAAGACTTGTTTTAACTGAACAGGGATTCTTTAATACTGAATACATAAAGTATCTAATAAACGATCCAGAGGTCTCTCAAAAGATCGGTGTAATATCTATGCATATGTACTCTAATATACCAGTAGAGACTCTAAGAGAATTCACTGATACAGTAAGGCAAAGTCTCTGTAAGAGATGCAGCATCTGGATGGGTGAGTATGGAGATCTAGACCAATCTGGAGAAATGGAATGGTATGTAGCTTGGATCTCAACATTCAGGCTTTTTAACATCCTAGAAGGGGGATTCAATGGTGCTATATTTTGGGATGCTTATGACAACTATCACGATCATGATGAAGCCTGGACTATCTACGGCTTAATAAGAAGAGGACAGAGAGTCTTTACTCCAAAGAAAAGATACTATTCCGCCAAGCAGGTATATAGATTTGTTAAGCCGGATTTTGTGAGAGTAAAAACCATCTTAGGATCTGATAAACTAAGAATCCTGGCGTTTACAGATGGTAACAAAGAAGAATTAACAATAGTCGGTATGAACCTTTCATCTGAGAACTTATATCTCAACGGTTCTATAGAAGGAGAGATAGAAGATAAGATCTTATCCTATTATAGAACTAGTGAGGAGGAAAATTGTATAAAGGTTGAGGAGCTCGGGATAAAAACCAGAAATTATCCATACAATGGGATATTCTTTGCAGTTCCGCCCAAGAGTATATTTACTGTTACAACAGTAAAATAAATGGAGGGAAGATTATGGGTGTAAAGATAAGCATTATAGGTGCGGGAAGTGCAGTCTTTTCTCTTGGACTTGTCAGAGATATATGTCTCACACCAAGTCTTGAAGGAAGTACGATCAGTTTTATGGATATAAATAAAGAGAGATTGGATACTGTATATATCCTGTGTAAGAGATATGCAGAGGAGCTTGGGGTTAAGCTAAATCTAGAAAAAACATTGGATCTAAAGGAGTCTCTAAAAGATGCAGACTTCGTTATAAACTCTGCTCTGTCCGCCGGTCACGATAGACTTAGAGAGGGCTGGTCTATAGCATTTAAACACGGCTATAGATTTGGCGGGAGTTTTCATATAGTCCATGATGAGGCTTTCTGGATAAATTTTTATCAGTTTAGACTGTTTGAAAATATCATAAATAATATGCAAGAATTATGTCCATCTGCATGGTATATTCAGGTTGCAAATCCAGTACTGGCAGGTATAACTTATCTATCTAGAAAGTATAAAGGTATGAAGATAGTAGGACTTTGCCATGGTTTTGCCGGTATATATCATATAGCAAGCGTCCTTGGTTTGGAAAAGGAATATATAAATTTTCAGATCCCTGGCGTAAATCACTTTGTCTTTCTTACCCATTTTACCTATAAAGGAGAGGATTCCTATCCATTGCTGGATAGATGGATCGAAGAAAAGGCAGAAGATTACTGGAAAACCTGTGGATTCAGCGATCATATGGGGCCCAAGCCCGTAGATGTATATAAGAGAATTGGACTATATCCAATCGGAGATACAGCAACTCCTGGTGGAGGGACTTGGCCCTGGTGGTATCACGTAGATGATGAAACAGAAAAGAGATGGAAGGAAGACCCTAAGACCTGGTATGAAAGATATTTTGTGGGCGGTAAACAACGTGTAGAAGAGATGAACAAGTTAGCCCAAGATAGTTCTGTGAAGTTAACTGAAGTCTATCCACCAAAGAGCTCAGGGGAAATTATTATTCCTCTTGTAGAATCTATAGTCCTTGATATACCAAGAATATTACAGGTAAATATACCGAATACCGGAGAGTTTATAGAAGGAATCCCACAGGACTTTGAAGTAGAGATACCTGCACTAGTGAGTAAGAAAGGCATTCAGGGGATAAAGGTTAATGGGTTACCCAAGTCAATCATTGGTCTCATATTAAGAGAAAGAGTAGCTCCTGTAGAGATGGAATTATCTGCCTATATAGAGGGCAGTAAGGAAAAACTCCTCCAACTTATCCTTATGGACCCCTGGACAAAGAGCGAAGAGCAGGCAAAAGCTTTCTTAGAAGAGATACTTTCTCTACCATATCATAAAGAGATGAGAGAGCACTACAAGTAGAGTAAACCTATGTATCTATTAGGAATAGATATTGGCACTACTTCAATTAAGGTCGGATTGATAAACGAGAAAGGGGAAATTGTCTCTCTATCTACCCAGGAGTATTCACTGAAGACTTTCTCAGATAACAGGGTAGAATCTCACGTTGATACATACTGGAATAGTTGTAAGGCTGGAATAAGAGATGTTCTGAGAAAATCCAGCATCTCCTCCTCTTTGATACTTGCTATTGGTCTATCTAGTCAGGGAGAGACTTTAGTCTGCTTGGATAAAGAGGATAAAGCACTAAGAAATGCAATAGTCTGGTTAGACTCAAGGGCGGTGGAAGAGTCAGAGATTATTGGTAGAGAAATTCCTACCGAAACATGGTATAGAACTACCGGATTACCTGAAGTCTCTCCTATGTGGCCTATATGTAAGATCCTATGGCTCAAAAGGAATGAGCCGGATATATTTGACAAGACTTCAAAGTTTCTCGTGCTAAAAGACTATCTAATCTGGAAGCTAACAGGTGAATTTGTTACTGATCCTTCGGTCTCATCCTCCACTGGTTATCTAAATATTGTAAAGAAGGACTGGTGGGATGATACATTAAATATCTTGGGTATAGGACGTGAAAGATTGCCCAGTATTATAGAATCCTATATTCCAGTGGGGAAGATTAACTCAGAGGCTAGTAAGGAGCTTGGATTACCTTCAGGCATTCCTGTTATAAATGGTGGTATGGACCAGATGGTAGGTGCCTTAGGTGCAGGGAATATTAAACCTGGTATTATAACAGAAACTACTGGTACCGCCTTAGCTGTAATAGCTACTACTGATGAACCCATCTTTGATCCTCAAAGAAGAGTTCCCTGTTCTCCTCACTGTTTACCAGATAGATACGTACTTATGCCATATACAGAGACAGCAGGGATTCTATTAAGGTGGTTTAGAGATAATTTCCCCTCCATCAATGGGATAGATGATTATGATAGGATGTTATCCCTTGCAAGTCAAATACCGCCTGGTTCGGATGGACTTATAGCTATCCCATATTTTAAAGGAAGTTTTTGTCCCAACTTTAATCCTAATGCTAGAGGGGCATTCGTTGGTATAACTTTGAATCATAGCCGAGCTCATTTTATAAGAGCCATAGTTGAAGCAATTTCTTTTATGTTAAAGGAGAATATAGCTCTTTTAGGTTCTCTCTCTATCCCCGTTAAAAAGGTAAGATCTCTGGGTGGAGCTTCTAAAAGTGATATCTGGCTTCAGATAAAGGCAGATGTATTAAATCTACCAGTTGAAGTTCCTCTCTACAGCGAGGCTTCTGTCTTAGGAGCAGGAATACTGGCAGGTATTGGATACGGGATCTTCTCAGAGGATATCATAGATGATTTAATAAAAATCAGAAAAATTTTTAATCCAAATCCTGAAACTTCTAGGGTCTATGAGGAATTATATCAGAGCTATATTTCTGTTTATAATAGACTTTATTGGTGAGGAGGCAAAAATATATGAACAATGTCAAGATAAGCATTATAGGAGCTGGAGGATCTTTTACTGTTGGATTGATACATGACTTATGCTTAACACCGAATCTATATGGTTCTATTATAAGTCTTATGGATATAAACGAGGATAGACTAAATTGGGCATATAATATCTGTGAAAGATATATCAAAGAGATGGAAGCTAACTTTAAGATAGAAAAGACTACCAACCGTAGAGAGTCTCTTAAAGACGCTGATTTTGTTATTACTACAGCTTTAATAGATGGACCGAGTAGGCTTAGAGACGGATGGATGATAGCGGAGAAACATGGGATAAAGTGGGGAGGGAGTTATCATATCCTATACGATGAACCATTCTGGTTGAATTACTATCAGTTGAGATTGTTTGAAGGCGTCACTGAAGATATGCTTGAAATCTGTCCGAATGCGTGGCACTTGTTAGTTTCAAATCCTGTATTAGCTGGAACAACACACCTCTATAGAAAGTATCCTAATATAAAACTGGTTGGTTTATGTCATGGTTTTGCCGGAGTTTATGAAATTGCTGAGGTACTAGGTCTTGAAAAGGAATATATGACTTTTGAGATAGCAGGTGTGAACCATTTTATATGGCTTACTCACGCATATTACAAAGGACAGGACCTATTCCCTATGATAGATGAGTGGCTCAGGACAAAGTCAGAAGAATATTGGAAGACTCATCCGGAAGGTACATTTGGTAAGAAGAAAATGGACCTGTATCGTAAGTTTGGAGCTATCCCCATTGGTGATACCGCTAGCATAACTGGTGCCTCATGGCCATGGTGGTATCATTCAGACAAAAATGTTGAAGAACAATGGGGTACTGATTCAAGGAAGTGGTGGTGGGAATATGTTGATTATATCTCTAATACTCCCAATAGACTGAAGGCTGTGGCGGAAGACCAATCGATAAAGATTGCCGAAGCATTTCAGTTAGATATAAAACAGCCCACTGGTGAACCAATGATCCCTATTATAGAATCTATCGTCTGTGATATACCAAGAATAATTATCGTAAATATACAGAACGATGGTGAATATGTACCTGGAATTCCAAAAGACTTTGAGGTCGAAATCCCTGCCCTTGTAAGTAAACGAGGGGTTGAAGGGATCAGAACTAAAGGGTTGCCTAAACCTATAATTGCTCATATTTTAAGGGATAGAGTTGCTCCTGTAGAGATCGAACTGGAAGCCTATAATAAAGGAAGCCGAGATCTACTGGTACAGCTAGTCCTAACCGATAAATGGATAACTTCGGAAAAGCATGCTAATGAACTTATTGATGACATATTTGCTCTACCTTATCATAAAGAATTACGTGAGCATTATAAATAGGTCCTTCTTCATCTTCGGAACAATTGGATAATAGTATGCCTTTGAGAATATAATGGCATATTTTGAAACCCTCTGAAACTATTCTTATTAACCAAGATATCTCTTATAGATATCTCTGGTCTCTTCCAAGATTATCGCATCTGTAATATTAACAAAAACACCTTATTATCAGACGATTCTTACACAAGATATTCGATACTTACAAAACAATTTCGGAACATTTAAATATTGACAGAATAGTTTTATAAAAATATAATGGTATGTATAAAATTTTTGAGGTGGAGGTTTAAAATGCGAAAGGTATGGAATAAGGATCTAGTACTTTTATTACTAGGGCAGTCTATCTCAAGGCTGGGAGATAATGCCCACCAGATAGCTCTTATGTGGTTTATCCTTGAAAAAACAGGCTCCAGTGCCATTATGGGAACCCTGTCCGCACTTGCATATATACCTTCCGTATTACTTGGTCCTTTTGCTGGAGTAATTGTTGATAAATACTCAAGGAAAAAGATTATACTCTTGAGTGACCTTATAAGAGGTCTTATAGTAGCTCTTTTGGCTTTATTTTATTTTACAAAGGGGCTGAGTATATCTGAGATCTTTATCCTTACTGTTCTTTTAGGTATCTCTTCAGCCTTCTTTAACCCATGTATCCCCTCATCGATCCCCGAGATGGTAGACCCGGAAGACCTTCCTAGGGCAAATTCTTTATTCTCTATAGCCGGTAGAGTTACAGAGATAATAGGTCCATCAGCCGGCGGAATACTCTATAAATTTGTAGGGGCTGGATTGCTATTCTCGTTCAATGCCGTTTCTTTCTTTATAGCATCTATCTTTACAATATTCACAAGGATACCTCAGAGATACAAAGAGGGAAAGATGAATTTTATTGGAGATATAGGAGAGGTATTGAAGAGATTAAAAGAAGATAAGACTCTAATGACATTGGGAATAACTGCAGCTGTACTCAACTTTTTCTATGTTCCATTCTTCATACTTCTTCCAGTGTATATAAGGAATTATCTCCATCTTGATGCCTCTATGTACGGATTTGTCCTTGGAGCAGGTGGTATAGGAAGCCTCGTTGGTCTGCTTATCACTTCAGCGATTTCTCCCTCAGGGGATAAAAAGTACCGGATGTTTAAATTTTCACTTATGGGACAGGGAGTAGCTATAGGACTTCTAGCTCTTCCACTGAATAGAATACAGCTTGTCATACTCTTCTTTGTTATTCAGCTTCTGAATATATTTGTTAATATATACATAAATGTCACGCTTCAACTGATGGTCCCTAGCGAGGAAAGAGGAAGATTCTTTGGACTTCTAGGGCTCTTCGTAGGTGGGTTACAGCCTATCTCTATGAGTCTATCAGGAATAATCGCCGAATATGTAAAAATACCCATAATATTTACCGTATGCACTGTTGTTATTCTATCTATGAGCTGGAGGATAATTACTCTAAAAGAATTGAAGAACCTATTTAACATTGAGAAAAGAAAGGAGGAGGAAGTCTTAGTATCTCACCCCTAGCTTAATCCATTGGTTAGGGTTACTTTTCAAAGTCTTATAGGCAGATAGAACCTCTTCAAATGAAACTGTATGAAGAAATCCTTCTATATTTAGAAGTTTCTTCTTGAATAGCACTATAACAGTATCGTAGATTCTCTTTCTATCCCATCTCGGATGATCCCTGTAAGGTTCACTTTCAACCCTTATACCTGAAACCATAGTATGTCTGTTTATATGCCACTCTTCTCCGAGGTCCAGGCCTATACCTTCGCCATGGTATAGAGAAGTAGTTACTATAGTTCCTCCATATCTGGTCCCCCTTATAGCTTGATGCAGGGCTTTATATGAACCACTTGTCTCTATACTGACATCCACACCCTTTTTACCAGTAGCCAGTTTTATCTCTAAACCGACATCAATATCGGGACTTAAAGTCAAATTGGCACCAAATCTCTTAGCCAGATCTCTTCTCTCCTCTATCGGGTCTACAGCAATTATAAATATTGCTCCATTTAATCTTGCCATCTGGACAGTTAGGAGTCCAATAGCACCTAATCCAAATACTGCCACTTTATCTCCCAGAGAAAATCTTCCTTCCCTTACCGACATCAGTGCTACAGTAGCCGGATCTATACATAAAACCTCTTCATCGGTTAAACCTTCAGGGATATGACTTACCCTACCAGCATCCACAGTGTGTGTCTCTCTTATTGGTAGATAACCCCATACTCTATCGCCCAATTTAAAACTATCTACACTACTTCCAACTTCTACTACCCTGCCTATAGTGATATTACCCAGATGAAACGGAAAGAGTGAAGACTTCCCCTCTCTAGGGACGAATAGTTCTAACTCGTTATCCCATTCCTTACTGACATTTGGCACCTTACCCAAAAAGAAAGATAGATGTGTCCCATGCTTCTCCGCAGAGATTTCACTCTTTATTCTGACCTCATTAGGTTTCAACTCTCGCTCTTCGTAACCTCTCAGGACCACCTCTCCAGGCGCTACGGCAATTAATTCTCTCATAAAAACACCTCCTATCTTATCGGTTTATACACCCTTATGTACCCCTGAGTATCTATAAGATAATAATTTTCATACATAGCCTGTTTCATCTCTTTGGTCCATCTGTCAGAGTCAGTCCAATGATCGTAGTAAAGGCTAAATTCCAGCATAATAAGATCAAACTTCTTCTCCCTGATCTCTTCAACTATCTTACTCTGATCCCACAGTCCTTGATAATAGAGTTGTGTAAATATGAATGGATCAAAATAAATATCCCTGTTGTGGGCTGGTAAGATTCCAAGATTCTCAGCCAGGATGAGCCCTTTTGTTTCCTCAACATAATCATCAAGGGCGGTTGGAGGATGAGAAGGCTTCCAGCCCCAGCTCAAAGTATTGGGACCATAATAGTAGTTAGCCAACTGGAATAGTATTAAGAGTGATATCCCCACAAGAGCGATTTGATTCTTCCTTTTAAGGGCTTCACCTACAAGTATTCCAGCAATTATACCCATAATACCAACTGGTTCTATAAGATAGTTGAGCATAGAGCCAACCTTACCAACGGTAAGCTGGACTAAAAATGCAGAGATGAAATAGAGACTGATTATCCTCTTCTTCTTATCCCATAACCAGATTATTGAAGTTACCAGTGATACTATTGTAAAGACGGTATATGTAAATAGCTCCTTAGACATAAAGAACCACAACTGCCTTAATGTAAATATATTGTTGTTGTACTTTACTATATGCAGATAGAACTGTCCCTTTGTTATGAGAGTAAAGAAGATAAATACCAGTGCCCCATAGAGGGCAGTATAACCTATAAGCTTACCAGCAGTTTTTCTATCCTTTGTCAAAAGGTATAAGTATGCTCCGGCTGTCCCGGCAATCATAGACTGTCTTGTATAAAGAGCAAGGAGGAAGAAAAGCACACACCACCTTAGTCTTCTGTAGTCATCTTCGTATCTTATAACCCAATATACGCCAAGCATATTAAAAAGGATAGATAATGTATCTATCCTCATATATATTCCCCATACATAGATATAGTCTATGGCTAAATAGAATAGGGCGCTTAAAAGAGAGACAAACTTATTACCAGTAAAGTGTAAGACAATCTTATAGATTATATAGGCAGTAATTATAACAGCTAAGAACGCAATAGTCCTACCAGTGGCAAAAGATATACCAAATACAGGGACCAAGAGTATTGAAAACAGATGAAAAACAGGAGGGTAGTTTCCGATAATATACGGAGGAGAATTTATATCTTTGTAGAAATTCTTTCCCTGAAGTATATACCTTAACTGATTAAGTATGGGACCCTCACCGTAATCTAACGGCTGGGGATATCTGATTGCACATATAGCTCTATAAACATAAGAATAAGCTATTGAACCCATACAGATAGCAGAAATAACAAGGGTAATAAAAAGAAGTATCTTTCCATACTGTAGATTTCTGATCATCTCATCACCTCATATCCTCTCCAATAATACCTTATCCTGTATCTCTAACAACGGTTTTATGTCTATATACTCCTTGACTATCTTTTCCCTGTAGTCATATTCAAACTCTTTTGATACCCTATATATTACCTTACCGGTAGTAACAACTTCAAACTTTAAAGTCAAAGGAGCCTTATCTAGAAATACTATATCTATCTCTTTCCCGGGATAAAATTCAGAAAACATACTGTACAGTTTACCGAATAATTCCATATAATCCTTATTACACGTTTCCGATAAGACGATACCAATATCTATATCGCTAGATTCTCCGTGAGTGCCAAGGATGTAGGAACCAAAAAGATAAGCCAATACTACATCCAAACTCTTAAGCCTCTTTATAATTTCCCTGTATCTAAAGTCTATTCTAACCATCTCCCAATTCAGTATAGAGATAAAATTATACCAAATCAAGTGGGATATATAAGGTAGAGGAGTACTATGCTAAAATAGATAAAAAATAGGGATGGAGGGAAGCAATGGACCCTTTGAGACAAGCTATAGAGTTCATAGCCTCTTCCAATAATATAGTGGCTTTTACAGGTGCAGGGGCATCTACCGAGAGTAATATACCAGATTTCAGGTCAGATAAGGGGTTATATAAGAAGGAAAGAGATGAGTATGGTTATCCCCCTGAAGTAATGTTAAGTCATAGTTTCTTTATGAAACATCCAGAGAAATTTTACGAGTTTTATAAAAGGGAGATAATCCATAGAGACGCACAACCCAATCCCTGTCATATAGCACTGGCAAAATTAGAAGAGACAGGAAAACTTAAAGCAGTCATCACTCAGAACATAGATGGACTTCATCAGAAAGCAGGCTCTAAAAATGTACTGGAACTTCACGGTTCTATATACAGGAACTACTGTACCTCCTGCGGAAAATCCTTTGACTTAGACTATATAGTAAATAGTAAAGAAATTGTGCCCAGATGCGATAGATGTAATAGTATCATAAAACCAGACGTTGTCCTGTACGAAGAACCCCTTGATCCTGATGTCATAGAGGATTCTATAACATATATAAGCGAAGCGGACTGTCTGATAGTTATAGGAACAAGCTTGGTGGTATATCCGGCAGCTGGACTTATAGAGTATTACAGGAAAAATAAGTTGATAATGATAAACAAAACGCCCACTCCGTATGACTGGAAGGCAAATGTGATAATAAGAGACAGTGCAGGTTCCACTCTAAAAAAGATACTGGAAGCAATAAACCTGTGGAAATAAAAAAGACGGGGATTCCCCCCGTCTTATATCTTCAGTTAAAACACTTTAACTCCAACTGCTAAAGAGAGGGCATCCAGGGCTTTTAGATAGTTATACACACTTGACTTATAACTGTTCTCTGCGCTGATAAGCGCAGATTCTGTACTCATAAGTTGGAGTTTTGTTATTGTTCCAACCTTGAGTCTGGCATTATCCGTCTCTAAGTTTTTCCTTGCCAGAGCCAGATTCTTCTCCTGTAGTTTTACCTGGTTCAGGACATTGAGAACATTCTGATATGCGGTATTTATAGAGAGGTCCAGATTATCAAGTACCTGCTTTAAGGAATCCTGGGCACTTGCCAAGGCAAGCTGAGCACTCCTTATCTGACTCTGAGGGGTATATTCGTTATTAGCCAGTTCATACTGCAGTTTTGCCAGCTCATAGCTATTCTTAGCCTGGACTACAGTGGGAAGATTATTCTGCGCCTGTTTCTTCAATGCCTCTATATCAATCTTCACCTCTTTAAAAGTCGGCTCTGCCAGAACCACAGACGTAGAAGTATCCATTCCTATAGAGAGTAATAGCTTATCAGTTGCAGATTTTAGGTTAGCCTCAGCAGATACTACTGCATTCTGAGCTGAGATAACATTATTTTCTGCCTGTAATACATCTGCGTCTGTAGCATTACCTAAAGTCCTTCTAGTCTTTACTGCCTTGAGATTCTCGTTAGCTACTTCAAGTTGTTTTTTTGCCAGATTTAACTGATTCTGAGCCTCTAATACAGATAGATAGTTACTCCTTACTGTTTGAGTAACCTGAAGCATTACATAGTTATACTGAGCCTGAGCATATGAGAGATTATTCCTCGCTTGTGTCAATGCTACTATGAGTGTGGTAGGATCACCCTCTTTCTCTAAGAGTGACTGCCTTGCATCTTCGAGGTTTCTCTTTGCGTCTATTACACTCTGGTTTTGCTTTAACCCTAACTCTATAGCCGATTCCATAGTAAGTTGAACGGCATCCTTACCATAGACAATACTACCTGCCAATAATAAAGTAATTAACAGTAAAGCCACTGAATACTTCTTCAAATTCATCTAAATCTCACTCCTTTCCTAAGATTATATTCAACTGTAATAAAGCTATATTATAATCAACTATCGCCTTATCAAGCTCTAACTGAGCCTGAGCCTTCTGAATCTTAGCAATTTCCAGATCTAATTGGGTAATTAGACCCAGATTAAGTCTTATCTCCTGGTTCTTTACCAACAGTTCCTTCTGTTGCAGGTTAAGTTGAGCCCTTTCTACATTAGACTTAGCCTGCATTAAAGAGTTATAATACTGTCTGACACTTAATTCTACACTCTTCTTGGTATTCTCAAGGTTTATCCTTGCCTGGTCCAGAGCAAGAGAAGCCTGTTTTATACTCTCATCTTTACTACCACCATCAATAATTGGGACATTCACGGTAAGACTTATTCCCCAATCAGGATTAGTATTTCCAGAGGTACCCTTTAGAGGGACAGAGTAGGAAAGACTCAGCTGATAATTTTGATTATCCAATCCCACCTTAAGACTCTGTCCATTCACAGAATAAGTACCACTTAGTCCTAAGGTGATGCTTGACTTTGTTGCGTCTCTATAGCCTCTCTCCGCCTCTTCCAAGTTATAACTAGCATTCTTTATATCCAGATTATTCTCCAGGGCTTCTCTTATAAGTTCATCTAGAGAAAGATCATCCACCTGTCTAAAGGATATCTCTTCTTTAAATGTAACATCTCTGTATGGAATACCCAGGGTATTAAAAAGGGTAAGCTTAGCGATCTTCAGATTATTCTTGGCTGACTCATAAGCTATCTGGCTACTCTTCAGATTTAACTGTGCATCCATAAAGCTATTTTCGGTTATAACTTTACGGGAAAACTGAGCCTGTGCTATCTTCAACTGCTCTTCTGCCAGAGAGAGACTCTTTTCTGCTATCTCCAGCTGTCTCTGAGCAAAAAGGACATCAAAGAATTGTTTTGTTATCTTGAGCTTCAGATTTCTCAAGCCGTTTATATAGTTATTCCTAGCTTTGTAATAAGCCAATCTTGCACTCAGCAAGGAAGCTCCAGCAGGAGAATCCTCACTGAGATTGTAGGACAGAGAAAAAGTAACAGAAGGCTGATCGATAGTGGTTGTAACGGGAACACCTGAATATGTAGTTGTACTTTCCCCTCTCGAATATCCAATACTACTGTTGAGTCTTGGAGTGGTAAACAGGGACTGTGCCTGTCTTAACCTCGATTCAGCATTATCCAGCTGAGCTTTGAGTAACTTTAGCTCAGGAGCGCTATCAATACTGTTAAGCACATCGCTAAGTGACCATACCTCCCCCGCCAATACCATTTTAGGTAACAAGATAAGGAAGACTGATAAAATTAATATCCTCTTCATCAGATATAATCTCCAGTTGTAGAAAATTGTCTCGGTCTTTCCTCCAACTCTACTCTTATATCAAGCCTGGTATTCTTCCTTATTACGTTCAAAGTCACCTGATTCTTCTTCGATCTGAGGACCTTTAATAACAAAGTATTCCAATCCTCCACCTTTTCATTATCAATTCCTACTATTATATCACCAGCCTGAAGTCTAGCCTTATCCGCTGGACTGGATTTAACTACCTCCCCTACAATCACCCCATAATCTACTGGAAGATTATAGTAATACGCTATCCTTCGACTTAGTGTCTCACCTCCTATTCCTAACCAGGGATGACTTGCATACCCCTTCTTTATTATATCCTCTGCAATTTTTCTGGCAGTGTTACTTGGAATAGCAAATCCTATACCCTGTGCTCCCTGATATATGGCTGTATTGATCCCTATAACCTCTCCGACACTGTTAACAAGAGCTCCACCGCTATTACCAGGATTTATAGCTGCATCTGTCTGGATAAGGTTCTCTATAAGGGTCCCTCGATCCGGCTGAATACTTCTATCCAATGCACTTACTATTCCAGCGGTTACAGTCTTACCAAGCCCAAATGGATTACCTATAGCAATGGCGATTTGTCCTACTTTGAGCTTACTGGAATCAGCTAATTTTGCATAAGGTAGATTATCCGCATCCACCTTTATCACTGCCAGATCTGTAAATGGGTCTCTACCAACAAGCTTCCCCTCTAACGACCTTCCATCTCCAAGTGTAACCTTTATACTCTTTGCTCTCTCTATGACATGATTGTTAGTCAATATATACCCATCCTTACTTATTATTACCCCTGAACCAGCTCCTTCGGTTGGCACTGCCTGAAAGAAGTATTGAACTATGCTTATTGTACTTATATTTACCACACTGGGTCCTACTTTTTCTGCTACATTTGTATATATATTCTCTGTATCCGAAAGATAGTTAGGCTGAGCCATTACGATGCCTGTCTTTGATATGCTACCTCCTAAATATCCCAGGCCAATACCTCCCAGAAAGGCTATAATTATAACTAATAATACTATCCTACGCATATCCTCTCCTCCTTAATCATCTAAGTCTTTTTATAATCTTTTCTATAATATCTCTCTCTATGACTCCTATTATCAAGAACCTCCTCCCGTTGTAGCTCCAGGCAAAACCACTCATTCCATCGAACTGCCAGTAAGAATAAACTATCCCATCGGTAGTAATTCTTCTAACAGATGGAGGCATAGGGGGCAGATTCTGAAGATCAAAGAACATAATATTGTTAATCCCGTCAGAGAAATGATAGGCTATACCTCTTGGGACTTCCTTTACACTTATACACTCATACCCTTTTTCCTGAAGAAGAGAAAGATTTATCAGAGTAGTATCCTTTCTCTTAGTTTCTTCTAATGGGATAAACTTTTCTCTACGTTCCACTGTTCTAAAATCCCTTCTTGGTTTTATCCATACGAATAGTCTTTCATTGGGTATGGTGGTAAAATCTATGTCTGTATAAAAAGAATACTCCTGTAATTTTCCATCAGGGGAGTACCTTTCTCTTTTAAGAATAAGATAGGTCTGATTGTCTATCCAAAGGGCAAGCAGGATATTCTTGCTGTTTTTAGGAGATATACATATCTTTGTTACATCCCTACCTAAAAACTTATCGGGCTGACCAGATATATCGTAGTTTTTCATTATAAGCTCCAGGAGTTTACGGTGTATATCCCTATGCTGAGGGTCATACAGTGATGGTCCTACTGTCAATAGACCCCTACCAGGCTGATAGTAGTAACTACTATGGCCATCATCTATCAGTAAGTCTCCAGCGAGGAACGAAGGAAATAAATACTCCCTTCTGAATTTACCCGTTGCAAGAGCAAAGACCTTACTTACAGTAATATTAAGTCTTCCTCCCATATACATACCATTTGTCTCAGTGGCAATGAAATTTATTCTACCCTCAGATTCCCAGGCACTACTCAGGACTTCGACAGGATTCTTCTCCTCGGCAAAGACTGAAGATATCTCCAGTATTAATATTAATATGAAAACCAGTATAAGGAATCTTTTCATCTGGAGGTTTCCCCTAAACTACTTACAGATACAATCAATCCAGGGTTACTTCTTCCTATATGTCCACTGTAAGTCTCAATGTACTCCTGAATATAGGTATTGAGGACGGGGGTAGTTTCTAGAGTTACATTCTCACTGGGAAGATATCTAAGAGTTATCAGAAATAACATCAATCCGCAAAGGGCAAAACCAATCGCCAGTTTCAGCCCAAGAGAGAATCTCCTCTTTCTCTTTTCGCTTTCAATCCTTTCTATGATCTGAGATTCAAAATAAGGACCAGCCTCAAGTATAGGAAAGGCCCCCATTAACCTATGAATCTTTTCTATACTCTCCAATTCTTTAGCACAACTCCTGCAACTTCTAAGGTGCTCTTTTATTTCTATACTCTTATCGGCAGGTAATTCTCTATCAAAATATGCTGAAAGTAATCTCTTTACCTCGTTACATCTCACTTTTTTCTGTTACCTCCTCTAAAGTCTTGAGGTCCTTTAAAAGTGACCTGAGCTTCATTCTTGCTCTGTACAGTCTTGATTCTACAGTACCTATAGGTATATCAAGCATCTCACTTATCTCCTGATAGGAAAGGTCTTCAAATTCTCTAAGCACAAAGACCATTCTGAGGTCTTCTGGTAAACTCATAACAGCCTTCTTTATCCGCTCCTGTATCTCTAGCCTCTCTACAGTCTCCTCAGGGCTATAGTAGCTACTCTGAGGGATAGTTAGCCACATTCCTTCTTCCAGATTTTCTTCTCTATTGGCTTTTTCTCTAATCTTATCCATACATAGGTTTATAACTATCTTTGATAGCCACGTAGAAAATTTGCTCTCCTCTTTAAACTTCTTTATATTTAAAAAAGCCTTTACAAAAGCCTCCTGTGCTATATCCTCCGCATCTTCTGAACGACCCAGCGTCCTGTAGACAAGGTTCAACACATATCTCTCATACTTTCTAACTAATTCGCTAAAAGCTAATACATCTCCCTTTTTGGCTTTCTCAACTAGTAATTCTTCTTTCTCTTCCATATTAGTAGACCTTCCTATGTTTGACCTCTAATTTAAATGACGTATGGAGATATAGAAATATTCCATCTCAACAGAAATATTATACACTAATAAGCCCTACATATGATAATATTAAAGAACAGTAATAGATAAAAAGGAGGGATAGTTTTATGGAGATAGAAAAGACATTTTACGGTTTGACAAGGGATGAGATCCCGATCTATCAGTACTCTCTGATCAACGATAATGGCCTTATAATGAAGGTCATTCCTTATGGCTGCACTATAACTGAGCTATGGGTACCAGATAAGAACGGAGAATTGGCAGATGTAGTTCTTGGATTTGATACTATAGGAGAGTACGAAAATAATACCCCATACCTCGGTTGTATTGTTGGACGCTACGGTAATCGTATAGCTAGGGGGAGATTTACCATTGATGGCGTAACATACCAGTTAGCTCTAAATGAAGCAGGAAAACCAAACCATCTACACGGAGGAGTTAAGAGTTTTAAAGACGTAGTCTTCAAGGCTATACCTATGAAGACTCCCTATGGACCTGCCCTCAGATTAAAATACCTGAGCCACGATGGAGAAGAAGGCTATCCGGGCAATCTGGATGTAACCGTAACCTATACACTTACAAACAGGAATGAACTGAAAATAGACTATGTTGCCACCACTGATAAGCCTACCATTCTTAATTTGACAAACCATACATACTTTAATCTTGCAGGAGAAGGTTCCGGAACAATACTAGATCACGAACTTATGCTTAATGCCGATTACTATACACCTGCAGACGAGTATCTGATACCAACCGGAGAGATAGCATCTGTAAAGGGGACTGGTATAGACTTTACCGAGCCCAGAAAGATAGGAGAAAGGATAGAACAGTACAAGGATTATCCATTTGGCGGTTACGACCATAACTTCCTTATAAATAAAAAAGAGGGAGAGCTAGCATTTGCAGGAAGATTAAGAGAATATAATACTGGAAGGGAGATGGAGGTATATACCACAGAACCAGCGATAGTCTTATACACCGGAAACTGGTTAGATATAAAGGGAAAGGGTGGAAGATATTATACTAGATACGCAGGACTCTGTCTTGAGACACAACACTGCCCAGATTCTCCAAATCATCCCAATTTTCCATCTACAGTCTTAAGACCAAGAGAAATATTTAAATCTACCACGATATATAGATTTGGCATAATCTCAAAGTGAGATGTAAAACCCTCTTGCCATATGAACGTAACGGTAATACCGTAAGATATAGAGAAAAAGATAGGTTATCTTTCCCACCCCTCAATAGAATTGCTAGTAATTTCGTAAAAAATGAGTTATAATTAGGGGGTAACCTATTGACAAAAAATAAATTTAGTGGTAATAAGGAATAGTAGAGAACTATTTAATAATGAAAGGGGGTGAGTAAGATGACAAAGGCTGATCTAGTAGATGTAGTTGCCCAAAAAGTGGGACAGACCAAAAAGCTTACTGCTCAGGTAATAGATCAAACTCTGGATGCCATAGCTGAAGCCCTGAAGAAGGGTGAAAAAGTTCAGCTTATTGGATTTGGAAGCTTTGAAGTGAGGAAGAGAGCAGCAAGGAAGGGTATAAATCCCAGAACTAGAAAGCCCATAAATATCCCAGCTAAGTCTGTTCCAGTATTTAGACCTGGAAAAGAACTTAGAGAGGCAGTAAAGTAATGATTTACTTGGGATAGGGGGAATACAATCTCGGAACTCTATCACTTCCCCCTATCCTGTGTTATAATAAAGACTATGGAATTCGTAAGTCCCACCAAAGGTAGGCTTACCTTTGAAGAGATGTTTAGAGAAATTATATCGTTCATTCGGGAGGAGCCAAAGAATCACTACCATCTTATAGTTGGTACAGATTCTCTCCCCGGAGAAGAGGTCTATTTTGTCACTGCTGTAATCATCCACAGGATAGGCAGTGGTGGGAGGTATTTTTACAGGAAAATTACAAACAAGCATATAAAGTCTCTGAGACAGAGGATTTTCTACGAAGCTACTCTGAGTCTGGAGACAGCAAGTCTGATCACCTCACAGTTAGCCAAGAATGGGGTCTCAGAACTTCCCATTGAGATACATGTTGATATAGGGGCAAAAGGAGAAACAAGGCAACTAATAAAGGAAGTAGTAGGGATGATCACATCTAGTGGTTACTCGGCGAAGATAAAGCCTGAATCCTTTGGAGCAAGTAAGGTTGCCGATAAACATTCAAAGTAGGAGGAAACGATGAGAGGAAGTAATAGAGAGATAAGAATAAAAGAGGAAAGGATAAGAAAGTTTCTTGAGGAGAATAATTCTAATGGGCTTCTTATAAGCCTGAAGTACAACTTCGCATGGGCTACAGGTGGTAGGTATAACCATGTTGGACTCATAACCGAACTGGGTCCGACGAGTTTACTTGTGACTAAGAGTAACTCATATGTTATAGCAAATTCCATAGAAGCTCCAAGGATAGAAAAAGAAGAGGTTGGTCTTTTAGGACACTATGAACTTGTTGTCTTTCCCTGGTATGAACCAGACGAAAAATTAAAGATAGTTGAGAAGATTAGTGGGGGTAATTTTATTACTGATGTACCTTTTGGTAGTGCAAAAGTAGTTAATCTATTTCCTCTCAGGTATCCTCTGGTAGAGGAAGAAGTTGAAAGAATAAAGGCACTCGGCAAATCAGCCAGTCTATGTATGGAAGAGATATGCAAATCCATAAAGCCTGGACAGACAGAACTGGAGATAGCAGGTATGATGGCAGAGAGCCTCCTTTGTAAGGGAATGTATCCCAGTGTGCTTTTAGTAGCTGGAGATGAGAGGATCTTTAACTTCAGGCACCCTATACCTACAGAGAATAAAGTATCACGTTATGCTATGGTAGTTATCTGTGCAATGAGAGATGGGATACAGGTGGCTGTTACCAGGCTTGTTCACTTTGGAAAGATAGACGCAGATCTGAGGAAAAGGCATAATGCGGTAGTAAAGGTTGATTCTGTCCTTATCCACAACACAAAGGTAGGAAAAAGATGGAGCGAAATCTTAGAAAAGGGCATAAAGGCATACGAAGAGGTAGGATATCCTGAAGAATGGAAAAAGCACCATCAAGGTGGTCCAACTGGCTACCAGAGTAGAGAATTCACAGTAAATCCAAAGACTCAGGGCTCTGTGGTAAAATGGCAGCCAATCGCATGGAATCCTTCTATAACTGGAACAAAGTCAGAAGATACTATCCTGGTTGGTGAAGAGTCCCCAGAGATAATAACCCCAATATTTGATTGGCCAATGATAGATGTAGAGGTTGAGGGAGTAATCTATAAAAGGCCAGATATATTGGAGAGATAATGATGAAGGCGTTTATTATGGCAGCAGGTGAAGGCACCAGGCTTCGTCCTCTTACTTATATAAGGCCTAAACCTCTAGTCCCTCTGGAGAATAAACCTATAATCAGCAGGATAATATCTCTTCTCAAGGGTAATGGTATTTCAGACATCATAATAAATCTGCACTATAAGAAGGAAAGAATAAAGGAATTTTTAGGAGATGGAAAGGATTTTGGAGTAAATATTACCTACTCAGAAGAAGAGGTCCTCTTAGGTACAGCCGGAGGAGTAAAAAAGGTAGAAGACCTACTTCCTGATACTTTTGTAGTTATAAGTGGAGATATAGCCACCGATATAAATATCAGCGAAATGGTGGCATTTCATAAAAAGAAAGGGGCTCTGGTTACCCTTGCAGTTACCATAGTGGATGACCCCACAAAGTATGGGGTCGTGTCTTTAAATAGTGATGGGAAGATACAGAAGTTCGTAGAAAAACCTTCGAGGGATAAGGTGTTCAGCCCTATTGTGAATGCAGGGATATATGTCCTGGAGAAAGAGGTTTTGAAAGAGATTCCAGAGGGGATATTCTATGATTTCGGTAAACAGCTCTTTCCAGCCTTAATGGAGAAACATGCTCCTCTATACGGATATCTCTCCAGTGGATACTGGATGGATATAGGCAGTATAAGTGATTATAAAAAGGTCCATAGTGATATAGGAGATGGTAAATTACAGATTCCCCATTATGGGGAATTGTTCACCGACAATGTAAGGATAGGCATTGGAACATATGTTGATAGGGCAAAATTCTTTGGTAGTGTGTTTATAGGAAACGGGGTAGAGTTAGAAGAGGGGGTAACAGTAGTAGGTCCATCATTCATAGGTGATTCTGTAAAGATAGAGAAAGGGGTAAAGATAGAGGGGTCCATCATCTGGGACAACGTCTATATAGAAGAGTCTTCCACTATAGTGAGATCTGTAATTGGGGATAACACAAGGATTCTAAAAGAGAGTTATATAGTTGATGGAGTATTCTGTAAAATTCCTAGAGAGGCTATAGACGCTTGAGGGTACTGATAACTGGTTCTTCTGGTCAGTTAGGTAAGGCGGTCGTAGAAGTCTTCTTCAAGAGTGGAGTAGACGTCTATCCCATACCTCACTCAAGGTTAGACATCACTAATAGACAGAGGGTAGAAGAGATCATAAGGGCATATCTACCTGAAATAATTATAAACTGTTCTGCCTTTACAGATGTGGATCTGTGTGAGAAGGAAAGGGATAAAGCATATATGGTTAATGCCATAGGTCCCAAAAATCTGGCAATACTATCAGAAAGATACAATATACATATCATTCATATAAGCACTGATTATGTCTTTGATGGAGAGAAAGATTCTCCGTATAATGAGTTTGATATCCCAAATCCAATAAATATCTATGGAAAGAGTAAACTGGAAGGGGAATATTTTGTAGAGAGATTCTCAAAGAGATACACTATAGTAAGGACAAGCTGGCTCTACGGTGATGGAAACAACTTTGTAAGAAAGATAGTAGAAAGGGCTAAAAAAGAAAATATTGTTAGGGTTGTGGATGATCAGTTTGGTTCTCCAACATACACGTATGATGTTGCCAGAGCCCTATTAAGTATAGCAAAAGGGGATTTTTATGGTCTTTATCACTGTGCAAATAGAGGGGTAGTATCTAGATTCGAAGAAGCCAGGTTTATAGTAGAGACGTTGGGTTTAAATGCAGAGGTCATCCCTGTAAAAAGCAAAGACTTCCCGACGCTAGCCAAAAGACCCAGATACACCCCGTTAGAGAATTATCTTTTGGAGTTAGAAGGAATATTTTATATGAGAGATTGGAGATCAGCAATGGAAGAATTTTTGAAGGGAGAAGGATTATGAGAGTACTTTTAGTAAATCCACCAATGGCAAGTTATTATCATAGGCTTGGGTTAAAATATCCACCATTAGGTATTGGATATATAGCAGGAGTTCTGCAGAAAGAAGGGCACATTGTAAGGGTCATAGATCTGAATGTAGAAAAGATAAATATAGGTAATATCCCATATCAGGATTTTGATGTGGTAGGCATATCGACGGATACCACCAGATATCCTATAGCCATCAGTATTGCCAGGTACGCCAAAGCCAGAGGATGCAGGGTGGTTATAGGAGGTCCACATACAACATTCCTAGATAGAGAAACACTTGAGACAGGATATATAGACTACGTGGTCAGGGGAGAAGGAGAATACATAATGTTGGAACTGTTAAAGGCTGTAGAGGGAGAAAAAGATATAAGAGAAGTAAAAGGGGTCTCCTATATAAAGGATGGAGAATTTATAAGGAATCCAGATGCAGAACTAATAAGAGACCTTGACTCCCTTCCCTTCCCAGCCCGGAACCTACTTCCAATGGATAGATACACCGCAAAATTGGAAGGAACCTATGCAACATCACTAGTTACATCAAGGGGTTGCCCTTTTAACTGTAGTTTTTGTTCTGCATCTGCATTTTCTGGAATAGAATGGAGGAGTAGGAGTGTAAAAAATATAGTAGAAGAATTAGAGATACTGTATAAAAAGTATGGCTTCAAGGCAATAGCATTCTTCGATGATAACTTTACTCTTAATCCCAACAGGGTTACAGAACTGTGTGAAGAGATCCTCAGGCTTGGCTGGAAATTCAAGTGGTGGGCATTCTCAAGGGTAGAAGGAATACTGAACAATCCAAAGATGGTGGAGCTTATGGCTAAGGCTGGAAATTATATGGTCTTTATAGGATTTGAAAGTGCCAATCAAGAGGTCCTCGATAGTTTCAAGAAAAAACTTGCTGTAGAAAAGGCAAAGGAAGCGATAAGTATCCTACGTAGGAATAAGATAAAGGTTATGGGAAGCTTCATCCTTGGGGCTATTGGAGAGACAAAAGAGATGATACAGAGAACTATAGATTATGCCAGAAGGTTAGATCCAGACATAGCCCAGTTCTCTGTACTGACACCATATCCAGGTACTGCACTATTTGAAGAGGTAAAGTCAAGACTTATACACAAAAACTGGTCACTCTATGACGGTGGATATAATGTCTTTAGGCTGGAACATCTCAATCCCAGAGAGGTAAGATGGTTGATAGCCAAAGCTTATATATCCTTCTATGGTAGGCCAAGGAGGTTATTGAAACAGGGCATATCAAGTCTCTGGAGTATGATAATAGGGTATAAGTTTGATAGGAAGGTTCCTCTAAGATTCGTCGAGGGAGATTGGTGCAGGATATAAAGGCAAAAGATATAGAAAACTTCGTAGCCAGGTACTATAAGAGGAATTTCATTGTAAATGCTCTTGATATGGCATTTTTCAGTATGGGGTCAACATTCTATTCCACCTCTACCATATTCCCTGTGCTTATCAAAAATCTCGGTGGTGGGAATATTCATATAGGGCTTTTACCGGCAATAACAAATCTGGGCTGGACCATACCAAGTATAATCGGGGCAAAGATGATAGAAAAACTTCCGAGAAAGCTTGACTTTATATTAAAATGGACCATAGGAGAAAGACTACCCTATCTGATCATTGCATTCTTACTTATACTCCTGGCACCCTCAAATCCGACGCTCACTATGTATATATCTCTATTCTTACTGTTTATCGCTGCCCTCACAGGAGGTATCCTTTATCCGGCATGGCTAGACTATATAGCAAAGATCATTCCTCCGGCTAAGCGAGGAACTCTATTTTCAGTAGGCTTTGGTATAGGTGGAGTAATGGGGATATTTGCATCTTTCCTGGCAAGAAGATTTATAGAGGTATACAGCTTTCCCTATAACTTCTTCTACTGCTTTATAAGTGCTAGCATTGCACTTGGATTATCATATCTCTTCATATCCTTCGCAAAAGAGCCAGATCTAATAGTAAACTCTGATGATTTAAACTTAACCCAGTATATAAAGAAACTACCGGATATCCTTAAGGCGGACAGAAATTTTACACTGTATATAGTGGGAAGGATCCTCTCCGCGTTGGGTGGTATGGGCATAGGCTTTTATACCATCTACAGTCTTAAGGTTTTTAATCTTGGGGATGAGTATGCAGGAGTATTCAGCGCCTTCCTCTTAAGTTCACAGACAGTTTCAACGTTTCTTATGGGTCCACTGGGAGACCTCAGGGGTCACAAACTTGTTCTTTCTATAGGGATCTTGTCACTTTTAATGGGATATCTGGGACTTATAGTCGGTATAGGTCCATGGACAGCATACCTGGCATTTGTCTTTTTAGGGATAAACTTCAGCACATTTATGACATCTGGTATGGCGCTTCTAACAGAGTTTGCACCTATAGAGCTCAGGCCTGTCTATGTAGGGCTATCAAATACACTAATAGGTCCATTCAGCTTTACCGCCCCCATAATAGGTGGAATTCTTGCCAACAGGATGGGGTATAAATCAATGTTTCTTATCGCCTTTATTCTTACACTTCTTGGCTTTCTTGTAATGACATTTCTAGTGAAAGAGCCGAGAAAGAGTCAATAGAAATATCAGTATATTTACAAGTACTATGGCTCCACCTGGGGCTATATTCAGATAGTAAGATAGGAATAATCCAACTATAACAGAGGTGACCCCAATAGATACAGAGGACTTAAGTGTTCCCTTAAAGCTCTTAGAGATCTGCATCCCTGCAGCTACGGGGATGACTATAAGCGCAGAAGCAAGGAGAATCCCAGCTATCCTTATCGTTATAGCTACGGTAATAGCACTTACAAATACCAAAAGGTTATCCAGTATCTCTACTGGTAACCCGCTTGCTTTTGCAGAATCTTCATCAAATGTTATATAGAGTAGAGATCTGTAGAACACCAGAGTAAGGATAATAACAAGTAATCCAAAACACAGGGCAAAGATAAGCTCCCCTCTATCAACAGCCAAAAGGCTTCCAAAGAGATAGGAGTTTATATTAAAGTTTGTTCCTTTGGCGATACTTATGATAGTTATACCTATAGCCAGACCGGTAGAGAGTAGTATTGCTATAGCGGTATCCCCATAGAGCTTTGACCTTCTAATTATATAGTTTACCAATAACCCTCCCATAATAGAAAAAAGAAGGATGGTAATGTTAGGACTTATACCTACGACTATACCTAAAGCTATTCCGCCAAAAGAAAAATGAGCCACACCATCAGCAATAAGGGAGAGATTCTTCAACACCAGAAACACCCCTATTAAAGGGCATAGAACTCCAATAAGAATACCGTTTATAAGGGCATACTGCATAAAGGTATATCTGAAGACCTCCATAATCTATCCCCTAAGTGACTCCTCTATGTCTATGGGCCAGAGGACCTTCTTAAAGAAGTCTCCAGGTTTACCTATAAAGTGCAGTCTCTTATCCAGGTAAGCCATAGTGGTAACCTCACTGGCTATGGTACTTATATCGTGAGAAACAATAATGATAGTTATATGCATATCTCTATTCAGATGACCCAATAATTCATAAAACTTAGTCTGATTAATTACATCTATCCCGGTAGTAGGCTCATCCAGTATCAGGAGTTCGGGCTTACTTACTATAGCCCTGGCTATATGTACCCTCTGCTGTTGCCCTCCAGAAAGTTCACTGAGTTTCTTATCTCTAAACTCTAATAAGCCAACCACCTCCAATGCACTATTGATCAACTCATAATCCTCTCCTTTAAATCTCCTTACAATCCCGTCTGATAATCTCCCCAGCGCTACAATCTCTTCTACAGTGGCAGGGAAAAGATGATAGAGAGATGTAACTCTCTGCGGAATATAACTTATCCTCTTAGTATAAACATTTATCTCTCCCTTTGTAGGCTTTAAAAGACCGACAATTAATTTTAAAAGGGTACTTTTCCCTGAACCATTAGGGCCAATAATACCAAGAAATTCTTCCCTATTTAAAGTGAATGAGATATCCTCCAGCACGAACTCATCCCTATAACAGAAGTATAGATTCTTTATCTCCAGTATCTTATTATTCATACTCAAGAGCAACCTTAAGATTTTCCAGATTCTCTCTCATCTTGGATATATAATCCTCCCCGGCTTTTATATCGCTCTCACTCAAGCCTTCTATTGGATCCAGGACCAGAATCTTAGTGCCCGTCTCCCTGGAGATCGACTGGGCAAGCCTTGGAGATATAAGAGGTTCTGTAAATATATATTTAATATCATACTTCCTTATAACTTTTATAACCTCCGCCAGATCTCTGGGATTTGGTTCGGACTCAGGAGTTATTCCTGTCATAGGGATCTGAACAAGCCCATACCTTTCTGCAAACCTCGAAAATGCATTATGCGATGTAACGAAGACCTTCTTCTTACATCTGGCTAGAGTATCTTTTATCTCCCTGTCAAGCTCTTCTATCTTTCTCAGGTAATTCTTATAGTTCGTCTCATAGTAAAATCTGTTCTTTGGATCAATCTTTATAAGGGCATCTTTTATGACCTTTAATTGAGCCTTAACAAGGACTGGATCGAGCCATATATGGGGGTCTTCCCCCTTTGCCCTGATAGATTTATAGATATCTACAACTACAAGATTGTTCCTTTTAGAATCTTTTATCAGTTTATCAGCCCATGGCTCTAATCCAGCTCCATTATAGATGAACAGGTCTGCAGACATTATCTTCATAAGATCTTTAGGACTCGGTTCCCAATCGTGCGGTTCAACAGCAAAAGGTATAAGTGTAGTTATATTTATCCTTTCCTTCCCTATATTTTTGGTAAAGTCGTATAATGGATAGAAACTCACAACAACATTAGGCTTATCTTTGGCAGATGAAGGGGTAAACAATAAAAGTAAGACTAATAGTAATGATACTATTCTCATCTTTCTCTATCCTCCTTGCATCTCTTACAGTATCCGTAAAACTCCAGGTAATGTTCAGTTATCTGAAATCCAAAATCCTTAGATATAGAATCTTCCAAAGAGGCGATGGGACAATTCTCTATAGGTATGATCTCTCCACAGCAAAGACAGATAAGGTGATGGTGATGTTCAAGATGCGCAGATTCATACCTTATAATGCCATCTCTAAAGGCGATCCTTCTAACGAGCTTCTTTCTTTCAAACAATTCGAGTGTCCTATAAACAGTAGTACGCCCTACCCTGTTGGTAGAAGATAGATATTCGTATACCTCATCAGCACTAACAGGACGAGCTAGGTCTAATAGAGCTTGAAGTATGAGTTTACGCTGTTCTGTGCACTTTTCTCCTATGCTTCTTAGCATTTCACTAACTCTATCCATCTTATCCACCATTCTAAATGAAACTAAATTTCATTTAAAATGATACCATAGAATACCTGTCAAAGTCAAACACAAGCGACTTGCCTGTACCCTATGACCTGTATAAAAAGGAATTCTTTCTGGTATAATAAATGTAGTTTAGCGCTAGATTTTTATAAGTTTTAAAGTCTTTAATAATGTAAAAGGGAGGTCTGCCCGATGGATAAAGTAAAAGTTGCTCTGATAGGTGCAGGAAGTATGGCTAATGCAGTGCATTATCTTTCTGTCCTATATTCCGCAGGAGTGCCAAACATATAGGCTAGAAGCCACATGAATTTTTACGATAAATAATAAGCATATGTGGAAAATACTAAATTTATAAGGTGTACCTGCGGAATGTGGGTTCTGTAGATATCCTGAGATTTCTATGTGGAGAACCCAAAAAAGTTGTCTCTGATATAAGGTCTATAGACTCGAACTTTGATAATTCATTCAATGCATTTATAAAGTTTGAAAATGGATCGTCCTCCTGCTATCCCTAAAGATCCCCTGCTTATCATTTTTCATCTTATCTCATCCTCTTTTATCCCTAGTTTTTCAAGAACGAACTCTTTTACATCCTGCGCTATCTCAAAAGATCTCCTGGCTTCTTCAAGGGTCGGGATATAAAAGTTATCTGGATATCTAACTTCAATAGCATAATCAGAAAGATTTCCTACGTTAAGTTTAGAAAAACTCTTATCGATCTGACTACATAATTTTATAAGAAGTTCAAGGTTATGTGTTCTTCCAAATTCGATACCTTTTGAGTACAGATAGGATTTCAGCATCTTTTCTACAAACTGTTGAGCATGAAAACAAATAGTGGTAGTAACCATTTCTTCTTTTGGAAGTTTAAACTCATTCTCTATTGTCCTGTAATCTTCGAAGGCTTTTATAAGCCACTTTTTTAATCCTTCATCTATCATACTATAATACCTTCTTTCAAAGCTTCTCTTGTTACTGTGCCTATAAAATCTTTATAATAATCGAGTTCCTCAGTTGTTTTTACAATGATATCCACATCGATAAGCTCTTCTGCAAGTCTTTCTCTAATGGCTTTTGCCAGCTTCCTTTTTTCAGATATGTCTATACTATTCTTCACCACAATAAGAAAATCCCAATCACTGTATTTTGTAAAATCTCCCCTCGCCCTGGAACCAAAGAGAATAATTTTATCCAGTTCCAAGCCGAATTCGGTAATAATATTTACAATCTCCTTTTTTATAATATCTTTCGTCTCTTCTATTTTATCCTTCATAACTTTCGGGTCTGTCAAGTTTTCTCTGTAAACCTCCTGGGTGTCTCATATTATAGGTACCCTCCTATCCTATCCTCGAAATAAACGACTAACTGTTATAGTATCAACGGCCAATCCCCTGAGCTTCCATTCTTCGACAGGGACTATATACTTGACTGTCTCTATCTTTTCTTTGGGGTGAAGACTTTCAGCAGGATTATTTATTATGAAAAGACTCGGATTTGTTCTACAATTTGTCACTATATAGAGCCAATAGTCTTTGCCAAATCTCCTTGCTTTAATCCATTCATTAGGAGTAAGAGCTATATCCCCCTCGTCTGCCCTGGCTTTTACCTCTATATATCTTACTTCGTTTTCTCCCTTTGATCTTATGTCAAATCCAAGGTTTTCCTTTGATACATCCTCTGGAAATCTCCCCTGTGATATCTCATAATTCATAGCCATCGTCATACCTATTCGCTCTATTTCTTCATCACTGATCATCTCTGTCTTATCCGGGATTACGTAGATAGTCCCTATAATCTCAGGCATACTTATAATCAATGATGCCTCTCTCTCGATCTCTGTCTCCAGGTCTCTTCTAGCTTCTTCGTATCTCTTCTTCTGTTCTTCTTTATTTCTTATAGGAAGATCAACCTTTTCTCCCAGTGATTGCCTGTAATACAGGTCACTCAGTTCTGTATCGAGCTCATATATAAGATGGTCTAAAGACTTTAAACCATACCTCCTCTTTATCTCTATCTGTTTTGTTCTTTCAGCCAAAAGTTCATTCCTGTATTTTTCTAATAGTTCTATAATAAAATCCTTGATAGAATTATCTAACGGTGGCATATTATCTGGCTTATAACCCTTAGCTGGAGAAAGGTCCCATAAGATAGCTGGATTTATCTCCTCTATCCTATCACCATCGCTATAGACAGCAAAAAGCCTCTTCCCTGCTATTTTACCATTTCCATCAGTAACCTCTCCAACTGCAAAGAAGATAGTTCCATTCAATCTCCCAAATGGGTCTTTAAAGACTGAACCAAGTTTCACATCTTCTTCAAAGTTTTGCCTGATCCACTCAAGGATAGCCTCCAAAAGTGGATGGCCAAAAGAGACAAATTCTGCTTCAGGATTTTTACCAGCAATATCTTTATTGAATGTGATCCGAGAATATTTCCTCCAAATCAATCCAAATTTATTCTTGAAGTTCGTATCTTCTGCTATCCTTCTTAACTCTGAAGGGATGCTGTCTATTGAGATAAAACCATCCTTTCTCTCTATAAATTTACCACCTAAAGCAGTAAAAGCCTTCTTAAAAAATTCCTCAACATACTCAGGAACAAGGCGATATTCTCTTACCTTCTCTGTCAAGTCAGTAATCTTCGATACATCTATATATTTCGTAGCCAAAGATTCACCAAGGCACTCATTTTTTATCCTTTCCAGGGTATCTTTATCAAGCTTTATATCTATCTCTTTGAGGACCTCATCCATACTCTTGGCATTCATAATGGCATCCACAATAAGCTGGAAGAGATTCTTACCCGAGAATATATCCCCTATAACATCGTAGACCTTATCACTTCCAAGCTTTTCTTTTATCTCGTCGAGCTTTGCAAGAAGATTGGAAAGGACTTCTCCCTCTTTAGTATCCTCTGCCACAAGATTAAAGATATACACATCTCTATTTTGTCCATATCTGTGGATTCTTCCCATTCTCTGCTCTAACCTTGTAGGAACCCAGGGTATATCGTAATTTATCATAATATTACAGAACTGTAGATTTATACCCTCACCTGCTGCCTCTGTTGCTACCATAATCTCTGTCTCTTCCTTAAATTCCTTCTCAGCCCTTATCCTGTCTTCTAAATTCATACCACCGTGTATGTAGTTTACACTGTATCCCCAACTCCTTATCTTACTGACAAGATACTCGAGGGTATCTTTAGATTCAGTAAAGATAAGGATCTTTTTCTGTCCGCCAACCTCCTCTATCTTCTTAAAGCCCTCCTTAATAGCCTCTTTGAGTTCTCGAAGTTTGACCTCAGCCTCTTTTTTAATTATCTCCTCAGCCATATCGATCAATCTCTGTACCGTCTGAATTTCTCTTTTCAACTCATCCAGATTTCTGGCTAAAGTTATTCCTTCCCACTCTTCCTCTCTCTTCCATCTTTCGGCTTCTTCCTGTTCCTCCTCTTCTTCTATCGTTTCCAGATCCAGAGTAAACTTCTTTTTGGGTATCTCTTTACTATCCAAAAGTTCCTCTAAACGCTTTTTCCTCCTCTCCAAAGATTGGCAAAGGGCATATACGCTGGATGCCATTCTCCTCTGGAGGATAACAAGGGCAAAGACTACATTACGCTGTCTCTCTGCCTTTAAAGATTTATCGTATTCGTCTATAACATATCTGGAGACCTCGTTATATAATTCCTTCTCTCTGTCTGAAAGTTTAAACTTTATAGTCCTGGAGAATCTCCTTGTAAATATAGGTTTTCCCTCAAAGTCTCTGAGGTCTTCCTTCAGTCTCCTTATAAAAAGCGGATTATCCCTGTTCTTTATAGATTCATCAATCATCTCGGTAGTGGCAAAAAAGCCAGGGATGAGGAGGTCCAGGAAGAGCCTGAAATTTTCAGAATCTCCTTTATGAGGAGTAGCGGTGAGGAAAAGGAGATGATTAGTCGTTCTGGACAGAACCTCTCCTAATTTATATCTCTGAGTCTTCTGTGTCTTATCTCCATATGTATAGGCAGACATCTTGTGAGCCTCATCCACAATAGCAAGGTCCCAGGTAGCTGAACTGAGAGAGGATAAAATGTCTTCCTGTTTTGCAAAATCAAGAGAGGTTACTATCTGATCTCTATAGAGAAAGGGATTCTCTCCATAAAGATTACTGAAGCTGGATCTATCTACAATCTCAAAGATCTCGTCAAACTTCTCCTTTAACTCTCTCCTCCACTGGTCTTTTAGATGTCCTGGAACTACAATAAGAATCCTCTTTACAACACCTCTTAGCTTGAGTTCTTTTATAACTAAACCTGCCATTATGGTCTTACCTGCTCCAGGATCATCTGCTATGAGAAATCTAATTCTGGGAAGTTTAAGGATATATCCATAGACCGCATCAAGCTGAAAGGGTAGCGGATGAATCTTAGATACACTCATAGCAAGGAGAGGATCGAACAGGCTTGCATACCTGAACCTGGTAGCCTCAAGATAGAGAAATACCTTCTCCGGATCGCCGGTAAATTGAATACTATTTTCCCTGACTTTTATTCTAGAAAGGTCACTACTAGAGAGTATCTGATCTATATGCTCCTTAGAATGCAGGGTTGAACCTATAATATGTATACGTCTCCCAAAATCCTCTACTTTATCAACCCTAACAGGCTCATTCCAGAAACTACCCTCTATAATATCTCCTTCTTTTACCATAGAATCCCTCCAGATCTCTAACCCTTTTCTTCTTCTATCACTTCTATCCCTGTCTGGAAAAATGATTCAGATACCTTATCCTCATAATCGGATTTAGAGATAAAACCGTCTTCTGCATCTATCTCTATCTTCAGTTTAACATTGTTAAATCTACTCCTCAGTATATTATTGACCAACTTACTGATGTCTGAAAGTCTTCCAGCAGGGACATCGAGTTTCAGGTAAACCTTTTTATAACCCTCTGAAACCGGCGAAACACCTTCTACTTTTGACGGTTCCTGTGGGATTCCTTCAGTAGTTTCCTGAGTTCCAGATGGAGGTTGTGGACCTGGTTTTTTAACGGTTATTACTTCAGACCCATCCTTAACCAGAATATCAATAATGCCTTTCTCTCTGCCTTCTTTAATGGCATCTCTCACTACATCTTCAGAAGTAATCATTATTTCACCAGGAGTATTATAGATGCTCTCTAAAATCTTCCTTGTCTCTACTTCAGTTCCATTCTTAAGGTACTTATCTACAATATATTTATAGGTAATCTTTTCTGTTATAAAGCCTTCATTTCTCAGAAAACTGTATATTTCTTCGTCCAATCTGGGACTTGTGCTATAAGTAGGTGTTCCAAGGTCTCTCTCTCCCTTCCCCGGAACATACAATTTTCTGTAGTACTGTCTTAACACCTCATATTCCCTCTTCTCCGCATCTTCTAACCTTCTTCTGACCTCTTTTTTCTGTCCTTCGGTAAGAGCCAGCTTATCATCACTCTCTATAAGCTCCCAGGCTTTTTTCTGTCTCAAAAATCTATAAAAAATTACCGCATTGGATTCGTCAGGATATAAAAAGACTAAAGTATTCCTGTAAACTCTTGGTTTTTCACCGCAGTGCTCAATAAAATCCTGAATAACTTTAAAGTCTTTAAGTATAACAAGTTTTAAATCTCTGTTATCCCTTACATCTATTGGTGAGCGAGGAAACACATAGATCGAAAATTTTGAATCTTTCCCGGGAAGAAATTTCCTTACAAGGTCTTTTTCTTCCTCAAATAACTCACCTTCTGAAATATTTTCTTCTCTGCTTATCAGTATCCTGTTTAGATTTGGTTGATTGGAGAAGTATAAACCTTCATCAGAGAGATAGAAGAGTCTCTCTTTCAGTTTATTCAAAACATCATCAACCACACTACTTGGGAAATCTAAGAGACAAGCACTGATCTTAATATCTCTTATAGAACTACCCTTCTCTCCCCTGCCAGAGAAGGACATCATAAATATACTTGTTGCAACCCTTGTACCGAGGTGATACGGAAGATAAGATGTCCCCATTTCTTTATCTACCTTTTTGGCACCAGCATCTGACGATGTTATATCCTGAGCAATAATACTGTCATACTCCTGGCCAATATGTTTTATAAGTTCTCTCTTTATCTCTTCGTTAGCCAGATTAAAATCTCCAAGACTTATAAATGGAATACCCTTCTCACGAAGGTCATAGACTAACATCGAAAGAAGCCTCAATACCCCCCTGGTCCTCTGAAAAGAGGCGAAAGAACCCCATCTCTTATAAAGTATATCTATAACCTCTGGTTTGAACGGATAACTCCTTGTAAATCTATCCCTGTAAATATTGAGGTCATCTCCAGTTAAAAGATTCTCCTTCGCCAAGTAGCTGACAAATTCATCCACAATCATCTTAACAGATTTCTCATCTATTGACTGAAAGAGCCTTCTTCTAACAACGCCTTCTATCTCTTCCTCCTGAACAGGTGTAAATATACTCTCTACTCTACCGAATATCTTTTGAATCTGCTGGAAAAGCCTTTCAGATTCTTCACTGTAATGTTCGAGGGTACTGGAAGGAAGTGTGGCAACAAGCAGAGCCTTCTCAATAGTGCCCACTGCTCCAGTTAACTCCTGTAAGAAAGCCAGTGTCTGTACAGCCAGATTTGAATCTCCAACCTTTATCCCTTCAGCCTTAACAGTGTATTCCAGTACTTCATCCATTAATATCAGAACAGGCTGTTTTTTAGAGAGCAGGTCTATAATCTTATCTCTGCCCGGGGAAGTATCGCCTCTTAAAAGAGAGACGCTTCCAGTAAGCTGCCTCTCCATCTCTTCCCACAATTTTACATCTTTTGCATCTAAGGCTGTACCATCTATAACTACTATGTTAGCCCCAAATTCTTTCATCCTATGGTATAGAGCTATTAACCCGTGTGTCTTTCCACCACCAAACGGAGTTTGAAGCTGTATAACCGATTCTCCACCATAACCACTTAATCTCCTTTCAGCTACTTCTATCAGGTTTTTCAATCCCGAAGTAACAAATGTCTTCTGAAAGAATATATCCGGATCCTGATATTCTACAGGGGCGTTTCCTCTGAATACCTGCCAGAGGTCTGCAGCAAATACATCCATACTGAGCCTACCCTCCAGAATATCACTGTGGGGCAGGGCAACCTGTACAAATGGCTTTACAGAACTCATTTTAAATTATCTCCCCCTCTTTCATTTTTACTTTTCAAATAATTCTCTCTTTCTTAATCTTCCAGCCATACTCTCTATATCGCTCATAAGTCTATCCTTTCCGGAGAGGAATCCATCAAGGAGTTTCTTCTCCCTGCTATCACCCGGTAGCGTCTCAGAGATCGCCTGAGCAAATCTAAAGAATGAATCCTTCGTCCCATATCCTGTTTTCAACAGGATCTTTTTTATGTCGTCCCTTCTACCCAGTCTGTAAAGAAGCAAGACATAATGGAGGACATCAACCATCTCAGTGGAATCTTCAAGGTCACCGATATTTCTCTCCTCCGGTCCGGCAACCTTTATATACCCCTTCTCTTTCTCAATAAAACCCTTATTCCATTCCCTCTCAAGATTTATTCCTGTACTCTGGGCAAGCTTCCTTGCGTCATCAAATAGAACTTTGGACTCCCCATATGTCCATCTCCAGAGTAGATAGAATCTCGATAGTGGAGAAAGCTCACCGGCAACTCCATTATGCAGTATCTGATGAACAGTATAGTCAGTTACGACCTCTCTCACGTAGTCGAGAAGTTTATCTGTGGATATTACATTACCTTCAAGGTCCATAATCTTTTCGTACTTTCCAAAGATCTCGATGGCTGAACCTATAGCTGAGATAAAATAATCTGCCCCGGAGACCCCCTCTAACCAGAGCCTATCAAGTCTTTCTGGGACATACTGTCTTATCTCTTCTTTCACATCATTAAACCAGCCTATACCCGCTTTCTTGAGTTTTCTACATACTATGTAGATAGAGGATGCGAGTGCCGCTGACTCCTGCGCCCTCAATCTTGACTTCATTTCGGTATCTATGGGCCAGGAAGCTGTAGGAACAAGCCCTGATTCCAATAAAGAGTTGATCAATGTCTCCCACCCTGATGTAGATTTATGGGTATAAACTAACACAAGTATCCCATCGGGTTTTAAGACCCTGTATATCTCCTGAAAGGCTTTCTTAAGCATATCCTCAAAATATCTTTTACCTGACTCAAAACCCCCCTGATGAGAATAGGCTACAATCTCCTTGGACTTGGGTGTAAGGGGTGTTGCAAATAGCTCAGGATACAAATCTCCAATGCTTCTTTTCAGCCAGACATAGAAAAAATCTGAAAGATAAGAATAAGGCACATTATCATAATATGGTGGATCAGTAAAAACTGCATCAAAATACTCATCCGGGTATGGTAACTCAGTAGCTGAAGCCTGAGAGACCTGAGGAATATGGAGTCTCTTCATCTTATCTCATCCTCTTTTATCCCTAGTTTTTCAAGAACGAACTCTTTTACATCCTGTGCTATCTCAAAAGATCTCCTGGCTTCTTCAACAGATGGAATCAAGAATCGCTCAGGATACCTTGCTTCAACTGCATACATAGTTAAATTACCGAAATCAAGAATATCAAAGTCTTTATCTTGTTTTTTACATAATTCTTTCAAAAATTCTAAGTGAAGATTCATTTCATGTCTTACAACCCTATAATCCTCAAATGCCTTTATTAGCCAATTTCTTACCTCTTTATTCATAAAATTACTCCCTCTTTCAATGCGGTCTTCGTTACTGAATGGACATAATTTTTAAGCCTTTCTATATCCTCTGGCGTGCGGATGAGAATATCGCAGGGTATCAGGTTTTCCGCCAGTCTTTCCCTTATCTTTTTAGAGAGCTTCATCTCAACATCAAAGGGAACTTCACTCTTTAAGATTATAAGGATATCCCAGTCGCTTAATACATTAAAATCTCCCCTCGCCCTGGAACCAAAAAGAATAATTTTATCCAGTTCCAAGCCGAATTCGGTAATAATATTTACAATCTCCTTCTTTATAATATTTTTCGTCTCTTCTATTTTATCCTTCATAACTTTCCTTTATCTCCTCTTTATGCCTCTGTAATGTCGCTTTAATCTCTTCAAGACTTTTCATTCTTTCTCCTCTAAAATCTTCTTTATCTGGCATTTTAATTGAGGAAGCTCCTTAAAAATTATCTCCCAAACAATTCTGTAATCAACCACAAAATAGCCATGGATTAAACGATTTCTTAATCCGGTAATCTGAGACCACGGTATATCTTTATATCTTTGCGTGATCTCCTTTGGTATCTGATTTGAAGCTTCCCCTATAATCTCAAGGTTTCTTACTACAGCATCTTTTGTCTTGGCATCATTTAAAAATTCTTCATAAGAAAGTCCCATAATATAATTCTCTATCTTTTCAATACTCTCTAGTATATCTACAATAAATAATCTCCAGTTCCTCCTAGACATAAATCAAGTCTTCCTTCACACTTTCCCAGAGTAAAGATTTCTGTTTTAGGGCATTAAGTGTAATAAGATCAACCTCTATTTCTAAGATACTTTCAATATAATCCCAGAGTTCAAAAAATTTTAGGCCAATTGGTTCAATAAGTTCTACAAGTATATCTACATCACTGGTATCTCTCTGTTCTCCTCTTGCGTAGGAGCCAAAAACACCAATAATCTCAACCTTATACCTCTCTCTTATCTCCTCTTTATGCCTCCGTAATATCGCTTTAATCTCTTCCAGACTTTTCATTCCTCACCCTCCGATTCGACGGGTGGGATTTTGGAGAGGTGAGAGAGATTCTCAATAGTTTCTTCCATTATCACCTTCCATCCGCTCTGATGTTCACTTGGATTCATTTCAATATAATCCCATAACATTGGCAAAGCCTGTCTTCCATAAGTAAAACCAATTGCCTCAGTTTGAGGTATTAAACGACACAATGAAGAATTCTTGTCAGCCAATCTGTTTACCCCCAGTCCCAGATACCCCACTACCGCCTTTGCGTATTCTTCTTCGTCCACACATTTTCTAATCTCTTTATACACTTCTCTTACCTTTTCGGCAAATGTAATCAGGGCAAGTTTCTGGCGGGAGTTGAAAAGGTCACCCCAGGTAAGCATTCCATATCTTTGCACACGAAAACCCAAAGTCTCCTTTGGTGGAAGTTCCTCATCTGGCACCGGATCCATTCCCCACTCTTCCATTAGTCTTTTCCTCTTCTCCTGTAAATACTTCTCTGCAGATCTAAATATCTCTAAATCCTTCTCTGTTGCCAATCTATATCTCTTCCCTGATCCCTGAGTCAATACCACTGCAACCATCCTCTGTCCTGCCTTACCTTCCTGGAATAGCTTTCTGGTTGTATCATCATCGATGGTAGAACCACATACGGGGCAGACAACTATTGCCCTGGATACAGTTCCTTTCTCGGGATCAAAGTCCCTTGGGAAAGATTCATATCCATCTCCAACAATCTTAAACTTTACCTCTTTCCCATCCACATAGGGATAAAGGCTCACCTTCTTATTATCTTTCTTTGCAAGCCAGAACTGTCTCATTAAAGGGATCTCTGCATTACAGGACGGGTTCTGGCAGGGAATGGTTCTTGCCCAGATATAGCCAACGGGGGTTGAGCCATCCGGGTCTTGCGGATAGAATCTTCCTATCTCTTCCTTTGCCCTTTCCAAGACCCAGTTACCCCATTTCTTAACATCCTCCAGGAGAGGATTATACTCCTCCTCACGCTCTATCATCCCATCCTTTATCTTTCTCTTTCTTGGTTTCCCATATCTTTGTGGATATTCCAGTGTACACTTTAGTATAAGAATAGCAACTGGATTATACTCACTGGCGTAGACCTCACATCCAAGTCTCAATGCCTCAAGTGGAATAGATCCACCGCCAGAAAATGGATCAAGAACTTTTGGCGGTTTTCCTCCGTTGGAAGAAAGTATCTCTTTTCTAGCTTTTTCTATAGTCATCTTATTTAGAGAGTTTTCCCATTTAGATAAATCTATAATAAACTGTCTCTTTCTTTCTATCTCATCTGGAGATTCGGGAAATGGAATAAGAGCAGAATATATGGTAGCCCTCGAACTTGCCAGTGGTCTTCTTGCCCACCAGATATGGAGAGTTGATATATGACCGTGACGGATATTTTTCTCCCTCGCAGATTCTTCGCTTACCTCTTTTATCGGGAATGTATTCTCGATAAAACTTCCTTTAAAATCTCCCATAGATGACCTCACTTCCTGGTAATCGTATAAAGATTTCTTCTATTCATATCTATCTCCCTGATTAAGATTATAGCACAGAGTTACAGGGTATTGCTCTATAAATTTTTATTTGGATTATTTTTGGGCAAACGAGACATTTGTCCTACTAGTATTTTAAGAGACTATTTACCACTTAGAAATTTGAAGACTCTAAGCTAATTGACTTTTATTTTATATATGGTATTATAAGAATGGAGTTAGTTCTTAGGATAATTTTTTATAATTTATAGGGTGCATATCTAAGAAGATAGTTTTGTGATTGTAAGCCCCTCATCATAAAGCCACCTCCTTAGATAGAAGGAATAAGGTTATATCTATTTAAATTGTCCTAAGACTGCTTACAAAAAATCCTTTTAGGAGGTGGCTTAAAATGAAAAGTTTAGTTGTAAGGCTTGGGCTACTGTTACTTATAGTAGCCTTCGGATTAGGGCAGTTTGGCGGATGTTCCTGTATCCCATCGTGTACACCCATACCCAAGGTGGTACTCATAGATGATGCCCATAATAATGAAAATAACTTTGATGGGTATGGTTTTGATGCATTTTACGGAAAACTCAAGACCACATTACAGGATATGGGGTATACAGTAAATAGGGCATCAACATCTGGATTCAGTCCATCTATCTCCGTTTATGGGATAGTTATCCTACCAGCTCCATTCGATGCATATACTTCCAGTGAAACTCAGGCACTGGTGGACTTTGTAAGGGCTGGAGGAAAACTTATCATACTGGGAGAATGGGGAGGTTATGGAGATAGTGCAAACGCAAATCTAAACGCAATATCTACAGCGCTAGGAGCAGGGATAACTTTTAATAACAATACAGTATATGACGATACAAATAACTATAATAGCACTTCTTACTGGCCTTTAATAACAAACTTTGTATCTCATCCAACTACAAACGGTTTGAACACACTGGCTTACATAGCTGGATCTTCTCTGACTGTTCAAAGTCCAGGGACACCTGTAGCTTACTCTTCAGGTAATGTGCGTACTATGGTGAATCTTTCAAAAGATCCTAGAGGGAACAGTGCGGGAATTGGAATGAAGTCCCCAGATACAAAAGAGAGAGTAACAAGTATCGTAGTAGCAGCAGTAGCTCAAGTAGGTTCGGGTAAGGTCATAGCAATAGGAGATACCAATATATTTGGTAACGATGTTTATTATCATCAGACAGACTTTATAGACCTCTACAATAACAAAAAATTCCTGCAGAATATTGTTAACTGGTAAATACTAAGGGGGCAAGAAAAATCTTGCCCCAGATTCCTTCTACCGTTACGATAGCACAGACTGATCAGTCTGTGCTATTAATATTTCTGAGAGACAGTTATTGGCTCTATAAAATTTTGCTTGGATTATTTTTTAGATAAGCGAGATGCTCTTCCTGCCAGTATTTTTGAAGCTTATCTACTGAGCAAAAATTGAAAAGTCCAATCACTTTTGTGTTGTAAATAGATATACTGTATAATATTAAGTAAAACATTATGAAAGGTGCCAGGAGGTAAATGATGATAGAGAAGAAAACTGCTATAGTGACAGGGGGGGCAAGAGGGATCGGGAATGCTATCGCCCAACAGCTGGCTAAGGACGAGTTTGCAGTTGTCGTCTTTGATATCATTCCTCCAGAAGAAGTTAAAGAAAACCTGGAGACATTTAAGAGCTATAACATTCCATTCCTCTATGTTCAGGGGAATCTGGCAGATGCCAGTGACAGGAAAAGACTGGTAGAAACTGTAATCAGGGAATTTGGCAGGATTGATGTACTTGTAAACAATGCTGGAGTTGCTCCAAAGGAGAGAAGAGATATCCTGGAGATGACTGAGGAGAGTTTTGACTTTGTAATAGGCATAAACTTAAAGGGAACACTGTTTCTTACCCAGCTGGTTGCCAGAGAGATGATAAGACTTGTTGAATCCGGAGCTAATATCTCTCCAGTTATCATAAATATATCTTCCATCTCTGCATATACATCCTCCACTAACAGGGCAGAGTACTGCATATCAAAGGCTGGAGTAAGTATGCTGACAAAACTTTTTGCCGATAGACTTGCAAGCTATGGCATATACGTTTATGAGATCAGACCCGGAATTATCCTAACAGATATGACCAGTGTGGTTAAAGAGAAGTATGACAGACTGATCGCAGAAGGGATTACTCTGATAAAGAGATGGGGATATCCACAGGATATAGCCAATGCGGTCTCTATACTCTGTTCTGGGAAACTGACCTACTCTACCGGAGAAGTGATTAATGTAGATGGTGGATTCCATATAAGGAGATTATAAGGAGGATTGGACTATGGAGTACACTCAGGTTCAGATCAATGGGATTACTCTAGATGTATACTCGTTGAATACTGTGGTTGTTGGGTCTGGCGCAGCAGGTCTTAACTCTGCGGATAGACTCTACTCTTTTGGGCAGAGAGATATCGCTATTATAACTGAAGGGCTGATGAAGGGAACATCGAGGAATACGGGTTCTGATAAACAGACATATTATAAGCTTACCGTTGCTGGAGCAAGCCCCGATTCTGTCTATGAAATGGCAGAGACGCTATTCCAGGGTGGATGTATGCACGGAGACATAGCCCTTGTTGAATCCGCCCTTTCTGCCAGATGTTTCTTTAGACTGGTAGAGTTAGGAGTCCCTTTTCCCCACAATACATATGGGGAATACGTTGGTTATAAAACAGACCATGATCCAAGACAGCGGGCTACCTCCAGCGGACCGCTTACATCAAAGTACATTACAGAAAAACTTCAGGCAGAGGTTGAGAGAAAGGGGATAAAGATATTCGATGGATATCAGGTGATTGGTGTCCTTACAGATAGAGCCAGAACGAAGAGTATTGGATTATTGGCTTTAAATCTAAACGAGCTGGAAAACCCTGATAAGAGATATGTCCTCTTTAACTGTACAAATATTGTCTATGCAACTGGTGGACCTGCAGGTATGTATAAGTCCTCCGTATACCCTGAGAGCCAGACTGGTTCTACAGGGATTGCCCTTGAGGCAGGAGCCAGGGCAAGAAATGTTACCGAATCACAATTTGGTATAGCATCGATAAAATTCAGATGGAATCTCTCAGGGACATATCAGCAGGTACTTCCAAGGTACATCTCAACAGATAGAGACGGTAATGATGAGAGAGAATTTCTGTTGGATTACTTTAAAGACCCGAGAAAGATGCTCACTGCCATATTCTTAAAGGGATATCAATGGCCATTTGACCCTAGAAAGATAAAAAACTATGGGTCCTCCCTGATAGATATACTTGTATACTATGAAACGGTTATAAAGGGGAGAAGGGTCTTCCTGGATTTTACAAGAAATCCTCTGGGGGAAAAGTTCAGTTTTGAACTCCTGGAAAGAGAAGCATATGATTATCTTGCTAAGTCTAAAGCCCTCTTCGGTACACCGATAGAGAGACTGGCACATATGAATCAGCCAGCCATAGACCTCTACAAGGACCACGGGATAGATCTGAAAAAAGAATACCTTGAGATCGCTGTATGTAACCAGCATAATAATGGCGGTTTGGCTGGAGACATATGGTGGGAAAGCAATCTCAAGCACTTCTTCCCGGTTGGAGAGGTGAATGGGTCCCATGGGGTCTACAGACCTGGAGGAAGCGCCTTAAACTCAGGTCAGGTAGGCAGTACCAGAGCTGCTGAGTATATCTCTGCCTGCTACAGGGAAGAGCCGATGACGGTCGAGGAGTTCGTGGCAATGGCAGAAGAGCAGATAATCAAAAAGATAGAAATGGGTAGAAGATTCTTAGCCAATATGAGTCAGAACAGTAATGTATCGGAGATACGGAGAAAGATAGGGGAACGGATGGACAGAGATGGAGGAATAATAAGGTCGTTAGAATCTGCATACAGGTCTGCAAAAGAAGCCAGAGACGATCTTAAAACGATAGTTGAGAAGACAAGGATATCCTCCATAAAAGAGCTACCATATGCTTATCAGAACTATGACCTTCTTATAACTCAGTATGTCTATCTCTCAGCTATTGCAAATTATATAGAAAAGGGTGGAAAAAGTAGAGGTTCCTATCTGGTCTATGATAGTAATGGGGAACTGCCGCTACCGGGATTACCTGAGGTCTTCAGATTCTCTCTGGATGAAGGGAGATTTTCGAAGACGATCCAGGAAGTGATATATGAGGATGGTGAGTGTCACTTTGAATGGGTACCGGTGAGACCTATCCCTAAGGGCGATGACTGGTTTGAGAATGTCTGGAATGACTACAGAAAGGGAGCGATATTTAAAAAGGAGTAAGCTATGGATAAAGTCTCTGTTGTACTGGTAGCAATAGGTGGTTATGGGAATAACTATGTGAGGGCTATATTAAATGAGGGGGATATGTACGGTGTAGAGATCACCGGAGCAGTAGATCCGTATCCAGAGAAATGTACGCACCTTGAGGAGCTGAAAAAAAGGGGAGTTCCAATATACTCTGATCTGGAAGAATTCTATAAGACACAGAAGGCTGATCTGGCTGTCATATCATCACCGATTCATTTCCACTGTAAACAGACAAAAATTGCACTGGAAAATGGAAGTAATGTCCTCTGTGAGAAACCAGCATCGGCAACTGTGCAGGAGGTACAGGAGATGATATCTACCAGAGACAGAACTGGACTCAAAGTAGCTATTGGATTCCAATGGGCGTACGATCCAGCTTATATAGAATTAAAAGAGGATGTCTTAAAAGGGATGTTCGGAAGACCTAAAAGGCTCAAGACACTCGTCCTCTGGCCAAGGAATATGGCTTACTATAGACGCTCAAGCTGGGCTGGAAGAAAGAAGGACGAAAAGGGGAACTGGATACTTGATAGTGTAGCCAATAATGCCACCGCACACTTCTTACACAATATGCTACACCTTTTGGGGAAGGGCATAGAGAAAAGTACAATGCCTGTAGAGGTAACGGCTGAATTATACAGGGCTAACCCGATTGAGAACTTTGATACTT
>Ga0071330_1063940_pt1 | contig 53792 bp, 39 predicted proteins | sample GBScel77sediment_FD_63802 | JGI IMG/M metagenome (GOLD analysis project Ga0071330, IMG submission 63802) | Hot spring sediment microbial communities from Great Boiling Spring, Nevada - Cellulolytic enrichment Sediment 77C v2 (version 2) | ecosystem: Environmental > Aquatic > Thermal springs >...
CATCGTAATTCTGGGGATGAAGTGTTTCCCCCAGCTGGGCTGCTGGTGTGCTATCGGTGAAAGTAACAACTCGGGTACGGATTGAAGTTCTCTCGGTGAAGGACCTTTTTTAGAGAAAGTGCGAAGAGTGGGGTAAGTTCCCAAGCTAGTTCTCGCAGGCAGCAAGCCCGAAGGCAGAAATCGAATCTAATGGCGGTCGCAAGGCACCTAAACTTTTCGGCAACCAAAGGATCGTGCGAAGCAGGTCCCATCGCCCACTTTTGGAACATCGAGCCTACTCGCAGCCCGAACCGCTATACTACACTTTAGGGGAAGGACCTCTGGGGGTCGAAGGAAAATGCCTCACGGGATTTCCCCAATCCTCAACCGTGGGCCGGAGATTGCACAAGGTGAAAAGTCGTTCTGGGAGATGGCCCTATCGGCCCGGTTATCCACGATTTGGAAGGCAGAAAAGAATGGAGCAGGGGGAAAAGCTCGACGTCCCTACCAGGAGTGGCCGTCGGGCTAACCGGCCGCAAATCCCCCACCTTCCCCCCGGGCTTTCCCGGTAGCGGTCGGTCGGCCAAGATCCGCAGCAAAGGTCGGAACGGACGCGGATTGGATCGTGGGGGATCCTACTTCAATCCAAGATTTCAGGTGCTCCCAATGCAATGAGTTTCGAACAACAGCAGATAGATCCGCAACTCATCGAGCAAGCTCGCCAGCAAATTCGCAGCCTGGTCAATGAGATTGCCCAGCTGGCCCGGTCCGATATTGCCCCCGAGGAGTTTTATCGGGAGTTCCTCCCGCGGGTAGTATCGGGACTGGCAGCCATCGGGGGGGCAATTTGGTTAGTGGAGGAGCAAGGCCGGCTAGCACTCGGATATCAGGTCAACCTTCAAGAGGCGAGGCTGCACGAGAAAACCGAGGAAGAGCAATCAAAGCACGCCCGACTCCTCCACCGAGTTTTGACTCTTGACGATGGAATCCTAGTTTCCCCTCAATCCGGTTACGGGGACTCCGATGGAGAAGGAAATCCCACGGAGTTCTTGCTTGTACTTTCCCCGTTGAAGACAGAGGTAGAAAGGGTCGGGGTTGTAGAAATTTTTCAGCGGCCTAATCCCCGGGTGGAAACCCAGCGGGGTTACCTTCGCTTCCTCAATCAGATGTGCGAGTTGGCGGGAGAATACCTTAAAACTCGGCAACTCCGCCAACTGGCAGACCGTCAGGCCTTGTGGGGCCAGATGGAGGAATTTATCCGTTTGGTCCATGCCAGCCTCGACCCCCGGAGCACCGCGTACATTATCGCCAACGAAGGCCGGCGGCTAATCGGGTGCGACCGGGTTACTGTGGCTATTTGTCGTGGGAGCAAATGCCGGATTGAGGCTATTAGTGGCCAAGATGTTTTCGATAAACGGTCGAATACTGTCCGATTGCTCACGCGATTGGCCAGTGTGGTCGTGGCGGCCGAAGAACCCGTCTGGTATACAGGCGATACCAGCAGGCTGGCACCTCAAATCGAGGATGCCCTCGAGGAATACATCGACCACTCCCATTCGAAGACGGTAGCGATCATTCCGTTAAGACGGCCCCAGCTCGATCCCGGTGTCGAGGAGGAACCCGACAAACGGCCGGAGCCACCCCCAGTGGTTGGGGCACTAATCGTGGAACGGATCGAGGATGCCCGGCTGCCGGAGACTATGGTTAATCGAATCAAAGTGGTGGCCGAGCATAGTGGGGCAGCTTTGGCCAATGCCCTGGAGTACCACAGTCTATTCTTGCTCCCTCTTTGGCGAACGCTCGGTAAATGGAAAGTTGTCTTGGCCGCCCGCAATCTTCCGAAGACTGCGGCAGTGTCGGCGGGTATTTTGGCACTGGTAGCCGCCCTCTTTTTAGTTCCCCTGCCCTTCAAATTACAAGCGAAGGGTACCTTGGAACCAGTGGATCGGCACCGGGTGTTTGCGGGGATCGATGCTGTCGTGGAAGAGGTCTATGTCGACCATGGGCAAAAGGTGCTGGGCCCAAAACCGGACGAGGGATTTCCGGGAACTCTTCTTGCCCGCATGCGGAACACAGACTTGGAGGTGGAACTCCGCCGAGTGACCGGCGAGCTTGCAGCCACGGTGGAAGAAATCAATAAGACACATCAACTTCTCCTCCGTGGGAAAGGGAGAATTTCGGAGGCAGAACGCACCCAACTTCAAGGGCGACTGGCAGAACTGGAAGAGACCCTCCGCAGTTTGCAACAGCAACGGGAACTCCTCGTGGAAAAACAGAAGCAACTTACGGTTTACAGTCCAGCCGATGGGGAAGTGGTCACTTGGGATGTGAAGAACTTGCTAAAAGAACGCCCGGTCCGCCGGGGAGATGTGCTTATGCAAATTGCCAACCCCGAGGGCCAGTGGCAGCTTGAAATCCTGATGCCGGAACGCCGGATGGGCCATATTGCCCGCATGCGTTCCCAAATAAAAGCCAAGAATCCCGAGGATGATCTCACGGTGGAGTATGTGTTGGCAAGTCAGCCCGACCGTGTACTGCAGGGCAAAGTCAAGGAAATACACCGAGTTGCCGAAGTCCGGGAAGATCACGGAAACGTCGTGTTGATCAAAGTGGCTGTAAACAAACAAGATCTTCCCGAAGGCATTCGCCCGGGAGCAGCGGTAAGTGCCAAAGTCCATTGCGGTCGTGTGTCGCTCATTTATTGGCTCCTCCACGATGTCATTGACTTTATCCGAACGCGGGTGCTTTTCCGCATCTTCTAGGGAGACCTTGGGAACGACCTAAGATTTTTGGATTTTTTGAGGACATGCCGATGAAGGCCCTTTCGATTCCGCTAATTATTGCGAGCTTGGTGACCAGCCAGCAGACCCAACCATCTCAGGGATCCGTTTCGGAAAGCACCATTTCGGAAAAGACTATCCAGGTCTCACGGTGCATCATCTCGTTGGTAGACGATGTCGAGGTTCCCGCACAGGTAGAAGGGGTTTTGACCGGCCGGATTCCCCTATTGGACGAAGAAGGAGAATTTCAACTGGAAAATGGGAATCCTCAATACCGACCCTTTCGCGTGCAAGAGGGCATGGAAGTAAAGGCCGGACAGCCCCTCGCCTTAGTCGACGACCGGGAGGCATGGAAAACTTATCAGGCGGCAAAGGCCCGCTTGGAGGGTGCTCGCCTGGAAGCGGGCAACGATATCAGTGTCCGAGCTGCCCAGAAGGCTTGGGAGGTCTCCTGCGTGGAAGTGCGACAAGCCGAGGAAGCCAATCGGCGGGCCCCGGGATCGGTGCCATATTTGGAGATGAATCGGCTGTACCTCCAACGGGACCAGCTAGAACTTCAAAAGCAAAAAGCTGAGCACGAGCTGAACCTCGCTCAGGTTGCCGTGAAAATTCGGGAAGCAGAAGCACAGGGAGCATGGCTGGCCTTGCACCGCCATGTGATTCGTTCGCCGGTTGACGGAATCGTGGTTGAGGTCCACAGAGATATCGGAGAATGGGTGAAGCCAGGTGACTCTGTCCTGCGGATTGTTCGCATGGACCGAATGCGAATTGAAGGATACCTCAATATCGCGGAGGTTCACCCCGCAGAGGTGGCAGGTCAACCGGTATTGGTCAGAATCACCACACCTGTGGGTGGAACATCATTGGCAGGTAACGGTGACGACCAACCCTTTACAGGTCGGATAACGTTCGTAAGTCCCATTGTGGAGGCAGGCGGACGGTATCTGGTGTGGGCAGAGGTGGACAACCGGCAAAACGATGGCCAGTGGATCCTCCGGCCTGGGTTATCTGCCGATATGATCATCACCCGCAAGCTGCCACCCCGGATGGGAAGTATGCCGAAAACATCCCCTAAATGAGTTTTATGCCGGTTGAATTTCTGGATTGGCCGGGCTTTGCCCCGAAATCAGACTGCCCTTGGTACATCTGTGCAGGCACAAGCCGAACAAAGGTAAGTCCAAAAACACGGAAGACCGAAAAATTGCACGTGGGGGAGATTAGCAGACGGTGCTCAAGGCCGGCTGTCCCTACCTTCATGGCGTTAAAAAGTGGGGCCCTTCATGGTTGCGAAGAGATTCAAAAGAGATTCGAACGTGTCGGGGTGCCATTCCCCACAAAACGGGCCATGGCCCTAGCGTTTGGACAAATTTTCACTTGGAGCTTCACTCCCCCACAAAATTGGTGCACGGGTTGGCCGGGCCGAAGGTGAGGTCACTTGTAAATTGATGTTTCGGAAGAGCGGTTAAATCAACGTCCCGAAATGTCGGTCGACCCGGTAACAGATACTCCGCCTGGGGCACTGCACCCGGATCTGGGATAAGGACTTCGGATACATTGTTCGCACCGCTGCCATAAACCATCGGTATATACACTACCTAAAGGCAAATCGTTGATGTGATTCGTTCAGAGGCTCGTCCGAGGATATTTCCCTAACGAGCCAAAGGATCCGCGATGGCGACCCTTGCAGAAAGTTTACTTGCCAGTGCAGAACGACGGCTTCCTATCCGGAAGCGGGCCGACCTCGAGGCTCGTCGTCATCGGTATTTGGGTAAGACTTACTGGATCGTAAAGGATCCGGTAGCTCTTAATTACTTCCGCTTCGAGGAAGAAGAGTTTGCCATCCTGCAAATGTTGGATGGCAATACCAGTCTGGCGGAAATTAAAAGACGGTTTGAGGCAGCTTTTCCACCCCAGAAAATTACTCTCGACGAACTTCAGCAATTCCTCGGGCAGCTTCACCGCAGCGGACTGGTGGTTAGCGATGCCCCGGGACAAGCGATCCAACTGCAGAAACGCCGTAAGGAGCGGCGGCGAAAGCAACTTATTGCCACTTTGGGCAACGTTCTAGCCATTCGCTTTAAAGGGGTGGACCCAGAGCCTTTCTTGAACTGGCTTTACCCCAAGGTTCGGTGGCTATTTTCTCCTTGGTTCCTAGGTTTGTGTGTGTTCATGTGGGTGGCCGCGATCACTTTGATCCTCGTGGAGTTTGATGTTTTCACCTCGCGGTTACCCGGATTCTATCAATTTTTTGGACCTAGCAACTGGCTTTGGTTGGCCGCCACCCTCGCCTTCATGAAGATCCTCCACGAGATCGGGCACGGTCTAACGGCCAAGCATTTCGGAGGGGAATGTCATGATATCGGTGTGATGCTCTTGGTTCTAACTCCCTGCCTTTATTGCAATGTTTCGGATTCGTGGATGCTCCCAAACAAGTGGCATCGAGCCGCCATTGGAGCAGCCGGTATTTTCGTGGAAGTTACCATCGCTGCTATCGCCACGTTTATTTGGTGGTTTACCGAGCCAAGTCTTCTCCATTACTTGGCTCTCAATGCCATGTTTATCGGATCTGTGAGCACCGTGCTTTTCAACGGCAATCCCCTGCTGCGATATGACGGTTACTATGTTTTGGCAGATCTGGTGGAAATCCCTAACCTTCGGCAAAAGGCAGGCCAGTTTTTAAATCAGAAGCTGGCACAATGGCTCCTAGGGCTTGAGCCACCTGAAGACCCCTTTATGCCCAAACGGCGGAAAATATTCTTCATCACTTATGCCTTGGCAGCGGTGGTTTATCGGTGGGTGATCCTCTTTTCAATTCTGATGTTTCTGTACCGGGTTTTTGAACCGTATGGACTTAAAATCATCGGGCAAGCCATCGTGGTGCTAGCAATTTATGGATTGCTTTTTCAGCCAGTGTATTCCATTTGGCGGTTCTTCTATGTTCCTGGGAGGTGGTACCAAGTGAAAAAACCCCGAATGATAGCGAGTATCATAGGAGTAGTGGTCCTTTTGCTCTTCGTCTGCTTTGTGCCCTTGCCCTATCGAGTAATAGCAGCCCTGGAGCTGCAGCCAGACGAAGCGGATACCGTTTACGTGTCTGTGGCAGGTATTTTGCAAGAGATCTACGTGAAACCGGGGGATGAAGTCAGGGCCGGCCAACCGATCGTAAAGCTGTGCAATCCGGACCTGGAGATCGAAATTTCCCGACTTCAACACCAGTGCAGGCGAGCTGAAATCGCTCTGGAATACCTTACTCAGTTTGAGCGTTACGCCGATCCTACCGCTAACCTTCGCATGGAGCAGTTGGAAAAAACGCTTGAGGCCTTGCGGCAACAGCTGGAAGCAAAGATGAGCGAGTTGCCCCGGCTCACCCTTTGTGCTTCCCGGGCCGGAACAATTCTTCCACCGCCTTGGCAGCCAGTCCGCCCGTCCCCAACCGGCCAACTTCCTTCTTGGTCGGGAATCCCTCTCGACAAGGAGAACCTCGGCTGTTTCCTCGAGCAAGGCACCAAAGTCTGTTTGGTGGGGGATCCGCGAAGGTTTAAAGCTGTGTTGGTTATCCCTCAAAGCGAGATCGAATTCGTTGCCGTAGGCCAAAAGGTGCAAATAAAGCTCGATGGACTCCCCGATCGTACGTTCGTGGGCACCCTGGGAGAAATTTCCGCACAAGCAATGGAGGTTAGCCCGGAGCGATTAGCCACCCGAAGAGGAGGTGATGTGCCTACTCGAGTCGACCGCACGGGGGTGGAGCGACCGGTGACTCCGTCCTACCAGGCAGCTGTTCACCTGGTTGACGACGAGGGAATTTTGCAAATCGGACTCCGTGGTCGAGCCAAAATTCACGTGGCCCCGCAAAGCTTAGGCTATCGCTTGTGGCGGTGGGTTGCTCGGACCTTTAACTTTACCCTATAAAAAGGTCCAGGTGGCAAGCGGTGGAAGTCCGCCCACCGTGGATGGGACAGTGGAGGCAATCCATGCTTTAAAGCAATCCGGCACGGTGGTATCAACCCACTGAGGTCACCACTTGGCAGTAGCTCGGAAAGGGGAAAAACACGGGTTTTTCTGAAGTAGTCCAATTTGGCCCTCAAAAGCTAGGGCTTGTTCTAACCCATAACTAATTTAGGGGTGATCTAAAGAGATAACTCCCAGGGGACGATTCGTTCTTTTTGACCGTATGCAATGACCGTATGTTATGCGAGGGTTAGGTTTTCGTCACATCCGCCGGCGGTCGGGCCTTTCCCCCGCAACGTCGCAACACGAAGCCCAGTCCCTTAGGAAATTGCATCCATGCTTGGGATGACCCCTGGTAGCTGCTAAATCTGTCACTTTCCTTCAACCCAAAGGTTGGGAAATTTGTGCAGTGAGGAATCGATTGCCGTCTGACCACGATTCAATCTCTTTACATTTGTCGCAACAAACATCGGTCTGCACACCGCAGCGAAATTTTTTCCGGGGGATCTTTCAATTACTGCGAGTCCCCAATCTTTTTACCGCCATTGCGGATGTCCTTGCCGGCTACTTTATCGGGTTGGGGGGCCTTGCTCAATTATCGTGGAGTATAGGATGTTTTCTTGCCTTAAGTGCAGTTTGCTTTTACGCGGGGGGTGTTGTTCTGAACGATGTTGTAGATCTTCCTAAAGATCGATTGCATCGACCCAATCGGCCGCTCCCTGCCGGTGTCATTTCCTTAAAAGCAGCTATCTTTCTCGGATTCGGCCTTCTCCTGATGGGCTGGGTTGCATCTGGCCTGGTAGCCCTGGCCGCGTCAAGTCTTTGGCCATGGGTAGCCGGCAGCCTTCTAGGAATGTGTATTCTGGGGTATAACTTTTGGACCAAAAGCACGTTCCTCGGCCCCGCTGTGATGGCTACGTGCCGGGTGTTGAACCTGGGCCAGGGTATCCTCGCAGGTGTGGTGCTCTCCACCAGGTGGTTGGAATGGGCTTATCTTTGGACTGCCCTTGCCTTCGGTCTTTATGTAGCGGGAATTACGGTATTTGCTCGGGGCGAAGCAGAAACACCCAAACGACCGGTTTTACTGATTGGCTTGGTTATAGTGCTTCTTGCTTTCTCGTTGCTAGCCTTTTTGCCGGCTTTCGTTCCTAACCCTCAAATACAACTTCCTTGGAGTTGGGCTCAGTGGCTTCTTCTAGTCGGACTGCCAGCTGGAATTTTGCTCTTACGCTTCGGGCAGGCTTGGATTACTCCCACCCCCGAGCTTGTCCAACGTGCTGTCAGGCAAGCAATCCTTTGGATTATTGTGTGGGATGCCACCTTTTGCTTTGCCTTCGTCGGGGGAATGCCCGCTCTTGCAATCTTGATTCTTCTCATTCCCGCAGGATTCCTGAGCCTTTGGGTAAACCCGACATAACCGCCGGGAACCAAGAAAGATCGTCACCGGCCTGGTTTTTCACCCAATAACAGCAGCCCCAAAAAGGATTGCCAGGATCCACCGTCAAAAAGCCCCACGACAGGGGATGGCCTCTGCCTTGGATCGAATTGGTCGAACCCGCTGGCCAATGTGCAATTCCGCCACAATAAAAGACGGGGCTTTCCGGGCCCAACCAACTGAGGCCGGGTAACCTGGTTTAGTTGGTAATTTGGGCCCCAAGACCCCGGTTATGAAAAACGGGAAACCCCACGTGTGAAACTCACAACTCAGATCTACTCAAGAATTTGTAAGCAGAAACTTTCTGCGGTAGGTAACCTGCCAGCTTTCGTGGAAAACTACGATAACTCCCGATTTCGCAATGAGCATGAAATTGGGGTTTCGCCGGTGACCGCGGGAGGTGTTTTGGCCCATGAGGGGAAGCAGCCGTCGGTGAACGTAGTTTTTGCTAGAAGGTGGAGAAAGCAATGATCCTTGGCTACAACACCAACGGATGGGCCCATCACGAGCTGACAGATGCAATCGCCATCCTTGCAGAAATTGGCTACCGCAGTGTGGCAATTACGATCGATCACCATGCCCTCAATCCTCGGTCTCCCCTCCGGGAAGAACAAATTCGTTGTGTCCGCGAGCTACTTTCACGACATCAACTGGCTTCGTGTATCGAGACAGGAGCTCGCTTTCTTTTAGATCCACGTCGGAAACATGAACCGACCTTATTATCTCCTTGTGCCGAGGAGAGAGACCGCAGACTAGCCTTTTACCACTATGCTGTGGATTGTGCTGCTGCGTTAGGAAGCAAATGTGTTTCCATTTGGTCGGGGAAATTGACTTCCGAGGTGCCACCGGAAAGAGCGTGGGAATGGCTTCGCACGGGGCTACAGCACCTCCTTGACTACGCCGCCTCCCGGGGGGTTCGCATTTCCTTCGAACCAGAGCCTGATATGTGGATCGATCGCCTCGAGAAATACGAAGAACTGGTTGATCGGCTAGGGAGGGACGATCTCTGGCTTACGGTCGACATTGGACACCTCCAGTGTCAAGGAGAGGTACCGATTGCGAAGGTGCTACCCCGGTATGCTAACCGAATCGTTAATATCCATCTTGAAGATATGCGGCGGCATCAACATGAACATCTGTTCTTCGGCGAGGGAGAAATCGATTTTCGGGAGGTGTTTCGCTCGCTGGCAGAAATCCATTACCAAGGGCCAGTGCATGTGGAACTTCCCCGCCACAGCCACGAGGCCCCCGTGATCGCCCAGCGTGCCTTTGGTTTCCTGCAAAATTTGTTATCGGAGGTACTCCCGGGGTAAACCATGGTGAATTAGGATATTGGGACACCTTGGGAAAGCTAAACTGGTAGGAGCAGCTCCATACCCAGGGGGACGGTGGGGGTTTTACCCTCAACCAACCAGGAAGTCCTCCCCTTTGGCCTGGTGACAAATGATTTTTGGCCGGGGAAAACCGAGAAGTTCACTGTCGACTGGCATGAAGCGGTCGAGGGATTTTCCAAAGCCAGATCTCGGATCGGCCACACAGGGGGCACTGTCGGCACTATAACTAAAGCACTCACGGCCCTGGTGGCACTGTAACTAAAAGGCTCCGCTGGCACTGTGACTAAAAAAGAAAAGGGCTTACGCCTTTTGTCGGCAAAGGGGCGAGCAATCTGACTTATTTGGCCGGGCCATCTTCCGAGAACTAATTTCCCCGGCACGGATTTGCCCGGTTCCGGTCTCCGCACTGTGGAAAACCCTGTGGGTCGAGCAGCCTTAGGGACAAGAGAGGAGACAATCCCAAAAATCGAGAAAAAGCTGCTTCGAAAAATCCGGTGGCCAAAGGCTTGGGATCTCCAAGCCAGGAGATTCCCCAATTAGACTACATTTGCTGGAGGAGCGGTATGATGGCGGCTCATAAACCGGTGGTCCTTATTTCGGTTCCTCATCTGCGGGAGCGAGACGTAAGTCAAATGAAGCAACTTCGCGAGCTGTTCGCCGGCGGGGAAATTGCGGAACTTACCCCCACTTTCCCTTGTGTTACCTGTCCTGTGCAGGCGAATATGCTTACCGGCCGACTCCCTCGCGAACATGGAATCATCGCCAACGGTTTTTTCTGGCGGGAAAAGAAAACCGTGGAAATGTGGACCTCGCCGAGTGATTGTTTCGACCGACCGCCGATATGGCACCGCTTGGCAGCAGTCTCCCCACGGCGATCTAGTGCGGTTTGGTTTGCTCTTCACACCAAAGGGGCTGAGGCGGATCTGGTATGCACCCCCGCTCCCATTCACCACAAGGACGGTTCGGAATCCCCGTGGTGCTACACCCGTCCCTCGGAGCTTTATTCCGAGTTGCGAGAGCGTTTCGGGGATTTCCCCTTGCACCACTATTGGGGGCCATTAGCTGGAATGCCGGCCTCCCAATGGATTGTCGATTCCGCTATTTACGCCGCGGAGAAATTTCGACCCGACTTCTTCTACATTTACCTTCCCCTGTTGGATTATGCCGCTCAGCGAGAAGGACCGGACAGCTCCGCGGCTCAGACGGCAATCGTTCAGTTGGACGAACTCGTCGCAAAATTGGCGAAGGAATTTCACCGGATCTACGACAGGGGGCTCGTGTGGTTAGTCGCCGGCGAGTATGTAATTACCCCTGTAGGAAGCGTCTGCTTTCCCAATCGCCTGCTTCGGGAGGAAGGCCTCCTGGGGGTGCAACAGACCGATGAGGGGGAACTTATCGATTGGGAGAGGTCCCGAGCGTTTGCCCTAGTCGATCACCAATTGGCTCACGTGTTCGTGCTGGATGGCGAGGCCAAAACAAAGTCGCGGGTAGCAGATCTTTTCCGCAGTCAACCGGAAATCGATCGGGTGTTGTGTGAGGAGGATTTTTCCGCCTGGGGCTTAGACCACCCTCGAAGTGGAGAAGTTGTTCTCATCGCTCAGCCCACAAGTTGGTTTGCTTATTACTGGTGGTCCTCCGACCAAAACGCCCCGGCTTTTGCCCGGAAGGTCGACATCCACCGCAAGCCGGGCTATGACCCGGTGGAACTTTGTTGGGACCCCGTCCGCCGCTGTGTTCCTTTGGATCCGAGTTTGATTCACGGCTCGCACGGAGCCCCCGCTGAGGACCCGTTGCAACGCACCGTTCTATTGGCCTCCGAACCCGCCCATTTCCCCGAGAAACCCCTCCGGGACGTAGACGTGTACTCCATCGTCCTCACTGTTCTGGGAGTGCCTTCGGGTTGAAAGCATGCCTTTACCGAACTCTTTTGGGAGTGCCTTCGGGCTAAAAGTTTGCCTTTGCCGACATGGGGTCAACGTCTCCGATCCTTCCGGCATTTGCTCTGGTTGCAGAGATCGGAACCCTTTACCGGAATCGAGCAAAGCTAGGGCCTTTTGGCACAACAGTCGAAATAGAAGCAAGTTCCGGCTGGTGACAGTATAACAAGCAGCACGGGGAACCTAAATCTCTAACTTTTCGCCCTTTTAGCGAGGTACAGCAAATCTGCTTTAATCCGGGAAGGTATTACGAGAAATCAAAAGCGAGCGGTGCGATTGGCCAAATATTCGATGAGGGGTTTGTCGAACTGTACGCTTGTATCCAAACGCACGTAATCAATCTTTGCCCGAGCACATTCCCGCCGAAGTCTGTCACAAAATGTTTCTAGTTCTCTCAGATATTCGTCGCGAAAACCCAGGCCGTCGACCGTTATTCGCTCTCCAGTTTCCGGATCCATCAGCTCAAGCGAGCCTTGAAACGGAAATCGCAGTTCTGCCTCATCCAAAATGTGGAAAACAATAAGATCATGCCCGCGATGTCGCAACCGGTATAGTCCCTCCACCAATTCATCTAGGGGACACAACAGATCCGACATGAGCACGATCAGACTCGCTCGGCGGATGAGGGCAGCAAGCTGGGACAACACTTGAGGAAGTGCCGTCTTGCCTTGAGGCTGGCACTTGCTCAAGGCGGCCAAAATGTCACCCAAATGGCTTCGCTTGCACTTTGGGGGCAGACTTCGCCGCAACCGATCTCCAAAGATAAATAGCCCCACCGGATCTTGCTGGGAAATCATCAAGAAACTCAGAGCAGCCGCCAAACAGATCGCATATTCGAACTTCGTCATCTCCTGCCGATAGGTGTACCCCATCGACCCACTGGCATCTACCACTAGGTAGCCGGTGATATTCCGCTCTGCTTCAAATTTCTTGACGTAAAACTTGTCTGTCTTGGCATACACCAGCCAGTCGATATCTTTCGGATCGTCACCCGGGGAGTACTTGCGGTGCTCGCTGAATTCGACCGAAAACCCCTGCAAGGGGCTGGCATGAAGTCCGTGAAGAAAACCCCGAACGATAAACTGGGCCCGCAGGTCCAGCCGTTTGATCTGCCGAATCACCTCGGGTTTTAAATAGCTTTCAGGAACTTTCATCCAGACTTTCCGAGCAACCTCAGCTGAGTATCGAGACCCAGCTCGACAGGGCCTTCGACCTTCATGCTAATCACCAGCAAGATGCCTGACCTTTCCCCGCTTGGGGGCCCGTTATGGACGGTTATCCGTTTGGTGAGGCCTTTCTGCGTGAAGTTTCTGACCTTTAGCCCGTTTTTGCGACTTTTCGCAGGAAACCTTGTCACGTCACCTCGGCCGGTGACCATCACCAGTCATCTCTCATACTTAGGGATCGGCGGTGGTGGGATAACCCGGAGGAGGCGTTCCACGATATCGTCGCTTGTTAGTCCCTCGGCCTGAGCCTGGAAGTTGACACTGATCCGATGCCGCAGCACGGGGACTGCAATTTTCTGGATATCCTCGATAGCGACGGCAAAGCGACCATCCATAGCTGCCAGTGCCTTGCCCCCCTGAATCAAAAACTGTCCTGCTCGTGGACCTGCTCCCCAATCGACAAGCTCCCGAACGAAATCTGGTGCACTGGGATCCTTCGGCCGAGTAGCCCGCACAAGCCGGGCCACATATTGCACAATGTACTGACTTACAGCAATAGAGTTAACAAGCTTCTGGAGATTGAGAATCGCCTTGGCGGATAGAACTTTGTGCACTTCAACCTTTTCGGACCGGGTTGTCAAAGCCAAAATCCGTTCTTCCTCCTCTGCCGACGGATAATCCACCCGAATATTGAACATGAACCGATCCAGCTGGGCTTCCGGCAGCGGGTAAGTACCCTCTTGCTCAATGGGATTTTGGGTTGCTATGGTGAAAAAAGGTTCCGGCAAGGGATAAGTCTGATGCCCAACGGTGACTTCCCGTTCTTGCATTGCTTGCAGCAGAGCAGCCTGGGTCTTAGGGGGAGTACGGTTGATTTCATCCGCCAGCAAAATGTTCGTAAAAATAGGTCCGGGAACAAATCGGAACTCCCGTCGACCGTCTGGCCCTTCCTCAAGCACGTTCGTGCCAATAATGTCCGAAGGCATCAAATCCGGAGTAAACTGAATCCGCTTAAACTGCACATCTAAAATCTTCGCCAGAGTACTCACCATCAGTGTTTTGGCCAACCCCGGCACACCCACAAGTAAACAGTGCCCGCGGGTAAAGATGGCCGCAAAGATCTGCTCGAGGACGGCCGTTTGACCGACAATAACCTTCTGAAACTCCTCCTGCATTAGCCTTCGGTAGTGGCTGAACTCCTGGAGAAGGTCCCCCAAACTCCGGGGCTTTGTGGTCAGTGATTCACTCCTACCCGCACTCATAGGCACGTCCTCGGTTTCGGTTCCCGTACTCCTAGGGTTGAACGGACAGTTGCCGCGGAAATTCGATGCACACTCTATCGCTGGGCCAGTATTGCCGGAAAGTAAAACCAATCCCTTCTGGCAACCGAAGTCCTCCCTCAGATACGGTACACTTACAAAGAATCCACAGTTCTCCGACTTATCAGGTGTCGGAAAGCGTTTTCGCTTGGTGTCGTCAGTTCCGCTCTTGTCCGGTTGTTTGATGTAGGCTGAAACGTCCGGACCAGAGAAAGGCCTCTTGACACGGCCCCAGAACACGCACCGTTATTTCCTTTCGCTGAGGGGCCCTTCCGCAAACCGGTCTTTTCGCACGTGGGATGTTCCACCTTAACTATACCGCTTATCACACCCCAAAGCGTGAACTCAGTAAAAACCGGGGTAATCCATTCGCCGAAGACTTACCCGAGGGAACGGCTAAAGATTTCTGGAGAGTTCCCCAATTCTGCGGGGAGTCACTCCCATTCCCGCCCCTTGTCCGCTACCCGGATAAGCATTCACCATTTCTGCGGGTGGTCACCCCCGAGGGAACGGGTCAGGAAATCTCTGTAAAGGTATATCTGCCCGATCAACTTTTGCTGCGGCTTTGGGAATACCCCCACGGAAGACCAGACTGTCACCACACCCTTATGGGGTGCGAGAACCGTTCAAACCCCACCAACTGCACCTCCCGGAGGGTGAAATTCGACCAACTCGAAAAGTGGTGGCCTCCCCAGCCGAATGCTCGCAGGAGTGCAAGCACCCAAGGTTGAAATCGGCCCGGTTAACTCCTTCCCAGGCAAATGGGGACCAACCGCAATCTTAACTCCGGGGAGCGTTTTGGACGGTCGAAGACCAGCTTCGACTCCGCGATAGGGGGGGAAATCTCACGTGTCCCAGGTGGGAAACAAAGCTCGGAACGAACCTCGCAATTCAGCCCTGAAAATTACCCCACCGGAATCTCCGGGCCGTTCGAGAAGATTATGCCTTTCTCACGATGAGGAAGCTTGGGGGGGAGTAGATGGTTTGGCCTCGATAGATAGATAGATAGTTGCCGGTTTTTGCTGACCGACAACACGGCTTTGTCAGCCGACACCACCGCTCGGCTTGTAACCTGACCTTCTGAATCTCCTCGCTGATAAAACACATCTGGTTTACGAGGTAGATAAACTTATCTTGGCTGGACATCAAAGCAGGATAAAGCGGTGGTCAAAATTTCGGAACGGTACACCACGCCCATTTTGTCTGGCAGGGAACCCGCTGTGCGACGGACGGGCAAAACAAAAACAGGACCCATCCTCACTCCGAGGCTAACGGGAGCGAGCCTGTTAGATCTCTTGACCTTATGAATTCGAGGGCCCGTTACATCCCGGTGAGCAAGCGTTGACGACGAGCCCGCCGTTCTGCCCGGAGGCGGGCACGACGCTTGATCTCACTGGGCTTTTCGTAATACTCCCGCCGCCTCATTTCCTTCTTGATGCCACTGCGTTCCACCAACTTTCGGAATCGTCGCAATGCTTCTTGGATGGACTCCCCTTCCCGAAGTACAAGCTTTACCACTCAGACCTCCTTTTTTCTTTACCGCTATGTGCCTGCCGGTGCGTCTCCTAACCTTTCAAAAACTTACCAACTTACTCGACTCAATTCACCACACGCAAAACGAGCTAAAACCACAAGCGGGAAACACAACCTTCCCGCATTTCAAAAGACTATCGACTTCTCCGATTTTCGGCAAGAGGCACGAGATAACTTCCTCCATTTAATTCCGTCCCCCTTTAATCGTCTCAGTTCGCCAACCGGGGGCCCACGGTGCCAAGTATTGTGCACAACCATCTCCTCGAGGACAAAGCTGGTAGATCGACCGGTGAACCTCAGCTCTTCCTCGGCTTACGGCTCAAGAAGTCCAGGCGTTAGGAACTCCCCTCTTCGCAGGCAACGGAGGTTCAGCCGACAGAACTCTGTCAAAGCCACATGGGAAAAATCCGGGACATAGTCATCTCGAGAAATTTTTGCCTATAATCACCAGCTGGTTTAATAAAGCAGTTCCCTGCCCAGACGAGGCCTGTCCTCCGGTCCAGGCTGCCTTGGACGAGGCGTCAATGGAAATCACACGTGAACGAAGCCGGCACCAGGTCCCCCTGCAGGGGCAAACTCGGCAGAGGAGGCAGGAGCAAATTCGGTGCAGCAGTTATGTTCCAGCCTTAGCCGGCGAACCAAGGATCTTCGAGTAAACATTTTGGCTTTCACGGACTTTGGAGGTTCCTGGCTTACCGGGCTACGGAATTTTCAGCCGATTGGGCTGGCCGACCGGTACCGCCATGCATAAAGGTGGCGGCAGACAATGCCCGGGGTACCGACAGTGTTGGGATGCTGGGATGCTCGATTGTCCCGGGGAATTTTGTGCAGGATTGTCTTGCCCACCTCCTGCCTTGCCGACCTCTCGCAAGGATTTCCCTCGCGGCCGCAATGCTTTGGGGTTCGAAGGCCCTAACGAGTGCCTGACATTCGGGCACCCCGCGTGCCGGGTATGACGCACAATACCGCTTATTCGCTGCCCATGAACCGAGTTTTGTGATGATCGAAAACATCCGGCAAAATGGGTGAAAAGGGGGAGATCGGGCAGCATTCCGCTTGGCGAATATATGAGACCGCCCCTCGGTAAGTGAATCTGGGTCAAGAATAGTGCTTTGGATTTGATTCTGCCTGGGATGACGACTTCGTTTGGAAATTCTTGCAGAAACCGAGAAGCGACTTCGCGGAAAAGTTGTTGGGTGATGAAAACAGGTGAGGAGCAGACACCGCCACTCCGGTTAACAACAGCAGGCAGCCTGGTCTTCTGGTAACACCAGTAAGAGTTGCCTTGAATCACGATTTTCTATAGGATCTTACTTCATTTTTGGTCAAAAAGGGTATACGGCAACAAGGATATACGGGAACTCTGAATAATTCGAGCAAACATGGGAACTCTGAGCAATGCGGGCTGGCATAAGCCGAAGGCCCATCCGTGTGGTGTTTCCCGCCCTCGGTTGGCCACAAATCGCGGTTCCAGGGAAGTGGGTAGATACTTGGCGGGAATTATTTCGGCTGGTTAGAGGTCCCGCATATTATCGCGAATGCAATTTAGGCGAACGAGGTAGTCTGGAGAGAAGCAGCGGAGATCAGCTTGCATTTCGAGGTGTGTGACACGATGGAGAGGCCAATCGAAAGTGATCCCTACTTCCAGGCACTCTTTGCGGATCGAATTGGGGGGATCAATTACGGAAAAGGAACCCAAATTTACAAATTCGAGAGGATTAAGCGGGCAAAGCGGCGGGCTTTAGCCGAACATCCCGAACGCAAATTATTAGACTTCGGCATTGGCGAAAACGACGAGATGGCTCCCGCCGTGGTGCGGGAGGAAATGGCTCGCCAGATCAACCGCCCCGAGAATAGAGGTTATGCTGACAATGGCATTTTCGAGTTTAAAGAGGCTGTCGCCCGCTTTATGGCGGAACAATTTGGAGTAACTCTCGATCCAGCCCGGGAGATAAACCACTGCATTGGGTCGAAAAGTGCGTTGGCTATTCTTCCTGCCCTTTTCATCAATCCCGGCGATGTGACCCTCATGACGGTTCCCGGGTATCCCGTGGCAGGTACACACACGCGATATTATGGGGGGCAGGTGTACAATTTGCCGCTTTTGCCCGAGAACGATTTCTATCCGGATTTCAGTTCCATTCCCCCCGACATTCTCAGACGGGCAAAACTGCTGGTCTTAAATTATCCCAACAGTCCTACCGGGCAGGTGGCCACGGAGGAGTTCTATAAAGAGGTTGTGGAATTTGCCCTGCGGCATCGTCTCGTAGTGATCCAGGATGCTGCCCATATCATGTTCACTTATGGTCGGCCTCCCCTCAGTTTCTTGCAGATCCCCGGAGCCAAGGAGGTGGGAGTGGAAGTCCATTCGCTATCCAAGGGATGGCACATGATCGGGTGGAGGTTAGGATGGGTATGTGGTCACGAACGGATTGTGCGAGCTTTTGCCGACGTCAAGGATAATTGCGATTCCGGCCAGTTTATCGCCATCCAAAAGGCCGGAATCGTTGCCCTTGCCCATCGGGAGATCCCCGAACAAGCCCGGGCAAAATACCAACGCCGGTTAGAGAAACTGGTGCGAACGCTGTCCAAGGTGGGCTTTCGGTGCCGGATGCCGGGAGGCACTTACTTCCTCTATGTTCCTGCCCCCAAAGGCATTCGGGGAGGTCCGCAATTTGCCTCGGCTGAGGAGGTCGCCGAATACCTAATTACCCAGCATTCTGTTTGCACGGTTCCCTGGGACGATGCCGGACCCTACCTCCGCTTCTCAGTAACCTACGAGGCAGCTAACGAAGCCGAGGAGGATGCTTTGATGGAGGAAACAGCCGATCGTCTCGGAGCTATCCCCTTCGTCTTCGATTGAAATGCTCGGCTGCTAATATCAGGGGCCAACCTTTAGAAACCTGGAAAACCGGTTCGGCAGTGATGAGGAAGACCGAGCACCATTTGTGGTCGATTTAATGAACCGACTCCGGAAGCAACGGCTGGAGGGCGGATATACGGGAGGGTACACAAGACTTTGTTCCCGACTCACCTCCCGCATCGAGCATTCTTGCCAAAAGGTTTTCTCCCCGTTTTGGAATTGGGCCGGGCTTCGCTCCTTGACCGATAGCCAAGCATCGGCTGAAACGAAGAGGAACTGCCGAATACCCAGGACCTGTACGGTAAACGGTGCGTAGCCTCCCAGAATTGTGCATCTCGGGAGAATTGCTCCGAGTTTAAAAGTTGCTATAGGTGCAAGGGAAGTTTGACTGTGGAGCTCAAGGATTCGCTTGTAGTGATCACAGGAGGGGGAAGCGGCATTGGGCGGGCCATCGCTCTTGCTTTTTGGAAGGAGGGATCGAAAGTTATCGTATTGGGCCGAGACCCGGAAAAACTGAGGCGGTTGGAACAGGAAACCGGCTCCGGAGTTCTCGCCAAGACTTTCGTCTGCGATGTGGGCGACCGATCGGCTGTGCTCGACGTGTTTGAGCAAATCTTCACACACTTCGGTGTCCCGGACATCCTTGTGAACAATGCGGGAGTGAACGTCCCCAACCGGGATATGAAGTCCCTTCGCCCGGAAGACTGGGACCGTATGATGCTGATTAACGCTACGGGGGCATTCCACTGTATTTATGCCGTTCTCCCGAGGATGCGGAGTCGGGGCAGAGGGCTGATTGTCAACATCGTCTCCGTCTCCGGGAAGCGGGTGTCGCGGCTTGCGGGGCCCGGCTATTGTGCCTCGAAATTCGCCATGGCAGCCCTAGGTCTTGGGGTGGCCCTGGAGGAAAAAGAACACGGCATCCGCGTTACCAACATCTATCCTGGCGAAGTGAATACCCCTATCCTTTCCCAACGCCCTGAACCTGTGCCCCCGGAGCGTTTGGCCAAAATGCTCCAACCTGAGGATGTCGCTCAAATGGTGTTGGCCGTGGCTCAATTGCCCGACCGTGTCTGGGTACCAGAAATTGTGATGACTCCTCTTTACCAAGATTATGCCTAAGCACTACCCTCCGAGCTTTCAGTGGGGCAACCTTTTGCTCCTATAAATGTCGGCGGATGGTGTTGTTAATCCCAAGAAGATGAACCAATCCAAGTTGTAACACCTTTAAATTTCAGGCCGGGAAAAGGATCCCGGAACTACATTGATCCTTCAACTCCCACTGAGGAAACCGAAAATACACGTGGTAATCCGTGGGCAGGCCTTACTCCGTAAAATGTCGGGGTAGTTCGCTTGGAAAAGGGGAGTTCGCATACACAGGCTCGTTCTGTCCCTCTCCCCAACGTACGTCGACGCTTAACAAAGTTTCAGTGACGGGTAAGCTTCACTCATGAAGAATTTGCTCTGCTTTGCTGTTGACCGATTGCATCGGAATTTCATCGGAGCCTACGGGAACACGTGGATCCGCACACCTGGACTGGATCGGCTTGCTTACCAGGCCACAGTTTTTGACCAGCACGTGTTGGAATCCCCCCATCCGCATAAAGTCTTAGCAACCATTTGGACGGGCCGACATCCGTTGGAAGAGTGCCCCGGAAGTCCCTGCCTTCCAGAGATCTTGGGGGGCAGAGAAATCCATACCGTTTTGATCACCGATGAACCAAGTATTTTGGATCCAGAATTTTCAAACCGATTTGAAAGGTATATCCTCCTTACACACCCCGAGCCGACACAACCGGTTGAAGAAATTTCTCAAACGTACTTGGCCAACATTTTCGCCCAGTGTACAGCAGTACTCGGGGAGCAGCCCCAACCTTTTTGTGCTTGGATTGTCCTTCGGGGGTTGGGTGGTCCGTGGGATGCACCTCTTGAGTTGCGGGAGCAATATGCCGATGAGGGTGATCCCCCGCCCTATTCCGCGGTGGAACCGCCAAATCTCCGATTCAGCAAGGAGGATGATCCGGACATTTTGCTTGCCATCCTGCAGGCTTACGCAGCCCAAGTGACGGTACTGGACAGCTGTTTCGAGGCCTTTTGGGAATGGCTGTCGGGTGTTGGTTGGGCACCCGAGACCGGCTTGCTCTTTCTATCCCTGCGTGGGTTCCCGCTAGGGGAACATGGGTGGATTGGTAAGGAGGGGCCTCAGCTTTATTCGGAAGTTCTTCATACTCCCCTGATGCTATACCTTCCGGAAAGAGCTCCGGCAGCTCAGCGGGTGCTAAGCCTGGTGGAACCTGCCGATCTTTTCCCCACCATCTTGCAACTTTTCGATCTCGGGTCGGATATTCCTCGCCTCCAAGTCGCGGCCAACCTATTTCCCTTACTCACAGAGGAGGGAGAATCCGTCCGAAACCGTGTTTTTGTGCTCGATGAAGACGGATCGCAGGCTATGCGAACGGTCTACTGGTATTTCCGCAATACAGAACCGCCGGAACTCTACATCAAGCCTGAGGATTTCTGGGACTTTAACAACGTGGCCAACCGATGCTCCGACGTGGTAGAAGCAATGCAGCAACTTATTGTTCAAGATCGTGAAGCGTTGAGGAATCAATCGTGGGATCCACTTGCCGAGCTGGATCCTAGTATCGCAACCCGCCCGGAATAGAAAAAAACCGTGCCCGGGAGGAAGGCCAACCGGTGGGGCCCGTCCACGGAATTCCAGAAGAAGGTTCTAGTAGCTCCAGGAATTGTCTGATCTGGTGCCCCTTAATCTTTCCCGAAGGCCCCGTCAGGAAAAGTCTCTGTCTGGCCAAAACCGCCTTGACTTTTCAAGGCGAAAAGTGCGGATATACCGAGGAGCTGAGTTGTTTTTGCGGCTCAAGGACTTTCAGAAGTTGCAGACGAGCACATCAGAGGTCCCGCTGAACACGGCCTCACGTGCCAAAGAAAATAGAAGGTAGTAGCCTATTGGACAGCCCAGGTCTTTGAGGAGTCCGAAAGCTTACCGTTTCGGCACTCTAGCTCCCGGATTTTAATCAAGCGGCGAAGATGGCGGCCGCCTTCAAACTCTGTTCGCAACCAGGTGTGGACAATTCGTTCTACCAAACGCGGTCCCAACATGTCTCCAGAAAGGCAAAGCACATTGGCGTCGTTATGAAGCCGGCTCAATTCGGCCGTCAAATCGTCATGACAAGGAGCCGCACGAACCCCCGGAAACTTGTTGGCCGCAATGGCCATGCCCAGGCCGGTCCCACAGATGAGAATCCCGCGATCGACCTCTTTTTTTGCTACCATCCGTGCAACCATCCCCGCCACGTCCGGATAATCGCACGGGCCGTCGGAAAACGTACCGACGTCGATCACCTCGTGCCCCGCTTGGCGGACAATCTCTACTACAATTCGGCGGAGAGAGACTCCCCGATGGTCGCTACCTATCGCTATCTTCATAAAACCGGTGAAGATACAAAACAAAAAGTTGTAACTTTACCGCTCTTCGAACTTCAACCACCTTGTGGGGGGAAGGAATCCCAACCGGCACTTTTGGGAGTCCACACGTTAGCCTGGCTTGGCCACCCTCATCCAAAAACGAATCCCAAGGGGACGACATTTTCCCAGGAACAGGCCTGACTCAAAAACCTGCGGAAATCTTTGGAAACTAAACTCGGGAGCTAAAATTTGCCTTTATCCAGGGCTTCCCCACAGCCAAGAGGGACTCTCCCCTGGACCTTCGCCACGTTCCCAGGCGACGTTTCCCCCGGCCCGACTTCTTTTTCCCCCTGGGATTGGGGTTAGCAAAGGCCCTCGGAGCCTGAATCTCGCAAACCCCAACACAAGTCACTTTAACCCTGGGGGTCCCGAGAATCAACTAGTTCCAGTGAATCTGTCGGCCGGTGTCAGCAATGCCCCAAACATTCCCCGTCTCCGGCACTGCTTCCCTCCGAAAAAGGCATGATGATCTCCCACCCCGCCCAACACCTCGTTACCAGCCGAGCCGATCAACAATTGAACCCGTCGCCAATTCGGCCCGAATCTGTCGATAGTTTGGTTCTTTAGTTACCAAAGAAAGTGGTTTTTGGGAGGGGATTACATGCTGGGAGCAACCACCAAGCACTTCGCGATTTTTTCCGGGTTGGCTTGCCACAAAACTCAACATCGGAAATTCCGGAGACTTTCGACCCGAGAGTGCATAAAGGTTGACTCTTGTTGTGAGGACCTCTGAAACCTTAGCCGGAGGAGAGGGGACGTAAGCAGGGGCTAATCCACCATCGAAAACCGGTCCGGGGGCTACCCACGAGAAAAATCGTTTCCCTTTATCCCGGGTAACCCATCTCCCTTTATCGCGGCTAACCCATCCGGTTGCCTGGCGGCGGCTGGTCCTTGCAGGCCGATTTCGCAGAGAAAGCTCGTTGGCCGTTAAGCCCCCGATGGTGGAATATCTTGCCGATGTGGCGGATGATTTCCTTCCGCCAATTTGGGATACCTTGCTAAGATACAATCAACTGTACCCTCAAAAAGTGTGGAAATCTGGACCATGGGCGTCTTCACTACCGTCAAGCTTATACCTTGCAGGGACCTTACAAACCGGAGGAACGGAAAGATCCATGAGCGAGTTTGACGAAAATCTCGAGCAGAACGGTAAATTTTCCATCCAGGTGGCGGAGCGATTGCGGCGTCTCCCGCCGTACCTTTTTGCCCAGATCAACAAACTTCGAAAGGAGAAACGACGTCTCGGGGAAGACGTGATCGATCTGGGCATGGGAAACCCCAGTGACCCTCCCCAGGAGGTCGTGATCGAGAAACTTGCCGAGGCGGCAAGGGACCCCCGCAATCACGGGTATAGCGATGCTTGGGGGCTCCTAAATCTCCGGCGGGAAGTGGCCTCGCGATATTTTAAACGCTATGGGGTACGGCTGGATCCGGAACGGGAAGTAATCGTTTGTCTAGGTTCGAAGGAGGGCTTCAGTCACATGTGCCTCGCCCTCCTCGGTCCGGGAGACACAGCCATCGTGCCCACACCTTCGTATCCCCCGCATACCTTTGGTGTGGCTTTGGCGGGTGCGAACCAGATCCTGCTGGAGGTGATGGATCCCAGCAAATTTCTAAGCAACATTGCTTACACATGCCAGTGCATGCAGCCCCGGCCTAAGGTCTTGGTGCTTAACTTTCCTCATAACCCGACGACCACCGTGGTTGAACTTGACTTCTATCGCGAAGTGGTAAAATTGGCCAAAAAATATGGCTTTATGGTGATTAGCGACCTTGCCTACGGCGACGTCTGCTTCGATGGGTATGTAGCTCCAAGCTTTTTGGCGGTTCCAGGGGCAATTAAAGTGGGCGTGGAGTTAACCACCATGTCCAAAGGGTATAACATGGCGGGCTGGCGTGTGGGATTTTGCTGTGGCAATGCAGAGATGGTGAAGGCCCTTGCCACCATCAAGACGTACTACGACTATGGAATGTTCCAACCTATTCAAATTGCCACGATCATTGCTCTCCGCCACACCGAGGCCGCCGTCGAAGCCCAAGCAAAAGTTTACGAAAGACGCCGTGATGTTTTGTGTGAGGGTTTGGCTCGGCTTGGTTGGCCGATCGAAAAACCCAAGGCTACCATGTTCGTCTGGGCGAAAATCCCCGAACCTTGGGCAAGCCAAATGAATTCTTTCGAATTCGCGATGAAACTGCTCGAAGAGGCCAATGTCGCCGTTAGCCCAGGCGGCGGTTTTGGTCCCGCCGGGGAGGGTTATGTCCGGATGGCATTAGTGGAGAACGAAAATCGCCTCCGGCAAGCGGTTCGTCAAATTGGGCGAGCTTTGGGAATCAAAGTAACCGCTAAAACCTGATTCAAGCCAACTCGGTGCTTAAGTGAGAGAAAAGGCCGGCCAAGATGGAATCAACCGCCCAGGCCGAGTGGAACACTTCCCAATGGGAAATCGGTTAGTATCCCTCCTGCCCTGCTTCTATCATCAACTCATGCTATCGAGCAATTCATAAACAGGAAGTGGCATAGGTAGGGGATAGGCGGCAGGAGAAATCTGCCCGGCGAAATGCTCAGGATGGTGTTTTAACGGTCTTCGTACAGTGGGTTCCTACCGGGTGAAAATGATCCAGGTTTTAGGCAAGAGCTTAATTTGAGGGAGGATAACGGAGAGTGGAACGACTGGCAAAGCTTGCTCTAGAAGACGGAAAGGTTTACACGGGCAGAGCCTTCGGTGTCGACGGCGAAGTCTGTGGGGAAGTTTGCTTTAATACATCGATGGTGGGCTACTTAGAGATTGTGACCGATCCTAGCTATCACAACCAAATCGTCGTCTTGACCTATCCCCACATCGGCAATTACGGGGTAAACGAGGAGGACATGCAAAGTGAGAAAGCCCGGGTGGCAGGCTTAGTCGTCCGGGAATATAGCCGAATGTACAGCAACTACCGGAGCCAGTACTCATTTCAGGAGTTTTTGGTGCGACATGGTGTTGTGGCGGTTGAAGGGGTGGACACTCGGGCGATCACGCGACGGATTCGCTCCTTCGGGGCCTTGCGAGGGGTCCTTTCCACCCTCGACCTGGATGACGAGTCGCTTGTGGAAAAGGCCCGGAGTTGGCCAGGGTTGGTAGGCCGCGATATTGCCCGCGAGGTCATGTATTCCAGTGCACAACCATGGCAGGAAGATCTCGAGCGATTCTCCGAAGCCAGATTTCGAATCCGGAGTTCTCTCACCCGCTTGGCTCCTGCCACCGGCTCGGAGAGCCGGGCCCCGCATGTGGTGCTTCTCGACTTTGGCTTAAAGTGGAACATCGCTCGGATGCTTAGTTTGGTGGGTTGCCGGGTCACTATCGTGCCAGGCATCGCATCCCCGAGGGAAATCTTGGATTTCCAACCGGACGGAATCCTGCTATCGAACGGTCCCGGGGATCCTGAACCCATCGTTTTCGCTCAGGAAACTATTCGGCAACTGCTCGGAAAGAAACCAATCTTTGGCATTTGCCTGGGACACGAACTTCTTGCCTTAGCGTGTGGAGCCAATACCTATAAACTGAAATTTGGGCATCACGGGGCAAATCACCCGGTTCTCAACTTGGACTCGCAGAGAGTGGAGATCACCGTTCAGAATCACGGTTTCGCGGTGGACCCAGACACTTTACCCGACGAGCTTGAGGTGACCCATGTGAACTTGGTGGACCAGACAGTGGAAGGTGTTCGGCATCGTAAGTTTCCGGCTTTTTCCGTACAGTATCATCCGGAGGCGGGGGCCGGACCTCACGATTCCGAGTATCTGTTCAGGCAGTTCCGCGATATGCTGAGTTAATCTCTCGGCCTGATCATTCCGGACCACAGGAAGCTGGTAAAAAACGAGCTTTGCATGTGCCAAAGCTGGTGCCGTTAAACGTCACGCGTAGAAATCTGCTCGCCTGGCACATGGAAGTCCCCCGATATCGGCAGAAAAGGTTATCACAAGACAAAAGCCCACCTCTGAACGGAAATTCACACAGCTTACCAAGCGAGCAAATAGACAGGAACTAACTTGGGCTCTTGAACTATGGGTCAATACCTCGAGCCCATAACCGAGACCTCTTGGCGAGAATAGCGAAAAGCTCGCTGAATTTGTCTTTTCTCGAAGTCCGGCCGGAATTGTTGCAAGACCGGCACTTTTCCCGCTATTCGAGTGTGCAACAGGATCTCGCGGTGTAAAGCTGCTCCCGTTGGCATGCGTTAAACGGGTTCACTCGGTTGGAGAATTGTACTCCACTTTTGGTCCCCGAGGTTTAATTGTGCTCCACTTTTAGTCCGCGAGGTTTTTAGAGACTGTCCTCAGATTACCAAGAGTATGCCGGCTCAAACTTGCCAGCCATCGTTTCCGAGTTCTTCGCTCAGTACAGCCGTTACTGATTCACATTTCATGAGAGAGAACCGCCGGCAAGTAGGTGTGCCTTAAGGCTTTGTGGCTAGAAGAAATTACTGCTGATTTGCCGTTTTCCTAGTTTTTGCTTTAACACAAGTTCCAATCTACGGCGGTGCTGTAACACTTGGCAAATCGTTGGGAAAAGCTCTCCGTTCCGGTCGCCGAAGGCCGTTTGCCTAATTGGAAGACAGTCTCTTAAACAAAAATCGGCCAGGCCAGCAACGCTAGGCCGGGCCAACCCAGATCCTCGCCATCATTCGGTCAAAATAAATCTGTTCAAGAAAATGGAAGGCAAATCGCGTAACAACTCGAAGGTACAAAAGTTCACAAAACAGACACCAAGTATTTACGCGGTGTTCGGCTTTTGCTGACGCATGGAATGTAGCAATTCGCGGCCACGGGGAACACTTTGCCCCGAACAGGCAACTCGAGCGAGAAACCTAGTCTCGGCGTTGAGCCAGCATCAAGTAGTAAATTAGGGTCAAAACGGCTTGAAGGGTGGCTGCCACGTAAGTAAGGGCCGCAGCGGTTAAAACGCTATTCACAAGAGAAGCAGACCGCTGGTCGACCACGCCCAAGCGAGCAAGGATCGCCTTAGCCCGGGCACTGGCGTTGAATTCCACTGGTAAATTCACCACTTGGAAAAACACGGTCCCACTGAACAAGATTATCCCTGCCCATAATAATGCCGGGATACTGAAGATGATCCCCAGAATTAGCAGCCACAATCCAGCCCCGCTTCCGAAATTAGCAATCCCCACGGCGGCATTTCGGACCACCAGGGGGGCATAGCCCTCGGCATGCTGTAAGGCATGGCCAACCTCGTGGGCCGCAATCCCCATAGCCGCCACACTTCGCGTTCCATAGACTTCAGGGCTTAACCGGATCACCTGAGCCCGGGGGTCATAATGATCTTCCAAAAAGCCCGACACCCGTTCCACTTTCACATTGTGCAGTCCCGAAGCATCCAAGATCACCCTAGCCACCTCCGCACCTGACATCGGTGCCGGCACTTGCCTGGCCCGGCGGTAGGCCGACTGCACCCAAACTTGGGCGATGATACCCAAAAGAATCCCCGGTCCGACCACCACCCAAAACAGCGGATCAAACAACCCAATCATTGGTTACCTCCTTTTTTCACACACGTATCGTCCGCCACTACCCTCTTTTCTTATGTGTTCGGCTTCTACCGATGTTAGGTTCCGGAAAGTTTCACCCTAATTATTTACGCGTTCCGGCCTCGGGAAAACCACCTCGCAACCGGCGGGTATTACTTCCCCGGGATCGCCAGGTGAAACACAGTCAACCGAAAGCTGGCACTCATGTCCTGCCGGACACCACCGAGAGTCTGAGTGACCCAGGAAAACTTTGGATCCAGGGAATTGGCGGCTCTAATTTTAGTCGGAAAGATCCCTGTCCCTGAATGGTACCAGGAGGGAGGCAGGAGAAAACAGGCCGCTAAGCTTTGGGTACCTCCGGCTATACCCGTTACTGGTGGGTCGAGTGATGCCTGGAGGTTCTAAAACTAAAATTTCTTTCACAGAAAGCACCATTCCCGAAGGAGATCTTTTAAGCGAGCAACGGATCCACGGAAGCACCGAGCCTCCATCTGTCCATTTCACCTCAGGCTTCCCAACCACTCGTTTGCCTTTGACCCCTGTCCAAAGATAACTTCCGACATCATTCCGACGTCATTGCGAGATCATTAAGTGAATTTCTGCATCCCACTAAATCCCTGCCGATTCCCCGTTTAGATCGCGGATCACAATCGGGGAATCTCGGAATTTTAACGGTTCCCTGTGTCCTCCGTCGTGCCCAGGCAAGATATGATATTCCGCATAACTCATATCCGAAACACAAATTCCAGGGGCAAAGAAACAGGCACTCAAAGAAATTTCGGAAGCTGTTTTGGCACAAAAGCCAAAATGCTCGCCAAACTTCTTTCGATATCCTTGGTTAAAGTGGGACAAGAACCCGCGGGGGAAGGAAAAGGCTGCCATTGCGAAAATTCGTTTCGAGCAAGCTGGCCTTTCGCCGATTTAACTACCCAATTTTTTGAGAGCAGATTCTTGGTTCCAAGGTTCGGACCGAGAACTTCTGTTGCCCGAGTCTTGCAGGGTGCCCCTACCTCGCGAAGAAACAGAACCCCTGCGGGCCAATTGTTCCAAAGCTAATGCCGTCGCAGTTTCGGACGTCTGCAAATCAATCCGCTTCTGTTCCAGCCAAAGTGCCACCCCTCGCACCAAAAGTGCCGCATACGAGACAAGCATCACAGCAGCTATTCCAATTGCGACCCAAGCCCCCATCAAGGCAGGCGGGGGATATGGGGCGAAGTGTGCAATTCCCACGAGCGTTGCGGCAACACCAAGGGCAAAAGCTGCCGTCCACAACTTCCCGCGGGCACTCTGGTAAAGTCGCCGCCGCCGATACTCGGTCAAAGCACTTCGGGCCGAATGGGACGCCAAAACTCGAAATGAGTCCAAGTCAACGGAGATCTCAGCCGGCTGCGGACCATCTTGCTTTTTTACAGCTCGAGAAAGTCCAAATCGTGCTCCAAAACGCCCCAACAGGTTCGTGCCCCAAACACCCCGTTGCCCCAGATTTTCTGCTCCGCCCACTGTCTTCGCCGGATCTTGATCGTGGGAATCCGCAGCATGGGTATGGGCAGAATCCGTCTCCGGAGTTTCCGAAAGTCCCCGCCGAGATCGCAATCTACTGAGAAGTTGTTGGAGATAAGCGTTTATTTCTTCGTCGGAGGAATCATGTCCCCCTCCCGGAGGAGAGGAGGCATTTTGACCTTCCTTGAATGCCAGTTCGCTCCCTCCGAGGTCTTCCCTGTAGGCACGTTCTTCACCCTCTGCTACTCCATTGGCTTGCTCCGAGTTGAACTCGTCTTTGCGGATTTCTACCACTTCGGAAGGCTCTTGCGGGGCGGGAGACGGAATCGCGTGAGGTGCGACTTCTTGCCGCCCTTCAGCAAAGGTTCCTAATTCTCCCGGGCAAAGTTCCTCGCGGCCTGGGAGACAGCCTTCGTCTTCCGCGGAGCTGCCCGTTGCCGCACCTTCGGTCCTCGAAAGACACTCCATCGGGGGTGAAAATTCGTCTCGCTTAGGAGGCACCCAAGCCCGAGTGGTACCCTCAGCCTCCTGCAGCTTTCTTTCCATACCCCCGGATGCCCCGTTTCCCTCTTCCTGGGCCTTTGTTGACGTAGTCCCTACCGGCTCGGCACTCCCGAACCCCGGGTTGGGGAGCGAAGCTGCCTCCAATTGCAAGGATCCAACTCCCGACGGCCCCAGCTTTTCACCGTTAGCCAACGAAGTCGGCAGGGGGGTAAGGGCGGAATTCGAACCAATGGTTTTCGAACCTCCGCTATCGGGAAGGTGTTGGCCTGCGGGCGGCGGTTCAAAGGCCGGTCTCGCCTCGAACCGTTTCTTTCGAACCGGAGAGCATGAAGGACTCAACTTGTGCCGTGAATGCTTTTGAACCTTCCGAAGTTCCCTCAGAAGGCTTCTTAACTCGGCGACAATTGTGCTCCACTCCCCCAAATTGGGTATCCTAACCGAAGGATCAATACCTCGGCACTCCTCCACCTGAGTGGGTGTCGACGAAGGATAGGGAGAAGAGCTGCCCGACGAGGGATCCTTATGGGATGACCTTCTATTTCCCGCCGGCAACCATCCGCCCGATGCCCAGAACTCTCGGACCGATGAACCACCCGGGGCCCCCAGGACTGAACGAAGGGAGTGGGAAGGTGCTGCCTTGCCTCCCACATCCCGATTAACCCCCGCGGTTTCGGGGCCTCTGGCTTGCTCGTAATCCAGGGTATCCCAAGGGAGAGCAACGACCACCGAGCACCCCGGCCACCCATCATCCGCGGTCTTTTTGGTTGACTGCCCTCCCCGGTCCGATAGTCCCACCAGTTCCTCCGAGTGCCACCCGATCACCCAAGCGGGACCGCTCCGGCCAGGGATCACGCCATTGCAAGGTTCCGCGTCCTCCTTTTCCCCCCGATGCCCCACGGCCAGATCGTCCGCCAGGTAGGAGGGTGCCGCAGGACCAAGCCTACTTCCCTCACCCCATGACGAATGCCCGGTAGATTGGTAGCCGCCGGGCACTCCATCGGTCCAGGAGAGGGGATTCACCTCGGAAAGGATAAGTTCGACTGGGCCGAGCGTTAACACATCCCCTGCCCCGAGAAGAACCTTCTCGAATGATTGATTGTTCCTCAAAACCCTCCCCGAAATATTCCTAGCAAAAACCCCCCGGGAGGTAGCTACCAATTGACATTCCACGGGATACACGCGTGGATCGGAAATCCGGACAAGACAGTGGGAGGCAGAACCAACGAGGCAACGATGGGTGTAAACGGCGATCATCTGCGGCTCTCGCCGGTCAAGTGCCCCCTGTTGGGTGGAGAGCCACACGAGTTCGCCCCGCCAAACCGGAAAATTTTTTGAAGGCCAATCAAAGTCGGACAACCGTTTCCTCCGATAAATTGCTTCGCCACCCCAATCCATCCACGTTGTTATCCCCGGTTAACGGCAAGCGAGGGGCCGGAGAAATTTCACCTAGGCCGAGACAACACGGACACAACCTACGGCAAAACCGCCAGAAGTACCCAACGGAGGGTTTAGTTTCCCATGTTGATTTGGATAGTAGTGTCACAATAGGCTGTGGGGAAAGTCCCCTGCCCCTCCAAGAAGATTTACTCCCAATTTTGGCCTCAGTCAAAAAGAGGTTTTCGAGCAGGACAAGTCCTTCCCCTCCCCAAACCTAGAACGAGCGAACAAAAGGCAGAACGAGGAGACATCTCCGGACAGAGTCAATCTGACCCTTGTGGAGAATGACAACGTGGGAGGCGGCGGATCAAACCCAAGCGACTAAGTTTTGCGAGAAACCTGGCAGTCTTTGGTAGCAGAAAATTTGCCGGAATCCAAAAGAAAAAAGCAGAAAGCCGGTGCTCGGATATCGCCGGGACCCAGCCGCCGTTGCAGATGGTTCTCAACCGACCCTCCCGGTAGTTCCCTGAAACTTCGAAAGCGGTTGGCGGAAACCCCAACATTTGGCCAAGTAAAACCAGGACAATGTTGAGCCCTTCGAATGTGGCCTTCAAAGGCCAGTATCACTCAGAACGTTCTAAAAACATCGCGGGCTTGCTAAAGCTAGCTCTCAATAAAACCGATCATTTTCGAAACATCACTAAGTTCATGGACTTAAAGATATTCTAGCATAGTTATACTTCAATCTGAAAAGGGGGTCCCCGCCTCAGGTCCCAGGAAGGGCATCCGGCCCGCACCCCGGGGGCTTGGGGTTCATGGGATCGCCGAGTGATCAAGAAGGGAAAGGACTGGGCACAAAGCGGAGATCCCCCGGGTGCCGACGACTATCACCCGAGTGCCGACGAGTTTCCGTTGAGCCTGGCTCTTGGGCCAGAGGCCCACGCCTTCTCCCCCAAATTTGGGGTTAGATGAAAAGCCAAAATCGTATCGGATTTTGGCGACCGACATGGACAGAGTTTACGTACTATAGTTGGGGTGTGAAGAAGGCATAACACCGTGTGATCAGGTGTACCTACGAAACCTTTGTTCTCACCCACTCACCCCAGGCCGCCATGGGGGGTTGCGAGAATCGAAAACCTAAAAATCGAAAACAGAGAAAGACTTGGTTCGTCAGTAGGTTTCATTAAGGGGGTTTTTTGGAGGCAGAGAAAGTTTAACGAAGTTAGAACCGTTCCGAAGACGAGCACGCCATGAAGAACCGAAAACAAGCCATCCTCAGCATGCGGGAAGTCCTCCTTAAGCGACGGGAAGCCCTCAGGCGGGCACTCGCAGGAGACCTAAGCCTTCTCCGTGATCTAGAATCTCGGAGCGGTGGGGACGTAGTAGACTTCGCCCTCGATTCTGTTCAGGACGAAATCACCTCCCAGCTCGTGGAGGTGGAGAGCCGGGAACTGGCCCGTATTGAAAAAGCTTTGGAGAAAATGGAAGCGGGCACTTATGGCACTTGCGAGGAATGCGGTTGCGAAATTCCGCTGGCCCGCCTTTACGCTCTTCCTTATGCAACCCTGTGCATCCGCTGCCAAAGGGAACTCGAGCAGGAAGGTGAATCCCGACGGCAGGAAGTGGACTGGAGTCGATTGGTCGATATGGAGTCCCAGGACTCCGATGTGACAATCAACGACATCGAGCTCGACGTTTCCTAACGGGATTCCAACTTGGAATAGTTTCCGGGAGTAGCAATCCGGGGCCAGGGAAGTCGGAGCACTTCGACGACACCTTCAAACTTCGGCCCCCACGTCCCTCTCCCTGCCGTGAGGTCCTAACTCCCCTCGGGGGCAGTCAGCTCGGTTCCCGCCTTAATTGGCCGACCGCGGTAGACGAGCCGACTGGGCACAAAACACTTCCAGTCTTTGTCGGCGGCAGGGGAGTAATCCCGCAAAGTCGAAAGGATTCGGCCGGATGTCGGTGTTAGCCGAGATCCCCCGGCTGGTGGCCTCTCGTCGAGGGTATTCTTACGGTTCTTTTTCTTTTTGAGGCCCGAGTTCTTAAAGCCACAGATGAGTATGACCTGCCCGCCGAGGCTGATCCTCTCGAAAGCCCTGCACCCTCCGACGAAGATCGAAGTTGGTCAGCCCCCCTTAGTCGGTTAGATTGTGCCCTGCAATCTCCCGGGGAGGGTCCTACCAGTTCGGCCGGCACCGCTCGCACCAGAGCTTAGAGCTCTAGGGCGGGTGTAGAAACATCTTTTGCCGCCGCGTACGAACGGGCTTTTCTTGATTCCGAAAAGCCGTTTTTTTGAGACCCAGAAAAACTGCATTGGAACCCTCGAAAACCGGCCTTAATTCCCACCAAAGGTGGGCAAGTGCCGGAAAAATTCGGCAACCGGCCAGGCCTTGGGATCTCGGTGCCTAAACGTCATTTCATAGGTTGCCGTGATCAACGGGTTGAAAAAGTTTTCCAACAGAACTGGCGGAAACACTTTTTTACCCAGGAGGTTGTAACCCCGCAAACCGTTCCCAGAAAGTAGGTAAGTTAAACGGCAATTTGAGCTTTACGTGGGAAACGTCCGAAAAACATATCTTTCCCCGCTACTCTTTTCCCATCCGGTACTCTTTTCACACCTGTCAAACCCAGACTACCTCGATTGCCAGCCCGGCACGATTTAGCACGAACCCTCAAAGTCCCCACAATTGTCAAGCCCGACCGGCAGACAGCGGGCAGGTCCGAAGGTTCGGGTAGAACTCCCCGCGATTCAATTGCCTCTTCTTTGTTTCCATCCCTCCAATCCCCTCTATCTTGGCGGTTGCCCCCTTTTGTACCCGGGGTGGGTCCCCCTATGGCCCCCGAACCCGTTGCTGCGGTTTGCGGTCAAGTTGCGGTGGAGTTGCGAATCTCTCCGGTGCTTTTTTCGGTCGAAAACGATGCCAAGTCGGGGGGTGGCGTGTTATGTTTGTAGGCAGTCCGGGAAAGTTGAGTGGCCCATGGTCGGCCGGGAACTGCCCGGGTTGTGGAAATCAGATGCCAACAGCATATTGGCCGCCAAAGGCTGAAAGGACTGGACCCCCAGGGAGATCGGGGTTTACCAGCCCGAATTTTACCCGCGGGGTCCGCCCGGACTTAGCCGGCGAGCCCTGGGTGTCGCAGGGGCAGAAGTTGAGCGGTAAAATCGAGCATGGCTTCCAATAGCCGAGATGGGTGCGGAGGTAATAGTTGTCCAGGAAATCCAAATGCCTTCTGTATGGGGGGCGGTAAAGGATTTCCGTGCAAGTGTAAACTACGATTTTTTGAGCGGATGGACGGCCACCTTCTCAAGGCCAAAACCCTTGGAACACCGGAGAAAGATAGAGGGAACAAACGGGAAGGGTTAAAAAAGACCTTGGCAGCCCTTCCAGGCCGAATCCGCTTAGCTGGAACTCACTAGGCAAAAACAGGAACTGCACCTTCCCCAAAAGGGAATTGGGGAGTCTTCGACGAACTACACGCTGGACAGCTCAGGAACCGGATTAGGCAGCCTCTCGGACTCTTGCAGCGAAAGTTTTGTGGGTATTAATGGGTACCATGAGCGTGAAGGATAGCCACTCAACCTCCTGCCACGGCAAGTTGCTCCCAAATCAGGGAGTGAGGGGATCACGATGGTTCCGGACAGTACTGCCGAGTGTTTTATTCATTCTGGCGGTTGGCCCTTGGGACGTCGTTTCAGTAAGTTTCGCAAACGACAATCTCTTCGGCCCAGTCTGGCCAAGCTCCTTCAAAAGATCTTTGGAAGAACGGGATGTTTGGAAACAGGAACTTCGGGAGGTCGAATCCTTTCTTCAGGCTTACTCCCGGGCAATGAAGGCGGCCGTGAAATTGGTAGGCCCTAGCGTGGTTCATATTGATGCCGCCGGTGTTCAAGCCCGCAGTGGAGTAGCGGACAACCGCCAACGCCAGGAAGACTCGGGTGCCGGGATTCTCATTCGACTGTCGGACAAGATGTATGTCCTGACCAATCGTCATGTGGTGAACAAAGCTACCCCAAGCACCATCAAAATTCGCCTGGTGGATGGTCAGGTACTTCGGCCCACGGCGGTTTGGAGCGATGCCGATAGCGACGTGGCCCTCCTTGCTGTACCAAATGTCGATTTACCGCCAGCAGAGCTAGGTAACAGTGACGAAGTGGAGGTCGGGGATTTTGTCTTAGCGGTTGGCAGTCCTTTCGGGCTGCGGCATACGGTAACATTTGGCATTGTCAGTGCTGTTCGGCGACGGGGGCTGCAACTGGGCCATGCTGGATTGCGGGTGCAAGACTTCCTCCAGACGGATGCCGCTATCAATCCAGGCAATAGTGGCGGTCCACTGGTCAACCTAAAAGGTCAAGTAATTGGACTAAATACTGCAATCGCGAGTAATTCCGGGGGAAACGAGGGAATCGGATTTGCTATCCCCATTAATTTGGCCATTCGGGTGGCAACCCAATTGGCAGAGCACGGACGGGTTCGGTGGGGATATCTGGGGGTTAACTTAGAAGACGACTTCAGCCCCGAAAAGGCCGCGGCCGTGGGACTTCCCCACCCTTATGGAGCCCTCATTAATCAAGTAGTTCCGGGGAGTCCGGCCTCTGCCGGTGGACTTCGGGGTGGGGATGTCGTGCTGAAGTTCGGAGATACCTGGGTAGAAGATGACGATCACCTGATTTATTTGGTGAGTATAACTTCTCCGGGAGAATCCGTCCCCGTGTTAGTTTGGCGGGACCGCCAGCAGGTCCAGCTCACTGTGCAACTGGGGGAGAGAGGTGCTCAGTGATCCCCTCGGAGCGAAGGAGTACAAACTGTCAATCATTCAATAAACTGCCGATCATTCCATGTAGATCATAGCCAAAGAACCCCCCGCTCATGCTTGCAAGATTCGAGCTTGTCGAACCAAAAAGGTCCTCTGAAACCTCCTTTCTAGCCAAGATCAATCTTTAACGCCGGGCTGACATTCGGAAAGTCCACACCCCTCGGACTTTGGACAAGCCGGGTGTGGCTTCATTGTTGCTTAAAATCCCTCGGGCCTCAGCCTTTCCTGCACACGGGCATTCACCGTATGCTGTGACACCCCCACGGCTTTTTTCCCGCTGAAAATGTCAGCCGGTTGCTCCCTCAGGACTCAAAGTTACTTGCCACCGCCTCACAGCCAGAAAAAATCGAGTTTTGAACCCGGAGGTTCCTCGGAGGCTGCCCATTCGGAAAGGCAAGTCCCTTTGTGCGGGTTTAGATGTGGGGGAAATAAATCAAGAACCTCGCTCGTTTTCTTTCCCCTGGTACAAGTGAGGGGCAACACGTCGCAGTATTGCTTTTTGAAGATCCAAATCGCCGGTGGGGGTGGCAGGGATACCCGGCCTAGGAATGGCCGAATTTATCAGGGGGTTTGCCCCCTGCTTGACTCAGCCTTCAAATCCTCAAAGAACACTCTTTTCGTCAAAGAGCACTCTTTGGTTTCTTCAGCATCACTTGTTAACCCCAGCTTGCTTGGGAGATAGCGAGGGCCTAAGATTTTTCAGGTTTGTTGTCCTTTGCATCTGCAGTGAACAATCCGCGAAAAGGATCCTGCTCAGCCGGGTTCAAAGGGCCAATGAATCGGGCAGGTAAATGTTGCTCCACTGAGGAGAAACAGGGTAAGTTGAGGTGACCAATCTGAGCTAGCCAGTGCTCCGGTCCCCTAAGAAAAACAGTAGCCACAGAGACAAGGAGAATAAGTTTTGGCCACAAAAGAAGAACGTTACGATCAAGCGATTGCCCGTCAGCAGGGAGGAGATTTGGAGGGTGCGATTAGTGATTTGGAAAGCCTTGCTCGTGACTTTCCGGACTACGCCCTGGCATATGCTGCATTAGCGGTGTTTTACAGCCGGCTGGGTCGACATGAGGAAGCGATCCAAGCGGCAGAGCGGGTGTGTGAGCTCGAGCCGGAGGATCCTTTCAGTTTCGTGGCTCTTAGCCTAATCTGCCAAAAAGCCGGCCAGCTTGCCCGGGCAGAGATGGCCCTCATGGAGGCCCGCAGAGCCCAGTTCGAGGCTTGGCGAAAAGCTCAAAAAGCCTCAGACCAAGATCGCTGAGGCACAGGGGACAGCCCAAGAAGCACCTCCGAAACGAAAGATAACGTCCAGATCCAGCTTTCCTGAAAGCTTTTCGGCCCCCCACATCGGACCGACGGGGCGGGGTCAAACTCGCCTTTTGACCGCAGGGTTGTCAATCATCCAATGAAATCAGAGGTCCCACCAGGACTTCTTGCCCCCGCAATTGCAGCTTTTGAACTCGAGAACCTTATTGGGCAGACAGTACCCGGTTCTTTTCCAATGGGTATTCCGTTTCTCCTTCTCTCGAGCAAGCTCAATCTGCCTGGTATGGCGAAGGACAACCGACTGAATCTTGGGAATCGTAAAACTGGTCATATCGAACCTTCCTGCGACAGCACCTGACCTTCAGAGCCTAGGCGGGGGTATTCCCAGTTTCCGGCCAGGTGTCAATCGCCAGGTAACGCTGATCCGCAAGGTACTGTGCAATCCAAGCTCTGTGGGTTCCTAAGAACAAAAAAGCCCGAGACCAGGATTTACCCGATCCCAGGCTTTAGGCGGGGGAAAGCCAATTTTTCGGGAGCCTAAGGGCATCAAGCCCAAAACGAGTTTGGTCGGTGCCGGCTGGACTAAATCATCCCGCACGGCCACCGTCAGGCTTGGTCAAGACCCTCTGGGGTCGTGCCGGAGTCAGCAATTCCACCGTTGGGAATCGCTCCGGAGGACCCCTGCGACCCCTTACCCGTTCCAAACCTCTTTATGCTGCCGGACGGCCGACTTTTTCAGGTGCCGACCTAGGGCATCTTCCCCTTCAAGTCCCCTGCTGGGGAGTCGGGGAATTAGGCGGACTCGAGGGAGGAGATGCCTGGAAAAACGTGGGCCGGACCCGCTTCTGCACATCAATCTCCAACACGCCGAATATCGCTTCGTGCCGCTGAATGGTCAGTTGCAAGGCATGAAGCAATCGCTTGGCTGTATAGAAGTTGGTCACAATCCGTTGGGTAATCGGAATAGGCTCCGACGGGATCCCAAAGGGCTGAGGATTCAAACCAAAGTCAATGATCACTTCCTCAGGTGTACCCGTCACCCGGCAAAAGTTTGCATAGGAAGCGATCGCCTTGCTATCATCCACCTGGATCCGCGGTGGCTGCGGAGCCTGAGCCCGTTGAGCTCCCTGCTGAGTCCCCGCACTGTCTGCAGATCGTGCCGCATCACCCTGCTGAGCATCTTCGCGTTCAAATGCTTCCGCCACGCTTCAGTCCTCCAAATCTTGGTTTTACCTACCTTACGCAACCAACGCTTTACCGACAATCCGATCGGATCTCGATAAACAATACCCACCTGAAACGATTCCCATCCCGGCTCAAACCGGACGGTACTTCTCCCGCTTGACCAACTTGAGCGGCAGCCACCCTGCCAGTTGGCAAGGCCGCCTCTAATCAACAGAAAGTCCAGATCCTCAGAAGATCCAGATCCTTTGCGGAAGGCCCAAGGATTTTGGCTTGGAGCTTACCCTCCGGGATTAAAGCCTGCTTTGCCCGGCTGCTTTCTTGGTTGTTTCCCAACCGGAGGGAGCACTCCTCCGCACTCGGTGTTTTGTGAGGCCTCTGCCCGGGGTAAAGCCCACCCCACGTGTTACCAATCCTGTCTTCCTATCCTTCCCTGCTTGCGGAGTTGATCCCTGCTTCCAAATATAGATTAAACTTTGGAGCTCGACAGATGCACCAGACAAATATTTGGCCCGCGGTTACCCTGCAACGTATTTCCCCCGAGGCCACCCAGCTCGCCTCTTTGAACAATTTGATGTACTCGTTATTGACGCGGTTTTCCGAACAAACACTGCCAGTTGCATTCTCGGTCCAACCTGATCCAAACCTCCTCACTTCGCAGTTAGAACAACCCCCAAATAGTTCGCTGGGGTACACTATTTCGCAACCCTCTGGGTGTCCGGAGTTACCCAATGCCAAAAGGGATCGAAAAGGGCCTTGCCCAATACCTGCAATTTGCGAACCCAACTCCCCCGCGGTCTGAGTGTCCAAAGTTCCTCCCTTCCCCCCTCTTATTCCCAACAATTCTCAGCCCTATCCTGCAAGCCGTGTTCCTTGCCCAATTCTGTAGCGATGCACCCCACGGTCGGCCAAAACTTTCGACCTCTCCCGCCAAGCCACTGCGGGCGTGGACCCGCCAAAGATTGAACCGAGCAGTCAGCCGGACGAAGTTACCGGCTCCTGCGGGCTTGCCGGATAGTTGACAGGCCACTCTAGGATAAATTTCGCTCCCTGACCAGGGGCACTTTCTACAAGAATTCGCCCGTCATGCTCTTGAAGGATTTTTTGACTTACAGGAAGTCCAAGACCAGTACCTCGCGATCCTTTGGAGGACACAAACGGGCTGAAGATAGTTCGCATTTCCTCTCGGGTGATGCCCGGCCCGTTATCCTCGACAATCACGGCGACCTTCCCTTCCTTTTCACGGAGTTCCGTTCGTACCCAAACTTGGCCTTCCCCACCCCGCTCAGCCGCGGCATCGATGGCGTTCGTAACTACGTTCAGTACAGCCCGATGTATCCCTTCGGGATCGAACACGAGTTGGGGGATATCCGGCTGAGGTTCCCAATGAAGCCTCACCCCGAGTTCGGCGGCCCGGCTTTGCATCAACTCAATCACTTCCTCTACCACCCGATTCAAATCAGCAGGGACCAGTTCTGGTTCTCGCTCCTTGCTAAACGTGAGCATATCCATAACCAAGGAGGAGATCCGCTGCTGATTTTTCTCCACAATTTTCCAGCCCTTTTGGATTAGCTCTTCATTGTGCTCGGCTAATCCCAATTCGATGAGGTAACTCCCGCCCCGGATTCCCTGAAGGATGTTCTTTATGTGATGGGAAATTGTGGCGACGGTCTGCCCAATAGCGGCTAATCGTTCCGCCTGTACCAAAGCTGAATAGTACCGGGTATCTTCTACTGCCAAGGCCGCCTGATGGGCCAAAGCCACCATTAATTTAAGGTGATCTTCCGTAAAAGTGGGGGTTCCGCCCTGCTCCAAAGCCCGGTGTGGGGGAGTGAACCGGTCGATATAGATCACCCCAACGATCCCATACCGCCCCTGCATGGGGACACAAATGACCTCGCGAATGCCGGCCTGGACGATGCTTGCTCCCGGATCCCACCGCTCGTCTTGCCGAGCATCTGTGGTGAGCACGCCCTCGTTGTGCTGAAGCACATAATCTAAGACAGTTCGACTAATGATCATTTGATCATCGGCTGCGGGACCACGCACCCGGCGGGCTCGCGGCTCCAGTTGCTTAGTCTCCGGATCGACCAGCAAGATGCAGCCCCGATCTGCCTCGACCGACTCGAAAATCAAATCGAGTATTCGCTGGAGAAGCTGGTCAATATCCGTTGTCAAACTGGCGGCTAAAGCCGCTCGATACATGATCTGGAGATTGCGGTGTGCTCGAAGGAGTGTGGCAGGATCCGGTGACTCTGCGGGCCAACGAAAGATCTGGCTGCCTTCCTCGGGACGAATGGACCGAACGATCCGACTTTTCCGCTCTTCCTCCCCTGCCGCAGCGATGCTTACCCTCTGAGGACCGTACGTTCGGGTTTCCTCAATCGGTTGGGTAAAGAGTAATAAAGATCCGCCTATTTGGATCTGATCGCCGTTGACCAGCCGATGCTGGGTGATCCTTCGTCCATTTACGAAAGTACCATTGGAACTTCCGAGATCAACCAGCCAGTAATCGTCGCCATCTCGACGTATTTCGGCGTGCCGACGAGAAACTTCCGGATCCCGAAGGCGAATCGTGTTGGCAGGGTCGCGACCGAGGGTTATCCGCTCGCCGGTTAACTCAAACCGGCTGCCTTGGTCCTCGCCGCGAATGACAAACAAGGTGGGCACGGTTCCACCGTCCTTACCAACACCCTACAGAGCCACCCAAAACAAAGGCAACTCTTCAAACCAATACTTGCTAGGCAACAGCCACTTCCATTATCTCATTAATCTTACCGAGTAACTGCTGATAATGGTAGGGCTTGCGAAGGTGGGCTACCGTGCCCGAACCGAGACTCTCGGGAATGCGAAGTCGGCCTAAAACGAGAATTTTGGCACCGCTTTCGATTGCGGAATTCACAAAGGAGTCTTCATTTCCACTAGGCGAGGATCGATCTACCTCCTCATCGAGGATGATCACATCAGGCCGAAAGGCCTGGAGAAGTTGACTGCTCTGGCGGAAATTCGCCGCCACCTCGGTCCGGCAACCGTGACGTTCGAGGATTAGTTTGAGAACTTCCGAGGTGTCTTCGGAAGGATCAACGATTAAAACTTTTAGTTCACCGACCAATCTTCAGCCCTCCATGGCTTTCTCGGTTTACGCGAATCCTGCATAGCCCTGCCGCGTTCCCAAAAGTTCCCTCTGACTCTGCCCACTCCTCCTAGGATTCGCATCCGCAATCCCTTGCTGAAGAAACCCGTTTCCCTTCACCCCTCGCTGGGCTCGGTTTCTCTTCTGAATGGAAGTGTTTGCCCGAAGAAGAAGTCTCTGCAGCTTGGGCCAAACTGTTCTTTTGCCGTTTCTGATCCCCGTTAGTTAAGGACACCTCCGTAATTTCGAGAAACCCCTCCAAACCCTCCTCGTGGTCAGTTCCATGCCCGAAAGGCTAACAACTCTTCACCCACACAGAAGGTCGCCCATGCGGATTACGTTGAACTTCCTCCACTCTAGTGGACTCCCCCCAAAGAGAGCAGGTTAAAGAGTGCTCTTTGGGTTCCCCAGTTACCCGATGAGTGAAGCCAAACTGAACTAAGCCTCCCTCCAATGCTCCCTTCCAACTTTGACAATCATCATAAAGATCGGGCCTATTGATTGTTAGGGACAGTTACAAACTTCAGCCAAGCTCCGGCGGACCGGGCTGACGGCATTCCCTCCGGAGGAAAATCGAGGAATTGCCTGCCCACCCGGACGGCATAATTCTGCCGAATTCCGGGGTGGACCACTTTCCAAACACCAGGAAAGTTCCTTTGAAACAAGGGAAACCCACCCCGGTAACTTCAGAAGGAAACTCTACCGCCTCAAAAGACCAATGCTGCGGGCCACCTATCCAACGGTTTGCCAATTTGTTCACCCCACTTTTTGGTGGTCAACCACCGCTTTCCTACCCCGGGTGAATCACCCAGAGGGCAGTAAAACTTCCCCAACTGGGGGTGGCTTTCCAATTTACTAGGAAAGTTCCAAACTTCGTAACTAAACCCGACGGACACCACCGTGCATTTTCCTGCCATCTCCCGGCCGGGAATGTCCTCGCGGGCTCCCTTTTCCTACCACTAGGTAAAGAATATCCTTCCGGTCTTCCCGGAAACACCTGAGATTCCCGGGAGGCAACTGAAGTCTGCCCTACCGATCCCCACCCCGGGGACTAAACTCCAGGGCATTCCATGGGCCACCGAATTCCCTATACGGTGACCTCCTGCACTCTGTACGGGATGGTTGATCTCGCAAGGGCTTGACGGTCAGGTCCTCCTGAACCACTCAGATTGGCGAACTCCAGCTCTCTTAAGCTCTGCGAACCAAAGTTTTCTTGGAGGCTGGTTCAAAAATTGATCCCTTCTGTTGCGGCTGGGCCACCCGCCAAAAAATCTCCAAGTGGGTAAGTCGGCCGTAAGGTTACTCATGCCGAAAGCCTCGTGTCAAAGCCGACTTTTCAATGTCAACCTACCAAAAGCATGATGGATAACCCGCGATACTCCCCAGGCAATCCTTCTTCGAAACTCCCGCCATAATCGCCAAATTATTCGATTTACCCACTTTCTTTCGCTTAAATAAAGAAAGTCCCCACTGTCGGCAGGCCCGCCTGTGGTCTTCCTTTTCGCTGGACAAAAATGAATTTTTGGGTCAGCAGCCAGAAAGGGGGCCCTCCTTGGGTCCTGATTCCCTTGCAAAACTCTCCGGTCCGAGGCAATCATGCAGGTCCTAGCTAAAAAGAACGGTCATAACTCGGGGAAAACTGCCAACGTCCCCCCGGAAGGCCCGATTCGGGAGTGGAGGCATACAAATGACCGGGAAGATCTTGTGGCTTGTTGTTGCGGCCGTCGGCTTCCATTCGGATGCCGAAATTCGCGAGACCCCCTTGGCCCGGCAAGGCAAACCGCTTTGTCCGATCGTTGTGCTCGAGGACACAAATCCAAATCAGTTAGAGCTAGCCAAGGAACTGGCTGACTGGCTGGAGCAGGTAGTGGGAGCCTCTTTCGAAATCCGGCAGGGGGATATGGCCACGGGGATCATCCTCGGGCTTTGGAGCCAGGTTGAGGAGGACCTCCCGAAAGAATGGGCTCCTCCCTCAGTCCCGGAAGGGTACTCACTTCAAACGGATGGCCGCCGGGTCTGGATCCTCGGTCATGATCTGCTGGGATTGCAGCAGGCGATTTATGGATTCCTGCATCAACTTGGATGCCGGTGGTTTTTCCCGGATCCAGTCTGGACGGTGATCCCAAAGAAGCCGGACCTTTCGGTTCGCTTAACTATCCGCACCAGCCCGGCATTTCGCTACCGTCGAATTTGGTACGGATGGGGACCCCGCACAGATAAACTAGCCAAAGACTACCGAGCCTGGCTTCGGCACAATAGGCAATTGGGAGCTTTTGGGATCGATTGCGGCCATGCCTATGAGCGGTATATTCCGCACTCCGAATTCGAACGTCACCCAGAGTGGTTCTCCCTGGTGGGCGGTAAACGTCAACCCCAACAACTTTGCGTAAGTAACCCCGAAGTCCAGGAACGGGTAATCAACGGGGTATTGGAATTGTTTCGGAGGAACCCGGAACGGAATATGGCATCCGTAGAGCCAAACGATGGCTCCGGCTATTGCGAATGTGAGCGGTGCAAGGCTATTGGTAGTCCCAGTGATCAGGCGTTTTATCTCGCAAACCGGGTAGCTCAAGCATTAACGGAGCAGTTTCCGGGAAAGTGGGTTGGTTTACTTGCCTATGCCGGCCATAGCGATCCGCCAGGCTTTCCGCTAGCCCCGAATATTTACGTGCAGATCACGACAGGCTTTCGGTACACGAAGCTGAGTTTCGAAGAACAAGTCACCCGTTTTCGGGAATTAGGGGCTCAAGTTGGGGTGTATGACTATTTCAGTGTCTACCCATGGGACTGGGATATGCCCGGGGCAGCAAAAGCGGGAAGGGTTTACGAGTTGGCGGCTGCAATTCGCCATTATCACGAACTGGGCCTCACAACTTATGATGCCGAGTCCTCCTGTAATTGGGGGCCCAATGGCCCTGGGTATTGGATTGCGGCCCAACTGATGTGGGATCCCAACTTATCGGTCGAATCCCTGATTACGGACTTTTGCGAAAACGCCTTTGGACCGGCTGCCAAGCCAATGCGGCGGCTTTACGAACGTTGGTGGCGAGGCGAACGGTTTTCCGGCCGAAATCTGAAGCTTGGCCTCTTGGATCTAGAAGAGGCCTATACCTTAACCTCGGAAGAAGAAATTCTTTGCCGGCTTGACAGGGTGGCCATGTACCTTCATTGGCTAAGGTTGTGGCGGGACTACGATCGCTCAGCCCGGTGGAACCAATGGGGTCGGGTAGTGACAGCTGAACCCGAGGAAATCTTGGCCAACGCTAGGGAATTTGTCCGTTATACCCGCCGCATTATGGATACGGGTCTTGTCCACGCCTATCCCGCGATTTATACGCAGTGGTTTCGGCATCGCATGGCTGCTTTGGGGAAGCTACCGGGTTTCGACTGGGAGACGGCAAAAGATTGGCCAACGGACCACACCATTCCCACCCCAGAAGAAGTCCGAAAAGATTTTGAAGCCGACTTGCGGGCCCTAAGTTCCGAATTAGCGGCAGAAATTTTGGGTCGAAGTTTTACCGGCAAGTTAGTGCCCGCTGCCCACATCATTCCCGAGGCAGTCAGCGGGTGGCAGGGGGTTTCCCCTTCACCGGTATTTGTCGAATCTGGATTATTCCTATTTCAAACCAGAGGGCCGGAGAAGATCCCCCTTTCATACCGACCATTCGATAAAGGTCATACCATCGATTGTCAGTGGCATTTGTATAAGATGGGGGAAAACTATGAGCTGACCTTAATAACCTCGGGCCATATTCAGGCGGAGAAAGGCAAGCCGGCGGATTTGCTCTTGGAAATCCCCGAAGCAGGAACATTTGCCTTCGACCCGGGGACAGGGTACTGGCGAGCTGCCGAGATAACTTTTGGGCCGAGGCCTTTGGTGCTGTGGGCCGGGCGGCCTATGGGGCCCATCACCGGCAAATGGCCATGCTTCCGGCTTTGGTTGCCCAGAAGTTCCCAACCCCTCTACTTTTATGTACCCCCTACCGTTCCACATTTTGTGGTAGGGGTGGTCTCGGGAGGAGATCCATACACAAAGCTTCGAATCACTCGGGCTGATGGAACCGTAGTTACAGAAGCTCGAATGCTGGCCGGCGATCAGATCACCGTATTTCTCGGGGCTCAACCCTCCAAGCCCGAGACAAACTCCGCCGATGGCAGATCAAATACCTTCCAAGGGCAATTCAAACAGTTGGACGGTCATCCCAAAGGAGAAATCCTTGCACTCCATGTGGATGGTCTGCGGTGTCAGCTCGAGTTTTACGATATTCCTCCGTTCCTTGCCCGACATCCAGCCGAGCTTTTGGTGCCAGCTGATGCCGTCGAAGAACCGTGAGGCAGTTCCTGTAAAGTATTTCGCGACACCTTGAACGTTTTGACAAGGCACAAGGATGCCGGTTCAAAAAGCAAGAGGATATCTTCTTCCCAAAGGTGGGATCATGTAGCTGCCAAACACGGGATGTGAATTAACAAGAAGGAAGAGTTTCGGCACTTGGGAACCGGCTTGCCAGCCATTGAATTATTCAAAAAGTCTCCTCCTGTTTCATTGCTAGTGCCTGGGCAGCTTGAGTATTCTCGGTGAGAGATAATTCTTGACTTCAGAGAGGAGGAAACTTATGGACCTTGGACTTAGGGACAAGGTTGCCCTGGTGACAGGAGGAAGTCGGGGACTTGGTCGAGCTATCTGTTTGGCCCTGGCACGTGAAGGGGCTCATGTGGTTATCAACTATCGGCACACCTCGCAGCTGGCGGAAAGGCTTGCCGAGGAAATTCGCTCTCGTTATGGTCGCGAGGCCATGCCCTTTCGGGCGGATGTGGCGAGTGAGCCCGATGTGGTAGCGATGTTTTCGGCTGTTATTCACCGATTCGGTAAAATCGACGTGCTCATAAACAATGCGGGCGTCTATCCCACTGGCATCTTAAAAGAAATCACTTGGGAAGTTTGGAACACCACGTTACAAGTGAATTTGACCGGAACCTTCCTCTGTTGCCGCCAAATGGCCCGTCACCTTATGGCCACAAAACGCCCTGGGCGGATCGTAAACATAGCTTCAGCTACCGCCTTTCTTGGTTCTGTCAGCTCGCGGGTGCCGTACGATGCCAGCAAAGGGGGAATCGTTTCCTTGACCATCGCCTTGGCCCGGGAACTTGCCCCATACGGCATCGCGGTCAATGCTGTAGCTCCAGGGCTAATCGAAACAGAAAGCACGGGTACTACTGCCGGAACAGACCTCGACGGTCGTTTAACCCAAATTCCCTTACGAAGAATGGCAAAGCCTGAAGAAGTAGCCGATGTAGTGGTGTTCCTGGCTTCCGAAAGAGCTAGCTACATGACGGGGGCCACGGTGGATGTCAGTGGGGGATTACTCATGCGGTAACTGGGCTGTTTTTACGTTAACTCGGTAAAGGCATGTCCAGTGTGATAACCATTGCTTTAAATCGGAGAATTGCGAACGGATCGCCGGGTAACGGACTAAATCCCCGGGATCTTTACACGGAAGTGAGATCACCTCTTCCTTCCTCTTAAGCTTCCTCTGTGAACTTGCTCTTTCCATATTGGGATTGGCATGAAAAGGTCATAATCCCTGGCAAAAGGTGCCTGCACTTTCTTGACGGAACTCGCTTCCCGAACTCACAATAAGCAAAAAACACTGCAAGCAGCTGATAATTGCTTTGTTGGGGGACTCGGAAGTTAATCTTGTCGGAGTGATTGTGATGAGCCAGTGGTACTATCAGGTTCTTGGGGAGGTTTACGGCCCAATCGACGAAGACGAGTTAAGGCAAAAAATTCAGGCTGGTCAGCTGCCTCCCGACACCTTAGTGGCCTCTCACCGGGAAGGCCCGTGGGAAGAAGCCCACCAGAAATTTGGCATCCCCCGAATCGAGACAGATGCTGCGGAGGCACCGTTGCCAGATGAGGGCACGGAACCATATGGGGCCGGGGATTTGTCTTCCGCACTCTCGCCTGCTTCTCCTGCCATTTCGGACTCAAGGGTAAGCGAGCTGGGAGCTAAGTCTCCCCTTGCTCTTCGGCCCTGTAGTGACTGCGGTTGGATGGTTTCCAGGGAAGCCTCGGTTTGCCCCCGTTGTGGACGGATCTTCCACGAGAGCTCATCGGTCGTAACTTACCATGGAGAACACCCGGTGTCCGTGATGGTGTTCTTCGCTATCCTTGCCATTCTTTTTCTAATAGGAAGCCCTGTGGTGGTGTACCTTTTGGCATCGACCACCCTAGGGGCATTTGGTCTGGAAGGAGATGAAATATTTCCTTTGGCTGCGGGCATTATGGGTGCCTACATCGTTTCCATGATCGTCTGTGCACTTTTGGGCGGAGCTGTGGGCAAGCCCCGCATGGCCTATATTACGGGGTTACTGCTGGGGCTATTTTTCGGGCCTTTAGGGGTATTTGTCGCTTACGCGATCGACAAACGGCCGCAATGTCCCCATTGCAGCACACGATTAAATGGGCTAGCAAGACAGTGCCCCATGTGCCATGCTCGCTTGCTTTGGCGTGTGGCCCCCAGCTGGGTTTAACGTCTAGCATCAGTATCCGTTTCCTCTCACCGCTGGCTGTAAAAACGTGGTTGTAAAAAGTGGTCCCGGCCCTCGGTTCAGTCTGCTTGAAGGCTCTTTCCAAATAGGGTACGAACTGCGGTAAGAAAAGCAGCCAGGAAAGCATCCCTCCACACCTGGGCCATGTCATATGCGTTACAAAGGCACAATCTGGAAACGTTCCCGAACGTGCGATCGATTCAATCCGCTGCCCCCCTGCAATCTGCTTCGTAAGATATGCGGAGAACGAACGCCCCCTTTTGCCAGATTTTGAAACTTTGGTTTTGTTGCGGTGTACGAAGGCTTAGAATATTTGGTGTGAGCCGCGATATTTGGTGATATTTCGCATCAGGATGGTGCTACCGCCGGCAGATTTGCCAAATGTTGCTCTTTGCGATCGGTTGTCGGTCTTTCCAGCGGTATGCTGAAACAACTCTACAATCGGTGGCGATGGGTTCACATATTTCCTCAGCAAGGAGGACCCACCCATGAAAAGCTCAGACAGGCAGGTTTCTGCGACTCCCCGCCGGGACTTCCTAAAAGTTTCCGGTGCCACCCTGTCCACGGCGGCTGTTTCGAGATTGTCTCAAGCTGCTGGGCAGCAGAGCGAGGAGAAGCTCCCTTCGATCCAGCTTGGTCCCCACCGGATTAGCCGCCTAGTTGCGGGATGGAATCCCATTGGAGGTCACTCCCATACGACTTGGACGATGGCCCAATTCATGCGGCAGTACTTCACTTTGGATCGGGTAGTAGAATTCCTCCGCAAATGTGAGTCCGAAGGAATTACCGCCTGGCAGTTTGATCACACGGAGATCGGTGTGGCGGCCATCCATCGCCTGCGGGAGCTGGGCACCAAGATGAAATTTATCTGCCTCCATGCCGAACGTGCGATCGATGCTCCAATAAAAAAGGTCATCGACGATACCGGTTGTATTGCGATTGTGCATCACGGGGGAGTCACCGACGCCCTTTTCCGGGCCGGTCAACACCAGAAAGTGCACGACTTCGTGAAGAAGGTTCATGATCATGGTGTGCTGGCGGGAGTGTCCGCTCACAACCCGGATAATATTAAGCGAATCGCTGATGAAGGTTGGGAAGTTGATTTGTTCATGTGTTGCTTCTATTACGTGACCCGGCCGAGGGAAGAACAGCTGGAAAAACTGGGGAAAGTGGCTGTGTATGAGCCGTACTACGAGTCCGACCCCGACGATATGACAGCGGTGATGCGGCAGGTATCGCAGCCCTGCCTGGGCTTCAAGATTTTAGCCGCCGGTCGGCTCGCGTGGACACAGAAACAAGTAGAAACCTGTTTCCGGCGAGCTTTCGAGCGAATCAAACCCACCGATGGTGTCATTGTGGGAATGTTCCCCGTGTTTTTCGACGAGGTGGCGGCCAACGCAGCTTATACGAGGCAATATGGGCAAGTAGCCTAAGCACCGAATCTTGCCTAGTGGTAAGAACATCGGAACATATCGGGGAATACTTGCAGCCTCGTGTAACCGGAAACGGCACCCAGCCAGAAAAGCTCCTGCAAAAAGTCCGAGAGAGGGTGTGTTTTTTGTCCCATGAGCAGTCGGGGGGAAAGCTGGATTTTAGCGGGGGAAATCTAGGGGGTTCCGTCTACGTTGGGTGAAATTAATGAAACTCCCTCCGGGGAAGGTAGTCCAACCGCCGGAGCTTCCCCCGGAAAGTTCCTCAACAAATGACTCCTTCTATACAACGGTAGATTCGAACTGAGAGAGTTCGGGCCGGAACGGCTTTCTGTAACCCGGGTGGAGATCTGAGCTCGGAACGTTCCTTCTTTCCGAAAGGATGCAAGAGAATCCGCGGAAACCCCGGAGGGTTTCTTTCTCGGGTAGCCCCCTCGGAGTGGGCAATAATCCTGAATAATGGGCCTAAAACCTCGCATAGACTTGAGACCAAAGTGGACCTCAAGAAAACTGCCCTCCTAAGCCTATTTGCGTTTAACAGCATCCGGTCAATTCGGCACTGTCCATTGCCTCAAGCATTCAGGAGAAGACCTTCGAAAGGTGACGGGTGTCCTATGTTTCTCCCAAAGATGCTTCGGATTAGCCGGAACCGTTCATGGATAGTCACCTGTGTGGCACTGGTGATCGGGCTATGGGTTGTCCTCAACTATGCTGCGGAGAATCCATCAACAGAAGCCTCGAAGCCGGGTCGCATTATTTTCCCGCCGGCAAGTGCTAAAGTCCCCGCGGGTAAGGTAGTCATTATTGGGGAAGATTGCGGGAGGCCTGTAGTCGTTGACAGATCCTCGCGACTGTGGGAATACAGCCGCCATGGAATTGGGGCCTTTGAGATCGAGTTGAAACCAGGTAAACACCTCCTCCGAATTGGGGGAACCCAGCACGAGATCACAGTGGTTGAAGAGAGCGGTGCAACCTCCAACGAAAACTCGTCCGATAATCCTAAAGGCACGACGGAAGGTAGCAACTCGGCCTCGGACCAGGACGATTTGGTCCGGTGGCATCCAATGAAGCCCATGGCAGAAAGCTGCGAAGCCTGCCATCGGATGTCCGACATGCCAGCTGGGGGAGTTTGGCCGAGGGTTCCCACTCCGGATCCATGCCTTTCATGCCATGGGCCGGTTCAACTGGAAGCTATTCATGCCCACCCCATGGAGCACCTGCACCATTGTCAGGATTGCCATCATATGCATGCTGCCCCTTACAAACATCTTTTGACCAAGCCTATCCGCGAACTATGTAGCACCTGCCACCAGTCATAGAGTGGTGGCCTTTGCCCCATGGACCGGTTCTCCCGGGCAGCAACTTCCGTTTACTCTTTCCGGCAGTTAACAAAGGTCCACCAACCTTTTTCTTCATCAAAACCGGGGTGGATTCTGGAAGCCACCGAGTCCATCCCTTACTCCGCTCTCCTTCCTGGTGCCGCTCCGTTGTCCCAAAATTATCTCGAAGCAGCGGCAGTTTTTTTCCTGCCCTGAACGTTTTGGACCTTCAAGACAAAATGCCGGCGTGCTCCCATTAAAGCGAAGACCTTCCAGGTTCCTCTCTCCTCCCTCTAAAAACTAGAGTGGTGGTGCTGACGGAAAGAAAAAGTTGCACCGGAGATCAGCAAACATCAAGAATTAAGGGTGCCTCGAATACAAAAGCAGAATAAGCCCGATTTGCACCCTCTACCGGAAAAAAACAGGTTTTTTCACTGCGATAGGTTCCACCCCATGAACAACCACCCGTCAATGGTGGTCCACCCAGCCGTCGTAAGGACTATCGGAGAAGGTCTTTCTGAACCTTTGGGCATCCACTCGATCCGTGGGCCGGCCCACCGTTCCGGAAAGAGCTTTGCAAAGCGACGGGCCAGAAGCGTTCTCAGTACCTGCTCTCGAGCCGTCAATTTCCTCTCTTCTTCCTTAAATCTGGGTGGATAAATGCGGAGGTCACCCTGCCGGACTGCCACCCGACCCTCAGGAGAATCCTCGATCCGATAAATGGCGGTCACATCCATCCCGGGGAACGATTTGTCACCCTTCTCATAGGCTTGCCCCCGAAGAGTGATACTTAACAAGTCCCCACGGAAAGCTACCTCGATTGGGCGTTCGGAAGCAAAGACAATCGTCCACGGCTCTGTCGGATCTTCCACCTCTAAGCCAGGAGGAACCTGTCCCCAGAAATCTTCGGCCCATTTTCGAAGCTCCACCTCTCGAAGAATCATTCCCGCGAATGTTTCGGACAAGGCGAAGTTGATGGCCGTCTCGTGGATTCCTAGGACTAAATCTTGATCCATAAAAATCCGAGGCGGCAAGCTCGGAGATCCTAGGCCCAACTTGCCCTTCTGCCACAGAAGGCCTTCAACGAAGGAGGCGGTCGTCCTCCAGGCGACAGTTTGAGGGTACAAGCCTCTGTCCTCAAGAGGATCCCAGATCCGGCTGGAAAACTGGCGATTTGCCTCCGCAAGCCGCTTTCCTATTTCTTTATCCAAACGCTCATTCATCCGTGCTTCGGCGTGTTCTGCAGCAATTGCGTCGGCAAGGGGCTTTTGCGACCACGCACGCCGCCAGGCAATAGCTTCCACCAAAGCCCCTCCTCGAATCGCCCAAAGATTCAAAAGTTCCGAATCTGTGCAAGCCTCCGAGTATGTCGGAGAAGAGACCAATTCCTTTCGCCCAAAGCCGAGAAGCTTCTCCGCAGTGATGGACGTTTGACCTCGAGTAAGCACCTGCACAGGACCATTAAAACCTCGGGCATCTGTATGGATTGTTCCCTCCAGGACCAGTCCCACCAAAGCAGCTGTTTCTGAGGGGACCAAAAACGCTCTCAGATGACCTCGGGTCCGACTCGTGCCGACCAAATAAGTTCCTAAAATCACATCTTCGAACGGTCCTGTATCATCCACAGGTCGGTCCACCGCTGCCTGAATGAGCCGTTCCGAAAACCTAACATGCAGATTTGGGCCGTCGAAAACAGTGGTAAGCTCGCTAGCCCAATCACCCTCCAGTCCAAGGATTCGTAACCAGGAAAAGGTTTGATAAATTTCCATCAGCTTTTCCGCCGACGGCTCACGCGAATATCCCCGGACCGCTTCGAGCAACTGTTGGCCTACCTCCACCACCCGAGTCGCGATTTGCTCGTCCAAAAGCGAACGCTCTCGCAACAAGTAAGCACGAAGAGCTTCGCGAAGATCGGCAAAACAACGAAGTTCTAAACCGGGATAACCGGCGGCAAGCCGCTGGTAGGTTTTTTCAAGGACCTCCCCGGGCCATGACTTCTCGAGTTCCATCAGCTCGCTTAAGCGAGAAAACTCCAAATACTCTCGCCAACCCTCTGCCGACGGACCAGCAATCCGAAATCGGTCTTCTAATCGTCGAAAAGCGGTTCGGCACTCACTTTGAGCCCGTTGCAAAGCCGCCGCCAGTTGGTCCCGAACTTGATGCGGTTCTCGTTTTAAGGAGTCAACCCAATCCTCAATTGCTTGTGTCAGCTTTGTCCAATGATCCGGAGAAGCCGGCGAGAACCGACCTCGGCCTTTCCCGAGTTCTTTCTCCAGCAACCGAACGAACACCTTCCGCTGCGATGGAATTTCTTGCCCAGGGATTATGCATCCAGCGGTCCCATAGGGAGTTGACTGTTGGCAGACCTGGGAAGAGGGGCAAGCTCCGGACCTCGAATCGGTTGCCTCCACTCGAGTACTCCAAAGTATCGCACAGGCAACTGCACTCCAAAGAAGAAAGGCCGGAATATTGAGACAGCTCCGGACTCGACTAAAGCCCCTTGGCCTAGCCTCTAATCCGTTTATCAGCCCGACTAACCGAATACGAGCGGATAATAAGTTTGGTGTCACCCTACAGAACTCCTTAAGACCCGCGGAACTTGTGAAACCTTAGCCGATAGCATCCCAAATCCATAAATGAAGTAAACTTTGACCCCAAAAAACGCCGCACCGCTTCTTCCGCATTAGGTGCACGAGGTCGTGGGCAGATCCTCGGGGTTCACCTCAAGACCCGGACGGAACTGCGGTTTCCGAATCCGTCGATCAAACCCCGCCTTTGCGTTACCAGCCCTCGATGAACACAATATAAGCGACTGGAAATATGTCACCAAAGATTTGCTTATCCTAAGCTATCAGGTGGCCTTAAATCCCCAGATTTCCTTCTTCGTTTAGCCTTCCTCTGCCGGGACCGCTCCGCCAGAGGTGCCTTATCCGCGGTGTTTCCGATGGGGCGTGGGAACCTCCCTCTGGCATTCTCCCGACCCAACCAGCCCAGGAACACGTAAAGCGGGCCTGTACCTGCCAATCCTGGCCAATAGAACGGACTTCCCCCCGCAATTGAAATGCCGCAATCCCACTAGGACCATGTATTCGCTGCTTCTTTCCTAACCTTCCACGGTTGACGAAAACTCCGCTTCGAGTTAAATGCTTCAGACTACCCATATTAGTTAGGCAAGGCATACGTTTCAAACCGCTTACATTACCGATGGGCCATATCTCATGAAGTCAACCCAGAGCCTGCATCCGTCGTAGCTCTGCGAAAACAGCGGAGGCTTCTGGGAAGACTTGTGTGCCTGAAGCTGTTTGGGGGTTGCCGTTATGTTTTGCCGGTCCCAGCGTCCAAATTGGCTTGCTTTGCTGCTGTGTTTGCTCCTGGCCTCGCTCATTCGGGGGGCAGGCTCCCCGCCGGCGGCTT
>Ga0071330_1054487_pt1 | contig 53714 bp, 64 predicted proteins | sample GBScel77sediment_FD_63802 | JGI IMG/M metagenome (GOLD analysis project Ga0071330, IMG submission 63802) | Hot spring sediment microbial communities from Great Boiling Spring, Nevada - Cellulolytic enrichment Sediment 77C v2 (version 2) | ecosystem: Environmental > Aquatic > Thermal springs >...
AAGTTTCTTCTGAGAACCGGGGCGTGGCGCAACCTGGTAGCGCACCTGCCTTGGGAGCAGGGGGTCAGCGGTTCAAATCCGTTCGCCCCGACCATAAGGTTTTTCATTTTTAACTCCGTGGTATTATTTAGAACAGCGAAAGGAAGCGTCTTTTTCACAACAGGACTTATTGACTTCTTTATCGATCAGCTATAAGATGGTAGGAAGCCCAGCTTTTATAATTAGGTCGAATGGCGTTGCTTCCAGTACTTTCTCGCCTATTTCGATAGTTCTACATCGTGAAGAATTTTAAACATTACAACATAGGCTTTGGTCAGACTTTTTACCAATCCAATCTTCCAATAGCTTCTCGTTCAGCCAGGTTTGATTACATTTTAAGGATTTTTTCAAATATTACAAAAGCGATCTTTTCTTTTTACCTTATTATCTCTGTCAAAATCTCTGCGCATGACAATGCTATTCTTTTTGCAAGAAGTGGAGGTACTGCCTCTCCTATTTGTGCTCTTATTTCTTGTGGTGAGCCGCAGAAGAGGAATGAATCTGGGAATGTCTGGAGACGAGCTCTTTCTCGGTTGGTAAGTCTTCCTAAGTTGAGTTCGTAGTGATATCCCCAGGTACCGCCTCCTCCATGAGCGACTATTGTGTAAGACGGTTTGAGTGGGTGGAGTCTTCGATAGATAAGGCTTAGGTTTTTGCCTTTTACTTCCCAAGGAGTTCCGAGCACTGATTTGTAGTTCTCTCCAGGCGGTATGCGTTTAAGGCGCTCTATAGTCCTTTGGGATTCGTGAAAGCGCTGTGTAGTTCCGTCTGGTAGGTTTAGCTCTGAGACTTTTTTGTTTAGGAAGTTTAGTTCTTTTAGGATGAGTTCGTGTTTTTCGAAAGCGGTTTCTATTTCTCTTGGATCGTGTGGTGTTATTCTGTTGATGATAAGGTAATCCTCTATGATGGAGCTGGTTTTAATTTTGTATTCGGACATAATTTCTTTGTATTTTTCTTCCAGAAGCGGGAGTGGTTTTCCTTCGAAGGTTTCTATGGGGGTTAATGGGTATTTTGCGAATAAGTTGTTTTTTGCGCTTAATGCATTTGAGAGGCATTTTTGCGCCTTTAGCGTCGTTTGTGGTTGTGACAAATCTTTTCTTAGGCCTATGATGATCAGTCTTTTGCGCTTTTGCGGAACTCCCAGTGTGGATGCATCTACTATATCTGCGTAGATTATCTCCCAGCCGCATTCGCTAAAGCACTTTAGGATGTGGTGATAGGCTTGGCCTTTGTTAGCGCTTAGGATTCCTGGTACGTTTTCAAAGACGAAGAGCTTTGGCCTGAGTGCAGAAAGGCATCTGAGAAATTCTAAGTAGAGAGACCCTCTTTTGGTATTGATGCCTTGTCTATGTTCTTCTGGACCGCGGATTATGGAGAAGTCCTGACACGGAGGTCCGCCCAGCAGTACATCTATTTCGTATGTAGTGGTCTTTTCGAAATTGATTTCTTCTACACTGCCTTTGTAGATGGCTTTAGTGTTTGGGAAGCTTGAAGTGTGTTGTATTGCAAGGTTGAAGTTTTTTGCATAGGTTTTAATACATGGCTCAAGCACCTCTACTGCGAATTCGATGCTGAAGCAGTTGCACATTACAAATCCTAAATCTAATCCTCCAGCTCCAGAGAAAAGCGATCCGCATTTAAATGTGTGATCCTTTGGCATTTTTACTCTGTTTTCGTGTTTAGCTTGCATAATGATTTAGCGCTTAAGCATTTCCTCCTATTATAGTTTTTTCTTGTAAGCTGTTGTAACTCAAGATGTTTGGAGTATGTTCTGATGGCTTTGTATCCTTGGTGTGTTGTAGTGTTGCTGAGGAGGTTTTATTTCCTTGAGTTTTTACTGTTGTTGCGATACAATTATACTGGAGGTGAAAGTATATGTACAGCAAGAAGTTTGAGAAGGCTTTTGCCTTAGTTCTTAAGCATGAAGGTGGTTATGTCAATGATCCGAATGATCCTGGAGGTGAGACTAAGTACGGCATATCTAAGCGTGCTTATCCAGATTTAGACATAAAGAATTTGACGGAGGAGGATGCGAAGAGGATTTACTATAACGACTATTGGATTAAGAACAGGTATGAGGAGATAGAGTATGAGCCTCTTGCTGTCAAGCTTTTTGATATTGCTGTTAATGTTGGTCCGAGAAGGGCTAATATGTTTCTTCAATCTGCTCTTAATACCATCGGTAAGAATGTAGTGGTTGATGGTGTTATAGGGCCTAAGACCCTTGAGGCTGTGAATTCCGTAAGTGGTGATTATCTTTTGAGGGTTTTCGTGATTGAGGCAGGGTATTATTATCTTGGTCTTGTTTATCGGAATTTGGATTTTAGGAAGTACTTGTACGGCTGGCTTTTTAGACTTTTTGACGGATTGGAGTTGAAAACATGGGAAAAAAGGAAGTAGTTGCAAAGGATCTTAGAGAAGCTTTGTGCAGTTATGTCAATGAGGTGATAAACGCCTTTGTCATGCTTGTTCCCAACATTCTTATCTATTCTGTGTATTGGGAAGAAGAGGAAGTGAATGAGAAAGGCAGTTATTTTTCTGTGGTTTACGAGCCCTGTATGTATTACGCACGCTTTTATGTTTTCAAGGGCTTGTTTGATGAGATACCGGAGGCTGGTCTGACGGACAGCTTTAAAGAGTTTTTGAAGTACTGTATAGCTCACGAGGTGGCTCACTGTCTTCTTTGGGGTCTTGAGGGAAGGTATGAGGTTGAGGAGAAGGCGGCTACTTTGGTTGGTTCTATATTGTTTAGATTATTTAAGCATGAGGTGAAGCATTTGTAGATATGGCATATTCGAGGTGGATTGACAGCAAGTGGTACATTTATTGGCTTGCTGGTTATAGTGGTGAGGATGTCGTTGTCGTTTACAACAGGGATGTGGATGATGCTTTTTGTATGTTTTCCGTTTCCGAGGTTAAGAGGATGCTTTCGAAAAATGATTTTTCACGTGTAATTGGTTTTGATGAGCCAGAGTGTGTATTTTTGGGTAAAGTGTTTTCCGAATGGGTGAGGGATGTGGAGAGGGAAAGATCGGGCGGTGATGTGTAGTGCACATACATTATGTTACATCTGCAAGCGATCTCTCCTTTCTTTATCACTGCTATATTCCTTCTAAGTATCTTCCACGCTTTGACGGCGTAAAGGTTACGATATCTTCTTATCCAGGTTTTGTGGAAGAGGAGAATGCAAGAAAGAGCGACGTTGTAGTCTTGCAGTGTCAAACCAAGAATTCTGTATTTCAATTCATGAAAAAGGCAAGCGACAAGGTTTTCATATATGATATTGATGCGAGTTTGTGGGGTTTGTATAGCGGACGGTTTAACGGGCGCTTTTGGGAGAAGGGACATTTAAGAGTAATCAAAAAGTTCATGGACTTTTGTCATGGAGTGACCGTTCATTCCAGTAGTTTTTACGGTCTCTTGGTGGAAAGGTTTCCTGAGTTAAAGGAAAAGATTTACCTTCTTCCGCCTTTAGTTGACTTTGAGAAGTCTCAGGTTAGGAAGCGCTGTAGTTCATCCATTAGGATAGGTTGGCAGGGATTGCCTTTTGATTTTAAGATGTCGGAGCATGTAGCTCATGCGGTAGCTCAAGTTATTCGTGGAGGTTATGATGTTAAAGCGGTGTGGTTTGGTTTTTTGCCTTCTGCTCTTAAGGGTTTGAAGTGGTGGGAGTGGGAGTATTATGCATGGCCTGGAGTGGAGAACTTTTACGATGTGTTGGGTTCGCTTGGTCTTGATATAGGGTTGTTGCCCGTTGATCCTGAGATGCATGATGGCGAGCTGGTTTTTAGAAGGCTTTTGGATTATGCGATGTTTAAGGTTGCTGTTGTAGCTACTAATGTTGAGTCTCTTTCTGGTGCGGTTGGGTGCTTTTACGGTGTTGACCTTTCTAACAAGCTTAACAAGTGGAGAAGGTCAATTATGGACCTTTTGGAGAACGAGGGTATGAGGAGTGAGTTATCGGAGAGGCTTTATGAATTTGCTTTACAGTTTGATGCATCCAAAAGGGTGGGAGAATGGTTGGAGGTTTACAAAGAGATATCACGGTAGTTTTTCTTAGTGAATCTGACGATCCTTATCTGTTTAAGATTTGCGATGAGCTTTATCCCTATGTAGGTGATAGAGTACGTTTTTGGAAGATATGCAGTCCTTTTTCTTTTCCGAAGGCTGGTAAAGAAAAGTTTTTTGTCCTGAATCGCATTGGGCGTTACGGCATTAGGAGTTTAGCCCATGACTGGTTGTTGAACCTTATGAGTGATTCTAAGAGGCGGTTTGTTTACTATGCTTGCGATGTTCCAGTATCTGATTTGGCATTGGAATTTATGGAGCGTTCTACGGTGATATTGGTTAATACGGATGAGATGAAGTCTTATTTGTGTTCTCTTAATGAGTCTTTTAGAGATAAGATAGAAGTGGTCCCACTTCACATTTCTTTTGACTTCGTTAATGGTGTACTTCCGCTCAAGAGAATAGACGATCGCTTTCACATTTTGTGGTTTTCGTTAAGTGGAACTGGTATGAGCGATGTGGCAAAGTTGCTAAAGGATCTTGATCTTTTGAACCTGTATGTAAGGGTAATATGCATTTGTAATAGGGTTGGTATTCTCAGGAGCAAGGTTGAGCCTGTTCAGAATGTGGATGTTATGTATTTTGAGGCATTGCCTTACAAGGATCTTATTGCCTTTTGTAAAATGTGCGATGTGATTATTTATCCTGTTTTCGATGATTTGGACAACGTCTCTTTTAAGGTGAAGCCTCCTACTAAGTTTCTTAATGCGGTGGCCGTGAAAAAGGTTCTTCTTGTATCTCCTTTAAAGTACTACAAAGAGGTTGCAGATGGTAGAAGTGTGATATTGGTCAACGATGACTCATGGATTGACGTTTTGCTTAGTGTTGTCAAAAGTAATGCTGATTATGTTTATGACGAAAAAGCATATTTGGATGCTAGGTCAAAGTTTGATTCTGTTAAGTTGTGTTCTGAATATATGAAAGTTTATTTGGGTGGTGAGCATGCCGCGTCGTAGATTATGGGATAGTGTATTTCTGGATAGTGTTATCAAGAAGTATTTGAGGGATTTTGATCCAGTTGAGCAGTTTATTGATTATCAGTGTGCTTCTATATCCGGATCTTATGATGTGAAGCTGACTTCCTCTGATTTTTCTCATGGGGTTTCGGCATCGTCTTTTGAGGATAGGCTAATTGATGCGATTGATAGAAAGTATATATGGGCTTCGTCTCCCGAAGGTGTGATGTGGGCACTTTATTTGAATGGATATTCTTTCAAGGCTATAGCAGAGATCTTTGATTGTACCGTTTCTAAGGTATGGGAAATGGTCAGAAGTTTTCAAAGGAAAGTTAGTGATAAGTGTTGAAAACTTTTTTTGCGTTTGATGTTAAAATAATTAGAGATGGATGTCTTAACTTCTTTTAAATTAAATCCTTCGCGGCTGAAGAGGGATATTGGGGGGAGAAGGCGTGTCTCGAAAAAACCCGCCAAGAAAAAAGTCAAAGGCAGAAAAGGAACTTGAGAGTAAGCTTCTTACTCCTGAAGAAAGAATTTATGCCAAGCTTCGCTCAATTGGTTTGTCTAAGCCTGAAGCCTATAAAATAGCTTTTGATGATGATTCACCGAGATCCGAGCTTTCTTTAAAGGCTGATTCTTTGGAATCTCGTCAAGAGATCTTATCTGAACTTCAGAGGTTAAAGGATCATCTCAAGCATGAGATTCTGAAAGAGGCTCCAAATGCTTTCAAGCGTTTGGTAGAGCTATCTCGATTTGCTAAGAGCGAGAAGGTACGCCTTGATGCTAATAGGGATATATTGGACAGAGCTGGTTTTTCTGAGCCTGTAAAACTACAATCCTTTGCCATTTTTTCTTTCTTTACTCCAGAACAGCTGAAGGAGATCTTAAGGGTTCATATGCTACAAGGTGTTGCACGGCTGAGAGATGGGAAGAAAGAGTAAAAATCCTTTCGATCTGTCTCTCGTTGGTTTTGAGAATTTTGGTAAGCTGTTTAGTTATGTGCCTCACGAAAAGCAACTCGAGTTTCATCAACTGCCTACTCGTGTGAGGATTTTTTCGGGTGGGAATAGAAGCGGAAAAACTACTGCTGCTCTTTACGATATAATCTATGCGGCATTGGGGATCCATCCGTGGCAAGATTGGCCTTCCCCTCCTCTGAGGCTTAGGGTGATCGGTCCGGATTTTAATGTTGTGATAAACGAAGTACACCTCCCCAGGTTTCGTGAGATTTTGCCTGAAGGTACTTATGTTTGGTATGCTGAACGGAGGGCTCTTGAGTTATTCAACGGTTCTATAATTCACTTTCATAGCTACGATCAAGAGGTAGGAAAGTTTTCTGGAGCATCGATAGATGGAGTATGGTTTGATGAAGAACCTCCTCGGAGGATTTTTGATGAAAACCTGATGCGTGTTCTTGATAGTGGTGGTAAGATTTTAATGACCTTTACGCCTTTAAGTGGTATAAGTTGGCTTTACGATCTTGTGACTTCTGATAGGAAAGATCCGCTGACTGGAAAACCTTTAGTTGGTGTGGTTTATGTTAGTACTTATGACAATCCTTATCTTAATAGAGCTGATATAGAAGCTATAAAGGCCTTGTGTCGTGATGAAGATGAGATAGCGGCAAGATTTGAGGGTAGGTTCTTCACTCGTAGTGGTCTAGTTTATAAAGAGTTTAATTCAAAAGTTCATGTAGTTGATCCTTTTCCTATTCCTGACGATTGGATGATTTGTATTTCGATCGATCACCATATGAGGAATCCACAAGCGGTGGTTTTTGCCGCTATTGATCCTGACAATACGATATGGGTATGGGATGAATTTTATGAACACGCTTTGATATCTGAAGTATGTGAAGCGATAAAGCAAAAAGTGAACAATAGGAAGATTAGCGTAGCTTTGATAGACACAAATGCTGCTACTCCAGATGCGATCACTGGTAAGTCTGCAAGGTATGAGTATTGGATGAACGGTATTTATGTTATACCCGCTAAAAAAGGAAAAAACTCCCTTCTTGAAGGTATAGCTTTGGTTAAGGAATATCTTGCAAAGAATAAGTTGAAGATCTTTCGAACGTGCCAAAATTTAATTCGGCAAATAGAAATGTATCGATGGGCTGAGTGGGGTTATAGGTCAAGAGATAAAAAAGATCCTAAGGAAGTTCCTATAAAGAAGGAGTCTCACTTGTTAGATGCTCTGCGATATTTAGTTCACATGCGTCCTGTTTATCGTCCGCCTGCTTTGACGATGATTAGAGTTCCGAGGAGAGAGCCTTTATTTGGAAAGACGAAATATTAGTTTAAGGTGTGATACAATATTGTAGGAGGTGTTTCTTATGCCAGATCCCAAATATCATGGGACCGATATTCGTTCATCTAGGCGTATTTCTAGAAAGCACGGTAGGGATGTTGAGCGTGCTAGGCAGAGGATTGAGAAAGTTATGGATCAGGTTACCTCTTCACGGCGTAGGGCTATTAAGAAGGCTTTAGATGAGGAGGAGTCTTTAAACAGGGTTAAAGAGATGATTTCTTCTTCTTTTGAGGCCCAATTGGAAAGGGAGAATAAGAGTTTATCTGACTGGGCCAAGACTCAGCTTAGAGAGAGGTTAGAGGAATTAGCTAAGAAAGTTGGGATTGACGATTTGGAAGCTATCTCTAGGGCTTCAAGGAAGTATGAGCAGTTTGGAAGGTTAGTTATGGATCTTGAGGAGGAGGGATAGTTATGAGTAAGAAGGAGGAAAAAGAGGTTTACAAATTTAAGGTTGTTGACGGAGAACCCTTTGAGGTTGATAGGCGAGAGGTGGATCCTACTGTCTATATCATGGAACAGACTTATAAAGTACCTCTCGCTTGGGACTTGGTAGGTGTTGCCTTTTCCGTTTCCTTTGGAGTGGATACGGAGGGGGAGTAAATGTCAAAGTTTAAAACGATAACTGGTAAGGAAATAGATGCGTCTTATATTAACAATTTGATAGCCGAGGTAGAGTCTTGGCGGCGACCTTATTATACGAGATGGCTTGAGTACTATAAGCAGTACAGGTCTTATAGGGAAGAGAGTAAATATCCGTTCAGGTCGAATTTGTTTATACCTTACACTTTTGCTATGGTTGAGCATATAGTGCCTTCGATACTTTCCACTGTATTTTCCACCGAGCCTATCATTTCGGTTTCTCCGAGAAAGGGAGCGGTAGCGGAACTTGCTTATTTGATCGAGCAAATACTCCATTATTTTATTGAGGATGATCGATTAAAACTATATTTTAGGCTTGAAGACTTTCTTAAGGAGGCTACGATTTACGGTACTTCCTTTGCAAGGATTTTGCCCTCTTTTACCAAAGAGAATTTTTACAATCCAATAACTGATGAATTGGCTCCATACCTTGATTACATTAAGGTTGAGCCTATTGATCTCTTTCGTGTTTATCCGGATTGGCGTGCTTCCGACATTGATGACATGCGGTTTATCATAATAGAGCACGAAAAAACCGAAGAAGAGCTTTATGAGCTTGCCAGCCTTGGATACATTAAAAAGGACTTGATTGATGAGCTCGTATCTACTTCAGATATTGACAGAGCGAAGAGAGAACGTTTGAGCGTTGCAGGTAAAGAGGGTTCAGCTCCGTTCTCTGATACCAAATTTTATAAGGTTTATGAATACTGGGATAGAAACTGTGTAGTTTGGGTTTCTGGTAGTGTGGTTTTGAGAGAAGCAGAGAATGTCCTTGGTACTTTCCCATTTGTAATGATTCAGTTCACTCGGGTACCTCATGAGCTGTATGGGATAGGTATTCCTGAGATGATAGCTGATTTACAAGAAGAGTTAAACACAATTCGAAATCAAAGGATTGACAATCTTAACTTGATCATAAACAGAATGTTTATCGTGAACAAGTTGGCCGATGTGGATCTTGATTCTTTGGTGAGTTATGCTGGAAATTGCATCCTTACCAACGACATTGATGCTATAAGACCTCTTGATATGCGTGATATCAGCAGATCAACATATGTCGAAGAGGATATAATAAAGATGGATCTCGAAGAGACAACTGGTATTACTAGATACACTCGTGGCTTACCGCCTTCTCGGCGTGAGCCAGCCACGACTACTGTCAGATTACAACAAGCTTCTTTTATGCGGTTTGATTCCCTTTTAAAAATGTTTGAGTATGGTGTAGTTAGGAGGATAGCTTCTATATTTTTAACCTATATACGTAAGTATCTTCCTCCTGAGAAGTTTGCTGAGATAGTTGGATTCAACGAGTTCATGGAAAAAGGCGGTCCATTGTTCTATATGATGCCTATTGAAGAGATTTTACGAAATTACCACTTCAGGTTAGTCGGTTCTACATTTACTGGTATAAAAGAATTGCGAACTCAGCAATTGCTTGGTGCATTCCAGACTTTTGCCAACTTCCCGTTCATCAACTTGTATGAATTTGCAAAATTAGTACTTAGAGAAGGTTTTGGTATTAAAAACGTTAATCAGCTCCTCCTCCCTCCTCAGTCGCCAGGGGGTTCTCCCGAACAACCTCTTATCTCTGAGGCCCAGCCTGAAGGGGCTGGACAACCTCAAAGGAGAGAGGCTCGGGAGGTAGCTCCCGCTCTTTCTGTGTTAGAAAGAGCTTTAAAACCTGTTGAGTTAGAAAGGCTTGCTTCAAATGTTGGAGTAAACCCAGAGACTCTTCTTAGGGCTATTGCAGGTATATTAACAGCGACAAGAGAGGAGATGTAAATGTTTTACGATGATGAAAGAAGAAAAATAGTGGATAATTTGAACAAACAAACTATTAGTCAAAGAGTAGTTGAGGCAAGTAAGCAGATAGTTGAAAGAGGTGAAGCTTATTTAAGCCTTGTTAACAGTCGTGGTTGGGAATTGTTGCTTGAAGAATTTATAGCTCCAAGGCTATCGATGGAACGTTTTATCAATGCCAATCCTAACGATTTACCCTTTATTCAAAGGGAGATGCGTCTTCTAATCGAACTTTTAAATTTTGTAGAAAATAGTATTCGGCAGGCAAAGCTTGAAGCCAACTTGATGGAGAAACTTTATAAGATCGAGAAAAAAAAGCTTTTTTAGAGTTATAATATTCAGTGAAAAGAGTTGACCATGCTTTAAATAAAGCATATTAACGACTGAGGGGGGATTTATATGGGAAAGAGAGAAAGAAGTAAGGAGGAAGTACTCCAGTCTGAGCTTGGACCTTCTTCAGACGACATTTTAAAGATGTGGTCTGAGCTCGGCGAGGAGGGTTTAAAAGAGGCGACTGGTGGAGAAGGAGAGGAGGAGATTCAGGGATCTATTGAGGAGGAAGCAACTCCTGTCCCTGAAGAAAAAACAAGAGGGTTTGAGGATATTTTAGCTTTACTTCCTGAAAAGTTCAGGCAGGGCGATCTGAAAGAATCTTTGAAGAAGTTCGTCGATTCTTACCGTGAGTTGGAAGCTCGATTGACTCGCACCTCGCAGGAGTTGACTGAGGCTACGAAATTGCTGAAGTCTTTAGCATCTGCGAAGCCTGTAACTGCCGTTGAGTCTACGCCTTCGGCTCCTGGGACAGATTTTGATGATATAGAGATCAAGGTAGATCTTAAGCCTGATGAAGTTTATTCAGATCTCCCAGGTGCTATACAGAAGGCGGTTTCACAGGCAGTAGCACAGGCCGCAAAGCAATTTGCGGTGAAGTACAATCCTGCGAGGGCGGCTGGAGAAGCAGTTCAGACAGTGATTGCACAGATGGCTTTAGCGCAGTTGCGTTCGAGAGATCCTAAGACTTTCGAACTTGTGAAGCAGGACCTTCTAGAGGTTCTTAGGGAAAAACCATATCTCGATACTCTGGAAGGTCTCGAGATTGCCTACGAAGAGGCTAAACAAAGATATCGTCAGAGGCAGGAGGAGCTTCGTAGGCAGTTGATGGATGAGGAGTTCCTTAAGTCGCTGAAGGAAGGTCTGTTGAGAGAGTTGGCGGATAGGATTGGAGTTAAGGGTAGGGAAACGGTCGGTATTCCCACTGGTTCTGGAGGAGGTAATGTAGAGGTTCAAAGGAGCAAGCCTGTTGAGAAGTCTCCTTCTGAGATTTTGAAGGAGATGATAGCTTCTATTGAACCGAAGTCGCCTTTGCTTACTGGCGACTTTGAATAAATTTTTCTTAATCAAATAATTTAAGAAATGATGGGGGTGAAGTAATTATGGCAGAGGTGATGGGTGGCGTTGCCACTTCTTTTAACATTTTGGCTAATCGTTTAAAAGTTGATATGTCAGACACTATTTACCTTTTGGAGCCAAATGCGGCTCCTTTGGCGGTGTTGCTTAACAAGCTTAAGAAAGAGCCTGCTATTAACCCGAGGTTTGAGTGGCTTGAGGATGAATTGATGCCTAACTGGACAAACATTACCAATAATGCTGGGACTGGTACTACGATTACTCTTGGGCCTTCAGCTGGTTCTACTGATCATGCTAAGTATGTGGTTCCTAACAGCTTGATTAAGGTACCTTCCACTGGTGAGGTCATGCTTGTTACGGCTGTTAATGAGGCGACTGGAGAAGTTACCGTAGTTAGGGGTTACGGTACTGATGTTGTTGCAGTAAATGGTTCAACTACTCCAGTTCCTGTCGTTATTATAGGAACTGCTTTTTCAGAGAACTCAGCTGGAACTGATTTGGTATATCACACTACCAAACAAACTAGCAATTACAACTATATCCAGATTTTCCGTGAGCCTGTAAAGGTTGCGAGGACTGTTGCAAAGGCCGAGACTTATGGTGGAAAGGTAAGGGTGACTGAGCAGAAGAAGAAAGGTATAGAGATTTTAAGGAACATTGAAAACGCTTTCTTGTATGGTGTAAGGTATGCTGATACCTCTGGCGAGAGGAGAACCACTGGAGGTGTTCTGTACTTTATTACCAGCAATGTAGTGAACATCAATGGTGCTCTTACTTACAGTGCTCTTGAATCTTTCTTGAGGACTGTGTTTAGGTATGGGCGAGATAGGAAGTTCTTGATTTGCTCTCCTCTTGTGATGTCTGCTCTTAGCATAATTGCCGAAGCGAGAGGTTCTGTGAGGGTTGTTCCTCGTGCCACTGCTTACGGTGTGAGCATTAGGGAATGGGCTTCTCCTCATGGTGAGGTTCTCATTCTCAAAGATGTAAACCTCCAAGGTAGTGTTTACGGTGGATATGCTATTTGCCTTGAGCTTGAGGAGTGCGCTTTTAGGTTTATGGAAGATGTAACTCTTGAGACTAACGTACAAAACCCTGCTGATATGTTCTATCTTGATGTTTACACTGCTATGGTTGGTCTTGAGATCCACAACGAGCAAAAACACGGAGTGATGTATGGTATTACTGGTGGCTCTGGTATGTAATAAATAATGTTTAATGGGAGGTGGCACGCTTGTGTCACCTCCCCTTTTTCTTTATTTTTAGTAATGGGTAGAGACTAAAGAGGAGGGAGGAAGAAAATGGGATGGGTTTTTGTGAGTAAACATAAGAATTATCAGATTTGGTTGAAGAGGCCTGTGGAAGAGTTTACGATAGATGGTAGGCTGAAATTGCGTGATCCTGGTATTTTAGTGGAATTTGTTGGTGGTTACTATGAAACGGACAATGAGGAGATAGCAGAAATGCTGATGAACAGTCCAGATTTTGGCATTGTTTTTAATCTTTACGAAAATAAGCCAGTAGATGAGTCTCAGTTTAAAGAGAGTGCTCTCAATCGCTTAACTCCTTCTGCAACTCCCAAGGTTACATCTTATGTTTGTGATCAGTGCGGTAAGGAATTTCCTTCAATGTATAAATTGAACAAACACAAAAGAGAAGAACACACACTTCGTGAAGGAAGTGGTGATGTAAATGACAGTGGTGAGGCCTTATAACATTGGGTATTGGGAAGGCGGTAATAAGATATCTACCAAGGATGCTTCTGACCTCACCTCTCCTGTCTTAGTGGATACTCTCACCATAAAATCGATTAAGGTGCCTCAGAATGCTGTAGTTTTAATCCTCAGTGGAACTACAGATCTGCGTATAAGTGAAGACAGCAATATGACCTCTTACTTTTTGCTTCCTTCTGGAGCGACCTTAATGATTGGTGTAGCTACGCAGGATGTGATTTATGTTAAAGGAGATAGTGGTTCTGGAGCTTGTTACTTCATGTTTGAATTGATTTAGAAGTAGGTGAGAGAAATGACATTGGGGGAGGCTAAGGAAAGGGTATCCCAGTATATTGATTGGTCTGGAAAAAATGCGTTAACTCTTATCGAGAATTTTATTTACGATACTAGACTTGATATAGCTTTGAAGTATGATTTTCCTTTTCTTTTCACGGTAGCTACTACTCAAACTATACCTACCAACACTTACGAATTTCCCGAAGATTTTTTGGATCATTTGATGATCTTTATAGATGACGGTAATGGAAATCCAATTGTCGTATACGAAATGACTCCTGGATTTTGGGCAAATCATTTTGCGATTCCTAATCCAACTTCCATTCAGAGCGATGTGCCTCCTTATAGAGCAATTATTCAAGGAACGAGTTTCAGGATTTTCCCTGATCCTCCTGAAGGAAGGACGCTGACATTATGGTATTATAGAAAACCTGACAAGCTTTCTTCTGACGATTCGACTGATTATTTCTTAACCATGTACGGTGAGGTAGTTGTTTGGGGAGCAGCATGGAGAGGAGCTGTGTATTTGGATGATGAGCAAAAGGCTTCGAAGTTTCTCACAATGTATCAAGAAGGTATAAGGGCTATGATAGCTAGGGAGAATAGGAAGAAAGCTGATAGGAAAGGTTTTGTAAGGATGAAAAGTTGGAAAGATTTTGATCCTGCTACTCTTAGGAGAATGTTCCATGTGTTTTAGATGTAGATCATTAAGGTGGTGCAGAGATGTCTAACTGGAGATTGGATACTCCAACTGATGGGGATCCAATAAGGTTTGCAGATGATGAGCTTAGGAATTTTAAGCAATACATAGAGGAGTTTTTATCTCAATCTGGTCATGTATTTCCTGGGACATACGGTTCAACAGCCGGAACTCATATTCCGGGAGAAGTAGAAGTTGTTGGATTTACTGAAGATATTGATAATGAGGATATTGAAGAGAGAACTATTTGGTTTGAGACTACTACTAGTAGATTGTTTTCTAAGATATCGGGAGAGAAGACGAAGATAGGTGGAGTTAGTTCTCTTCCTAAGGGTACTCGTGCTGTCTTCGTTCAGGATGTAGCACCTACTGGGTGGAGCATAGTTACTACTTTGAATGATGGTGTTGCTTATGTTAGCAACACCGGTGGTGTTGAAAAAGCAGGAGGTTCTTGGACGATCACTGGGTTTTCCGTACCTGAGCATTCGCATTCTTATACTATTCCTAATCATCAACACGCTACACCGTTTATTCAAGAAAGTTATGCGCTTAAGTTTAGCGGTTATCCCTTCGGTTCTGGCTCAACACTTAGTTTTAATGTATATACAGGCGGTCGTGGTGCAGGTCCGAGTGGAGTGCGAGTGTTAACAAGTCATCCTTATAATCCAGGTACTTATACTACATCTACTTCTACATTTTCTATAGATCACGATGGATCGTGGCGTCCCGCATATGTGGCCGGTATTGTATGTGAAAAGGAGTGATAGTAATGGAATGGGATAAGAATACTCCGTTAGGATCTGAAACAATAAGATTTGGGGCACAGAGAATACGGGAAATGAAGCAGTATATACACGATGCTTTGTCTAGAGAACATGAATTCCCTGACAATCCCAGACATAAAGGTGGTAAACTCGGCGTTTTAGTTGTGGGATCGCCTCCGTCTGTTGGAAACAATAGCATTGGTTGGGATTCTTCCCAAAAGAAACTTTATGTTGGAAACACTTGCGTTTTTGATACCGAAGTTTTTCCTTCTGGAACTAAAGCCATTTTCTATCAAACAACCGCCCCTTTAGGTTGGAGCATCATTTCGGTCAGCGAGCGTTTGGTGTATATAACTAAAGGAAGCGCCAATGGAGGAGTTTCAGGAGGTACTACTTTGAGCGGTGGTACATGGACTATTAGCGGGGTAACTGTTTCAGATCACTCTCATACCTTTAGCGTTCCTTCTCATCAACATGAGATCCCATTGGGTTATAGTAGCGGTGGGTATATATATGGAGGAGTAGCTCCCTGGGGTTATGGGCATAATTTTTCTTATGGTCTTCTCTATTATAGATCGGTTACAGAAGAAGGTGTTAGTTTAGCCACTTTTAAAGTTTCATCAAATCTTTACAATGCATCGACAGATTCGGTTTCAACTGTCTCTATAACGGTAAGTCACGATGGTTCTTGGCGTCCTAAAGGATATCAATTCATATTGTGTAGGAGGGATTAGATTTGCCTACTTGGAATTCGAATTATCCGACGGGAGAAACGCTTGGAAGTCTCATTGACAATGACATAAGGAATACTAAGGACTACTTAGAGGATGCTTTGTCTAGGGAACACGAATTTCCCGGAATATATGGTGAAACAGCTGGAAAACACAAAGTTGGTATTCCAGTTGTTAAACAAGGTACTTCTATAAGGGAAGGTGGATTGGGGGTAAGTGAGAATCGTTTATATACTAAAAGGAATGGGGAATTAATAGTTATTTCTCAAATTTCGACTTATGACATTCCAGTTGGTACTCGTATGATTTTTTACCAGGATACAGCGCCCTTAGGGTGGAGTCTTGTTGCGTCCTACAACGATAGGTTATTATACATTACGAAGGGATCTGCGAATGGTGGGGTTGCTGGTGGATCAACTGGTGGTTCGTGGACGATCAGTGGGCTTTCTACTACTTCGCATTCCCATACTGTTTCCTTACCTCATAAGCATACTGTTCCTTTTAGATTTACCACTGCTTTTCTTTATGCATGGCCATGGGGTACAGGTGATAGTGGTTCCCATTCGTATTGGGCTTATGGTGATTCTACTTCAGGTTCAACACAAGGATACTTATCTTCTGAAAGTTCACCGACGGCATCTACTTCTTCTGTTACTGTGTCAGTAAGTCACGATGGTTCTTGGCGTCCACCTTCGTACACTTTTATAGTAGCGGAATTTGAAGGAGGTTAACGATGAAGCCTTGGTGTCCATTTTCCAAAAAAGAATGCAGAAATGATTGCGTTTTGTATAGAAGGGGTATTCGTTATTTCGAGGATGGTCGGGAACCTATTCCTTTTGAGGAATGTGCGATCAATATAGCTGTAGACTGTTTAGAAGCTTTGGTACAAAGGTCAATAGGACAGCAAAAGGCTACGGAACAAACTAGAAACGAAATTCACAAGTTAAGGGGATTTTTTGTAGATTTATTAAATCTTAAGATGTTAAGCTCAAAGAGCGATGGCTGAGCAGGTTTTTATATTAGATGATTTCTCTGGAGGTTTAAGGTATAAACATGCTAATCGTGAAGTCAAACTGTCTGAAGGTGTGTGTTTTGAAAATGTCTTGTCAATGCCCCACAACTATTTGCGCAGTCGCTCAGGGTACAGGAAGAAAAATACTGGAGGGAAACCAAGTAAAGGGGCTTGGATAAATGGAATTACGCAGTTCTGGGATGTTGAAGGAAATACTCATCTTGTTTGTACTACCAGTACGGATCCCGAAAATGGTATAGAGGATGCTGGTATTTTCCGTTTTAGTGATGACACTAAGAATTTTATTGACTTAACTGGTACGACTATCACTTGGGATCCTGGGCCGGAAAATTTGGTCTTTTTTGAGATGTTCCAAGGATATCTTGTAATAGTTAATGGTGTTAATTATCCAGTAGTGTGGGATGGTTCTAGTTCTGAGGTAAAGCAGTTTGGAGTCAACTTTTCAATAACTGGGACTCTTTGTATACCTAGGTATGTCAAAGCGTACAAACAATTCCTTTTCTTTGGATATGTAGTTGAAAATGGTGTTGCTTATCCTAGTCGGATAAGATGGTGTGAGCCTGGTGACATTACCAACTGGTACTCTACCAATTTCATTGATTTGGGAGCTGATGATGGTGATATAATTACCGGTATGGAGATAATAGGGGACTTCTTGGCTGTGTTTAAGGAAAGGAAGATATATATCGTAGGATATGTAGGTGGCGAGAAGTTATTTGACTATCGTTTGGTCGTCGATGGCCGTGGTTGTATTGCTCCAGCTTCGATTACTGCTATTTACAATGACCTTATCTTTTTGGCGGAGGATGGAATCTATTCCTTTGATGGCTCTACTAACATAGAAGAGATTTCTTCAAAGATAAAACCTTTTATTTTAGAGATAAATCCGAGTAAAAGAGCTATTGTACAGTCCGCTCCTTTTGAGGAATACGACCAGCTGTGGTTTGCCGTTCCTCACCTTTCTTCTGAGAAGAACAACAAGGTTTTGGTTTTAAATTATACTGTCCCGGAGGAAGAATGTTGGTTTGTGTATGACATACCTTGCTCTACACTTGGTTTTTATTATCGCGTAGGAGAGTTGACTTGGGACGATTTAGGTCATTCGATAGATTCTTATGACATAACCTGGAATGACAGACGAGCGCTTTCTTCTACTAGCTTGCTCTTATCGGCGGATTATGAGGGGAATATTTACGATCATGATGAGGGAAACAGTGATGATGGTCGTGTGATCGTTTCACGATGGCAAAGTCGTTATCTCGATTTTGGAGTTCCCTACCTTAATAAACGTCTGAAGCGCATAATCTTGTGGGTCCGTAAAGAGGGAGAGGGTAAAACACTTACAGTGAGGTTGTATAAGGATTACAACGAAATAGAGCCAAGCGAATATGAAATTGACCTTTACGATCCACGCTTCCCCGAACGTGAGGTTTTGGAAAAGCGAATAGATCTATCTGAACAAGCAAGGGAGTTTAAGATAGAATTTTATCAAGATAAACTAGATTCACCATGGGCGGTGTATAAGATTGCTTTTGTATACGACATAAAAGGGAGGACGATAAGGACATGATTCATCCACGGCATTTATCGTCATGGGATAAGTCGCAGTTAAACGTTCTTAATAGTATCATCTCTGAGATAATCACTTATGTGAACAGATGGATTTTTGGAAGTGGCTACAAGCACGATTTTGAGATTTTAGATACAGGTCCTGCTGATACTAGCTTTGTAGTAAACCATAGGTTGGGGTACAAGCCCAGTGGTTGGATAGTTTACTATCAGAATAAACCTGGTAACTTATATGTTGTAAGTTGGGATGAAAATCAAGCTGTTTTTAAGTTCAGCAACAGTAATGCACATATAAAAGTGAGGTTGTTTTGAATGAGAAGTTTTTACGTCTATGTAACACTTGAATGTAATCTGAAGTGCTATTGGTGTTATTCTTGTTGTCATATCCCTAATAATATTAGGCTGAATAGCTCAACTATAGATGCTATAGTTAACTGGATGAAACAAAATATCGAAGACAAGTTCAGCGTGGTATTTACCGGTGGAGAGCCTTTGCTTTATCCTGATCTCATAACTGATTTTGTGGTAAAGGTTAGAGATTTACCTCTTTATAGTCACTCTTCTTTTTTGACCAATGGTTCTCTTCTCGATAAGGAAATCCTTCGCCATTTGCTTGATCTTGGTTTAACCAGAATTGCTGTCTCTTGTGGTAGAGATAGAAAAGTTGATGAGAACATCCTTGCAAACATACCCTACATAAATGAGAGATCATCTTTAAGGTTTATAATGCTGACCATTTTCCCAGAGAACTTGGATTATTTGGAGGAGAGTAATCTTTTTAACGAAATTTCCAAGTTTGATTTCGAGAATTTGAACGTACATGTCCCATTGAATGCTAATTGGGATGATACATCTTTGGAAAAGCTGAGCGATGTTTTTACAAAACTCGGTACCACGCTTGCCGATTGGACTTTTAGAACCGGCAAGCTTTGGAACGCTCACGTTTTAGGAGTTCCTTTTTATTCTTTGCCCAACTTCAAGTGTCCTATCTTTAATAAAGATTTTGTACCGCCAATTGCGGTTTCCCCTAAGGGTAACCTTTACCGTTGCTTGAGGGCTATTAGAGTTTCTCCAGCTGGGGATGAAGATAGTTCCGAATCACTTGGTAACGTTTTTGATGATACAATTGATCTTAATAGATTCTTGAATACTCTTGAGAAATATGAAAAGATCTTCCCTTGTTTCTCGTGCAATCAAACTGGTAAAGCCTTCTGGCATGAGCTCTGTCCAATCACTTTTAATCTCCTCGTTAAAAAAGTAGGTCTTAGCAAGGCAAAATTTCTCATATGTAGAATCCACAAAGCTCTCCTTCACGGATTGAGAGTATACTTGGAGAAGATAGATACTAATGTAAGTGAGTATTTGAAACATGTCAGTCCTATTTGTAATTCTTACAATTTTTCGTATATAATGGGAGGTAGAAGGACTCAATTACAAATGGCACTATGGGAGGTGGAAAACTATGAAAAGCTTTATTTCAGTGAGTGGCAAAGTAAAGGTTCTGTTGATCCGCAACTCAAAGGTGATTCAATGTAGAGAATCAAGGAATTTAGTAGTAAACTCTGGATTAGCTCACATTGCGGATCAATTATCCTCTTCACCTAATCAAAACCCCATGTCCCACATGGCTATAGGTACTGGTACTAACACACCTTCTCCAAATGATACTTCGCTCCAAAATGAAGTTGCAAGGGTTTCTTTGTCCAGCAGAACTGATAGTGGAGCAAATATAACATATGTCGCTGAGTTTGGACCGGGAGCCGGTACTGGGGCTATAACTGAAGCAGGTATTTTTAATGCAAGTACTGGTGGGACTATGTTAGCAAGGGTTGTCTTCTCCGCCGTTAATAAAGGTAGTAACGATACTTTAAGGATAGAATGGACAATTACTTTCCAAGCTGCTTAATAAATTAAGGAGGGAGGGAAATGGTAGATCTTGTTTACAACAAAGCGCCTTTAATGTCGTGTACTATAGATGTGACCGAAGCCTGTAACCTTGCTTGTACTTATTGTTTCACATGTGGTAAAACGAATAAAAAATTAAGTTTAGACATGGGAAAGAAGATAATAGACTTCTTCTTTGAACATGCCGATCCAAATGCTGACCACTACGAAATCTCTTTTTGGGGAGGAGAACCTCTCTTAGAGTATGCATTGATAAAGGAGCTGATTTTTTACGCAAAGAGAAAGTCTGATAAAGTAATATTCGGGGGTACTACTAACGGAATTCTTTTTGATGAGGAGAAGCTTGAGTTCTTAGGAGAGAACAAAGCCAAGATGATGGTTTCTGTTGACGGTGTAAAGGAGGTACATGACAAATATCGCATCTTCCCGAACGGAAGTGGAAGCTGGGATTTAGTTATTAAGAAGATCAAGTTGGCTCTAAAATATTGGCCAGATTTACACATACGATTTTCCTTAACTCCTGAACTTGCCCCAAAGCTTTATAAAGCTATGTTGTTCTTCTGGGAAGAACTTGGAGTAGATTGGATTGCTTTTTCTCCAGTTTATGAGTGTGAATGGCGGGATGATGATTATAAAATATTGGAAGAAGAATATATAAAGATATTGGAATATATGAGAAAGAATCCGCAGAAGTATTGCCTTCACTTGTCCGACCCTGGTAAAGGAATATGGCAAGACTATCCATGTGGTGCTGGAAGAAGTTATGTAGGTTTTTCTGTCGATGGTTACATCTATCCTTGTCATCGTTTCCACAAGTATGGGGAGGAGCACGAGGAACAGAATAAGAAAGTACGTATTGGATCAATATGGGAGGGATTTTATCCAGAACGTCAAAAGTTTTTGGATTATCCAGTTATTAGGAAACATCAGTGTAAAGATGGACTTGGTTGTGATATCTATAACTTCTGTGCTGGTGGCTGTTATGCGGTAACCTTTGATTTTACTGGAGATATTTTTAGAATGTTTGAACCTATGTGTAAACATCAACAGCTACTTTTCAGAGTTGCGAGTAAGTTCAAAAGAGAAGATAGTCAAGTCCCTGATGGTCCTCCTTGTGTTTGCTTTAATGCTTGCTACTTAGAGAATACCGATAAGGAAATCAAAAATTATAATCCATCGTACGGTTTTGTCTGTGTTTGCTTCAACACCACTTATACTGGATCCAAACAAGATCAGTGGCGTCCACTGATTAATGTTTAACCGGTGACTTTTAATGGGATTTTCCTGTATTTGTTACAACACATGCTACGGCTACTCTGCCTGTAGCTGTAACAATACATGCTACGGCTACTCTGCCTGTAGCTGTAACAACACTTGTTATGGGTACTCATGTAGCTGTAACAATACATGTTATGGCTATACTGCTTGTAGTTGCAATAACACATGTCACGACTATACTGCCTGTAGTTGTGACAACACATGCTACGGCTACACTGCCTGTAGCTGTAACAACACTTGTTATGGGTATTCTGGATGTGTGACTTGCGATAATGTTGTTTATGGCTTACAATCGTTAGCCGAAAACATAATGACTGGTGAATCTATGATAAAAACCTTTCGTAAGATCTTTTCTGACTTAGCGTCTTCTATTGACAGCGTAAGGTTTAGGGTAGTTAAAGTTTTGTCTTCCTTAGTAGGAAGCGCAGATTCTACTGTAAGGAAAGCCGTGAAGGTAGTATTTAACACGGTATCAATGTCTGAGCATCTTGTACCTGTGCGAGTCTTCTTTGATTCAGTATTCTCTACTGATTTATATGTTAGGAAGGCTTTTAGTAAAGTAGTTTTAACTGGTGTTTCAGCTGGTGATAGCATACTGAAAAGAGCTGTAAGGGTAATTTATGATGTGTCACAAGTAACGGAAAGTCTCGTTAAGAAATGCACGAGTGTGATAATGGATATAGCGCTTAGTGTAGAAAATATCGCTAAGAACTTTACAAGACCTTTAGTTGATTCAGTATTGTCTATTGATTTACATATTTGGAAGGCTTTTAGTAAAGTAGTTTTAAGTGGTGTTTCAGCTAGTGATACTGTACTGAAAAAAGTTGCAAAGGTAATTCATGATGTATCACAAGTAACAGAAGATCTCACTAAGAGATTTACGGGTGTGATAGTGGATGTAGTGCTTAGTTTAGAAAGCATTGCTAAGAACTTTACAAAATCTTTAGTTGATAATTTTGTCCAGGTAATAAGCCCTTCTCCTCTTATTGGAGTATTGTACAGGATTGAAAAAGGTTGGAAGAAAATCCTCGACATGGTTATGATAACCTACTCCAAGGAAGGGTTTTCCTTCTGGAGAAAATTACTTGCAAGCGAACTCTCATGGTTGAAAAATCAAATAGATAAAACAATATGGAGTAAGAAATTGCTTGCAAGTAAACTTTCATGGTTGAAAAACCAAATAGATAAGACAATATGGAGCAAGAAGTAGTTGTGAGGTAAGGCTAAATGCCTTTGGGTCGTAAGCCCAGAAAAAGTTGGTTATATGAGGAGATGATGAAAACTTACTCGTGTAGTGATATTTCCGAATGTCTTCTTCATTTTGTGTTATCATTTATTAAGGAAACGGAAAAGAGAGGAGAAAGGTATCACGAGTATGCGGGATGCCCGTCAAGCAATTTAGAATACAGCGAGATGGGGTTAGGAAAAGGTTGTTTGCTTTGCCGTCTTTTGAGAATAATAGAGGAAATGAAACTCCTAAAAGAGGGCGGTGAGTCTAAGTGACCGACTCCTACAATTTCAACAATCGTGATTTTTTCATTGAATTTGGTTCACTGAAAACCAAACTGGAAATGGTGGAAGACAAACTAAATTCGATTGAGGAAAAGATAGATAATATCTCTAAAGAACTCGCTTGTATGCGAGGCAACCTCTCCAAAGTCGAAGGTAGAGCCTCAGTTTGGGGTGTAATCACCGCCATTATTACTACCGCTTTAATAAACTTAGGACTAAAAAAATAAAAACGAAAGGAGGTGAAAAGGATGTTGGAAATGATCCTTCAGGTATTAGCTTTTGTCGCTACTTTTGTGTTAGGCATTCTTGCAGGCAAAAAGTGGTTCCAGACTGCTACTAAGAAGCTCTCTCAGGTAGGAGAGATCATCAACTCGCTTGGTAAGGCTTTGGAAGACCAAGCCCTTACTGTAGAAGAACTTAAAGAAGTAGTAGCTAAAATTAAAGAATTGACTCAAGATAATACCCAATAAAGCAGATTTGTAGGTTGAAGGATGAAAATTTTAATTGTTGGCATATTTGCTGAACTTGTTGATTTGGTAGTACACTTGCAGGAAGAAGGTAATGAAGTGTACTACTATGTGAAAAAAGAGGACGAGAAGGACGTTGGAAAAGGTATAGTCAATTTGGTAAAAGGGTGGAAGCAATATGTTGAAGAAGCTGACATTATAATCTTTCCTGATGTTTACTTCGGAGATCTACCACTTGAACTTCGAAAAAAGGGTAAATTAGTAGTTGGTGGATCATCCCTAACCGACAGGTTGGAAAATGATAGAAAATTTGCAGCTAAAGTTTGGCAAAAGTTCGGTCTAAAGTGTCCCAATACTTATTATTTCTCCTCTTTCAGGGATGCTATAGAGTTCGTCGAAAAAAATCCAAAGCGTTATGTTTTCAAACCCCAAGGTCAAAAGCCACGCTTTTACACCTACATATCACAAGGAGCCGAGGATTTAATCTTAACCCTTAAGCACTTCCAAGAAATCTGGACTGGAAAACCCGAATTTGTGCTCCAGGAGTATATTGAAGGGGTTGAAATAGCTTGTACTGGAATTTTTAACGGTGAACGCTTTTTGAAACCTTTCATAGTTAACTTTGAAGAAAAACGAATAGGGCAAGGAAATATAGGCCCACAAAGTGGAGAAGTCGGGACTACCATGATACCTATGATGAAGTCAAAACTTGCCAATGAAACAATACTAAAAGTTGAGCCTGTACTTAAACTTGCAGATTATCGTGGGTTCTTTGATCTGAACTGTATTGTAAACGAAAAAGGTGCTTACATTCTTGAAGCTACTTGCTTTACAGAAGATACAGAGATAATGACGATTGAGGGATGGAAGACTGTTAACGAACTAAAAGTAGGCGACTTGGCTATGACTTTAAACACTCAAACGGGTAATATAGAATACGGTATAGTCAGCGACATATACACTTTTAAATACAACGGCCCTATTTGCAACTTCCACAACAGATACTTAGAATTTGGTTTAACTCCTGACCATAATGTTTTACACATTGAGGATAATAATTATGTTTTCTCAAAGGCTCAGTCTTTGGTTGGCAGAAAAAACATCGATCTTGTTCTCAGCGGATCGAGAAATAACGGTACATTAGTGGAAAAGATAAATATAGAACCAAATAAAAACCTGATGCTACCAGCTGATGCTTTTCTATATTTCTTAGGGCTTTACATAGCTGATGGATGGCATGATTCTGGTAGGGTTTTTATAAGAACTGGACGCTCTGAGAAAAGAAAAGCAAGAATAATTAATCGTCTCATAAAGGCCTTTCCATTCCCACTCATAAAGCTTGATACTGCTGTTGCCATAATTTCACCAGATTTATCGCTATTCCTTGATCGCATCGGTTTTGCAAGAGGTAACAGCAAGAAAAACTCCATAAAAAGGATACCACAGTTTTTATTCAATTATTCTCCAGAGCTTCTGATCAACTTAGTAGATGGATTAGCCGATGGTGATGGAGACTTTAGCAGAGATGGGAGGCGTGTTTTTACTGCCGATGAAGTATTGGCTGAGCAAATATCCCTTCTCTTTCTCTATTGTGGTCTTTCCCCTTCAATCACTGTCAAGAAGAGAAGTCCTCTCGTTTATTCAGTATTTGGAGGACATCCAGAAGCAGTATCGAAAGGATTTAAAGTAGAGTGTGATAGTTATAAAGGTTATGTATGGTGTCCAACAGTACCTCCTTATCACACAGTTTTAGTTCGTCAAAATAAAGGAAGACCATTCTTTATGGGCCAATGTCGTCCAGGAATTCCTACCATCCACATAATGGATGGTATAATCGAGGATAGCTGGACAGATGTCTTTATGAGTATGGCAACTGGGAAAGGATCAGTTGTAAATTTTAAAGATGCATGGTGTGTTGGCGTTGTGATGGTTTCACCACCTTGGCCTTACGAAGTTAAGACCGATAAATATTCCGATTTTCCGCTTTTCTTCCCTTGGAAATTAGTAGAAGAGCACAAGCTTCATCCTGGTGACATAAAGTTAAAGGAGATAGACAAAAAGAAGTTGTTTACTACGGCTGGTAATATAGGATTTACATTAGTCGCTACTGGGTATGGGAAAACCATAGATGAAGCACAAGAGATGGTTTACGAGGAAGTTCTTCCGCAGGTAAAGTTCTCACTTGGATGGTACAGAACGGATATCGGTGATCGTGTAAAGGAAAACATGGATTTTTTGAAAAGGCTCGGCTATCTTTAGTGAAAAATATGATTACCTTGTGATAGAATTAATATAGAATTACAGAAAGAATAAAGCAAGGAGGTTGGTAAGGATGGCAGGTAAGAAGGGTGGAAAGAAGGCTAAGAAAGAAAAAGTAGAGATGTTAGCAGTTGAGAAAGTTGGCGGAGAGATAGAGATTGGTGGGAAGAAATCAAGAAAGAGGACCAAAAAGTGCGAGAAATGAGAGAAGATCGTCAAAGTTTACCAGTAAGAAGACGATTCTTCTTTGAATGTTATAATTGCAAGAACATATCAAGTGATGCACTCGTGTTGCTCTTTGAGAAAATAGTGGAAAGGTCTGGTATGAAACTTATTCTGCCGTATCAAAAGGCAGAGGTGGAGGATGGAGTATCTATTCAAGGGATCTGGGAAGCAAGTACTTTAAGCATACATGAGTGGCACGAGCCAAGGTTTGTAACCGTTGATATTTATTCTTGCAAGGAAATAAGTCCTTTTTTTGCTGTGGAGCTGATAATTGATATTCTCGAGCCAGAAAAGATAACTTTTGGGTATATATTTCCAGAAGAAATGGTAGTCATTTTTTGGAGGGAGTAATGGAGTTTGAATTTACGGAGTTTAACGATCCAGCTTTTGCGGCTATACTTCTACCTATTGTGAAGGAGTTTATCAATCGCAGTAAGTTAGAGATTTCGCCTGAAGATTACATAAGACACCTGGCAAATGCGTTATTCACTAGAGCGCCAGTTAAAATTTATATAGCTACAGAAAAGACAAGTGGTGAAATAGGAGCAATAGCAATTGTAGGTGGAGGAGGTATTCCTCCAAGGGTTTGGCTTGAAGGTGTTTGTCAATTGAGAAAGTATGCTAAGTATCAGTTAGCTCAAGAGCTACTGAAAAGAGTTATCGATGATATGCGCATTCATGGTGTAAGCGAAATTTATTGTATGACTAAAAATAAAGCCCTTGCCAAAGGCCTCATCAAGAGGCTTGGGTTTAAACCTAAAGAAATCATCTTAACTAAGGAAATAGGGGGGTCTTAAATGGGAGGAGGAAGAGAAGAATCTAGCCAAGAAATGATTATTCACTATCCTCCAGGTTTTGAATCGTTCTTTAGTCGAGCTACTGACTTGTTGTTAGATTATATCGAAAAACCTCATTTTGAATCTTATCTTCAAACACCAACATGGATGGAACAACAAATCTATAGCAACCTCTATAACTTGATGCAACGAGGAGGGTTCTCTCCAATTGACTATTACATTAGAGATGTTTATCTAAACAGATTGGGCTTTCCAATAGAAACACCTTCTCCATCATCCGTATTAAGAGAGTATTTCAATATTTTCAAACCCTTCACTTTCGACTATCCGTTTAGTAGAATAACGACAGGACCATCAACAGAAGGGTCTACCACTCCTAGTTCTACTCCTTCTCCTCCGACTCTTGGATCTCCGTCCTTCACACATTTACTCCTTGGGAGTTTGTCTAATCCACAGGAAGTAAAACAAGTTAGACCTTTGCCTTCTGTAAGATCATCTACTCCACAGTGGTTAGATCAAGTCAAAAATTTGCTCTTTGGGAGTTTGTCTAATCCACAGGAAGTAAAACAAGTTAGACCTTTGCCTTCTGTAAGATCATCTACTCCACAGTGGTTAGATCAAGTCAAAAATTTGTTCTTTGGAAGGTTGTCTAACCCACAGGGGGTAGGTCAAGGTGGTTAACATGAACAACCTAACTGGTTTAAGTTCAGGGACAACTTCACCTTACGAAGAAAGTATTTTTTCCAACTTGCTTAAAGCTTATCGCGACCTTTACGAAGCTCAAAAAGAAGAGCAATTGCGCAGATTTGGGGAAGATTTGCGTAGATGGAACTACGAAATGGCCGCAAGCGGAATGCTGGGAAGTGGACCTTGGGTCGAAGGTAAAAGGAGAAGGGTGTCAGATATTCTATCGGGCTTAACTCAACAACAAGCACAGTATGGTGGAGACATATTAAGTCAAATGCGTAGATTTAGAGAATACGAAACGGGATTAGGATTGAATTTAGCATCAACTCTTGCAAACATATATGGCACGAGAGGCATTCTTTCTACTATCAGTGACTTGATGAAGTTAGGCTCTCTTCCAAGAACAATAGAAGAGTCTAGTATACAGGCCGCACTGAACGATTTATTTTACAGACTCGGTATAGGAGCAAGAATCGGAGGAGGCTTTGGGCGACAATACGAGACTTCTGAAGAAGTAATCAGAAGGACAGCTCCTTCGGGATTCTTAGGAGGTTTGCAAGCTTTCTCAATAGGATTATTGGACTACCTCAGTAGATTAGGAGGGTTTTAAAGGATGGGCGGAGATCCCATTACTATGACATTGATAGGAGCGGGAATTTCAGGTCTCCTCGGTGCTGCAACATCGGCCATAACTGGTGGCGGAGGCACTGTAGTTACTTCTACTGCCAGGGAGCCCGAAATGATTGAAAGAGCAAGAGGAGCCGCTATTCAGCTTGTCTCACCAATTTTACTAGACCTTTTATCTGATCCCGAAGCGGCTCTTCAGAAGTACTTAGGCATCACCACCTTGGTCCCACCATTGACTAGCGTAGAGCAAATGGGATTACAAACTGTTGAAGATCTGTTTAGAAGTGATCTAACAACTCCATTAGATCAATTAGCTTTAAGTAGAGCATTGGACGTTTTAGCAATGAAGCCTTCTGATTTACTGGATCAAGAAAGGACTGCTCTAATTACAAGCTTGCTTTACGGACCCAAAGGTCTGATAGAAAGTGAGGCTATGAATATAGCTTCTCAATACCTAGGCTCAATTCCTTCGTCTCCCGTAATGAAAAAAGCGTTAGAAGGAAGTATAATCAGGGGTGCCTTGGACAAAACTCTATCGGACGTTGCTACTATCAAGAACGTTTTAGAATCTCAGCAAAGACTTAGGGATGTATACGACTGGATAAGTGCTATACAAACGCTTGATAAATTACAAGCAACTGCGGCTGATGTAGCACGCTCAATTGGCGGTACATCAGGATTACTTCAGACAATGACTAAAGCATCAGAATTTGCCGCATTTCCAAGGGTGAGGGAGCTTCAAGAAAGAAGCGCATATGAGGATATACTCAAACAAGCAATAGAGACCTCTCTAGGATTGATGCGAATTCAACCTGCAGGCAAAACTACGGTTCAGACAACCGAAGGTCCTGGAGTACTTGAATCTGGGTTGTCGTCTTTTGTTCAGGGATTAGGAACTGGGCTTGGATGGTATTTTATGAATAAGCCGATATCACCAGCAACTTATACATCTCCGCTATCCACAGCTACCGGTTATACCCTTAGTCCGACTTTACCCAGTTGGGCTACTTATTCTACAACTACTTATACTCCTTATACCGGGTTTAGCTTAGGCGCATCACTGCCAAGTTGGGCTGGATCAACAACTCCATCGATCTCAGGTTTTACGCTTTGATGGAGGTGCTTAAGTAAATGAACGGTATTTTCTCACCTCTTTTAGTAGGAATGTTAGGCGGGTTATCAGGAGACCCGTTAGGTGTATTGAGATTTCTTGAATCTCGGCGTCAGTGGGAAAAAGAATTTCAACAACGCCAGCAGGAATTAGAGGAAAGAAGAAGAGCACAAGAATTAGAGAGAGAGCTTGAGGAATTAAGAGCAAGAGTAAGTACTGCAAGTTTGTTAAGAACATTAGGAGCACGCCCTGATGTGATCAGCAGGATAATGACAGAAGGTCTAAGCAAAGATGTATTTTCGCCTACTGTAGTCGAGATCGGAAAAGAACTTCCGCTCGAACGCCAAATAGAACAATTGGTAAGAGATTTACCTTATATACAATCACTATCCATTGAAACCACACCTGCAAAAGCGGAAGGTAAACCTTATGTGCCGGAACGCACTCCTTTACCTTACGAACCGCCACCTCCCCAATACGAACCTCCAAGGACCATTGTAAAGGCAGAAATCTCACCCTTTACCGTGCCAGAACCAGCGCAGATGGCTACTTTACTCAAGCTGAAAGATGTACTACCCCAAGATACATGGGAATCAATAGCAACTGGAAAATATACAAAACCCATAGAAGAACTTCTCGAAGAAGCCGCACAACGGAAAGAGATAGCGAAAAAGTGGGCTCCTCGCTTCGGTGTGAGAGAGGAAGCTCTTTACAAGTTCATAGGTGGTATACCAACGGATGAATTAGAAGAGAAGTTCAAAAACATAGACGAGACATTCCAGCGGACATATGAGTTCATAAAAAAGAAAAAGATAGTACCTGACGATAATTTAGCGAAGCTACTGTCCCTGTCTATAGCCTTTGGAGCTCCGTTAGGAGCTTTATCTAATCTAGTGGGTGAAGAAAGAAAAGAGGAGAAGTGGACTACGTTCACTCGCAGTGTTGGGCCTTACAACATTCGAGTCCAAGAGATATTTGAAGATGGAAAGTTAAAAGGTCACGTTCCTTTGACTGTTGAACTCAACCAAACCTACTTCAACCAAGTAGCAAATCACCTTAACCTTTTAACTGGAAGAACAGGTGGAATAGACTCTGTAGGAAAATTCTTACGCTCACATATACAGCAGATCATGAACCCAGATATAGATGTTCCCGAAAAGTACAAGAAAGAAGCTATTGCTAGATTGATGACGACGGTAAGCTTGAGAGACCGTGGAGCGCCTTGGGCAATTCTATCGACCTATATTGACGATACATCTCCAGTTGGTTCATCTCTTAAAGAAAAGGTGACAAATCTTTATTACTCTCAAAGACCTAGTCCATTCAATCCATCTGACATACCTAATGTTGGTAACTTACTACAAGTACTAACTACAAATGACCCACTCAAGAAGATTCAAGAAATCAAAGGAAACGTCAACAAATACAAGCTTTCAGAAAAGGACAAAAACATGTTGAAAGAATCAATCAGCATGGTAGAAAAAATAGGAGAAGGGACTAAGAAACGCCTCTTGAGATCGCTGGACCAAGGAAATATAGGTGAATTTACTAAGGCCGTTAACGAACTTATTGTTCTTCTCGAACAAACCTCTAACCTTGAAAAAATGCTCAAAGAAGCCAAAAGGTAAGGAGGTGCCACAGTATGGCAAAAAAGTGGATACAACAAGCAATACAAAGGCCAGGAAGGGTAAGGGAATATCTAAAAAGGACCTTCGGCAATGAGGCTTTTAATAAAGATGGCTCAATAAAGATGTCATACCTGGACAAAGCAATAGAAAGGGTAAAAAATTCAAAGATGGGTAGCGAACAAAAGAAAAGCCTTATCAGCGCTTTAAACTTAGCAAAGAGACTAAAGAAAGGAATTTAACGTAGCGAAAACATGGCTTCTCTTAACAAAGAAAAAGAACGCTTTGAGGAGTCTTTTGAGGAGCGCTTAAAAAAGTGGAATGACGAACTAGCTCAGAAACTTACGACCATCTATACCTCTCCACCCAAAGAACCTTCTTCATTTTTGCAATACCTTAGATTGCCCAAGGAAGAAGGTTTTCCTTTAGAACCTGAAAAAGAAGAGCCTGTTAAAGAAACTGCAGAGCTCGATTTCGGAGATGCTATATCAAAGTGGGGCAGAGAAACGATCGAAAAGCTAATAGCGGCTCAACTGCCTAAGGACGAAGAAGAAATTGAAAGAGCTTTAAAAAGTTTTTCCCCACTCTTACAGAAATTTGAATCCTTTAGAGCGAGAAAAGAGATAGTTCAAGAACCAGAATTAACCAAAACACCTGAAGTAAAAACCGAAATACCTCAAGCAATACCGTTAAAACCTCCGAAACCGGAGGTTCAGGTTTCAAAATCAACTTCTAAGCTTATAGAGTCTTATGTTCCAGAGTCAGAATTAGAACTACCGCAAGAAACCATCCAGAAATTAGAACCGTTTATCGACACTGTCAAAAAATATGTTCCTATACCAACTACTCCAAGCGAAGCCAAGAAAGCTTTAGAAGGTTTAAAGTTAGGAGTTATTCATACAATAGGGTATACCTGGCCAAAGCAAATTGAAGACCTCACAAATCTGCTAAAAAAGCTTGACCGCTATGTAGAAGAAAAGACAAAAATAGGAAAAATACCACAACTACAAGCCATTGACGAGGCTGTTAGATCTATAGCTCCAGAATGGCTTAAAAAGTTAGAAACAGAAGAAGTAGAATTACCCAAAATTAAGCTATCTGAGAAAGATATTGAAAAACTAAAAGACCCTACATTTAGAGCTTGGCTCACGGCAGGGTCATTCATCGCTGATCTTCCTCGTATTGTCGGATTTTCGTATATACTAGGCCCGGTATTTGGGCCTATTTTTTCAAGTCTGAATACATTAGTCTCTCCAATTTTGTCGCGCTTGGCTACAAACCCCACTCTCTTCAAAGTCGCAGAAAGATTTTTAGCACGCCTTCCTCAGCGCGTCATCACCGACTCCTTGGTATTCAGTGCACTTTCTGCACCCAACGTAGAAGAAATGGTAAGAGGTGCAGAGGCCGGAACCATTTTCGGAGTAGCCGCTGGATTAACTAGGAAAGCTCAACCTCTTGCTGTTGGGTTAGCCGCTTTCGTAAATGCAATAAGAGAAGGTGCTCCTAAGGAAGAGGCAACATGGCATGCCCTACTTTTTGGTACATTTAACCGCTTCATGCCTCACAGCGAGCAAATATTCCGCAGAATCTTAAAACAAGGCGGCCTTAGCGAAAAGGAGATAGACCAAATAGAGTTTGAATTATTAAAGTCTAAATACACAGGAGAACTACCAAGTTCCGATGTATTGCAAAAAGTTAACAAAGCCTTCGAAAAAGGTACAAAACGCTACTCGATTTTTGTAGAAGACTTAGTGTCAAGAGAAATAGATCCAGAAAAACTTACCAGAATAGTCAGCCAAGTAGAAGAAGCAGTAGATAAATTAAGTAAAGAAATAAAACTTGACAGAGTTGAAGAAGTAGCTGGTGTACTGCAAAACGAGGTAAACTATTCGCTCTCAGTTCTGAGTAGAAACAAAAAAGCATTAGACAAGTTCAAAAACAGACCGTGGGAATTCGTTTTTGACTTAGTTAACTCTGCTTCCCAGAGACTGGCTACAAGAATATCCGAAAAAGAAGTAAAGAGCGCTGAAGAAAAAGCTATTCTTCAATACTTACCTAAAGCCCGATCCCTAATAATGGTTGAAAAAGTTAGAGAACTAGTACCACTTGAGACTTTCAGAGTTGAATTGCCTACTCATGAAAGAGCAGAGGCACTCTCGAAATATCTAAGCGAAGTACTCCGTAAGGAAGACTCAACTATAAAGAAAGAACTCGATGAAATAGCTGAACAGTCCAAGCGAATACCTCTTAGTGACGAGAAAAGCAGGATTGATCTTGAAAGAAGACTTGAGGATGTAGAAAACAAGATCTTTAAGATAGAAGTAAAAGAATTAGAAAAGCTGTTGGGTAAAAGAGACTTAGAAATTGCCTTCCTCGAGCGCATATATAAAGGCTTGGTAAATGTAATGCAAAAAAGAGAACCTACAGAAAACCTACCCGAACTTAAACCTCTAACATTCGAAGGAAAGCCTTACGAGGGATTAGAACCTGGATCAAAAGAATGGCAAGAGTTATGGTCAAAAGCTTCTCCAGAACTGCGTAAGGAAATGCTTCTCTACAGAAGAGAAGTAGAGAGAAAAAAGCTTGCTGAGCGTCCTCCACGCACTGAGGAAGAAAAAGCAGTACCTTCTTTACCTGAGGAAGCTGAAAAGGCAGAAATTCCTGAAGTAAGAGAAGAGATAGTAGAAAAACCCATAAGATGGGAACCAGTTGAAAATTACTCAACCCTTAAGAAGGGAGATTATGTAAGGGTAGAATACAAAGGAAAGATCTATGAGGGTGAAATAGTTGGAGATCCTAAGCGGATGAGAACTGGTGCTGTTCTTATACCTCTTAGAAGCGATGATGGCGTGGAAAAATTAGCTCCATGGACCCCGAAAGCGAGGTACGAAAAACGCGTTATCGAAGAAGAAGCTCCCGAAAGACCTAAAGTTCTTCTAGAACCAAGAGAAAAAGAAACTATAGAAAAAGAATATGTCATTCCTGGAGATTTCTCACCCATTGATATAGCTGGAAGAAAATATCCGTGGCAATTAACGAAAAGAGAGTGGGAAAATGCAGTCAAAGAATTATTAGATTTTGCTCAGAAAGAGTTGAAAGGAGAAATACCTGACCTAAAAGAGATTGATCGTATAAAAGCGTTAGAAGAGGTCGCTGGAATAAACTATATTGATCTCATATTAGCTTTAGAAGGTCAGAAAGAACTTCCTTCATCGGATATCCATCGCCAAGCCGTTGAAAGAGCGTTACTCGGCGAACAGGTAGGTAGGGGAGAAAGAACGGCGGAACGTATAAAGATACCAAAGGAAGTCCTTCAGGATTATCCTGATCTTGTAGAAAGATTCGGAAAAAGCGTAGAGGAGATCGCAACGATACCGCAAAGATTCCAAAAACAGATAGAAAATATTCTCAACGAAACAACTCCAAAAGAACAAGAATTTTATGTTTACCAAGAGGAGACTGGAACTTTTGTAAAACCTCCTTCCAAGGCAATTCCAATAAAAATATCTTCCGAAGAAGCGCCAATAAGTTCAGAAGCAATCGACTTATTCACTTATTACGATCCTAAGTCTAATAATTGGGTAATAGTGGCTGGTAAAACCGGTCGCATTATAGACACCGCACCTTCTTTATCTAAGGCTAAACATACAGCCGCAAAAATTATGACTTCAGAAAAAGCGAATGATATACTTGAACAAATACGATTAGACATTTACGAAGGTCGATTGTCTCCAAGATGGGGTAAAGCTGAAAACTTCAAAGCTGAGGCTGAAAGGCAAATACCAAAACCGCCCGAGGAAGTAATTCCTAAGGTAGAACAAACTACAAGGTTAGCTAAGGAAAGCTTAACAAAGGATGAGCAAAAAGTAACGAAAGAAGTTAAAGAGAAAAGCTACAAGATAACAGATCCTCTCAAACCACTGTTAGGGAAAACCGAGCGACAAATCATTAACCTTTTAAAGAGAAAAGAACCTGAATTAGAACCCCTTGAAATCAAAGTAACCGAAAAAGAAATAGTTGTAAGATACCAAGATGATATAACAAGGACTTTCCTTCCCGACGAGTTTAAAGAATATATTTCGTCACTCTACACAAAGACCAAGAAGACAGTAGAAGTAACTGATCCAACAGAACCACCATCTATTACATCTCCCGAAGATGCAAAAGCAATAATATCAGCAAACTATGTAGAAACGATTGACCCATCCAACCCATTGTTGACTCCAGAAAGGATCATAACTGGAGATATAGGAAAAAATAGAATACCTGAGTCAATAGTAACGAAAGGTGAAGCTTTCGTAAGAAGTCACATGCCCATCTTAGTGGATGTAGTCAAAGCTATCAAGAATGTAAAAGAACAGTTTCAAAACTTCTACAGAACGCACTTAGTATCTCCTTTGAGCAAAATGGGCATACTACCACAATCGCTCATAGAATCTTACATAGTTCATCCCGAACCAACAGCAAGTAGCATAGTCGATCTCTTAGTAAAAATATTCAAACCGTTCTCTCCAGAAGAAAGAGCTCTTCTCGCTTTACAAATAGCAAACGCAAATGTCAAAAATAACTTACAATCGCATCCTGAGATTGGACCGTTAGCAAAGAGCGTATGGGAAAAGGGTAAGATAGTTATAGACTTTATCGAAAAAACCAACAACTTCATACTTCACGAGTTTAGAAAAAGAGGTATTCACATAAGCGAATGGCCTCAATCTCACATAGATAGAATTGAAGCTGACATAGCAAGAATAATGCGCAAACCGAGGCTCACTGAATTGGATCTTCTCAAAATTGAAATCCTTAGAGAAGTTCAGAATAAGTTAAAATCACAAAAGTGGATACCACGCTCTTATGTAAAAATAGATGAGGTACCAAACGTCATAGCGGCATCAGCTAAAACCATTAACGAAGCCGTCGCTAACACAATTATCAAATTGGTAGAGAAAGGAAGGATCTCAAAGGAAAAAGTAAAAGACCTTCTCAATCAAATAAGTGATGTCACTAATGCTAAAAAGTTAGCCGAAACACTAGGAATACCGGAAGTGGAAATACCCGTACAAGATAAAATTATCTTAACCATGTTAAGCGGTGTCGATGACTTTCCACTTCCTCCAATTGACATCACTCCTGCAGTTCTGAAGATACAAAAAGCGCTTGGAGTAGATTTAGGATACAAAGGATATGCTATAGTCCCAAAACTTTCTCCAAAGTTAGAGATGCAGTTGCGGAGAATAATACCGCAACATCCGAGAGAATTCCCTACCGAGGAATCAGCCATCAAGTGGGCAATAGAGAATGGTATGGCATATATCCTTGATCCAGTTTACAACTACGGCAACTTGCTAATGTATGCTGAATCCAAGCTCAAGCTGTATGATACCCTAAAGGCAGTGGAAAAAGCTTCAATAACCGTACTGAGGGAAAATGAAGCCCAAGCACCAAAAGACAGAAAGTTACTACCAAGCGATTTGATCACTTCAGATGTCGTTATACTTCCTCTGACAGAAGTAGAACGCATCAAAACAAAATACGGCATAGACCTAAGAGAACTTGGATGGAGAGAATGGGAAGGTCAGCCTCAACTTCCAAATCTTAAAGGTAGATTAATACATCCAGTTCTGGAAGCGTGGATTAAAGATGAAACCTATGTTCCTTGGTTTTCGAAATGGGAAAACTCAAACAACTGGTTAGCCAATGTAGTGAGAAAAATAGACTCTTTGACCAGAACTTTAAAGTTCCTCCGTTTCTACTTACCAACGATAATGGTAATGAACGACTTAGGACAGATGTGGATGTTAGGTGCGGCCGCTCCTGTTTCATTGGCAAAAAGCGTTGTAGACCTTCCGCTTTTGATTTCAAGATCGCTACGAAAAGCGATAACTGGAAAAGGAACAATAGTAAGTGGTCAAAAACATTATGGATTTCTTGGATATTTAGCTGAAGCAATCTATGATGTTGCTTCCGAGTCTGACTTGTTTAAAACAGCTCAGAATCTTGGTCTGTTCATTAATCCCAATAAGTATCGAGAAGATGTCGGTAGGTTAGCAGTTGATATGTTAAAAGTTGCGCAACAAGATAGCTTATTCAAAAAGACCGTACAAGCCATAACTTTAGCCTACGAAAGGAATGCAAAAACCTTAGGTATACCAGTAGTGGGAAAAGTTCTTAACACGCTTTACAGGGATGCTTTACAGTGGGCAACTTGGAAGATGGACCAGGTATTGCGTATGGCCGCATTGCGGTGGTATTTAGATAAGAAAGTAAAAGCAGGACCTTCGGGTGAACTTCTTATACAAGAACCACTCACCTTAAAAGAAGCGGTAAATGCAGTCAGAAAATTTATGGTCAATTACCGTGGAATACCTCATAGAACGAGACGAACTTTAAACTTCGTACTATTAACACCAACCTATCGTATCGAGATGGCAAAGCTTTATAAGGACATTCTCTCCGGATTAATTCATGATCCGAAAAAATGGCTCGAACCTGCCATTAACACATTCACTGCACACGCCATAGCTTTCACAGTCAAGTGGTGGCTAAGAATGTCATTTTTAAGATTGGTCTCCTCCTTCGTCGGAGCCGCACTTCACGGCTTTGACGAAGAGTCTTTGGAAAATGTCAAAGAAAAATATGAAGAACTGAAAAAGGATTGGAAGACTTGGCCAGGATGGACATTGAGGGATTGGTATCACATCCAAAGAAATCTTCCTGGAGGTATGTCAGAGGTTTTTGTTCTTCCATCACCGCTTTTTGAGATGGCGAAATATATCTCACGAGACCCTGTCTATACTCTAAAGATGTACTCTTCAGTTCCAGTACACGTGTTGTGGTCCTTAGCTCAAAATAGGGATTGGAAAGGAGACGAAATAGTTCCTCCATTTGCCGGTCCTATTGAAACGGCATCGAGGGTTGCAAGGTATCTAATCACCAACGCTACTGTCCCGTTTTTAGAGAACTTTGTCATACTGCCTCAAAGGGATGATTGGAAATGGATGGACTATCTCCTCTCCTCTTGTGCTATCGTGCACTATAAGACAAAAGATCCAAGATGGATGGCAATAAGTGCATACAATAGAGCATTAATAGAATTGAATCGTCTGAAATCACGAGCAACCTGGAGCGGAAGAGAGGAAGACTTCAAGAGATATCAACAAGCTTTGGAAAAAGTTGACAAACTCCGTGAAGAAACGATAAAGGCAATTAAAAGAGCAGACTCACCACGTGTTGTAGATGCTTTAATTGATGCATATGGAAAAGTTTTTGGAGTTGGTAGGGAAAAGTTTAAAGCCTTACTATTCGAAGATCTAAACCATGCAATCGAAGCATTCGGTACAGAATTAGATTAAACATCTCTAACATACCTTTGAAGAGCCACAACCAAGGAAAACACACCAAGTCCACTAACGAGTAATAAACTATCCTTTGTTACCGAATAGAGAAAAATAAGAGAAGCGCTTAACAATAAGAGGACCCTTTCTAATAAACTACATTCCCTAATCAAGTATCCACACATGAAAGCTTGAAGGATTATTAGGAAAATGGCCGACACTGTAATTGCAACGACTATTTTCCAAAAGTTAAAAGTTAACAAAAGTAGATCTGGGAAAAACACAAATAGGAATGGTATCAAAAACCCACCTATACATGCTTTTACCGATTCAATAGAGGTTTTGATAAAATTAGCATCTGCTAGTTTAGCAGCAACAAGAGCTCCTTGTGCAATCGGTGGAGTCAAAAAGGCAAAGATGGTTAGAAAAACAATAAAACAATGTATCTGTTCATATCCTACTCCAAATTTCATTAAGGGAACGGTACCGAAAGCCGCCATAAAGAAATAAGCCGATAATAATAAACCTCCACATCCCATAATAATACAAATCACTGCAACTACCGCCAATGTCAACAACAGAGAGTCTTTACCTATTGACTCTATTAAACCAACCATCTTTACACCCAATCCAGTTTCGTTTAACGTAGTCACTAACATACCAATACAGGCGATAGAGGCGCAAATTTCTGCACCCTTCAAACATCCGAAAGATATCTTCTCTATTATGTCCCCCATTCCTTCCTTACCTGTAAAGATCGTATGTAACACAATAATACACACAATTCCCCAGAAGGATGCCATTAGCGGAGTATATCCCTTAGCCAAAGAAATTAATATTGCTAAAAGTGGAACGACAAACAAAGTCAATGCCTTGAGAATATCATTAACGTCCAACCTCACCTCCTCCTCAACCCCCAACACTTTTGACTTTAAAGAAACAAACCTGACGTAGAAAAATACGGAGAGAAAATAAAGAAAAGCAGGTACCAACATCATCTTTATTACATCGATATATTTCATCCCAGTCTGAGCCACCATACAAAAGACCACAGCACCCATTACTGGGGGCATAATCTGACCACCAACAGATGCGCTCGCTTCTATAGCTGCAGCTTGCTCTGCTTTATACCCACACTTCTTCATCAGCGGGATTGTAAAAGATCCTGTAGTTAGAATGTTAGCTAAAGGACCGCCATTTATCGATCCAAAAAGTGCACTTGTAATTACACTTACCACACCCACACTTTCTCTAAACCTTTTCGCAAAAACATTTCCGATTGCTAAAAGCAATTTTGATACGTGAGAGACTTGTAGGAGTGTCCCAAAAATAACAAATAGAAAGACATAGTTAAGAGAAATGGTCAAAGTACTCCCATATATCCCATTCGTTAGACCAATTGATAAGTTCGATACAACCTTGTCGAATGAGATAGACTTGTAATACAATGGCCCTGGTAAAAATCTACCAAGAAACAAACAGTAGAGCATAAAGCACAAAGTAAAAAGAGGTAAAATAGGACCAAACGTCCTATAGGTCAGTTCTAACACCGTGAAGATCAAGAACAGCCCAATAACCAGGTCAAGTGTAGTGTTAAAGTAAGAACGCTCCCTTAACGCTTCAAAATTAAAATGGATGTAAAGAATTGCGAAAAGCAAAACACATAAATAGACATTCAGTAAAAGTCTACAACATCTTCTCTCTTCCCTTATCAACCTATCGATTATCAACAAGGAAAGACAACAACCAAGGTGAAGGTTGAGGTGAAGCCCAACTTGGTTCCACAACAATCCCTTGACCGAAATCAGATGGTAGGTAAACACTAACAGCGCAACTATTGACAAAGCAGAACCTTTTCCTAAACGCTTGGGCTTCACCATCCTTCACCTGTTCTTCTCACCTATTTACCTTAACTGATAAAATCTCCATTGCGTCACCTATCCTTATCCCTTTCTCCTTGAAAAACCTCAAAGCGGCTGGATGATATAGTGATTCAGGTATGTTGAGCGATGCTAACAACTCTCTTTGCATCAATACACCATTCATGCTCTTATCCTGGAAAATATCCGAGTTTTTATAAATGATCTTCAACACCTCGGTCACTACTTCGTCGGGCATGTCCTTGTGAACACTAAACCCCATATAGTTCAACACGCTAACACAAGGATCTGTCTGAGTCTCACTTAACGCCCTGGGGGGTATGGTAGCTACACCAATAAAGCTCCCAGACTTCTTTTTAAATCTCATCACTGCCTCTTTGTCAAATGAAATATAATACAACTTCCGAACTCTAGATAACTCTATTAAGAGAGGTACTAGCCCCCAACTGTAGTCACTCGCAAGAGAAGCTGTAAAGTATATAACATCCACTAAACCATCCCTCATCAGCGATACAGCATTCGGGAAAGTCGCAAATACGAATTCTATTTTATTAACATCAACGCCAGACTCCTTCAATATCTCACTAAAGACTACCTGACGACTACCATTAGGAAGTAGATCAAACACTACCTTTTTCCCCTCTAAATCCTTCAACGTTTTTATATCGGGATTAAGAGTACATAAACCAAATGCTGCAACATGCACACCACTAATATATCTCACATCTTCAATACTCATTGAGGAGGGTAGCTTCAAAATACCAACCTTTGATTCCCAGAAAGTCTGGGTATTGTTAAAGAACAAATACTTCTTTCTCAAATCAGGTCTCTCAGCCAGAATTTTTATGTGGATATGAGGATGTTGACCTTCAATAAATACAGCTTTTACCTTATCGCTCTCCTTGTTGATTAGCTCAACAAGCTTTGCCGCTACCAGGTAAGGTCTTTGACCAGCTGGAATAGCCGAAACGATCAACTCATACTTTTCAGCTTTCTTCTCTTCAGCAAAGGTAACTCCGTTAAAGATTCCAAACACAAAAGTAACCAACGCTAACACCTTTAACAACTTACCCATCTTACCACCTCCTATTGTTGTTATATTAACCTCTATAGTTTCTTTCCATTATCAATACATTCTCAAATTGAGATTGAAGATCAACCCTATGAGATACTACGAAAATGGAAGGAACTTCATTCTCAAGTATTTTTAACACTTCAAACACACCTTCTTGTCCCTCACTATCAATCGCACGATCAAACAATTCGTCTAAAAACAGAAAATTCGTCCTAACTAAATGGAACTTTCTCATTAAACGATTAAGCCCAAGGGCTAACGCACATTCTATTCTATGCTTTTCACCACTGGAGCAATCTTCGTATCTCTTCTTAACTCCATCACGATAAACTACAATATCAATATTGTCATCGCTCGAAAGGATGTCTATAGCGAGACGTGAAGACGAGAGAATTTTCAAAAATGAGTTCGATTCGTTCTTTAAAGTTGATAAGACCCTCTCAATAAACCTAAACCTAACACCACGCTTCGAAAATAGCTCTTTCACTTTTTCCATAAGGAAATGCGTTTCTTTCTTTTGCTCAATGTCGAGCTTTAAATCTTCAATCCTTTGCATCATTTCTTCTAATCTATCCCTTTTCTCTTTAATAATTTCCTCATAGGCAAAATCAGATTCCAAGTCCTTTAAACGTTTATCAATTTCATTGATCAAATCCTCCGCAAGAGAAATCTCAGTAGAAACCCTAGCGCGTTCAAGTTTAACTTCACTACGCCATTTCTCCTTCAATGCAATATCTTCCTCAACTTTTCTAAGAGCCTCAAGCAACTCTTTTTCACGTCTCTCAACCTTATCCAATTCCTGTGTCAAATCCTCGCACTGCTCTTCAATCTCGGACAGTACATGCGCTACAACATCTTGAGTGATAGGTCTAAAACAAACAGGACAAGATTTTCCTATCAAAGTATTTATATCCTTAAGAGAAATTAGCTCACTTCCACGCCTCTTAAGTCTTGAGATTTCACTTTTTACATCAAGAAGCTCCATCCGTATACTTTCTTCCCGCTTCTTTAACTCATTCAATTCACTATCAACATCCTTCGATTCAAGCTCCTTTAGTTTAGCTTTCAACTGCTTTATCTTGTAAAGCGCATTCCTTTTATCTAACTTAAGAGCCCTCCTATCCCTCTCGATCGCTTTCTTTCTTTTCTCAGCCTCCCTAACGAGAGTTGCTATATCATTCTTAAGTCCTTCTACCACTCCAGAACATATCTCAAGCTCCTTTTGACTGGTCCTAATTCCATAATCCAGTTCCTTCACTCTCTCTTTTGCTACTTCATATGCTTTGTCAAAAAAGTCAAGTTGTAAAATAGACGACAAAATAACCAAACGCTGAGAAGGAGTAGCTTGAGCAAAAAACTTTATCTTGTCTGGAATAAAAGAGGAAATAAGAACAAATTGGTCAAAATCAACTCCAAGTAAGTTAGTCAGCTGAACCTGAACTTCATTTACACTACCTTTCAAATACTTACCATCATAAACTACTAACAAGTCATTCCCAGCTTTGGAATGCTTCCGAAACCTTGAAACTATGAGATCTTTACCATTCAACTTCCCACGCAATGTGACCTGACAATCCTTTTTGATATAATCGTTAACAACATCATCCACCCTCATTTGCCTAATTGTTTTGTTGAATAAACACCAAACAACAGCCTCGTAAATAGCACTTTTTCCACTACCGTTCGGACCGCTAATCAAAAGCAGTCCTCTGTCACGAAAACTTATGTCAAACTTTTTAAAACACATAAAATTAGATACTTCCAAAGTATCTATCTCGAACATTCCCACACCTCTAAAGCTAATTTTTTCATCTTTATTTTTAATTCATTTTCAAGTTCCAACTCATCAATCCATCTTTCAATCTCCTCTACTACAGAGAGAGGTTTATCCTCAACTTCCTCCGCCTTCTCGGCCTCTTTCTCTTCTGGAAGAAACTCAACGAAAATGCGAGGATTATCTTCAAGTTGACTCAAATCCAAACCAGGCTTCGCTCTTACTAAAAGGTAACAGAACTTTGGATATAACAGTCTCGATAAACTCTTAGCCGAATGAACCTCAACTATGTGAAACGAAGGAAGACCTTCTATAAATATATCACGAACTTTCCCATCTTCCCACAATATCACTCTTTTTCTTTCGCCACTTTCAGAAAAATCGTGTTGCATCACAGAACCTACACATTCGATATTACCAACACGCTGTGGCCTATGGATATGACCATTAAAAACGAATTTACCAACATTCAGAAATGGTTCAATACCTTCTTCCATTATCTTTCCACTACTAAGCTTAACGCCTTTCACATCAGTATGTAAAAACAAAAGATCTGTTTCGTGAAGACGATCCAAACTGGACTCCCACCCATAAGGCACGAAAGTCATTCTTATATCCCCTTCTCTTCCTTCATAAGCCTGATCGATTATTCTGATATTAACATTTTCTAAAAATTTAATAGCTACTTCTCCACGAAACATATCATGGTTCCCAGCCAAAACAACTACACGACACCTCTTAGCTGTTTCCTGAAAAATCTCCGATCCAACCATAAGAACATCCTTCCTAATGTACGGAGAGAGTGTGTGAAAAACATCACCAAGATTCACCACAAGATCGGGTTTTACTTCATCCACAAGCTCCAACCATTTTTTCTCAAAAATGTAAAAGTCTTCAAGACGACACTCCCTTCCAAGATGCGTTGCCTTTATATGCCAATCACTTGTTATCAGTATCCTCATTTGATTCCTCCGCAAGCACCTTTAACATCTCCGCATAGTGAATTATCTTCTCCATGTCAGAAATTGAGATAGGTCTTTGAACCTCTGACCTGTTTCTAAAGGCATACTTTATTATACACCCTATCGCAAAATCCCTTAATATTCCACCACTCTTAATAAGATCAATCGGCTCTACACCTTTTGTTTTGTAATGGTCTGAACCCTTCTTTTTGAGCATAGAAAACTTATCAGGCATCTTTCCTCCTCCGCTCACATTTTTTGGTATGCTCAAGAATAAATCTTTTTATCAATCTCTTCGAAATCTCATCGTTATCAGAAAATACAAGATACTCAAATCCACAAGATCTACACAACGCCTTCAAACAACCATCAGTGCTCAATACCTCTACCGTCCTCATATTACTTTCGCTTTTTAATCCTTTCCGACCACGTGATCTGCGAATCCCCACTCAACAGCCTCCTCAGCAGTAATCCAAGTTTCCTCTGCACAGCGTTTTTTCAACTCCTCTTTCGACAGCTTTATCCTTGTTATCAAAAGATCAATCATCTGATCCTGCAACTTTCTCAAAGTCTCAGCCTGCTTCTCTATACGAGAAACGTTCTCAACCTCAAACCACTTAAAAACCCAAATTTCATGAACCATTACAAAGCTACCGTGAGCAATATACCTATAGCCAGGTGATCCGCTGGCAAGGATCAAGGCCGCCGCACTTGCCGCCAATCCGTAACACCTTACCTCAACAATTCTTCCCTTCGACTGCTCCTCAATCATTAACTGAGAAAAAGCAACACCGTCAAAGTAACTGCCGCCAGGAGAATTTAGATAAATCACCACTTTCCATACCCTCATCTCATCAAAAAACCTAATAGCACGTACAAAATCAGGAAACTCTGACACTACATTTGAATACAATAAGTAATAACCAACACCTCCTCTAACCCAGTACTTAGCAGAAACCGCATTCACATCATCAACCTTGCTACTTTCCGTATCCCCTAAAATAATCTTGAAATCTAAATATCTAGCATCGGAACCCTTACACAAGAGTAAAGTTGCTAACATAGCTAGAACTAAGAAAAATTTTCTCATTGCCCAACACCTCCTTCATCTTTATCATACGAAAAAGAAAGATTTATTTTACCTTCTTCAAGCAACTGAAGTACATCTTTTTCACGCATCGCTTTTTCGTCCCCAGGGAGATAATACCATCCACCTTTCTGAATCAACACACCAAACTCAACCAACTTAGGAATAACTCCTGAATACTTCGGAACTCCCTTTTCCCAATAAAGTTCTATATGAGCTTCTTGAAAAGGAGGAGCCCATCTCGTCTTCAAACAGTGTGCATGTAGTTCAACCCCCACTATCCTACCACCCTCTCTTATAGGAGTAGGACGAGTAAACTGCAACCTTACATTACTTGCAAAATCAAACCCTTTTCCAGTTGAAGTCGTCTTTCCAGACTGACTGTAAATTACATGATTAATAACCAGCAACAAATTACCATTTAATATGTACGGACTTATAGCCCTTATCCCTTGCCTTACCTCTTTCGCTCTATGCCCCTGGTCAACAACAGTAAAACCTTTTTCAGTCTCTGATTCACCAGCAAGGTTTGCAAGTGAATCTATAACAAACAATTTTCTCAACCCTGAAAAATCTGGATGTAAACAAATACCTCTTATCCTTTGAAAGCATTCCCAAATGGAATAAGAACACGAAAAACCAGACTTGGCAACTTCGTTGTACTTCGCCCTTGCACTAGGATCAACTTGCTTCGCTAAGAATTCGAACACTTCTTTGGTCAACTCAATAACAACATCTTCATGCATTGAAGTACACAAAAAAGTTGCAGAATCAAGATCAACACCTATTTTCCTTGCAAATTCAGGGTTTATACCACCTTCTATATCGTCGTAAAAAATAAAACATTTGTCACCAAAGCGTCTTTGAAAAGAAGCTACTGTTTGCAAAGCACAAAAAGTCTTACCAGTTGCTTCATCCCCAGAAATCTCCGCAAAGCTCCCTAAAGGCCAACCACCACTTCCGTCCATCCTTCCAGATATTATAAAATCGAGAACTAAAGAACCAGTAGATACAAAATCCCGCTTAACAAAACTCTTATTTTGCAACTTCTCGAACAGACTCATCCTTAACCTCCTTCACTTTCTCCTCCACCTCTTTCCCAAAGAGCTGTTTAATCAAATGTTGCTTATACTCTTCAGGGGCAGGTCTTCTGTAAGTTTCTTCAAACTCGTCAATTTTTCTCCAATAAAAGTGCGTCTTAGCCAAATCGTCGGGAAGTTCACTTAACTTTCTCCCAAAGATATCCTGTTTCTTAGGATCTAACTCAAACCCATCAGGTCCAATTAAAGGTTTTTTCCTATCACCAGACCTGAATCGACAGAAGTTTACTGCAGAAAAAACACGACTCATCTTCTCATCACAACACACCGGTATGTCCTCTTCGTTCCGACATAGATATTCAATTTTTCTTCCACACTTCTAACATAAAAAATCCCATAGCTTCATTGCAAAATCCCACCCTCCCTTCCACTGACATCTTGCAACAAAGAATCTCCCTCCAAAATCGCCTCCATTATTCCAAATAGTCTACCGAGTGAAAATACTGCAAATACCTTCTTCTCAAGAGAAGAATCCTCTAACCTTTCCCACACCTCAAGAACCGCAGTTGGATAATTAATCGAATCGTCTGAAACTACCTCAAAGATAATATCTGCCACTTCCAAAACATCTTCAGTACTCAGATCATATGCATCCATCACATTCGTTGAATCTTTGTTAATCCTCAACTTCAATTTCCTCGCCTCCTCCACAAATCCACTACGCCAAAAACAAAATCCTCAAGTGTAACATCTGCAGGTAGATGTATACCACGCCTTTTAGCACGCTCTCTCCAACTGGACATAGGAACACTTATCCAATCCTCTCCGATCGCCCAAGAAAAACATTCATCTATTTCCGAGGTATCTCTCAAACCGCTTGCAAGACATGCTGATAAAAATACCATAAAAACCTCCACATCTTTACGAGTGATCATTTCAACAACTCAACTGCCTTCCGTAAGTCCTCAAGATTAGCATGCAAATACCTTTCTGTAGTCCTTATCGAAGAATGCCCACACAAACTCTGAATTACCGTAAGCGGAACACCTTTCTTAACTAACGAAGTAGCCGCATGGTGACGAAAAACATGAAACCCTAACGGCTCAATACCAACCATATCACATACTCTTTTCAGAGAACGCCATCTATACCCCATCCTTCTGTTCCTACCTTTCCCTGAGAAAACATACTCGGACTTTCGAGGAAGTGACCGAAGCACTTGATAAGCTTCATCATTTAGAGGAATAACCATGTTCTTAATTCCTCGACCTCCAGTTTTGCGGGTACGGAGGTAGATAACCCTATTTTCAAAATCAACATCCTTCCACTTAAGCTCAAGCAACTCTCCAACCCTTGCCAGCGTATTTTTGAGTAACAGCAAAAGTGCTTTTAACTCACCATCGGCATACTCTATAACCTTTTCTAATTTCCAAGATTCTGGAAGCGGTCTCTTTATACGATCATCTGGGAAAAATGGAGGTATCTTCACATTAAACTCTAAACCTCTTTTCTCTGCCCATCTTTTAACAGCATTAAGTACCAATAGATAACGATTGCGAGTATAATTACTGACATTAAGTGACAGGAGGACCTCTTTCGGATCTTTAGTAATGTTTTCCTTCCAGAAATCGATGTAATACTTTAACTGTCTAGCCCATCTATCAGAAATGTAATGAATGCGATCTTCGTAAAATTTGTCAAAAACCTCCTTCGCCGTCATCCTCGTCCTCCTTACAAAGAATTACTTCAACCCAATCGGGATATTCATCTTTTGAGAAGAGGATTGCAGGAATACCATCGGTGAGTGGCAATCTATTAGAATAATCACTCAATGCATTGATGATCTTAGTAGCAAGACTGAACGAAGTTTTTTCATCTAAACCTTCTTCTCGCAAAACTAAAGCTATAACTTCATCTGGATAAAGAAGATGAGCAACACTATTCATGGTTACCTCTCCTTTCTAAGATTGCATATGCAATATATCTAATTGGTACTTTGCTTTCTTTCAAAACTTTAATATTCTTTGAATTACACATCGGACAAAAAACTGCCTTTGCTTTACTTATCCAAATGTTTCCGCAATCATAACATGCATACATAAATATCCTCTCATAAATCACAATTCACACACCCCCGATCTACAATTCCCCAACTCACTTCCTATCTCTCCCTTATTAATATTTTCCCTTATCTCCTCTTCACTCAAGTAGTAAAGGACCTGTTCCTCTCTTGACTCATCTACGTACACTGTAACTCCTTTTAATTCTCTAATATACTCAAGAATATACGAGGAAAGCTCCTCGGCGGTCGTCCCCTTAGGGCAGTTAATCGTCTTAGATATGCTAGAACAGATATACCTCTGAATTGCCGCTTGCACCTCGAGATGTTCTCGGGGAGTTATGTCCTCTGATGAGACAAACCAATCAGGGAAAGGCTCTCCTTTAGAAATAAATTCGATAGCAAGAGGATGTATATAGATTCTCTCACCTATCCTGTCTTTTCTTCTATATCCCTTTGCAAATAAAGGCTCAATCCCTGAAGTAACTTCAGCTAAAAGAGAAGTAGTTCCAGTTGGTTGAGCCGAAGTTAATGTGACATTTCTCAATCCTATTTCCTTAATTGCACGCTGGATATATTTGGGCATGCGCCGTATAAATTTGGATTTAGACAACGCAATCCCATCGTATTTTGGGAAAGATCCTTTCTCCTCGGCTATCTTGATGCTTGCCTCATAAGCAGTATCCCTTATGAAGGAGAACAATCGATCAATTTCCTTTATCGATTCACGAGATCCGTATCTAATCTTCTTCATAAAGAAGTAATCCGCAAGTCCCATAACTCCAAGTCCTATTCTTCTTAACGAAAGAGTTGTAGCTTCAATCTGAGGAAGAGGATAAGTAGTAACATCAAGCACATTGTCCAAAAACCTAACGGCAAGGTGAATAACTTCTTCAAGCTTCTTCCACGATGTACGATCACCGCTAATAAATTTTGGCAACACAAGAGCACCTAAATTACAAGATCCAAATTCCTCTAATGTCAATTCAGAACAAGCGTTTACCGTAACTATTGGAGCACAGTAATAACTATTGTTTATTTGCATATTCGTCCAATTCAACAAACCTGGCTCAGCATGCTTCACCATATTCTCCATTATCTCCATCCAAAGTGACCTGGCATCAACCTCACTATACACAACACCACCAAACTGTAGCGGCCATTTTTCTCCTCCTTCCACTGCGTCCAAAAACTCATGAGTTATAGCTACTGATATGTTAAAATTGGTCAGCTTTCCCTCTACGGATTTAGCCCTAATGAAATCTAAAACATCTGGATGATCGATGCGAATAAATCCAAGCAACGCACCTCGCCTTGACCCACCAGTCTCTATTATAGAATTGACAACATCAAATAACTCCATGAAACTTACTACGCCTGAGGAAACACCGCCTTTCCTTTTCACAGGAGCTCCCTTAGGTCGCAGATTAAAGTTAATACCGACACCACCGCCTTCTGCGGAAATGATAAGAGTATTTTTCAAAGTTTCAGCAATAGACTCAATAGAATCTTCACAAACTAAGCCAAAACAGTTCAAAAGATTAGTACGTGGCCTACCAGCATTTCTTATAATCCTTCCTCCAGGTAGAAAGTACAGATCGTAAATTATCTCTGCGAATTTATCTATCCATTTCTGCGGTTCCTTCTCCACGGAAGCAATAGCCTTTGCTATCCTTAGGCACGCTTGCTCCCATGTCTCATCTTCTGAAAAAGCATACCTATCCCTAAAGACTATTTCAGCCTTTTCGCTTAGCTTACCCATCTCTCATACCCTCCTTTTAACTAATTGATTACTCGTAGAAGCTTCTTGCTACACCCTCTAAGCGAACATATTTGTCCAACTTTTTTTCTCTTCTTTTCCACTCAACTATCAATCTAACCACTGCATAACCAAGCGGACGTACTGGAAGACCTTTCATCTCCGCATAGCTAGGATAGTGTGACTTAGAAAGCGTTCTCTGAAATGTCCCAGCTAAAACGAGCAACCTACCCTCTGCACTTATCCACGGATCATCTTTTGAGGGACGGTATTTAATTCTGGGAGGTAAATCCTTTACAACTAATTCGTGGACATGACCATAAACAAACACTCTTGCATCAAACTGCATAGCATGCCTAGACAAAGATGTGATATTACCTCCCTCTGTTCTAGATCCTATACCAAATCCATGATGTGCAAATATCATTACCTCGTTATTCCAACCTGCAAATTCGACAATTATTGGGAACATACAACAGTAACCAAGATTCCTTATACCGAGCATTCTACACATCAAATCGTGTGGGTCATAACCCAACATTTTAACGACGCTTTTGTGAGGATGATTTCCCGAAAGCGCACCTATCACATGTTCCTTTATCCACTTTTCCCCGAGATTCTTTTTCATCTCATTCACAAAGTCATAAACCTCTTCCTCAACTAAGTTCGAGAGAGCCTCGAAGGAATAAAACTTTTGATTCAAGGCAGTATTACCAAAACGCTTGTCACCACACGCAATTGAGTTTAGTAAATCGCCAGTGAACAAATATAAAGCATCTGGATGTTCGTCAAACATTCTCCACCACAAATCATGAGCGCTCTCTGCTGAAGCCCAATGAAGATCTCCTGCTACTACCAATTCAACATAATCCTTTAATTTCTTAACCTTACGAACTACAGGTTGAATTGCTTTCACCGTTTCCTCCTCTCTTTTTTATCTCAATAAAGGAGCGCAAAAGCCTCAAAAAAGTTTTCGCAGTCATAATTATTAAATCGTTAAGATGTCGCGAGCGCAAAAGATGAAGTTGAACTACATGTATCTTTTCGCTATGCTCGTGTTCTCTTAATTGTTGAAAAGCGTGGAAAAGCCACTTAGGAAGGGTTTCCCTTTCCTTACATTCTAAAACAACATAATCACCATACAGATCTTCTTGTCCAGCTATTCCGATATTTTTTACGGTCTCATCAACTTCTTTGACTAACTTCAGAAATGCTCTTTGATTACTCTTTCCTCGTTGCCTCGATTTTTTGCTCACTATCTTCACCTTCCTCAAAATCGTAAAACACAGAAGGCGCTATCCTCTTTAAAATCTTGACCACTTTCTTACAAAATTCTCTAAACTCCCACTGGGTAGACTTGTGGAGTCTTAACTTCAGGATGTGCCTCCATTCTCTGAAGTTAGCTCCAACAAAAAACGAAGTGGTAACCGACTGAGGAAGGATATATCTTGCATCCTCCAAAGGTATTTTCTCTTTTAAAGCCTCCTCATAAAGCTCGTAACTCCTTTTCAAAATCTCTTCCCACTTCTCTAACAACTCTTTTTTCTGTTGAACAGTAGGCGGAATTATAAATCCCTTTCCAGCCTTAGCATGTCTTTGACTTTCAACAGCCAAACTAATTAAGCGATGGCGGGAAAGCTGGGAAAGAAGAACCCTACTTACTCCCTCCACATAAAAAACAGCATAACCAAATTCAACAAGAGAAGTGTGATCTAACTTTATTAAGCGTTTTATAAATTCCCCTTTATCCTCAAAAAACATATTTACGTGCTTCCCCCGAGTTAACTTCCCCGCCATCGCTATTACAGACTCAGAAAATGGTAAATGAGCTACTAATTCTACTCTCATTTTTTACTCCCCCTTTTCACAGACCTCTTGATTGTACTCTTACATTCATTAAACCAATCACAGTCCTTACTACATAACTCATCATCAGGGTCGAAAAATCCAGGATCACCAAAGCATGCTGGCTTCTCAACTTCTTCAACTTTAGTATCTTCCTCCTCCCCTTCTTCTTCCATCACCGATGTTACCTCGCTTGGCTTGTCCTCCGTTACTTGGAAAAGAGGTAAATTTGCAACTCCCTCTTCCTCTTCTTCACTACTTATACCCACACCACCTCTCAGTTGCTCCAATGTAACATTAAATAAAAGAACTGAAGGATTTAAACGCCCTTCATTGACATCATCAAGCTCTTGTTGCGTTACATAATTGTGCCAGTAAAGCCTCAAGAACCAAACCTCAGGGTCGTTTTTCACAATCGGCAAAAAGCGGATATAGTGCGATCCAGCCTCAAGTTGCCCAGTAGTCATTAATGGAAAAATTCTCTTCTGATCATTAGAAGTAGCCTCTATGATCACATCAATCGTAAGTTTGTCAGGGAGCTTATCGACAACGGTCAAGTCGGGAAGTGGCCCCCTCTTCGGGTTTGGCACCACATCGTAGGCAAAACGCTGATTCTTATCAACAAACTTTGTTATCTCAAGCTCATAACCGTGGTTTATATCCCAGAAATTACCCCAAACCTCACTTCTATACAATGTCCTAAGTTTTTGAAATACTTGCCAGCCTATCTTAAACAGGTAAACCTGACGAGGATCTTTACGAGTGAATATTACAAGAGTCCAAATATGCTCTCTTGCCCTATACCTTGCGGCTACCTCTCTCACGCTGTCCGGATAGAGAAAATTAAAGTGCATGTCACGAGAGAAGAGAATACCTGGATGAGAATGCCAACCAAGTGAGATGCCACGATACAATGTCCCAGCTGGCATTCCTATGAATTCACAAAGCTTACAACCCTTCATGAAGGTACGTGGGCAAAGAGCCCGACCACCAACCTCCCTTTCCTCAAGAAGTTCCAACTGTGCCTTTTTATAATCGAAATCTTCATACATCTTCATGAGAAACCTCCTTATTTTTTATTTTTACTTGGTTTGCTCTTTTTTAAAGGAAAATCCACTATTTTGCTTTCCTTACTAGCTTCTTCCTTTTTGAAGAGTTCAATCCCCGGTACTATCATCCTCACAAGCCCGAGCGGATCTTTATCAGGATTTTCGGTGTAATAATATAGATATCGATAACCTATTAGTTTTACAACAGAATCGAGAAATCGTTCGCCAATTTCCTTGTTGATAACTAAATCTTCGATATCTCTTCCAACCATTAACTCCTCAACCTCATTCATGATATCGTTCATCTTATCTTTAAACATCTCTTTTACTGAGTCGACTATATTCACCTTTAATCACCTCTCTGCAGTGTTCATTCGTACAAGCAGTTGCAACATTTCAGCCCTCTGCGAAAAGGCATACCTTGCCGCAACTGCCTTTTCATACTCAGCTTTTAACTCCGCCAGCTCTTTTCTAAGGGAAACTAAGTCAGGGTGATTAAGGATAAATTCTTTAACCATACCTTCCGTCACTTTAAGATGTGAATTTTCGTTCCTGTACTTATTCGCATATTCCGCTTCCTTCTCTTTTAACTCGATCTCTTTCAACATCACTTCTTTCATCAACTCTGCGGCCTTCACAGCGTATTTCATGTAAAGCTGAGGCTGGCGCTTAAGTTCGTCAGGGAGGAAACTTTCATCTATTGAAAGCTCCTCAGCTACCAAATCAAGGTTTCCGATATACATATCTTTTTTACCCATGTTCCACCTCCTCATAAAGGATTATATAAATAAAGACTTTTTATTCCAAGTCTTTTAGGCGAAATTTTTCCAAAGGCACAAGATCGCTAAACTCCTCCTTAAGAGCGTCCTGCATTTTCTTAAGTGCGCTGTGAAGTCTTTGTCTTGATGCCTCAACAGTAATTCCTAATTCCTTCGAAATGTCCGAGAGACTTCTGTCCTTCCAGAAGTATTCGTAAAGGATCCACGCGTCTTTAGGCTGGAGCATATTTAAAGCCTCACGCACCTTCTCAACTCTATCACATCTCTCCACAACTTCTTCTGGAGAAGGAAATTCATGAACATACGCATATTTGTCGGGTAAATCCTCTTCGAAATCATCAAGAGGTACCTCCTTATCCACCCCCATACGTCTTAAAAAGCTCGATACGCAGTTTTGAATCCAAAATGATCCATAGGTTACGAACTTTACTCCATATTCACCGTTAAACTTTCTCTTGGCTTTTAATAAGCCGAGCCACCCTTCCTGAATAAAGTCAAAAAAGAAATGGGGGAATTTACCCCCCACAAGCTTTTTAGCAAAAAACACGACAAAACCCTC
>Ga0071330_1069605_pt1 | contig 53678 bp, 60 predicted proteins | sample GBScel77sediment_FD_63802 | JGI IMG/M metagenome (GOLD analysis project Ga0071330, IMG submission 63802) | Hot spring sediment microbial communities from Great Boiling Spring, Nevada - Cellulolytic enrichment Sediment 77C v2 (version 2) | ecosystem: Environmental > Aquatic > Thermal springs >...
TTCTTCGACTCGCCATTCGAATTCCATGTGCTTACAAGAGAGCAGTGGAATTTTTACAAAAATTTTATCAAAAATTTTAGGAAAATTTGGCCAAAGCTATAAATCATTCGCATCAATGAATCTTATGGAATTCTTAAAGGAGAATGCAGAATACTTCGAGAGAAAAGCCATCGAAGCTATTAAGGAAAAGCCGCGCTTTGTGCTTTTTTTCGCAGAGCAGGCCATTCAGCTATACATAAAATACATTCTGGCAAAAGAGCTCGGAGATTATCCCAAAACGCATAAAATCAGCTTATTGTTTGAGGAGCTTTCAAAGATAGCCGAAAATGCTATGGAATTCTACGAGAAATATGCGGAATATTTCGATCTGCTCGAAGAGGCTTATATAACCACGAGATATCTTGGGAAAGAATACAGCTTTAAGAGTGCGGAAAACGCTTTAAAGGTTCTGAATTCAAGGAGGTGTTTAAAAAATGGCTGATCTGATCGATTTCCAAATCGAAATCGTGAGGAGATTCAGGGAAATGCGGAGGAATTACGTGGATAACGTCAGAAAAATCAAGGATTTTGCCAAGGATGTTTTTGGGAGCAGATTGCTTTCTGTTTATGTTTTCGGCAGCGTTGTTGAGGGCAAAGAGAGGCCAATGAGCGATGTTGACGTTGCGATAGTTCTTTCAGAAAGTGCTGAAGAGGAGGAAAGGATGAAGCTTTATAGAAAAGTTAGGGAGCACTTTGGCCTGCATCCCTTTGAAATTCACGTCGTAACTATAAACGAATGGGAAGGCTGGTATAAGAGATTCGTGAAAAGCTTCGTGGAGATTTAAAAGTATACTAAATTTATAAATTTCTCTTAAAAATTTATGAGGAAGATACAGGGTCTGTAAAGGAAAATTGCTATAAGCTATGCTAAAGCCCCATAGTAATTTCCCTTTAGCGGAAAAACAAACAACTGGCAGTCTTCATACAATTTGGAGTTTTTATTCAGCGAAATCTCTACGAAAAAAGTTTTAGAAGTGCAAAAACCCGTTCTAAGCTTCAATTTCGTAAATCAGATTTAGGTATTCCTCAGCGACTTTCAAATAATCGAATCTCTTAACAAAATCAAGTCCATTGTTAGACAACCTCAGCCATAACTCCTCACATGTTATAACATTTTCCAGAGCTTTTGCATATTCTGCAGGATCCAAAGAGTTTACTCTGATTCCATTTAGTCCATTAACTACAACTTCTTCTGGAACAGCATTAGACACAACCACAGGCGTTCCGCAAGCCATCGCCTCCAAAACTGCATAAGAAAAAGATTCATAGGAAGATGGCAATATTAAAGCTTTGGCCCTTGATAGGAGTTCAATGTATTCCTTTAGACCAAGTTTTCCAACAGCATCGACAAAATCCTTTTTTATATCAATATGACCGCCCGTTATGACGAGTTTCAAATTTTTTATCTTTTCCCTTAAAATTTCAACAGCCTTAACACTTATCCATGGATTTTTCCTGTCTCCTATTCCTACGTGAACAATCACGTTCTCTCTTTTTGTAAAATCATTAATATTTACCCTCGGCAACTTCATGGGCAGGGCTATCACTTTCGTTACATCGATTCCCCAATCTCTTAATTCGATGCTTAGCCTATTCGAGACTGAAACAACAGCGTCAGCTCTTTTATACAAACTCTTTGCGATAAAATTATAGAATCTATTACCTCTTAGAGTATGTATTCCATGATTTACAGCAATTATTGGTTTAAATCGTAGCGGAATTATTCCGTTTAAAATAACTACGTCCAAATCTAGCTTTCTGACTAATTTGGAACCTTTATAGAACCAGTCCAATCCGATTCTGATCCAAGGGTTTCCTGTACTGGATTTGTCGTTTAAAGTTATGATTTTGGGTTCTATTTCCAAACCGTGGGATTCTTTGAACCACTTTGGCAAATCGCTTTTTCTTACACCATAAAATCCCCAGCTCAAAATCACTGATTCATGGCCTAGTTTTTCAAATGCTTCATATAGAAGAGCAATAAATCTATTAACACCGTCTAAGTGAGTTATGTACTCCCTTCTGACCAACCCTATTCTCATGTTAAGATTTAAGAAATTGCCATATAAATAGACTATTCTTCAACTCGGACGTTCAATATAGCAACTCAAAAATTAAATGCTAATCGGCAATTTAAAAAGATGTGAGTCAGCGAGAAATCGCCATAATCGGGCCATCAAAGAGGTTTCTTTCTGGTGTCAGCTACTACACAATCCGCTTGTCAAACGCTCTCTCCGAGTTTGCTAAAGTGAAGGCAATACTTTTTCGCAACATACTGCCAAAAAGGCTTTTTCCGGGCTGGAAAAGGGTTGGAGAAGAATTGACCAAGCTGGAATTCAATGAGAATGTGAAGGTTTACGAGATTCTTGACTGGTATAACCCAGTATCTTGGTTTAAGGCTTACAGAATTGCAAGAAAATGTGATGCCATCATTTTCGAATGGTGGACATCAAGCGTGGCTCACATGTATTTAGCAATTAGCCTTCTGAACAGAAAAAAGATTCCGGTAATCTTGGAGTTTCACGAAGTCGTTGACCCGCTTGAAAACGCAATATTGCCTATAAGGGTTTATTCAAGGATCATGGGGAAGCTGATAAGAAGCCTAGCATCGCATTACGTCGTTCATTCAAAAGCTGACTTGGATCTGATCACCAGCATCTACGGAATACCGAGAGAAAAGGTTTCCGTCATACCTCATGGCATATACGATCATTACGAAAGGATCGAGAATGCGAAAGAGATCCTTGGAATAAAGGAAAATTTCGTAATTTTATTTTTTGGCCTAATTCGTCCATACAAAGGGCTGAGGTATTTAATAGAAGCTTTTGAAGCTTTGCCTGAAGAGATTGCGGAGAATTCAAGGCTTTTAATAGTTGGCGAAGCATGGGAAGACAGAGATTCGCTGAAGCTTGCGATGAATTCGAAGCGAAAGGAGAAGATAACGATCGTAAACAGATACGTCGCAGACAGCGAGGTGTCGCTTTACTTTTCCGCAAGCGATGTTCTCGTTCTGCCATACACAAGGGCTTCGCAGAGCGGAGTTGCGCACATTGGAATGCATTTCGGTATGCCAATAATTTCAACGGAGGTTGGCGGGTTGAAGGAATCTCTCTCAGAATACTCAGGAGCCATTTTCGTTGAAGCAAACGCAAAGAGCATAGCCGAAGCACTTATGAAAGTATATGGCGGAAGAAGGAAATTCGAAGCTCCAGAAAGACTTAGATGGAAGAATATAGCTAAGGAGTGGATTGAGGTGCTCGAAGCATAGTTTGCTAAAAAGAAGAAAGCATAAAAATCTTGGTTTTAGATGCTGCGAGCGATGAGGATCTGCATTCTGATCCATGGCTGCGATTCCTTTTACTCGGGTTCGATTTCACGGCTCATCGAGAGGCTGAAAGACCTTGGAGAGTTAAAGCTATTCGTCACAGGAACCATGGCCAGAACAGCCTCGCTCGACACGGATTTTCCCGTCGAAATCTGGCATGGAAGACCGTCGGATCTTTTAAAGCAGGCAGAAAATGATTTCGATGTTTTTTTGATTGCAAGCCATTCGAAGAGCCCGGAAAGTGGATATTCCTTCGGAGAAATCGTTTTCAGAAGGAGTGGATTGAAAAAGCCTTTTTTGCAGTTCGAGCTTTCAAATGAGACAGCGATTCTTTGGAACTGCGACTCGCATCCGATTGCAGATATGCTTGGCTTCAGAACTGTGCATTTAGAGAGCAGGGAATTGATGTGGGAGGAAGGAGGAAGAGAATTTCGAAAGGTCTCTGCCGTGGAAGCTGGAGAGCTTCTGCTGATCGAGGAAATCGTGGTTGGCAGGGCTAAGGGTCACGAAGTTATCATCGTTGCTGAGAACGGTGAAGTTGTGGATCTGATCGGAGTTGAAGTGAAGAGGCACGGTTTGGAGAAGCTCAAAAGGAAAAATCCGCGGATCGAGCTTGAAAAAGTAAAAATATGCACGCTGAAGGGATTTAAGGCTTTGGAAGGTAAAATCAGGTATAGAAGAGGCTTTGGAATCGCATTTGTCGATCATAGCGCGGACGAAATCTACGATTTTGCTGGAAAATGCAGTGCTGCGGTATGCGTTGGGGACGACACAACCGCAATAGCTGCCGAAATCCTTTTCAGATTCGATACCCCAGTTTTGGGCATAGTTGACGGTGACAGGGATTCTCTTTTGAGGCCAGCAAGCATTCATCCCGAGTCCGAAATCGTCATCACGAAGCACGACGATCTTGCCGGGGAGATAGTATTCAGGGAAATCTTCAGAGGCAAGAAGTTGCTGCCGGAAGACTTCATGGAGGTTAAGAGAAAAATCGAGGAAATTCTGCAGTCAAAGTCCCTTCTTGTAGCAAGGAAATCGCTCGCGGATTACATCTCATGAAATACTTTTTGTTAGCTCCAGAAGCTCTTTCCAATTTCTGTACTTCTGCGATACGTCTTCCTTAGGCAAGAATTCCTGCGAAAAGTCCGCACAAACTCTTTTCCATTTTCCCAATGCTCTTCCCGCAACGAGGTAGGAGCCAAAAAGGGAGCCAGCGAGTACAGAGCTCCTTCTTACCTTAAGCTTGGTTGCATCCGCGATTCGCTGCAGCAAAAAGTCGTTTGAGCTCATTTCGCCATCGCATCTTATCGCATCAATCTTCTCAACTTTTTTCATCAATTCCACGATCTCCGTGATCCTGAATGCAACGGCCTCAAGGAGGGCCTTTACAAGATCTTCTCTCCGCATGCTGTTCGTAATGCCATAGAGAAGCCCCGGGACTGAGACGTAGTGCGGGGTTGAAATACCAACGAAGGAGGGAATGATGTACAGATCGTTTTTCGAGGCAAATGCCATCTCAGAAGTCTCCTTAACATTTTCTATTATTCCGAGCTCCTTGAATAGGTCGACAGCGGAACCGCTGTAGTAAAGCATCCCCTCAAGCATGTACCTTTTTTCTCCCTTCAGCTTCCATGCAATCAGCGGCAGAAGCTTCGGAAAAACCTCAGCCTCTTCGCCCACGTTGAGATCCACGAAGCTTCCAGTTCCGTTCGTCACCTTTATCTCTCCCCTGTCCCAGCATCCGAGGGAATAAAGCGAGGAGGACTGATCTGCTATCACCCCAGTTATTGGCACTCCTCTGTATTCCCCAAAAACAGCGTCGCTTTCAAGAACATCCGGGAGCATTTCTTCATCAATGTCCGCGATCTCCATTATCGTCTCGCTCCACCTTAGATTGAACGGGTCAAAGATTGCAGTTGCCGCAGCATTTGAGTAATCCGTTAAGTGCTCTCCGCATAGCTTGTAGATAAGCCAGCTGTCAATCGTTCCAGCTTTCAGTCTGAACTCCTCGGGCCTCTTTATCTGATCTAAAAGCCACCGAAGCTTCACGCTTGAATGAGTTGGAATGAAGGAAAAGTCGGCAACTGACATCAGCCATTTCGCAGTCCTTCTTTTCTTGATCGTTGGCAGTATCGCAGCGCTTTTCTGCACAATCTTGCCCAGAATTTTCCCAATTCTTATCTTGACATTTCTGTTCAGACGTGATGCAACTTCAAGCGCCCTTGAATCCTGCCAGCCAAGTGCTGGGAAAACTGCACTCTTACTCTTATCATCCCAGAGGACGACTGTGGTTCTCTGGTTCGTGATTCCTATTGCTTCTATTTTGTATTTCTCAATTGCGTAATCCAAAAGCATCTTAGCTTTCCTTGCAAGGTCCTCAACATCGATCTCCACCCATCCCGGGTAAGGGGATCGCTTCACTATTGGTTCTCTTTTTATCTCCAGAAGCTTTTCGTCGCAGACGGCGAGCTTTATGCTCGTCGTTCCGGCATCGATGACTGCGATCATCAGATCACCTCAAGCAGCAGTTCAACGAAATCTTTTCCCCTTAACGCTGCTTTGCATGCAGGACATGCAGTAACGACTTCGAAATCCAGCTCCTTTCGCCTCTTTTCCGCAATTTTTTCCGCATTCTCAGGATATAGCAGCCTGTAAATTCCTCCGTATCCGCAGCAGGCTGTTTGCCTTTTGCTGAACGCTGGCTCGACTATCTCAAATCCACATGCTTTCAGGAAATTCCTCGGCTCCTCAATAAGGCCGAGTTTTCTGGCCATCAGGCAGGGGTCGTGGTAGGAAATCGTGCCTCCAATCCTTGAAGGCTTCAATAAGGTGAGCAAATGATCGGAATTGATTCCAATTTCCCTCACTATGGACACGCAGTGTGGACAGCTGCTTATCACCTTCTCATAGTCCGAAGCGACCTTTTTCAGCTTTGAAAAGTGCTCCATGTACCTTTTGTCACCTATCTCGTAGTAGGGCATCCCGCAGCAGACAATTTCCGAAGTTAGGGCGAAATCAACGCCGAGCTTCTCCAAACATTCAACTGTTTTTTCAAAAAGACCGAATTCGAAAGTTCTGCATCCAGGAAAGTACAGAATTTTGCCATCCCTTTCTTCAATTCTCTTCGATAGCTTTCTCATCCATCGATCTATTTTGTCAGCATATTTTCCGCTTCGCAGTTTTCTAAGGCAATCGTTTACGCTTATCTCCATCTTGCAGTTCTCCCTGCATGCATCGCATGGAAGGCAGTGGTAAATCGCTTCCTCGCCGCCAAAGTATGCAATCCTGGATTTCACTGACGGAGATACCGTAAGCCTCCTTTCAGCATCGAAAACTGGGCAGGAGTAGAGACACATGTTCGGGCAGAGCATGCATTTTACGATTTCGTCTCCACTTCCGAGCTTCGGGATCACCTTTGCAAGTCTGAGCTTCGTTTTGAGGTCTGTCTGGCTGAGGATTCGCATTATGAGCTTCGGGTTCATTGCAGAACACCTCTGTTCATTATGTTGTTTCTGTCAATGATGAATTTCAGTTCCTTCAGCAGAGGCAAAAAGCTTCCGAATTCTTCACCCAGCCAGGCTCTTCTAAGCCTTCCTATGCCATGGTGGTGCGTCGTGTTGCCGCCGTTTTCCAGCGAAGCCATGATGGCCCTACGCCACACTTCTGAGTAGTACTCCTCAGCGTTCGCTGGAAAGCCGGCGAAGGTGAAGTAGAAACACAGCCCGGTCTCGTAGAAATGCGATGCATGTGCCGATGCTGTTACAGTCCCCTCAACACTCCTTATGGCATCTATTACTGCCCTGTATAACTTTGCCGCTGAGCTCCAGAAGCATGAAACTTCAATTGTGTCAAAGACGAAGCCTAGAACGCCGATCTTCGAGATGTCTGAAACGTCGAACCTCTTCTCAAGCCATATGTCGACATAACCTTCTACCTCCTTCCCCCTTAAAATGCTCCTTGCAATCTTTCCCTTTTCTTTGGCTCCTTCACCCTCGAAGATGGCAATTAGGCTGAAAGCCTCGCTGTCGAAGTACCTGAGCGTCTCTTCATCATCGAAAACCCTCATCAATGCGGGTTTTAATGGCAAAAGCCTTTTTGCATCCTCCAAGGCCGACTCAATGCTTTCGTATTCGAATGAAAGCTTAACGCTTTCCTTTGGAAGCTCAAAGAACTTCATCATCACCTCCACAATCACACCAAAAAGCCCCTCGCTGCCGACAAAAAGCCTCTTTAAATCAACTCCAGCCCTTCTGGGTGTTTTCCTTTCCTCGAGGATTTCACCGTTTGGCATTACAGCCTTCAGCGATACTATTAAGTCCTCTATGTTGCCGTATCCGGTTGAAAACTGCCCGCTCGAGGCAGTTGCAACCCACCCACCCACGGTTGAGCAGTACAGGCTTTGAGGAATGTGTCTTAAGCTGAAACCTCTGTGATTCAGGATCTTCTCGAGTCTTCCCCCCACAACGCCTGCTCCGCAGGTCAAGATTCTGTTTTCTTCTTCGATCTCGATCCACTCAAGCCCGAGAGTGGACAAAGCGATACCGCCTTCGTAGGGAGTTGCGGAATCTATGACTCCGCTTGCCCCTCCGAAAACATAGACTGGAATTCTAAGGCTGTTCGCAATCTTTAAGACCTTTGAGACCTCCTCAACGCTCTTCGGAAAAACAACGACTTCTGGAAGCGCTGGAGTCAATTTTTTGAGCAATTTTAATTGATGCAGAGGGTTAAAATCCTTGCAGTGTGCGATGATGTCCTCGTAATCCGTGGAAAAGGCCACCCCAGCACTTTCAAGTTCCTCGAGAACCCCGCTCATCGCTCCCGTTTTTTCAGGATAATTAATAAGCTTTCCGATTCATGCTGTTGATTATGAAACTGATAAGCAGAATCACAGCGCTTGCCAGAAGCATCCAGTAGCCAGCGAGGTATTCAGGAGAGTGCATCTTCGAAAAGCTGAGGAAAAGAAATAGCAGGAGAAGCAGGATTCCGGCCAAAAGACCGAATTTCGGTTTATTAAAGCTGAGAAGAATGAAAAGAAAAGTAAGGGTTACCAGAGCAAGGCTGTAAGCGTTGATTTTTGCGATCTCGAGCAAACGCATTTCTCTGAATTCAATTTCCATGATGGGAACGAAAAAGGTTGAAAGCAGTAGAATGAGGGCGATCAGCGAAAGAATGCTGCGCATCATTGCAAATCCTTGCCGAGAGAGCTCAGGAATTCTTTCAGACACCTGTTGAAAGCCTCAGGATTTTCTACCATAACCATGTGTCCAGCGTTCTCTACGACCCTCACTTCAGCTCCGAAAGCCTTGAAGAATTCGGAATACTTTGGAGGAGTTAGAAAATCATTTTCCCCAACAATCGCAAGTGCAGGAACATCGAATTTTACCTTTCCAGATCTGAAATCATCGAGAAGATCGAACTCGTTGCAGAGTGTGAGATCTTCCAGCAGAATTCCAGCTCTTTCCTTCAAGAGCCTCCCGAAATCCTCTACGAACTCCTTCCTGTGAAAGGCCATATCTGCCATGAATTTAGCCGTTTCGGAGGGATTTTCCTTCAGCCCCTCAAGCACTTTTGGCAGCACTCGAAGCCTGGCTCCAGTCCCGACAAGAACTAGAGCTTCCACAGTCTTCCTGTGGTTCAGATACACCTTCTGCGCAACTGCACCACCGAGACTGTGGCCCAATATCACTCCGCTGCCCGAAATCCTGCTTACAAGCTTGGAAACAAAGTTTGCATAATCATCAATGCTCCTGATTATTGCCCTTCCGCTGAATCCATGATTTGGTAAGTCTATTGCATAGCCTCCAATCTCTTTCAGCTGATTCTTCCAAATTTCTGCATCTCCGGCAGAACCGTGGATGTAAAATACGGGAATTTCCGATCCTTTAAGAACCGAGAGCTCCACACCGCCAGCGGACAGGAAAATTCTTTCCATGATTTTCCTTTTTCAGGCGTTTTAAATAATTATCCTGCAGCGATTTTCTTTGCAAAGCTGAGTATCTTGCTTTCCTCAAAGTAATTTCCGATAACCTGAATTCCTACGGGAAGTCCTCTGATGAAACCGATTGGAACGCTCAGCGCTGGCAGGCCTGCAAGGTTCACTGGGACTGTGTTTACGTCCACCTTGTACATTGTCAGCGGGTCCTTCAGCTCTCCGATTTTGAATGGCAGCGTGGGCATGGTTGGGGAAACGAGGATGTCGAAATCCTTGAAAGCCCTTCTGAAGTCCTCTATTATCAGGGTTCTTGCCTTCAAGGCTTTCAGATAATATTTTCCGTAGTAGCCCGCGGAGAGCGCATAGCTTCCGAGCATGATCCTTCTCTTCACCTCTTCCCCAAAGCCCTCAGCCCTGACCCTCGAGAAGTAGTCACCCCATGACGTCAGCTCTGGAACGCTGTAGCCATAGCGAACCCCATCGTACCTTGCGAGGTTCGATGAAGCCTCGCTCATCGCAATCACGTAATAAGCAGCTAGTGCATACTTCAGCGAGGGCAGCTCGATCTCCTCGTATTCAAAGCCATTTAATGTATCGTAGAATCTGTCCATGATCTGCTCCTCGGCCGTCGTGTTCTTAACCACGGCAATTCTGAACTCCTTCGATTCCCTGAACTCAAAGCCTTTACCTGCATTCGTCGAATCCCTTTCATCTTTTCCGGCAATTACCCCCAGAAGTAAGGCAAGATCCTCGATGCTGTTGGCCATTGGGCCTATCTGTTCAAGGGAATTCGCGTATGGAATCAGGCCGTACCTTGAAACAAGGCCATAGGTGGGTTTAAGCCCGTAAACTCCGCAGAAGCTCGCGGGGCATCTTATGCTTCCACCTGTGTCGCTTCCCAAGGCCAGAACCGCTTCTTCACCCGCGAGAGCTGCAGCACTTCCTCCGCTGCTCCCGCCTGCGACCCTGCTCAGATCGTGCGGATTTCTAACGACTCCAAAGAACGATGTCTCCGTCGTTGTCCCCATTCCGAATTCGTCCATGTTCGTCTTTCCTATTATTATAGCACCCTCTCTCTTCAGTCTTTCAACAACGTGCGCATCGAAAACGGGAATGTAGTTCAAAAGCATTTTTGAGGCGCAGGTGGTCCTTATCCCCTTTGTCGTGATGTTATCCTTGACAGCTACAGGAACTCCCGCAAGTCTGCCGTTGACTTTCCCTTTGTCGTACTCCTCAGCCCTTCGCAGGCTTTCCTCTTTGCAAACAGTGATGTAAGCATTCAGCTTGCTTCTCTCAATTTTCTCAAGCAGTCTGCTCACCATTTCAAGACATCCGTGGTCCTGAACGAGCTGTCTCCATTCAGAAAGCCTCACTCGACCACCCTTGGTCCTATAAAGTAACCTTCCTCCTTCCTTGGGGCGTTCTGCAATGCTTCCTGCTGGCTGAGCCCTTCCTTAGGCAAATCCTCTCTGAAAACGTTCTTTATTTCGAGAACATGAAAAGTGGGCCTGACGTCTTCGCTCACTTCATCGAGAACATCAAAATAGTTCAGGATTTCCTCGAATTCCCTTCGAAATTTTTCAGCCTCAGTCTCAGTGACGATGAGCTTGGCAAGTCTTGCGACGTGATAGACATCTTCGACAGAAACCATGGCTTTTTGCCGAGAGGAGGTTAAATAAATTTTGCTTTCAATTCAAAGAAGGAAATAAATGCACAGACTAAGCCTGCTTTGGTTTGTAGCGCAAAATGCCAGCAATCCCGCCAAATGCCTTTAAAAGCACCTCTCCTTCCTCGGTCTCGGTAGAGAGAAATTCGACCTTTGTGTTCATTCTCTCAGCAATCTCTGAAAGCTCGAGCACGACATCGATTCTCTCGACTTCCTCCATTTCCACACCATCTTTCTCGCAGATCTGCCTTGAAACTGCCTTATCCTTCAGGGTTACGACCTTCTCAGCTCCGCACGCTGCGCATCGGTATCGAACTCTTTCGAGCCTAAGATCTTCTGAGATGAGCAGAGTGTCAACGGCTCCAAGCTCGAGATATCTCCTTATCTCCTCCTCTCCATAAACCGCAAGACCGTCTCTTGAGATCTCGTATAGAAATCGGCTCATCAGACCCTTTTCCCTGACAAGGTCAACTTCAGAAAGCAAGTCTTTTGCCTTCTCCACCAGCTCATAAAGCCCGCTCTCGCTCGTGTAGCCAACATCGAATAGCCCAATAACTTTTCTCTGCAGCTCATGGTGCAGATACTCGCCTTGATAGAATTCATCCTTCGTTGGAGATGGCCCTCCGATGAGAATCCCGACAAGCTTGTCCTTATGCGGTAAAAAGGCATTTGTAGCCATCTCTCCGACTTTCTTGTAAAATTCGTGGATCGCTATCTCCCTGAGCCTCTCAAATCGAACGCTGCTCTGACCGCCCTGCCTGTGCTTTCCGGGGACCATTGATGTGTCGTAGTCCAGCACCTCGATCCTTCTGCCCTTCAGCAGTCCGATCGTCGCCTCCCTTCTGTCAAGCACTATGAGTCCGTAAACTTTCTTTTCTCTGAGCATGTCTTTCAGCGGTTCCAGATAGAACTTGGAGTCGCAGTGGTACTTGTAAAGGGGTACAGGCTCTGGAGGTTCGATTATCTCGGTGATGTGCTTTTCCTTTCCATCGATCGTTACAAGACCGCTCAGTATCACCATTCCGTGTTCTGGCGGCTTTCTGTAAAGCTTCAGCCTGTTAAGAATCGCCTCAAGCCCAGTGATGACATTCGTCCTTGTCTGCTTCGACTTTATGTTCGACGCCTGACTCAGCTCCTCCCTCAGCTGGTTGGCTATGTCGGCGATGTTCCTGTCTGGAGGTATGTAAAGGGTTATGAGCTCTGTCCCCTTCCCGCGATAGCTGTCAAGCTCCTCGAGTTTTCTCCTGAACTCGTACATCAGCTTCTTTGACATACCCTCCTCCTCTGCCATTCTCTTATAGCCCTGAGGAGATCTATCTTTCTGAATTCGGGCCAGTAGACATCGCAGAAATAGGCAACGCTGTTCGCAGTCTGCCAGGGCAGAAAATTAGATAACCTTTGCTCTCCTCCGCTTCTTATGACTATGTCGACCTTTGCGTAGAGTTCGTGGCTGTTGTATAGACTCTCGTTCACGACACTCTCGTCGATTTCCTCAACCATCAGCTCTCCCCTTTTAACCCTCTCGATGATCTTTTTCGTTGCATCTATTAACTCTTGCCTTCCCCCGTAGGCAACGGCAATGTTCAGAAAGCACTTATCGTGCCCTTCAGTGGCTTTTTCGACCTCTTCAACCAGATTCTGGATGTTAACTGGCAAAAGATCCCTTTTTCCAACGATCTTAACCCTTACTCGCCTTTCATAGGTTTTTCTGTCGCTGAGCAGCCTTTTCAGTTCTCTCTCGAAGATCTGGAAAATATTTCTCTTCTCAATCTCGCTTCTTCCAAAATTTTCCGTTGAGAACGCATAAAGGGTCAGCATTTTCACTCCAAGCTCCCAGCACCACTCCAAAACCTCCTCTGCCTTCTTCGAACCAAACTCGTGACCCATTAGCTCAACCATGCCCTTCTTCCTTGCAAATCTTCTGTTGCCATCCATTATAATCGCTATGTGGTTCGGAATCTCTCCTTTTAACACTGTCCCGAGCAGTCTCCTCTCGTAGATCTTATAGATTGGCTTCAACAATCTCCCTCACCAGCTCCACATACTCCTTCTTCAGATAGTATTTCCTTTTGTCTCCTCCCTCGCTCTTTATTATACCCAGACGTGAGCCGATGATTCCGATCATCGCAGATACGCCCTTCTGATTCACATCGTAGCCCTTGCTCTTCAGCAGATCGTGTATTTCGGATGAGCTGTATTTTCCACCCTGGAGGAATATAAGGAGTAGCTCCCTTCTCAATCCCGTCCTGTCCCTCGCCAGATAGGCTTTCAACCTTTCCACGACTTCTCTCATATCAAACCCGCTGGACTTCGATCAGGGTCCTCTTCACGGTCGGATATCTTTCCACCAGGTAAATTTCACAGCCCGCAGATATTAAAGCTTCCTTAATTTTCTCATTTTCCGCAAGTTCAAAGGACGTCTCTAAGCAGTCTTCGAAGGCGGCGAAATCAAAATTGAACTCTTTAAGAATCCTCCTTGCTCCCTCCAAATTCCCCTCAATTCTGCAGCATAGAAGAGTTCCATCCCTCGTTACGCGGTAGAAGTCCGGATGGTTCATGCCCATCCTAAGGAGTCTTCTCCGTAATTGCGCTGAATCCTTGAATCTCGCCGTGCAGTAGTGGAATTTGTTTGCTTGTTCGAACATTTTCACAACCTCGGGGCACTCGACGTAGTATTCCTCTATCTCGTAACCTCTTTCCTCGAGGTTTCTCCAGTTTGTCTCACTCGCCTCAAGCTGGTTCAGATTTAAAAATGCGTCATTTCTGTTTGCGATCTCGACTATCCTCGGCTCGAACCTTATCGCTGGTATTTCGAATCCCGCATCGATTCCGAGCTTCTTTGCAGCCTTTATGGACTCCTCGTATATTTCTGGATTCCGTAGCTCCGGTGGATGAAAACGGATCTCATCGACTTTCAGCTTCCTGAGCACTTTTTCTCCTGCTGGAATCGATGTGTAAATGTGAATGTGTAGCCCAAGCTTTCTTGAAAGCCTGACGAATTCTCGGACTCTTTCGAGCCTTAGCAATGGTTCTCCCCCTGTGATCGCGACGCCTTCGGCACTCATAAGCTCAGCCTCGGCCAAGAAATCCTCTGTGCACTTGACTTCCCTCTCGTTTGCAAATACCACGTCCTTTCCCCTTCTTTCGCCTGATATCGGGCAGTAAAAGCAAGAGTTATTGCAAACACCCGTGATGAACAGCACGAGCTTTGAACCCCTTCTGCAGAGCTTGCAGCCCTCCGGAAGGTAGCTGTAATAGCTTCCAGCTTCAATACGCTTCATGGAACCTCTTCTTCACCCATTCAACTCCGAGGGATTTTATAAAGTATCCAACTCTTGGCCCCTGCTCTTTGCCCACCAAGATCTTGTAAATGGCCTTGAAGGCTCTGTTAGCATCAATCCCCTGCTCTTTTGCTACCTCATAGACGAGAGTGTGGATTTCCTCCGCATTCATGTCCTCTCTGAGCCTCTCAGAATACTTCTCAATGAATCTCCTCTCCTCATCGCTGAGTTCGACCCTATCCGTGTTCAGCTTGAACCTCAGGTTCTCTGGTGCGTACTTCTCCAGCCAGACCCTGCAGTATTTCAGGCGCCTCTCAACGTCATCTGCGACCTCGCTCCTTCCGTATCCATTTCTTTCCAAGATCTCGAGGGTCTTTTCAGGATCCCAGTTGGCTATCTGGCCGACAACGATTAAGTGCCTGAACGGGACCTCCGTGTACCTGACTTCTCCCACGAGGCTGAGCTGAACGCTTCGATCTCTCTCAAAGATCTTTTGCTCGAACTCGTCAATGATTTCCAGAAGTCCGAAGCCGGGATCGAAGTCTATGTGCTTCTCTGGCTTCACCCTTATTATAATGTATCTCACGATCTCTGGCGGAATCGCTTCGATGAACTCTCTAACTGGAATGACGATTCCCTTTGAACTCTTCATTGCCCCCTTTCCCTTCAGGTGTATCCACTCGTAGGGCACTGGATAGGGAGGGGGATAATCGAAAACTTCTCTTGCAAGTCTTTTTCCAGTATCGTAGCTACCCCCTGCGGCAGCGTGATCCTTGCCAAATGGCTCACAGGTTATCTGTAGAATCTTCCACCTTGCCACCCAGTCGAGACGCCAGCTAAGCTTTCCACCTCCCTTGTAGCTCACCTTGCCCGTATTTCCGCACTTGCAGGAGTAGTAAATCCATTGGTCATCGAATCCCGTGACCGCGGTGGTGTTAATCCTCCCGCAGCTTTCACAAAGGGGCATGAATGGATACCAGTCCTCCTCGAGCTCCCTTCCCGTAACCTCACGAATAATCTGCGCTATCTTGTCCTTTTCTTGAAGTGAGAGCTTTATCGCAGACTCGTATAGACCTTGGCGATACATTTCGCTCGCCCTTCTTACCTCAACTGGGATCCCGAGAATGTCCAATGATTCGAGGAAAGGCTGCAGGAAGTGCTCTGAATAACTTTCGTGGCATCCTGTGGGATCTGGAATGTTGCACAATGGCATTCCAACGTATTCGGAGTATTTTTCTGGCAAGAACGGATACCTGCGCCTCAGCGGATCCAAATCGTCTGCGATGTATACCATCTCGGCCTTACCGCCTGCATCGATCAGTGCCCTCCTGACAGCGTCAGCTGTCACCATCTCCCTCAAATTACCCAGATGTATGTGTCCTGAAGGAGAGATTCCAGTCGCTATCCTGTGAAAGCTTGAAATCTCGATCAGTTCTGAAGCGATGACATCGGCCCAGTGCATAAACTTGAGTTGTGAAACTGCTTTTTAAATTTGCTTAAGGGTTATTTGGAGCAAAGACTGATGTTCGAACTCTATTTCCCGACTCACTCGCTGAACTCTTCATGCGTTTTAATCCTCGCGTTCAGGTAAATGAAGGGTGTGTCGAGCACAGCGACAACGAATTTCATCGCGTAGGAGGTTATGAATATCTCAAAGATTCCTTTCCATCCCAAAGCCTCGAGGAACTCTGGATTGAACACGACGAAGAAGAGAAGGGTGAAGGTGACATTGTCGATGAACTGCGAGACCATCGTTGAAGCGTTGTTCCTCAGCCACAGAAATCTACCCTTGGTTTTCCTCTTCCAAAGCTCGAAAGCCCAAATGTCGTGCATCTGCGATACAATGTATGCCGTTAAGCTTGCAACCATCGCAGAGGGCATGAACTGGAAAACCTGGGCCATCGCGGGGCTTACCGAGTCGCTTTCGTGGGGTTCGAACAAGATCGTGAGCTGCATGATCAGAGTTGCAAAGATCATGGCGAAGAACCCGATAAGAACAGCCTTCCTGGCATATCTGACCCCATAGCGCTCCGTGAGGATGTCCGTTGCGAGAAATGTAGAGCCGTAGATGACGTTACCCATTGCAGTGACCAGCCCAAAGACCTCGATTATCTTCGTTACCTGTATGTTCGCAATAATGATCGAGAGAGCCATCCAGACGTAAAGTCCTGCTCTGCCGAAGAACTTGAAAGCTATGGTTATTCCAGAAAAGCATGTGAGCATTAAAATAAATCCCAAAAATTCGTTCAGCATAGCACGAAGACTATGCTGTTTGAAGTCTCTATTCTTTCAGCCTCCACACCTTCAACCGAACGCCCTATTTCGACTTCGAACCACTCTGGTTTCAGCTCTACCTTTTCTCCCCCGATGCTAATAATTACTGGCTCCTTTGTCAATTTCAGCTTTTCGTCATCGCTCAGCCCTTCAACTGCTCTCAATAAGTCTTTCACCCGGTCCTTAAACAGAGGCCCGAGTATCGCGAACTTCGGCTTCAGCCTTCTAACCTCTTCCTTTATTTTCGGGAGATTTTTAGTCACCTCTACCTTGGAATTCGTGGCAAATTCGAGATCCATCGTGTCCAGCTCGAGGTGAGTGAAAACGATGATTTTCCTAAGCGGAGCATTCAGAGCCAGCCCTTTATCGTGCTTCAGCTTTCTGATCGCAGAAAGAATCTCCTTCATCTCCTCTCCCGCCTTTTCTGCCTCCTCATCTATGAACCGCCCTTCTACTTCGGGATACTTCTGCAGATGAACGCTGCCTTTTCCAAACCTACTCCAGATCTCTTCGGTGATAAATGGAGTTATGGGGGCAAGGAGACGCAGAACTCTGTCAAGAACGTATTTGAGCGTAAACTTGGCTGAATTCGATTCTTTGCCTGAGTAAAGCCTGCCCTTCACGAGTTCTATGTAGTTGTCTGCAAGTTCATACCACAAAAAGCCCCTTATCGCCTTCAGGGCTTCATCAAATCTGTAATTGTCCATGCTTTCGCGAACCGTGGCAATAAGCCTGTTCAGTTTCGAAATTATCCACCTATCTGCAGTTCTAAGGCTTTTAACGTCTTCATCTCTCTCTTCATATCCGGAAATATGAGAAAGAACGAATCTTGCAACGCTCCAGAGTTTTTGCTGGAATCTGCTCGCAGCAACAACCTCTCTCCAGCTGAAAATCAGATCTTCGCCGATCACACCGCTCGCTGCCCACTGGCGCAATGCATCGGCGCCGTATTGCTCCACAACTTCTTCTGGGCTAATTACGTTGCCGATGCTCTTGCTCATCTTCCTGCCATCCTCGCCAAAAACGATACCGTTGATAACGATCTCTTTCCACGGAATCTCATTCATAAGGGCTGCAGATCGCAGGATCGTGTAGAATGCCCAGGTTCTTATTATATCATGACCTTGGGGCCTGAGGGAGACGGGGTACTCTTTTGTCTCGGGCCATCCGGCGATGACCAGCGGTGTTATGCTTGAATCCATCCAGGTATCGAGCACGTCTTTCTCACCTTCAAACTCGCTGCTTCCGCATTCACAATTCCTCAAAGGCTTCTGCTTCGTAGGATCAACTGGAAGCCACTCCTCTTCAGCCACCATTATCTTTCCACACTTCTTGCAGTACCATACTGGAATCGGGGTTGCAAAAACTCTCTGCCTGCTTATCACCCAGTCCCACTCCATTGACTCGACCCAGGTGAGGAGCCTGTCAAACATGAATTCCGGAACCCATTTGACCTTCTTAGCCATCTCGATAACCTTCTCCTTGTCAACCTTCACAAACCACTGCTCCGCCGGAAAGATCTCAACTGGAGTCTTGCAGCGCCAGCAAACGCCTACATTGTGATCAACTTCTTCCTGCTTCAAAACTCTTCCCTCAGCCTTTAAATCCTCAAGTATCCTGTTCCTCGCCTCAGAAAGCTTCAAACTGCTGTACTTACCTGCAAGCTCGTTGAGGGTTCCGTTGCGGTTTATTATGTTCCTGAGCTCGAGGTTGTGCTTCTTCCACCACCTCACATCCTGACGGTCACCAAAGGTGCACACCATCACTATTCCCGTACCGAAACTGGGGTCCACTGCTTCATCTGCTATGATCCTAACTTCGTGTCCTCCAACGGGAACCCTGACAGATCTTCCGACCAAATGCTGGTATCTCCTGTCAGAAGGGTTCACGGCCAAGGCAACGCATGCGGGAATCAGTTCAGGACGGGTGGTTGCTATAACAACGTCTTCGGAGAATTTTATATAATTCAGCTTTGTCTTCCCCCTCCTGTATTCGATCTCTGCTAAGGCTATTGTTGTCTCGCATCTGGGGCAGATGATCACGGGATGGTAGCCGCGGTAGATCTGTCCATTCCTGAACATTCTCACGAAGGAAATCTGAGTTTTTGTGAAGTACTCAGGATACATCGTTATGTATTCCTTGCTCCAGTCTATGCTGAAACCGAGCCTTTTTGTCGTTGCACGCATCTTCTCTATGTTCTCCTCAGTGAACTTGATGCAGAGCTCCCTAAACTTTTCCCTTTCGACCTCATTTTTCTTGATCCCGTATTTCTCCTCAACCTTTACTTCAGTGGGCAGTCCATGGCAGTCCCATCCCTGAGGAAACATTACCTCGAATCCGTTCATTCTCTTATAGCGGGCAATAAAGTCGATTATACACCAGTTAAGAGCATGACCTATGTGAAAAGAACCCGTGGGGTATGGAGGTGGGGTGTCGATTATGTAATGTGGCTTATTCGACTTCCAGTCGAAGTAATACATTCTCTCGTCCCAGTTTCTAAGCCACTTGTCCTCCACCTCCAAGGCTCTGTACTCCTTTTCCATGCTCAGCGATTGATGTTTTGCATATATTTTTTGCCTTTTTCTGGCTGAGATTGCATGCCTTCTCCACCTTCTCCCTATGATTTTTCGTTCTCAACTCCCTCCAACTCCAAAACCAGCCTGCGAACTCTTTTTTCTATTTCCTCAAAGACTTTCTCATAAACCTCTATTGACTTTCCAACGGGATCCTCAATGTACCATCTCAGAACCCTGCCGTGAGGAATTACAACGCAGGAACTCTCTTCGCAAACAGTGACGACCAAATCGAAATCATTGAGATCGACTTCCTTTAATAGTCTCGGTCTATCCTTTGCTTTCAACCCTCTCCTTTCCAAAATTTTCCTCACTTCTTCGTCTATCTTCTCAGCCTTCTCAATTCCAGCACTCTCAGCAGTCCAGCTCTTTGCAAAACTGTTGAATATAGCCTCAGCCATAACACTCCTCGCCGTGTTTCGAATGCAGACAAAAAGAACCTTCTTGCCCATACGGCTTCCACCTAAGAATCCAAACCCAGAAAAATTTTTAATTTTTCTTAGCCCAATTTTAAACATGAACCCGAAAGAAATTTCAGAGGGTATTTTCTGGGTAGGAGCCATTGACTGGGAAGAAAGGGATTTCCACAACTTCCATACATTACGGGGGCTGACCTATAACTCCTACCTGATCTTAGACGAGAAAAAGGTTGTAATAGATGCCGTAAAGCACAAGTTCGTTTCGGAACAGCTTGAGAGGATTTCAAGGCTTGTGGATCCAAAGGAAATTGAATACGTCGTAGTTAATCACATCGAACCGGATCATGCAAGCGGTCTCGCAGATCTTTTGAGGGTTGCGAAAGATGCAACCGTGATATGCTCCCAAAAAGGAAAGGAAGGGCTTTGCAAGTTTTTTGAATGCAAAGACTGGAATTTCATGGTTGTGAAAAATGGAGACACGCTCAAGATCGGAAAGAGGACGCTGATGTTCCTCGACATGACCATGCTCCACTGGCCCGACAGCATCGCAACCTACGTAGTCGAGGACAAGATCCTGTTCTCCAATGACGCATTTGGGCAGCACGTTGCGAGTGAGGAAAGATTTGCAGAAGATCTCGGCGTGGAAAATGCCTTGAAATGGGCCAAGCTTTACTATGCGAACATCCTGATGCCCTTGGCCACGCTGATAAAGAAGAAGCTTGAAGAGCTGAAGGGCGTTGAAGTGAGGCTTATAGCCCCAAGCCACGGAGTTGCATGGAGAAATCCGAAAGTCATTGTCGAAAATTATGCGAATTGGGCTGAATTCAAGGCAGAAAACAAAGTAGTTGTCGTTTATGATACGATGTGGGGTTCAACGGAAAAACTTGCCAGAGCGATCGCTGAAGGAGCATCGAAGAATGCGAAGGTAAGACTTTTCCATGTGCGAAAGGATTCTTGGACCGAAATCGTTACAGAAATTCTCGACGCAAAAGCTTTGGCCGTTGGAGCGCCAACGATCCACAATTCCGTCTTTCCGCCTGTTGCAGGATTTCTCAGCTATCTCAAAAGCCTGAAGCCCAAGAACAAGAAGGCGTTAGCCTTTGGTTCTTACGGCTGGAACGGTGTTGCAGTTAAGGAGATGGCAAAGGCACTCGAAGAAATGGGCTTTGAGATCCAGCAGTTCGCTGTCAAGTTCAAGCCGACGAAGGAAGAACTTCAAAAAGCATACGAGCTGGGGGTTGAGCTGTCCAAATGATCCTCGGAATCTGCGGCAGTCCGAGAAAAAAAGCAACAGAGTACGTGTTAAGCAAGGCTCTTGAAATGCTTTCCGAAATGGGCTTTGAGACAGAGTTGTTCAGCGTCAGAGGGAAAAATATAGGCTTCTGCCAGCACTGCGACTACTGTCTGAAGCACAAGGAGTGCAAACTGAAGGACGACATGCTGGAGCTTTATTCACTGCTCGAAAGGGCAAAAGGGCTGATCATAGCAACCCCCGTTTACAACGGCGGAGTCAGCGCGCAGACAAAAGCTGTAATGGACCGATGCAGAGCATTGGTTGCCAAAGATTTTGACTTCTTCCGCGGCAAAGTTGGTATGGCTATAGCAGTAGGTGGAGACAGAATTGGAGGTCAGGAGCTTGCAATTCAGCAGATAATCACATTCTACGTTCTCAACGGCGTAATTCCTGTGAGCGGGGGCTCATTTGGAGCAAATCTCGGAGCAACCTTCTGGAGCAAGGATTCGCTGGAAGGCGTTATGGAGGACGAGGAAGGATTCAGGAGTTTGAGAAAGACCGTAAAAAGGTTTGCCGAGGTTTTGAAACATTATGAGGGTCGCGTGGGGGATTTCGGGAAGCGGTGACAGAATAAGGGAAACAGTTGCGGTGATGAAAAAAATAAAGGAACTATATCCAGAAGTCGAGATCAGGGCCTATCTTTCCAAAGCGGGACAGCAGGTTGTTCTATACTACAAGCTGATGGAGGAATTAAAGGAGAACTTCAAGGTCTGGGTAGAGGTTAACTCGAACGCCCCATTCCTTGCAGGAATGCTCCAGAGCGGAAAATTCGATTTTCTTTTGATAGCTCCCGCAACCTCGAACACGTGTGCAAAGATCTCTCTCGGGATAGCAGACACCCTGCTGACGAATTCCGCAATAATGGCCCTCAAGGCCTTTGTTCCAGTTTACATCATGCCTTCTGACTACAAAGAAGGAATCGTTGAAACGGAGTTGCCCGATGGAAAAAAGCTAAAAATTAGAGTTCGCAGAGAGGACGTGGAGCACGTCCAGAGGCTTTCGAAGATGGACGGGGTTTTCATTCTTGAAAGGCCCGAGGACATCTTTGGAGTTTTTGAGAAGCACTTCGGGAGAAGGGTATAACTGCAGAGAAGAGAACGATATAAATAGCCGTGATCGATCGCAGCTATGCGAACGATCTTCTGGAAGGACTGCGTCTGGCTCATAGATCAGACCAGGCTCCCAGAGAAGGAGGAGCTTATCGCATGCAGAACAGTCGATGAGCTTATTTGGGCAATAAAAAGACTCGCGATCCGTGGTGCTCCAGCTTTGGAGGCTGCTGGAGCATATGGCGTTGCGCTTGCTGCATTTGAGAGAGATTTTACAAGTCTGGAAGAAATGAGGCGTTATTTGACAGAAAGGGCGAAACTTATCGCTTCCGCAAGGCCCACAGCAGTCAATCTTTCCGTTGGAGTAGAGAGGGTGCTGAAAAGAGCCCTCGAGGGAGAGAGCATTGAAGAGGTAAGAAAAATTGCGCTGAGAGAAGCTGAAAGGATTGCAGAAGAGGATGTTGAGAGGAACAGGAAGATTGGGGAAAATGGAGCAAAGTTACTCGAGGAAAACGACGTCGTGCTGACGATATGCAACACAGGAAGACTAGCCACGGTTGACTGGGGCACGGCACTGGGTGTGGTGAGATCGGCCGTTGCGCAGGGAAAAAGGATAAGGGTTTTTGCCTGCGAGACCAGGCCGCTCAATCAGGGATCAAGGCTCACCTGCTACGAGCTTATGAGGGATGGGATAGATGTGACGCTAATAGCTGATTCCGCCGCGGGAATCGTGATGCGGAAGGGGATCGTGAATAAGGTCATCGTTGGAGCTGACAGGATCGTGAAGGACGGGTTTTTCAACAAGATCGGAACATACACCCTTGCGATTACCGCAAAATACCATGGAATCCCATTTTATGTCGCAGCTCCAAAAACCACCTTCAACCTCGAAAAGACCGAGAGGGACGTTATAATCGAGGAGAGGTGTGCAGAGGAGCTTATATTTTGCGGAAACAAACAGCTTGCCCCAAAGGACGTGAAGGTATACAATCCTGCATTTGATTTCACACCCCTTAGCCTCGTAAGCGCAATAATAACTGAGGAAGGCGTAATTTATCCGCCTTACGATTTTTAATTTTCGAAAAAGCTTATCTGTCCTCTCAGCGACTGAAGATGCCGATGATGACTGATGGGCGATCTGAGCCGTGATGATAGGGAGAGTCTGAGGCAGAGAAAATTTTTATTCGGGGCAAATTTTATGCAGGAAAGCAAGCTAAGGCGGCTCGTTGAGAAATACATGCGATTGGTTCCGGAGATCAGGTTTCACTGCGAAAGGTGCCTCAGGACGGAAAGATACGGGGGCAACGTGGTTCTCATGGTCGTTGATGCTGCCTTCACCTCCATTGGGCTCAATTACTTCAAAGCCGTTGTTCCAAAGGTTCTGGAGTTCAAGAGGGAATTTGGTGAGATAAAGAAGCTTAGAGATCTGGCAAATGCAAACTTCGAGGATCTGAGGAGAGTATGGAAGAATCGAAGGTCATGGAATGTTGCAATTGAAGTTGCGAGATATCTTTCTGGCCTTAGCCATGATGACAGAGATGCGCTGAGAAAATGGGCCAAAAGCTCGGAGCTAATTGGCTGGAAGAGAGATCGAGTGGGGAAGATCAGGGGAGTGGGGCTGATAACATATCAATACCTCAGGATGATGGGTGGAGTTGACACGGTTATGCCTGACAAGATCGTGAAGAGAGTCATAAACGGAATTCTCGAGTCAGCTGATCTTCAGCCCGTGGAGGAAGACTTTGAGTTCATAAGGACTGTGGAAATGCTTGCGAAGATCTGCGGCTGCAGACCGATAGAGCTGTGCTGGATGACATGGCTTGTGCAGTACAACGAGGAGGAGAGGAAAAGATACATCGAATTGCTTTACGACCTCTAAATACTCACTCTTCTGAGCGAGAGCGAATTTGTGACTACGCTGAAGCTGCTCAGAGCCATTGCTCCAGCCGACCATTCTGGACGGAAGGGGATGCTGAAGAGCGCAAAAGATAGCCCGCCAGCGAATGGAATCAGAACTGCATTGTAGAATAATGCCCAGAACAGATTCTGCCTGACCTTTGCCATCGTCTTTCTGCAAAGCCTCAGGAATCTTACTACTTCCACAGGATCATCCCTGAGCAGAGCTACGCTTCCGCTCTCTATCGCTATGTCCTCTGCATTCCCGATTGCAATTCCAACGTTAGCCTGAGCAAGAGCAGGGGCATCGTTGATGCCATCTCCTACAAAAATGACGGCCTCATTCTTATTCTGGAAATCACGAACAACCTCAGCTTTTTTATTCGGAAGAACTTCCGAAACAACGAAATCTACGCCCAGCGCTTTCCCGATCTCCTCTGCAACCCCACTTTTGTCTCCAGTTACAATTCCAACCTTCAATCCCATCTCCTTCAGCAGTTTAATTGCCTCCCCGCTGCTCTCCTTAATGGTGTCTGAAATGAGAAATCTTCCGCCCAGCTTACCGTTGACAGCTAAAAATACTCCTTCTCCTTCTGCATCCAGTCCACTTTCCCTTAAAAATTCCGAATTTCCCAAAATAACTTCTTTGCTTTCAATTTTTGCCGTGATACCTTTTCCTGGAATAGTTGTAAATCTTTCGGGTTCTAAAAGCTCTATTCCAGCTTCTTTAGCCTTTCGAACGATAGCTTTTGCTACAGGATGCTCAGAAAATCTTTCTGCTGAGGCTGCAAGTCTTAAAAGATCGTTTTCTGGTAGTCCGAAGCTCTCTATTTTTACGACTGAAAGCTCTCCCCTCGTAAGAGTTCCAGTCTTGTCAAAAAGAACAATCGTGCCCTTCGCAGCCTCCTCAATGGCCTCAGCATTCCTTATCAGAATTCCACTTTCAGCCGCCTTTCCGATGGAAACTGCTATAGCGGTGGGAGTTGCCAAGCCAAAGGCGCAGGGACAGGCGATTACGAGAACGCTGAGCATGGTCGTGAAAGCAAACAGCGAACCGTTGACGAAGTACCAGTAGAGGGAGCAAATAACTGCAACTATCAGCACAGAGGGTATGAAGAAAACTACAATTCGATCTGCAAGCCTTTGAACGCCCGTTTTTGAACTCATGGCAAGTTCTGTTACTCTTATTATCTGTGAAAGAAGGCTATCTTTCCCTATCCTTTCAGCTCTGATCCTTAGCACGGAATCTCTGTTAATCGTACCGCCGACGACCTTGTCTCCCCCTTTCTTTAAAGATGGGAGTGGCTCACCCGTGATCATGGACTCATCAACGAAGCTTTCTCCCTCCAAGACCGTTCCATCGACCGGTATTCTCTCTCCGGGTTTAACCAGAACAGTTTCTCCGACGCCAACTTCTGTCAGAGGGATTCTTATTTCTCTACCCTCCCTAAAAACGGTCGCCTCTTTTGCTTGAAGTGCAACAAGCTTTTTTACTGCCTCTCCTGTTCTTTTCTTTGCTCTTTCCTCAAGGAACCTGCCGAGAAGGAGAAAGCTCATCAGCACAACGCTTTCAGGAAAGAAATTGAATTCCTGGGGGATAAAGCCGATGGTTGCCAGTAAACTTGAAATGTATGCCGAGCTGATTCCAGTCGCATACATGACTTCTATGGTTAGAGTTCTATTTTTAATTGCACCAAACGCTTTTTTGAAGATTCCAGCCCCAGCAAAAGCAATGGCAAAGCTTGCGATTAGAAATTGGATTTCAGGATAGATTACTCCTTTCAGGGAAAAAAGAAGGATTCCCGAAATCCAGCCGACCATGAGATTCCTTTTAGTACTTTTAAGCTCTTTTTCTTCATCTTCGCCCTCGATGCCGAGAAATTGATAGCCAATTCGCTCAATTTCCTCTCCGATTCTCTCAAGCTGGATCTTTGATGGATCGTATACTATCCTAGCTTTTTCCGTCGCGATGTTGACTGCTGCATCATAAACGCCAGGCAATCTTCTGAGTGTTTCCTCCACGGTCTTTGCGCACATTGCACAGCTCATTCCGCCGATTTTTGCCACAATTTCCTTGGATTGAGGACTCACAATCTAAAATGGTACGGGACGAAGTTAAACCTTTTGAAGTTCTGCTTAGGTCTTAAATTCTTTTAATCTGCCGCGTAATTTTTCTGTGCGGCTTCGAGATCTGTTTGTGGAAAAACTCAGAAACTTGGGGATTAAGAGAATAGGGGTGAAGATAAGGATTTCGCATTCAAAAGACATCATAAGAGCCCTTGCTCTTGAAGTTGCAAATGGAAAGGCCGAAGTTTTCAGGGGGGATGGGGGGATTAGCTTTTCGTTTGATCTTGAGGGAAAATATTTGCCTGAACCGCCCGAGGCGTATGTGGGGAGAGAAGGAGATCGCCTTTTCGGAAAGGAGGATTTAATCAGAAGTAGATATTTCCCAATCATTGCAGTTGACTGCAGATTTTACGACCTTCATTCCGATAAGGAGAAAAGGAAGATCCATCTTCAGGTTACCAAAACCCTCGGCACAGTCAGAGAGTTTATGTGGGATGAAAAACTCGTTGTTGCAGCGAAGGATTTTGGTGCTGGAATTTACTGCGAAAGGCTCGAGGAATTTTTGCTTGAGAGGAACATAGATGAGGTTGTGCTGCTCGATCCAAATGGGGATGAAGTATTCACGGGCGAAAGGGCGGAATGCTATGTTATAGGCGGGATCGTGGATAAAGGTGAGAACAGGAATCTGACAAAGCTGATCGGGGATGAGCTTGAAAAGGCGGGAATCAAGTGCAGAAGGCAGAGAATAGAGCTTAGAGGGGACATCATCGGCGTTCCAGATAGAATAAATCACATCGCAGAAATCGTGCTCCGCACCGTTATCGATGGCTGTGATGTCGAAACAGCTATAAGGGCTGTTCAGCCAGTTGTTGTGGCGAAGTGGAGGCTTAGAAAGGAGCTTCCCAAGAGAGCCGTTCGCCTTCGATTGGGAGAAAAGACCGTCAGGGTTCTTTCAAAGAGCGTTTTCAAAGAATTCGACTGGCTCAACGTTCGCATCACAGATTTCTACGATGTTTGCAGGGAGGAAAGATTGTATCTGGTTTCAGATGAAGTTATGGAAAAAATAAAAAAGCTAAAATGGGATGAAAAAAGGAGATACTATGTTTTGAACTGACCGAAGAAACTTTCCGCCAGTTTTGAGAACTTTTCGATAACCTTTTCCTCACCGTCGAAGTGTCCATTCTCGACAACGATTTTTCCGTCCACTATCACTGTGTCAACACAATCACTCGAGGCGGAGTAGACGAGATTGGCCACCAGATCATGGCACGGAGTCATCGGAATCTTTTTCAGATCAAGGAGAACCAGATCCGCAAGCCAGCCAACCTCGATTTTTCCAGCTTTTATTCCAAAAGCCTTTGAAGCGTTCTCCGTTGCCATCCTGAGCGCATCTGTAGCTTTGAATGAATCTGAACCGTGGTAGAATTTCTGGAGAAGTGCCGAGAACTTCATTTCCCTCAGAATGTCAAGGGAGTTATTGCTCGCGGCACCATCTGTTCCCAGGAGAACGTTTAGATTGGAATTCTTCATTTCTGGGTAATTTAAAGCTTTTCCGACGCTGAGCTTCATGTTGCTCGCTGGACAATGCACGGCATTTACACCCTTTCTTGCCATGAGCCTTATCTCGTCCTTTTCAAGCCAGACGCAGTGTGCCGAGATCAGCCTTGGGTTCAGGAATCCAATTTCGTCGAGTGCACTCACGATTCCCTTTCCATGCTTTTTCCTGAACTCAACGACTTCTTTCTCGGTTTCTGCAAGGTGGAAGTGCACGAGAATGTTCTCTTCTTCTGCCATTTCCATCGCCCTCTTCAGTCCTTCTAAGCTGACGGTGTATACCGCATGCGGCGCAACAGCCCTCAAAACCCTGTAACCTTTAAGCTCTCTCAGCTCCTTTTCGACCCTCTTTAGATTGATTTCAAGCAGATCTCTGTTGAAGAAATCGAAAAACGCTGATGAAAGGCAGGCTCTTATTCCTGTTTCTTCCACAGCCTTAGCGGTGGCTGAGGGGAAGAAGTACATGTCCAGAAAGAAAGTCGTACCACTCTTGAGCATTTCAATGCATGCGAGCTTTGAAGCCCAGTAAACGATCTCGTCGTTAAGCTTGGCTTCCGCGGGCCAGATCTTCTTTTCAAGCCATTCCTGAAGGGGCATGTCATCTGCGTAGCCCCTGAAAAGAGTCATCGCAGCATGCGTGTGCGAGTTGAAAAGTCCCGGAATGACCGCAAGTCCTTTTCCGTCGATCACGTAATCGCTTTTATCCTTAAACTCCCCTATAGCCGATATCCTGTTTTCCTCCACAAGAACATTTGCTTGGACAAGCTTTCCATCGCGCAATACTCTTGCGTTCTCGATCAAAATCATGATTCGAGATAGAATGCAGGTTTAAATATTTGTTCTTCGGCGAAAAATTTAATTGGGTTGGAAAAATTAATTAGGCTAAGGTCAAGGAAGGCTATGCTTATCCCTTCGGAGCACGAGGGTGTAAAGGTTATCAAATGCGGTCACGAAATCGGTGGAAAGGTGCTTCACTGGGTCCATTTTTATCTTTATAAGGACATTCTCTTCGACTCGGGCTGCCCTCATACCGCAGCGGAGGTCCTTGAAGCTTTCAGGGACAAAAAGGCCGCCTTGATCACGCACTACCACGAAGACCACAGCGGAGGAGCTATAGAGCTGCAAAAAGTTATGAGAATTTTTGCTCCGCCGAAATCGCTTGAAATTCTCAGAAATCCGCCGGAGGTTCCGGAATACAGAAAGGTGGTCTGGGGACAGCCACTGCCCGTAATCGCCGAGCCATTCCAGGACAGAATTTCCGTTGGCGGCGAGGAGATAGAGTTGATCGAGACACCCGGCCACAGTTTCGATCATGTCAGCTTTTTAGTAGATGGAAAGCCTTTTTGCGGCGATCTCGTCATTTCGAGCGGACAAATCGTTTGCATGCGCGAGGAAAAATTGCTGGAGACTATAAAGTCGATCGAAAAGGTGCTGAACTTTGATTTCGATTTCGCCTACTCTGGCGTTGGAGTTGCGAGCAGAGATGCGGTTGAGGACTACCTTGCGTACCTCTTGGAGCTTAAAGAGAGGGCGGAGGGGCTCTACGGAGAGGGAAAGAGCATCGAAGAGATCGTTGCTGCGCTATTTCCAAATCCTCCAGATAAGGCGCTGATGATGGAAGCTGTGAGCGAAAAGGAGTGGGCCAGAGAGAACATCGTGATGTCACTCCTAAACCTTTCGGGAAAAGATTAATTTTTTCCTGCCCGATGCAATCACATGTTTCAGTCTGATCTGCAGCTGATAGTCTTTCACTATGGATTTTTCGGCGAGAGGTTCATAGCGAATCTGATGAACTACTCAAATTCCTGTCCCTCATTTGGAGCATGCGGGATAAATTCCTGCACACTCTGCAAGGAAAAGCTTTACAGCTTCTCCAAGAACATCGTTGCGAGCTTTTCAATGGTCGATCCGAGGACGATGCCGAGCTTCATTGAGAACGCTGAGGACTTTCTACCTAGATTCATTCCGGAGGCAGATATCGCGATCGCAATAAACCTCCATGCAGACGTTCTCTCTGCTCTTCCGGAGAAAATCGCAGGGAAAGTTTCTGCCCTCATTGTTCCCGTTGAAGAGCCGAGATGGTGCACTCCGGGATTGGCAAGGCAGTTGAGGGAAAAATGCGAATCTCTTGGTATCGAGTTTTTAGCTCCAAAGCCTTTCTGCGTGATGAGAAAAAGCGGTCAGAGGACGATAGACAGGTTTGTTGAGGAGTTCGGAATCGGGTACCCTGAATTCGAGATCGAAATAGAAGACGGGAGGGGAAAGGTGAGAATTCTCCGCAGCCAGCCCTGCGGCTGCGCATGGTTCATAGGGGTGAAGCTCAGGGGTTTTGATTTCTCAAATTATACAATGCGAGATCTCTGGAATACGGTAAGCGAAGCCCATCACAGCTATCCCTGTACTGCAAGCATGGAAAGGGATGTTGAATGCGGAGAAACTCTCCTTCACGTAGCTGGCTACATTGCAAGGCATGCCGTCGATAAGGCTCTTGGTTATGAGGGTGACGAAGAAATTCCCGAACAGCTTAGAAAGATAGTTCTTTAGCTCTTTATCTCGGTTCAGGAATCAAAAGGCTTTCTCGGAATTCTCCCGAGAAGAAAACGACTAAATCCGCGAGGTAGAGATTTTCCCGTGATATGGGCGACCTTCGATTACGAGGCAAAAAGGATACGAAGAATATACGCTTCCGCAAGGTATCCGTCGAAGCAAAAAGGAAATGTTTTTTACGACTCCGAGATCACGCCCAACCTAAAATTTGCAGAAGAGCTTCCAAAGGAGCTCGAGTGTCTTCATGCGGTTGTGGCATTCAGGCCTTCTCACATCCTTTTATCCCGCGACATCCTCGGCGGAAAACCTCTTTACTTCGATCGTAGCGGCATCTCTTCATTCAGATCCTCTCTAACGAATCCTGAGGAAGTGATGCCAGGAGAAGTCGTCAAACTGAGCTACGAGGGTGAGATCTTGCAGAGGAAAAAGATCGCCTTCGAGGATGTGATGAAGAAGGAGCAGAGAGGCTTGGAGGAGATTGAAGAGGATATAGAGAAAGAACTGAGGAGTTTTAATCCAGAAAATTGCTGTATTGCATTTTCGGGCGGCATAGATTCTGCATTTCTTTCCTCAATTTACGATCTGCCCTTGATTTCCATAACTGCAAGCGACAGCGAGGAGGAATGGATAAGAGATGTGGCAAAAAAGCTTTCGAGGGATATCGAAATACTCAGGATCTCCGAGGAGGAAATCGTTAAGGTTTGTGACGAGGTGTCGAGAGTAATCGAGGATAAAAGCTTTTTACAGCTTTCAATCGCACTTCCCGTGCATTTTGCCATGAAATTCGCAAAAGAGCTTGGATTTGAAAGCATAATATTTGGACAGGGAGCTGATGAGCTCTTTGGTGGATACAAGAGATACGAGAGACTGTCAGGTAATGAGCTTGAAAAAGCGCTTTTCGAGGATTTAAAAAGCATTGGGCCGAAAAATCTCGTGAGAGATACAAAGCTGTCTTATTTCAACGAAATCGAGCTCGTTCTGCCCTATCTCCGATGGGGAGTGGTCAGGAGCTGCCTCAGCATTCCTCCAGCCATGAAGGTCCGGAAATCTGAAGGGGTTGTGGTGAGGAAATACTTTTTAAGGAAGATGGCAGAGAAGTATCTTCCAGAGGAGGTTGTATGGAGGGAGAAGAAGGCGATACAGTACTCGACAGGAGTGGCGAAAATTCTCAAAAAGTTCTACTTTTCACGGACTGGGAAGGCCCCTGGGTTCTGAATGACTTTGCCTACGAGCTTTGCCTTGCTGTTCTGAACAACGAGAGATTTTTCAGGAATCTCAGCGAGTACGACGATTATCTATTCTACGTGACCAAAAAAGAAGGCTACGAGGCCGGATACACCCTAAAACTTCTCGTTCCATTCATTTCAGCCGCCGGTTTCAGGGAAGAAATCGTTGATAGTCTAATAAATTCAGCAGTCTTCGTGCCCGGGGCCAAAAAGGCCGGAGACTTGATCATGAAGACCTTCGAGCCAGTCGTAATCTCGACGGCATACATGAGATTTGTAGCTGAGACTGCGGAGAAGATCGGTTTCCAGAAGGTTCACGGGAGCGAGGTGGAATTCAGGTTCCCTCTTGATCCTGATTTAAGGGACGAGCTGATCAAAGCTGTAGACGTTGTGTCCTCACTTAGAGGTGAAGAGCTCTACGATTACCTTGAAAAACTGATGTCAAAGTTCTGGGACCGACTTTCGAAGCTGAAAGTGATAGGAGCCAAGGAAAAGGCAGAAATTCTTGAGAAGTATGATCCAGTAGCTCCAATAGCGATCGGGGACAGCATAACGGATTGCAAGATGTTCGAAAAAGCCAAGGATCTAGATGGTGTCGCTGTTGCCTTTAATGGAAACAGATACGCCCTTGAAAAGGCAGATTTGGCGATCGTGAGCGATTCTGCACTCAGCATCGCAATTGTTGCCGAAAAATTGCTGAAAAGTGGAATGAAGCTCGATCTCGTCGCCTCGCAGAAGTATCCGAGGGGAACGAAGGTATATATACTGGAGAATTCAGACTTCGAAACGGTGCTTGAAAATTCGATGAGGATGAGGGTGAAGTTAAGGGGTGCAGCTGGAAGATTGGGGTGAGATCTTGAAGGCGCTTGGTATTCTGGGGTCTCCGAGGAGAAGGGGAAATTCTTCCGTGATGCTTCAGGCATGCTTGGAGGAACTTTCAAGTGAAGGATTTCAGACCGAGCTCGTGTATCTGCAGGAGAAGAGGATAAATTATTGCCTGGGCTGCGGTACATGCCTTAGAGAGCAAGAATGTGCGATCAATGATGACATGGACGAGCTCAGGCAGAAGATAAAGGATTCAAACGTTCTGGTCCTCGCCTCTCCTGTTTACTTCCTAAACGTCAGTGCCCAGATGAAGTGCTTCATCGATAGAATGCTCTCCTTCGGGCATAGGCCTTCCCTTAGGGGCTATGGAGGAGCCATAGTAACTCACGCAGGTGTTGGAGATCCGAAGGTCGTTGCAGAGTATCTGTGTAGGGTTTTGAAGGCATGGGGAATTTATCCTGTGGGCTATGCGATAGGCTTCGGTGTTCTGCCTACGGATGTGAAGCCAGATGAAGTTGAGAAGGCAAGAGAACTTGGAAGGATGATTTCGAGGGCTTTCAGAGAGGGATTAAAGCCTGAAGCAAAAAAGGAGGACTTCGAGCTGCAGAAACAGCTTATCAAGCTAATTACGGATAACAAGGAATTAATGAAGGCAGACTATGAATTCTGGAAGGGCAGATTGAATCCGGATTAGATGCAGCCCGTTGGCCTCGGCAAACCAGCGATTCTGCAGGCATCCCTTGCTGGACCCTGAGGGAAGAGCTTGTAGATGTACTGAAGATCAACATGGGGACCGATATCCTTTTTTGCCTGCTTCACGAGCATCCTCACAGGGGGCGCGACGCCGTACTTTATGTAGTATTCCCTGATGTATCTTATTATCATCCAATGCTCTTCTGTTAGCTCGATCGGTGTGCTGGTGAAGCGAGCATCCTTGGCCAGAATTATCGCAATCTCTTCATCCCACAGCTCCCAATCTTGCAAAAATCCATCATCGTCTATTCTCAGCCGTTTACCTCTTATCTCCAGCTCTTTCATTACCTCACCATTTTCCTTTAAACGCTACCAAATATATGCATTACGATTTTGGCCAGTAGAATCGCTTAAAATTGCGCTGATTGGAGCGAAATGGATTTATAATTTAAAATCAAATTTTATAAAACTTGTTTGAGAAAATTCCTTTCTTTTTCATCAGCCTTCTGCTACCGCAGAACGGGCAGTATAGATTCGGGATGTGCAGCGGGGCTGAATAGCTTGTGGTTCTCTTTACGTCGAGATCGAATTCCGAGCCGCATCTCGCGCAGTATATCCCCTCGAGTTTTGTCATGGGTAAAAAAAGGTTTTAGGGTTTAAATCTTTTCTCGAAAGTTGCTGCGATGAAGAAGACGGTAAAGGATACAAGTAGGACCCAGACACTTATCGGAATTCCCAGAGTTGCCTTCGTATAGTAAAGCGCAATTGCAATGGAGAAGCCTGCGATCAGAGTTAGTATTGCTGCTAAGCTCCCTCCTTTTTTGAAGTGGAAGATACCCAAAATGAGAGGCAGCTGGCATAGAAGGATCGTTGAGCTCATAACCGCAAGATCGACGATGTAGTTCGGTTTCTGGATGGCAAAAACCGCCACCGCAGCTGTTATGGCCACAACAAAAATTCTTCCAGCCAGAACGCTTCTCTTTCTCAGCAGATCCCGGGTGAACATTGAGGAAAGCGTGAGCACGATGGAATTCGCTGTTGTTATCGCGGCTGCGAAGATGCTGAGAGCGATCAGAACTCCAAGCCACTCAGGTATCAGACTTAGAAATGTCGGAGTAACAAGATCCCTGTTCGTGAGCTTGGGGAATTCCCCGGCTTCGGTGAGCAGTCTCAGCTGCAGACCGAGGAGGGTAACGAGTATTGTGTAAATGAGCCCGAAGAGACCAAAAAGCACGACCATTCTTCTCAGGCTTTTCTCATCCTTCGGCACGAATACCCTCTGGACCACCTGCGGATTGGTCAGGGCGAAGAAGAACCAGGGAAGGGTGTAGGAAATGAAGGTGACAGGAGTCCAAAAAGAGTTGGGAACGTAAAGAAGTTCGCCAAGCTTCGAGAAATCGTTTGGCGCTGGATTCATCGAAAAGGCACAGAACACAGCGGCTACTGCCACAGAAAGCATGAAGATTCCGAAGACGGCATCAGTCCAGGCAACGCTCCTGAGACCGCCGAGAAGAGCCCAGAGCGCGATTATAACTGCTGAGAGAACTACTCCTGCTTCAAAGCTCATGGAATTTCCGAGAAGGAACGAAATGCTCACGAACTGGATCGATGTATAGGGGATCAGGGCGATGGATACCAGCAAGGCGAGAAGCCTGGCTGTCGTTTTTCCATACCTGCTCGCGATCAGGTCTCCGGGTGTCACAAAACCATTTTCCTTTCCCAGCTTCCAGATCTTTGGAGCGTAGTAGGAGAGCAGCAGCAGTGTGCCTACCAAGTAGTATAGCTCGAATCCGAGAGCGCCGACGCCCGAAATGTAGGTAAGCCCAACAAGGCCCACCATCATGAATGCTGAATACGTCGTTGCCGCATAGGTGAGCGCAGCCACAATTCCGCTTACGTTTCTCCCCGCAACGAAGTAGTCCTCGTCCGAAATTACCCTTCTCTTCGCAAGAATCGCTATTGCGGTTCCTATTACCGCGTAGACTAAGAGTGCAATGAGCATCAGCATGCTACCACCTCGACATCGCTATGTATGCAAGATATATCGCCGAAACCAGGCTCCAATAGATGTAAGTAGTCAAATCCACGCTCTTTATTGCTATAAAAGGCACGGACATTGCCAGAACGACGATTAATCCCTCAAGAGCCTTCATCGAACGATTGTTCGATATAGGATATAAAAACCTTTCGCTTTAGCACCGAAGGATCACAAACCCAAAGAAAAAGGGACGGAAGGAATCTTGCCGATGCAGTATTTTTCTAACACCATGCTGAACCTCGCACTTTATGGGCTTTTCCGATCATTTCGGAAATTTTGCATTCTTTCGCCCTGCAGAAGGCCAAAAGGCTTTCCTTCAGGCTGTAGAATATATTCTTGCTGAAATAAACTGCTGACCCGATCTGCACGGCTTTTGCGCCTGCCATTATGAACTCAAGGACATCTTCGAAGTTTGTGATGCCTCCGCAGCCGATTATCGGAATCCTCAACACCCTGTAAAGGTCGAAAACGCATTTCAGTGCTATCGGCTTTATTGCAGGACCGCTTACACCACCCGTTACGTTACTCAGAACTGGCTCTCCTGAAATTATGTCGACCCTCATCCCTGGAAGAGTGTTCGATATTGCCACAGCATCCGCCCCAGCTTTTTCCAAGGCTTTTGCGAGGTTGAGGTAGTCGTGCACCGCAGAAAGCTTCGGGATCACCGGTTTTTCCGTTGATCCCTTCACAGCCTCGACTATTTCGCACGAGAGCTCGAGATCTTTGCCTATATCCATTCCCGCCCCCCTTACGTGCGGACAGCTTAAGTTGAGCTCGAAAGCATCTGCCATCGGAAATATTTCCGTTAGCTTCGAAAAGTCTTCGGGATTTTTTCCGTAAAGGCTCACGATGAGCGCAGATGCTTTGTTAAAACTCCTTAGCTCCTCTGCAAACTTTTCCGCAGGTGGAGACGCGAGGCCAACAGCGTTCAGAAGCCCACACCTCCAGTTTACAACGGTAGGATTCCTGTAACCCTCCCTGCCCTCGATGCTAACAGATTTCGTCACAACCGCTCCTGCCTCTTTTGCTATCTCGTTGAGGGATGAAGAGAAACTCCCAAGGATCCCGCTTGCGAGTATCAGCGGATTCCTGAGTTTAATTCCGCAGAGATCGACTTCAAGCATAGCTGAAGGGGGATCGAGAAGTTATAAGTTTGTCGATATGCAACGAAAAATTAATATAACTCCCCATCCTTTTAGCGAAAAAACAAAAAGGAGGGATAGGAATGGCAGAGAATTCGGTGTTTGTTGGAAACAAGCCGGTTATGAATTACGTGCTTGCAGTGCTGACCCAGTTCAACAGCGGAGCCTCGGAGGTTTCAATAAAGGCGCGCGGTAGAGCTATAAGCAGAGCTGTCGACGTGGCAGAGATCGTCAGAAAGCGCTTCCTGCCCGATGTTGACGTGAAGGATATAAAGATCTCGACCGAGCAGGTCAGCAGTGAACAGGGTTCAGCGAACGTATCCGCGATCGAGATAACCCTTTACAGGAAGTAAATTTTTATTTTTATTTTAATGATTTTTGAAATTATCGCCTTTGGTCATCCAAACATCACCGCGAGACACAGAACTACCCTCGAGATAACCAAGGATCCCGAGATCTCGAAGAGGGCTGACTGCATCATCGGTGTGAATGCTGATAGGAGCATCTCTGAAATCCCTGAAGAAGCGAAGAATGCGATTAAAAAAGGTTCCAGGGTTAGGATCGAGCTTTACCTTCCCGATTACGGTTTAAGGGACGAAGTTTTCGGCTTTGGCGATCATAGAATGACCTTCCTGCATGAAAGGGACATCGTGATCAGAAAGAGCAGGTTCGTCTGCGGAAGAACTCTCATAATCTCGGCAAGCAAATCTGCTCTTGAGATAAGCAGAGAAATTGTAGATCTTTTGAAGGATAAAAAAACTGAATTAAGGCTTATTTTTAAGATTGAAGGCCAGATAGGTTAGAGCAGAGGCAAGCAGTCCGGGAACTACTGGATAGGTGAAGTACTTTGGATAGAAGTAAACCTGCCAGATTATGCATACAGCCGTGGCAACGATCATGGAAGCGACAGCAGCTCCTTGGCTTGGCTTTCTGGAGTACAGCAGCGCCAGCAGGGGAATAAGGAACGCAGAGGTTATAACCGAAAAGCTGACCCCGACGATTCCGACAATGATGTCGGGCGGACTTACGGCAAAGGCAACGGGAATCAGCGCAAGCAAAGGGATTGAAATTCTCGTTAATTTCAGGGCTGTGGAATCCTGAATCTTGGTGGCGTTCTGGATAAGATCTCTGACGAGGGCCGTTGCAGATACGTGCACGAGGGAATTTATCGTCGACATCGCTGCCGCTATTATGGCGGCGAGGAGTAAGGCGTTAATGCCCTCTGGGAGAACCTTCATCGCAATGTACGGCACAACTCTGTCCACATCCTTCAGAAATGTCGGAACTTCCTCCTTTGGAATCACCAGCCATCCGAGTGGGCCTATGCTGAAGACGCAGATGGCAAAGATGCCCACGATCAGCGGTGTCAGGATCATCCCGTAGGCCAAAACTCGCTGGTCTTTCGCTGCGATGAACCTGACAACAAGCTGGGGGCTCGAAAGCTGGGCGATGCTAATTGCAAATGTGAGGCTGAGAACGAACGGGATGACCATTCCTGCATCAACTACAGGCTTTGGTCCAAGCTTTCCGAACTCGAAGAGCTCGGGCTTTGTTTGAGCCAGCGTATTAATGGCTTCAATACCACCAAAGTAGTAGAACAGGGATAAGAAGAGCAAAATGGCGCCGAAGAGCATTATAAAACCCTGAATTATGTCTGTTGTAACGACCGCACGAAATCCGCCGATTGCTGTGTAGAGGGCGACGATTACCGCCGTAATCAGCAGTCCGTCGAGGTAGCTCACCGGCAGCATCGTCTGGAGTAGGTTTCCTGCGCCCTTGTATATCGACACCATGTAGAATTCGAAGAAGAACAGAATTATGAGGGCGCAGATTATCTGTGCACTCTTGCCGAAGGACTTCCCGAAGAGCTCTGGAATCGTCATTACGCCATGCTGATCGGCGATCCTCTTCATCGGCGGGGCAATGATCAGCCATGCCACAATTGCAAAGAGGATGTGGAAGAAGATCAGAAAAGCGCTCCACTGAAATCCGAGCAAAAATCCAGTGCCGCCACCGCCCAGAAAAGCTGCAGTGCTGAAGTATGTTGCGAAGAATGAAAAGCTCACGGCCAAAGCTCCGAGTTTCTTTCCTGCGATGTAGAATTCGGCCAGATTTTTCGTCCTTCTGTACTCGTAAAGGCCTATGACCACCATTAAAATAAGATAGGCGATAAAAACCCCAAGAATTAGTATCATAACATTCTCCTCGCCTTTCTGTACGCCACGATCAGACCGAAAAGAACCAGAAAGACGGATGCTCCATAAACAGTTTCGATTATCATATCCTCACCACCCTTTTTGCCTTTCCCTCAAACCTTTCAAGCGCGCCTTTTTGAAGGGCAACAATTTGGGGATTTATCCCTATGAACTCCCTGAAATCCCTTGCGATCTTTGAGATCAGCTGGGAATCCCCCTCGAAAAGAACTCTAACCTCAGATCCGACCTCGATCTTGTACTGAGTTATTCCGTAGCCTGCAAGAATTCTCTCGACGTCGCTCGGATAGAACTTGGCACCGCTGTGGATGATCATATCATCCGTGCGCCCTCTAATTCTTTTAAGCGTCATGTGCTCGATTCCGCATTCGCAGCGCTCCTTTGAAACGATCTCCGAAATTTCACCGCTCCTGTACCTGATCAGGGGCATTGCTTCCCTGTTTATCGCCGTGTAGACGATTTCACCCTCCTCACCCTCGCCGAGAACTTCGCCTGTTTTCGGATCCACGACCTCGACGATGTAGTTATCCTCCCACATATGCAGACCCCTTCTCAGCGGGCATTCGAAGCCAACAGTTCCCACGCCCCCCATTTCCGTCAGCCCCGGGATGTCGAAAGTTCTTGCATCGAATGTCTCCTCTATCCTGTTTCTCATCCCATCGCTCCATGGTTCGGCGCCGAGAATCATTTTCTCCACAGGAAGCTCTGCAGGCCTGATTCCCAGCTCCTCAGCGACTTCCGCAATTCTCATCGGATAGCTTGCCGTTGCGCACAGCACCGTAGTGCCGAAGTCGATCATGAAGCGGATCTGGTTTCTCGTATTTCCGGCGCCGATGGGAATGACAAAGGCATTTATCGCATCCGCAGCAAAATGGAACCCAAATCCACCGTTCCAGAGGCCAAATGCAGGCGTAATCTGGATGACATCCCTTTTAGTTATTCCGGCAATTTCAAAGGCTCTGAGCATCATCTCCTTCCACTGCTCGACGTCATTTCTCGTGTAAGGCACGATTACTGGCTGTCCAGTTGTGCCGCCGCTCATCTGGATTCTCACTATTCTTTCCTTGGGCACGCAGCAGATCTTCAGCGGGTAAGCGTCGCGCAATTCTTGCTTTGTCGTGAAGGGAAGCTTTGAGATCGTTTCTGGGGTTATTTTCTCGAGGTCTATTCCGTTGAATTTTCTTCTGTAGAATTCCGAGTTCTCATAAACGTATTTCAGCGTGTACCTTAGCCTTTTTTGCTTGATCTCCTCTATTTCCTTTCTGCCCATGTGAATACCATTACTCACGCTATAAGAGCATATTCCCAGTATTTAAGTTTTTGCCTTTTAGAAAGGAATTTGTACCTTAATGGCAAGGAGCTCCTAACGATTGTTCGAGGCTCACGACCGCCTTATTGGTGGGAGAACGATCAACAAACATATCTTAACACAATTATTTAATTTTGACAATAACTTATCAGGAGAAAGATTTATATCCTTCATGATGATGAGGAATTTGGTGAGAATATGACAAACATACCGGCAGAGCTTAGCGCTCTGCCCTTGGAAAGTCTTATCGGGAAGCCTTTGGAGTCTGCTGTGCGGGCACAGGCATATGCTGCAATGACAACAGCGAGATTCGTGCAGGAGGTAGGTTTGGATCCTGACACGGGGGAAGTTAAAAGCATCACCTTCAAATTCCGGCGAAAGGTCTTGGATCCCGATACGGGAAACGTGACGGAGGAAGACACAACGGTCGAGGCACCAATTCTGACCATCCTTCCGGTGCCTTTTATAAGGATCAAGGACATGACGATACACTTCAGGTTCATAATAAAAACCACGGATGTTGACACGCAGCAGCACGATTTCTCTTCAAAACTCTCTGCGAGAGCGGGCTGGGGATGGGGAAGTGTGAAGCTAACGGCGAGCTACGGATACAAGAGAGAGACGAGATCCGAAGTGGACAGAAGCGCTGAGCTTGAGATAACAGTTAACGCAGTTCAGGATGAGATGCCCGAAGGTCTGAGAACAATTCTTTCGATATTGAAAGAGGCAATGGCTCCGGCAAAGTGATTTCATGCCCGAGACAACCGCACTACTTCTCGAACAGATCATTTCTGCCCCTTTGATTGCGATCGTTCACGCACAGAAGGAGTCGGCAGTATCAACCCTTCAATTTTTGATTTCCCAGATGGAGGAAAGAGAAGAAGCGGGGAAGAAGAAAAAGATACCCTTAATGCTAGATTTCAGCTATACCCAAATACTTCAGGATCCAGAAAGCGGAAAAATAGAGGCTGTGCCAATGAAAATGAGCATTCCGATTGTCACGCTTGTCCCGATTCCCTATATCAGCATCGATGAGGCCGAACTTGAATTTAAAGCGAAGATCGTAACTTCGAAGGTCAGGGAAGATAAGGGGCTGAAATCGGTCTCTCTTTACGCGATCTACGGTGCTAAGGAAGACTTCGATCTTAGTGGGGAACTTAGAGTTAAGATAAAGGCAAAGAGAACCGATATTCCAGAAGGTTTGGCCAGAATGGTAACAGTTCTAAGCAATTCGATACCGGTGGTGAGGGATGAGGGAAAGTAGGAATCCAAGTATAGATTCGACAAAAATTTCAATCCCTGATAAGCCAACTGCTTCTGAAAAACCGACAGGAGAGGAGAAGAAGTTAACACTGGCAGAAGTTACGAATAACATTGCCATTTCGCTTCTTAAATCGAAGGCGATGGTGGATCAGGAAAGTGCAAGGATTAAGAGAGAGATCTATGAGGGAGATGAGATGCTGAAAACTCTTCCTCTGACAACCTTTGACATCTCGGAAGTTGAGGTTGAACTGAAGTTTATTCCCAGTAGAGTTGAAAGGGGAGAGGTGGCCATAAACGTGGATCCCGAAATTCTGACAAAGGCGCAGAATGCTGTTTCGACTGTTAAGTTTAGGTTGACGAGCAGAAAGCTATCCGAATACCTGATAGAGGGAAAAGAAAAAATTATAAAATAGTTCAGGGAATTTCCAGCTCCTTGAGCTTTTCCTTCGTCGGAACACCATTTAACCATCCGCGGAGCCTGTAGTACTCCTCCTTCATTTTTTCAAAGGCACTCGGATCGACAACCTGTCCCTTCGCCGCACCATCCTGCAGCGGCTCAGTGAACAGCCTTTTCGGAAGCGTGTCATCCTTTGCGTCGAAGCCGTATTTGCTCATAATCAGCCTCTCAAGGTTGTAGATCCTTTCTCCGATCCTCAGAAGGCTCTGCGCATTCAGATCCCATCCCGTTACAGCCGAGAGCAGTTTTGCGTAGTCCTCGGCACCGAGTGCAAAGGTCGTGAACAGGCAATTGACGGTGGAGTTAACGACTGATGTGAAATCCTGGAAGGTCTTCACCCACTCAGCCTTTCCTTCATACTTCAGCGGGTCTATTTTTTCAGGGAAGCCCGTTATTTCAGGAGCAACTGTGTAACCAGTCACATGACATCCGCCCCTGTTTGCCGTTGCATAGTTCAGCCCGATGCCCTTTATCGCCCTCGGATCGTACGCGGGCATCTCGAGTCCCTTGACGCTCATAGAAAGCTCTGGAGCGCCAAAGAGTTCAGCAAGCCTCCTGCTGCCTAAAGCTAAATATTTTCCGAACCCTGCTTTGTATGCAGTCCTCCAGACTGCATCTACAAGCGCTGAAGCATTTCCAAAGGAAAGATCCATTCCCTGAAGGTCTTCAGGCTTCACGTATCCCTTTTCATAGAGCTCCATGGCACAGGCGATCGTTGAACCCATCGATATCGTGTCTAAGCCGAGCTCGTCGCAGAGATGGTTTGCCTTGATCACAGCTTCGAGCTGCATCACCGCGGTGTCGTTTCCGAGAGCCCATATGCTCTCGTATTCTGGCCCCTCGGTATTCAGGATCTTGAAGAACCCCTCCTTAACCTCCGTGGCCCTACCGCAGCCAATGCTGCAGCCCCAGCAGGCGATTCTCTTTCTCAGAAATTCTTTGGCCAGTCTTTCACCGCTTATCTCATCCGCCCTCTCATTGTAAGCTTTTTGCCAGTTCTTGAAAGGCAAACCACCAGCGTTGTTGATAACGTTCACCAACACGGCTGTACCGTATTTTGGCAGCCCCGTGCTGGTTATGGGATTGGCCTTGAGCTTCTCTAAAGCTTCTTTCGATGCATTCTTGAACTCTTCAGCTTTTACTGGTTCTGGCTTCTTTTTACCTGATACCACAATAGCTTTGAGCTTCTTCGAACCCACTACAGCCCCAACACCAGTTCTGCCCGCAGCTCTATGTTCGTCGTTCATTATTGCTGCAAAATAGACGAGGTTCTCTCCAGCTGGACCAATGCATGCTACGCTTCCACCATTGGCCAGAGCCTTTGTCGTGTCAAAAACGTTAAGCCCCCAGAGCTTCTTTGCAGACTTTATCTCTGCTCCGTTTTCGCTTACATCAAGATAAACAGGCTCGTCACTCTTCCCCTCGATAACTATTGCATCATAGCCCGAGAATTTCATAAAAGGCCCGAACTTGCCACCGCTGTTTGCAGAAGCGATGCTTCCAGTCAGAGGGCTTCTCAGGGCCATCACATGATATCTTCCTGATTCAGGAAAGCCTGCAATGCCTGTAGCAGGACCAGTTGCGAATATTAGCACGTTTTCCTCTCCGAATGGGTCTATATCCCTTGCAGAGATTCCGAGCCTTTCGTATTCCGTGAGATAATCGTAAAGAAGTCTCAGGGCGTATCCCTTTCCTCCCAGATACTTTTTTGCTATTTCCATGTCTGTCTTCGTTTCTTTAATGCTGCCCTCGCTCAAGTTCACATTCAAAATTTTTCCCATGTATCCCATACCGTCACCATTATTTTGTTTTTAAAGCAGAATATATCACTTTCGATGATGTCCGAACTGCGAATTTGGAAATGTTTATCTTGAATGAAATCAAATGCGCTCATGTTCGCAGCACCGAGGATTGAGTATGGTGAAAAAGCCCTCGAAACTCTGAAGGACGAAGAATGCTCAAGGGCTCTTGTCATCACGGATAGAAACCTAAGTAAGCTTGGATTTCAGGAATTCGTGATCCAGAACTTAAAAGCGGAGAGGGTGGAAGTTTATGACGGCGTCGAAGGCGAGCCAGACACTACCATGGCTTTTAAATGCTCCGAATTTGCCAGAAAAGTCGATCCAGAGTTAATCGTTGCAATTGGAGGTGGTAGCGTTATCGATCTTGCGAAATTTGCGCGTGTAGCGATGGAGGTTAACATCGATCCGAGGGAGGTGAGGGCTAAGCTTAACCTGAGAGCTATGGGCTTCAGAAAGAGGGCAAAGCTCGTTGCAGTGCCTACAACGAGCGGTAGTGGTGCAGATTGCACTTTAGCCGTGATGCTCAAGCACGGAAATTCGAAGATCTCGGCAATAAATCCTGAATTCATCCCAGACATGACCATCCTTGACTACAGGCTTGTGGAGAAGATGCCCAAAAGGCTTGTTGCAAGTTCAGGAGTGGATGCGCTGGCTCATGGAATTGAGGCATTTCTAACAAAGCTTCACAATGAGTTTTCCGACCTCTTTGCATTGAGAGCAGTCGAACTAATCCTTCAAAACATAGAGAAATCCTATGACGGCGATACAGCTGCAAGGGCGAAGATGCATCTAGCTGCAACAATGGCGGGTATAGCGATAAACAACTCGCAGCTTGGAGCAGTTCACGCTCTTGCGCACTCCCTTGGATCCGTATTCGGGCTCGATCACAGCATGACCATAGCGCCATATTTTTGCCAAAGGTCCTGAGAGCCTATATGCCCGAGCAAAGGCTTGAGGAGCTTGCTGAAAAGCTTGGATTCTCAAAATCCCCGGATTTTGTCAAAAGAATAGAGGAACTCATTGAGCATCTCTCTTTGCCTTCCAAAGTCAAAACAGTAGAGGATCCATCTGGAAAGCTCGAAGTCCTCATTGAATCGGCAATGAAGGATCTAAGCTTTCGATTCACCCCTAAGCTCCTCAGCAGGGAAGAAGTGGCGGATATTTTCAGGAACGTTTTTTAATAAAATTTTTATAAAATTTTCAGCCAGCCCATTTGCTGGCCTCCCTAATCGAAATTCTTTTCAACAGAGCAATTCCAAATCTTCTATGTTCCTGATATTCGATCCGCTCTACTGGGTCTTGGCAATCCTCGGATACATGGTGATGTTCGCACTCGCAAGCCTTGTAGCGCCAAAGGTAGCTGGGAGAGTTGCTGGAAAATTCTCGCTTTACACATCCATGGCTCTGCTACTGATCCTCATAATTGGAATGTCGGCTGGCATTATTTACTTGATCTTAGTAGTCGCGGAGATGACCGTGGACTTCTACGCCCTAATAGCCTTTCTTCTGGCAATAAACATTCTTATCTACTTGCTCTCGCCTTACATCATAAACATGAGCTATGGAGCAAAGAAAAGCGAAGAGCTGCAAAGGTTGGTGAACGAGGCTTCAGCCACCCTCGGAGTAAAACCACCGAAGGCGATGGTTGTTCAAAGTCCCCCGAATGCGTTCGCCTACGGTAACTTTTTAACTGGAAAATTCGTAGCAGTTTCGGACACTCTTCTCAACATGCTATCGAGAGATGAACTCATGGCAGTTATCGGCCACGAAATCGGGCATCACAAGCACAGGGACAACCTTTTCATGCTTCTCCTCGGTCTTCTCCCCTCGCTGATCTTCTACTTGGGCTACATGCTCATAAGGTCCTCATCCGACGAGAGAAGGGGCGCGCAGCTTGCAATCGTTGGCATAGCCGCAGTTGTGATCTCCTTCGTAATCCAGATTCTCGTTCTTGCCTTCAGCAGACTCAGGGAGTACTTCGCCGATACCGAGGGTGTGTTTGTCGCTGGAAAAGATGCGATGCAGAGGAGCTTGGCAAAGATCCACTACTTCTACTCAAGGTATCCCTCAGTAAGAGCTGAGATCGCTGAGAGCAAGTTCAGAACTCTCTTCATTTACGCTCTTGTTAACGCTGTTGCTGAACCTCTGACAAGAATGGACATAGAAAGGCTGAAAAAGGAGAAGGTATCGCCCATTCAGGAATTCCTCTCAACCCATCCACCAATTCCGAAGAGGCTCGCCTTCATAGATAGCTTGAGGTTTTAGATTCCTCAAATTTTCTTGGAAGTTTTCTTACCGCACCCATCCTCACGAGCTCTATTGCGTTCGCTATTTCGATTAAATCGTCAAAACTTTTACTCCTTATCTTGACCTCCTTTCCGAAATCCATAGAGAGGTTCAGAACATTCGATCTCGTAAGACTCCACCAGTAAATGAGCAGAAGTCCAATTCCAAGCATAGAAGTGGGCACAATGAAGAAGAGAAACGCAGAGATGAAGGAATTTATGCCTGGAGCAAATGAATAGAGTATCGCGGAAGCGATGAGGAACGTCAATCCAGCGATGAAAAAGCCCCACTTTTCCTCCCTGCAGATCTTGATAGCCTTGATTCCGGAAATGTAAACTATCTTCACATCATCCTCACTCTCGAAGAGAATCCTGTCTTCTGTGATCTTCACTTTTCCCGTTTTTGCCCTGAGGTCGTTTTCGACCGTGTAGACGTTTGTTTCGAAAAGAACCTTCTCCGGGATCGCGAGTTCCATGGAGAAAGTGTTCTTTTGAAAATAAAACTTTTCTTATAAAAATGTAATCCCAAAGTGCTAACAGGGCAGAAAATTTTAAAAAATTCCCTCCAATCTTAAGCAATGAGATCCTTTTTTTATCCCAGAAGCGTCGCGATTGTCGGCGCCTCCGCTGAGAAAGGGAAAGTTGGTAATGTTATTCTGAGGAACCTGAAGAATTTTAGGGGAAAGGTGTATGCGGTAAATCCGAAATATTCAGAGATCGATGGGGTTGCGTGCTATCCATCGATTTCCTCGATTCCGGAGGCTGTGGATCTCGCAGTTATTGCAGTCCCATCAAGAACCGTGCCTAATGCCGTGGCTGAATGCGGACAAAAGGGAATTAGGAACGTTATCGTGATTTCTGGCGGTTTCAAGGAGATCGGCGTCGAAGGAGCGAGGATTGAAATGGAGCTGACTCGGATTGCAAGGAATTACGGAATTAATCTCCTCGGTCCAAATTGCCTTGGAATGATCAACGCTGAAATTGGTCTGAACGCGACCTTCAGCGAGTTTATGCCGAAAGCAGGAAATGTTGCCTTTTTGAGCCAGTCTGGAGCTTTTATTCTTGCGGTTATCCTCTGGTCCCTGAGGGCGAAATTCGGATTCAGCAAGATCCTTAGCTTGGGCAATAAGGCTGTGCTGAGTGAGGCGGACTTCCTGGATTATTTGGCCAGAGATGATGCCACAGACGTGATAATGCTCTACGTTGAAGGAATTGAGGATGGAAGAAGGTTCATGGAGACTGCGAGGAGGGTCGCTAAGGAGAAACCAATCGTGGTTATGAAAGCGGGAAAAACAGAGAGCGGTGCAAGGGCTGCCTCGAGCCATACTGGAAGCCTTGCGGGAAGCTATGAGGTCTACAAAACAGCATTTCAGCAGTGCGGAATTTTAATTGCGGAAACGGTCGAGGAGCTCTTTGACTTTGCCTTCGCCTTGTCGAGATACAGAAGCTCAGGGGGAGTGGCAATAGTGACGAACTCTGGAGGGCCGGGAGTTATGGCGTCTGATGCGGTTGAAATTCATGGGCTGAGGCTAGCTGAACTCAGCAATAAGACGATAGAAGCTCTTAAAAGATTTTTACCACCCTCTGCCAGCCTTTACAACCCCGTAGACATTCTCGGAGATGCAGACACAGACCGATTCTCAAAGGCGCTCGAGGTCGTTGCCAAGGACGAGAGAGTGGGTGCGGTAATTGCAATTCTAGCTCCAACCGCTCAGATAGATTTTAGCAAAGCAGTCGAGAGTGTTCTTTCAATTCAAAAACCAGTATTCTGCTGTTTCATGGGCATAGACGAAAAAAACGAGGAAATTCTCATAGAAAATAGAATTCCAAACTTTTTCGACCCCACGAGAGCTGTTAAGGCAATCTCAGCGGTCGATCGCTACGCGAAATTCGACTTCAGCGAGAGGAAGATCACGAGATTTGACGTAGAAAGAGGAAAAGCAGAGAGCATTTTTGAGGAGTTCGTGAAATCTGGGGCGAGATATGTCGGAGTTGAAGGCATGAAACTTCTGGAATGCTACGGCATCAGCACCGCACCCTACGGAATTGCAAGAACTGCTGAGGAGGCGGAAAAAATTGCAGAAAGCATCGGCTATCCTGTTGCGATGAAGATAGTCTCCCCAGATGTGATCCACAAGAGCGATATTGGGGCTGTGAAGCTCGACGTCGGGAAGGAAGAAGTTAGGAGCAGCTTCTACGAAATAGTCTCGAGAGTTGAGAGCTACATGCCTGAAGCGAGGATAGAGGGGGTTTTGGTCCAGAAGATGGTGAAGGGAGGCAGAGAGGCGATACTGGGCATGAAGAGGGATCCTCAGTTCGGAAACGTGATCATGTTCGGCCTTGGAGGGATTTACGTCGAGGTCTTCAAGGATGTGGCATTCAGATTTGCACCGCTGAGCCTTGAAGATGCGCTGGACATGATAAAAAGCGTTAAATCCTTTGCCATCCTTAAGGGCATTAGAGGGGAGAAGATGGTCGACATAAAATCCTTAGCGGAGACAATAGTTAGATTTTCCCAGCTCAGCATGGATTATCCGATTTCGGAGATGGAGATCAATCCGTTAAAGGTTTTCGAAAAGGGGTGCGTTGCATTAGATTTCCGAATACTTTTGGAGGTGAAGAAATGAAGAGGCTGATGGTATCTTCCACTGAAAGCTTCTCCGGAAAAAGCGGCTTGGCAATTTCACTTGCATTAATTCTGAGGGAGAGGGGCTACGATGTCGGCTACTTCAAGCCCTTTGGCATAAATTCCGTAAGGATTGGAGATCGTTTATGTGACGCTGACGCAAATTTGGCTGAAAGCCTGCTGGGTATTAAAAATGCGTGTGCAGTCGTTCTCGATCGTCCATATATAGACTTCGTCGTCTCAGAAAAGCCAGAAGAACTGAAAAATAGAATCCAAAAGGCGTTCGAGACTCAGGGGGAGAAGGATTTGATTCTGATAGAGGGTTCGCACAACTATCTGACTGGTGCCACCCTCGGGATCTGCGACGTTAACATGGCTGAAATGTTGGACTGCAGGGTTTTGATGGTTTCAAAGTTCAGCGATTTTTCCGTGGACGAACTAATATTTGCAAAGCGATTCTTTGGAGATAGAATGGAGAAATTCGTTTTCAATCAGGTTTTCGGATACAAGAAATCCTATATCGACTTCATCTCAGGAAACATCCTGAAAAAGCACGGTCTCGAGCTACTTGGCGCGATCCCGAAGGATATTGCCCTTATCGGTCTGAACGTGAGCGAAATTGCCAGTGCAGTAAGGGGAAGATATCTGGTGAAGCCCGAGAAAGATGAGAGCGTCGAGCAGATTCTCGTGGGGGCGATGAAGACCGAGACAGCCTTGTCCTATCTGAGATCAGCAAGGAACTATGCGCTGATCACGGGCGGCGATCGTGGTGACCTGATCGCACTTGCAATCGAGAGCGGCGCGAAGTGTGTTGTGGCAACTGGAAATTTAGAGCCACCCGCTCAGGTTTTGAGCTTTGCGGAAAAAAATGGTGTGGCTGTTTTGCTCGTCGGGGAAGACACCGCAACGACTCTTTCAAGGATAAACGAGAAATTTGGGAGGATGAGAATGAGCGGGGAAAAGATAGGCAGAATGAAGGAGCTGGTGGAGGAAAACGTATGCATCGATGAACTCGTTGCCTATCTCGGGCTTAGTTGAGCGGTAGCTCCATGTAAAGCTCGTAGCTTGCGAGAGTTGTCTGGAAACCGCATTTCTTGTAAACTCTGATGGCCCTCCAGTTGAGGCGGTCTGTAACGAGAGTGATCTTCTTGTAACCCTTCTTTTTTGCGAAGTCTATTATCGCCCTGACCATCTGCGTTCCAATGCCCTGGTTCTGGTACTCCCTTGCAAGGTAGATCGCTAAATCGACAACCCCAGGATTATTTTCGTCCTCAACTATCGCCAAATGCCCGACAATTTTCCCCTCGTGCTCGGCAACGATGGAAAAACCCTTTTCTTCGAGATAGGTGATCCAGCTCTCTATCGATTTTCTGCCCACAGGAGGAAGGCCGAGAGAACGGTCTTCAGGATTGTAGTTCTCATACATCTTTATCAGGTCTTCCCGGTCTTTCTTTTCGTAAGCTCTAATTCTGATTTCCCTCCCGAGCTTGTCCTTGAAAACGATTGGCTCGAATTCCACTTTTTACCCCCACTTTTTCGGCTTGCAATTTCTGCAAACTGGCACAACTTCAATGAACTCTCCATACAACCCCTTTTTCCAAACTCCAACGTAGCGTAAATCGTCAAAGCAAACTGGATTTTTGCAGAAAAAGCACTCCCTCCATCCTCTGTTTTGATCTTTGCTCTTAAGTTCTTTCTCGCAAACAACACATCTTATTTCCATATCTTCACCTTCCGAGAACCCTTACAAGGTCTGAGGAGGTGAAAATCCCCTTAATTTCCTCACCTTCCATAACAACTAACCTTCTGACCTTCATGTCAGCCATGATCCTCGCAGCCTCCTTGACGTCGTAGTCGGGAGAAATGACGATCAGTGGTGAGGAGGAGTATCTGCCAACTTCATCTTCAAGGCTTCCGGAGAGCAGGACTTTCGATAGCAGGTCTCTTTCGGTGAATATCCCAAAAGGCTTCCCCTCTTTTGTAACTATCACGCTTCCAATTTTCCTTTCACCCATTATCCTGCATACTTCCCTAACTTTCGTGCTGTAATCAGTCATAACAACGTCTCTGGTCATGACATCTCCTATCCTCATGCTCTGACATTTGTAATGGAAACTATATCATTTTTTCCCTTCTGCAATCGTAAAGTAGATAATCGTGGAAGGAGCGGAGAAAATGATGAAAGGCAAGGGCTCAAGGTTCGAGAGGGATCTGATAGGGGAGCTGTGGAAAAATGGTTTTGCAGCAATTAGAGTTGCAGGAAGCGGGGTGTCTCATTTTCCCTGCCCGGACATAGTCGCTGGAAATGGCAGGAAGGTGCTGGCGATCGAGGTCAAGATGAGGACCTCGCTTCCACTCTACCTCTCAAAGGAAGAGATAGAAAAGCTTAGAAAGTTTTCCGAAATCTTTGGAGCGGAGGAGCTCGTGGCTCTAAAACTTCCGAGAAAGGATTGGAAGTTTTTTAGGATAAGAGACCTCTGTGAAACTGGAAAGGGATACAGAATCGATGAGGAGACTTATGCGAATGGAATGGACATATACGACATCAAGGGACTTGAGCAGACTAAGTTAACGCAATAAGGGTGCTCTCGATGGCAGCAGCGATCAAAAGCATTGGAAAAACGATTCTTAGAAATCTACCAATTGCAAACTTTATCTTTTCAGCAATTTTCTCCCTGCTTTTTGCAAACTCTATACCCAGCCAGAATCCATAGCTGCATGCCATGATAACAGCGGGTATTTCGAGTATACCATGAGGCAGGAGGAGGAGAAGGAACGTGATGAAACCTATCTTCTCTCCGACGAGCTTTGCAAAAAATCCGATTATCACTCCGTTTGCAAAGAGGAATAAAACTGGAACGATGCCAAAGAAAACGCCGAGGAGCATGGCAAAAAAGGACTTCACCGAGTTGTTGATAAGTATCAATGCGAATGTAAACAATGGGTTCGGTTCCGACACGATTCCTCCAAGCTGCTCTTTTATAGATTCAATCTGATTTTGAGCGAATTCGGGAAACATGGCTGCTAAAGAGTATCCGAAATAAACGGAGAGGAGGAATACAGCCGAGAGCATCGCAAAGATCCACCGGAGGTCCATGAAAGTAAAAAGTCCCTGAGTTTAAAAAAAGTTTTTAATCTCTTATGTGAACTGAGCGCATGAGATGGTTCGCTAAGATTGCGGCCATAGTGGGTATGATCTTGCTGATCTATGGCACTTACAATGCCCACTCACTGCCGGCGAATATTGAAAGCTACAGAATAGTGTTTTTCCACGTCCCATCTGCAATTACGGCTTATCTTTCCTTCACGGTGTCCTTCATCTCCGCTGCTCTTTACCTTAAAAGCGGGAATCAGGATAGAGACATTCTGGCATTCATATCGGCAAAATATGGCTTTTTCATGGCTTTGGCTGCATTTATCAGTGGTGCGGTATGGGCAAAGGTAACCTGGGGTGCGTACTTCAACTGGTACGAGGTCAGGGAGGTAATAGTTCTGCTACTCCTCTTTGTATATGCAGTATACTTCTCGATAAGAAACGTCGTCGAGAAGGATAAGGAAAGAGTCTCGGCGATTTATCTGATCGTAGCGTTCATAACGGTTCCCTTCAGCTACGTTGCTGGCTTCTTTTCCCCGCTTCATCCCCGTCCTTTCGAATCCGAATTTTCTTTTGATTGGTTAATGAACCTTTTTGTCATGATTCTGGCCTTTTCCCTGCTTTATTCGGCATACGTTGCCTTAGAATACCGGCTCGCCAAAGACCAAAAGGCTCATAAAACTAAAGGGCATCAAGCTGAAAAGGGCTCGTAGCCTAGCACGGATATGGCGGCAGCCTCCTAAGCTGCAGGTCGCGGGTTCAAATCCCGCCGGGCCCGCTATTTTATTAAAAAGTCTTTTAAGCTTTCTGCCGAGCTATGATCTCTTCACCCCACTCGATTTTCGAACGGGTATTTTTTTCTCTCAATGCGCATGAAAAACCTTCGATAAAACATGCAAAACCAAAAATCTTATATACAACAAAATAATGAGGGTTGCCATGGATTGGAAAAAGTTTGTGATGGGTTTAGGGTTACTGCTGGTATTGGGACTCCTTGGATGCGCTGAACAGCCGCCAGCAACTCCAGCTCCGACAACTCCTGCTGCGACCACGCCCCCAGTCACTACCCCACCTGTCACCACTCCACCCGTTACCACTCCTCCAGCAACAACTCCAACGACCCCTGTTACAACGCCGAAAACGACTCCTCCCGTGTCTGCTGAACCTATAAGAGTTTGTGCTCTCTTCGATCCGAGACTTCCCGTGTTCAAAGGAAATATTGAAGCCATAAGGGCTGCTGTTGAGGCAATAAATGCCCAGGGAGGAATAATGGGAAGAAAGGTTGAGTTCTACCACGAAGACACCCAGAGAAAGGTTGACATCGCGATAGCTGCATACAGAAAATCCGTAATCGAAACTGGATGCAAAGTCGTGTTCGTTGAGGGTGTTTCTGAAGAGGTAATGGCAATACTTGAAGAAGGTGCAAAGATCTATCCATCAAAACCACATATTACGATGGCTTCTCAGGCAGGTGTTGAGACTACATTCAAAGTAATTGAAAATTACGACAAATACAAGTTCTACTTCAGGAACCTTCCGCCAGACCCAGACTTGAACTACAACGTCGCCAAGTGGTTCTTTGACATTGCAAAGAACACGGTTAAGGCAAAGAGGGTTGCACTGCTTCTTGAAGATGCTGCATGGACAAAGTGTGCACGAGAAGGCTGCAGATTTGAATCCAAATTTGGAGTATTCGAAAGCAAACCGATGAAGGACTGGGTCAAAGAAGAATTCGGCATGGATGTCGTGTACGTCGCCCACATAGCTGTGGGTGAAAAGAACTTCCTCCCGATGCTTGAGGCTATAGCTGCAAGAAACGCCGACTTCATTTTCGTTCTCTCAAGCTGGTACACCGATACAACAACGCTCACAAAGCAGTGGGCAAGCTCAAGTGCTAAGAACATCCAGATTGCATTCTTTGGCGGTCCAGCGCAGTGGATGGCTGCATGGAACCTAACTGGTGGTGCAAGTCTTGGCACTATTGTGATGGTATACGACTACGAAGGAATGCCAGAGGTAAGTCCGACGACCTTGCCTGTGGTAAAAGCTTTACACGCGAAAGGCTTATCACTTGACACTTCCGCCCATTACTACTACTCTGAGATGATTAGGATAAAGGAGGCAATGGAAAAGGTCGGCAATCCTGATGACATCGATGCCGTCATAAAAGTCATGGAAGAAATGTGGTTCGAGAACCACACCTCAATACCAGTGCCATGGCAACACTTTGGCTATAAGAACGCGAACTTCCACTCTTACACTGGCGGACCTACGCTTAATGCACAGATCCAGTGCAACGGAATCCCAGTATACATAAATAGACCAGAAGTAATGGCTGAGCACCAGTGGCCCGAATCGGTCGTTAAAGCCATGAATCCCGCAGCATACAAGCCGCCAGCAGAGCTCAGAAAGATCTGCGGAAAGTGAATTTAAAACCAAAAGTTTGTTTTTTAATTTTTTGAAGCCCTTTCTTCTCCTTTTCCTGAACTACAAGCGCAGGGCAATAACGCCATAACTTATCATAGCAGTCACACCGAAAGTTTAATATTGTCCTTTTGAGTCAAACTGCCATGCTTGGAATGGAGTCCGAAACTTTGGCTTGCTTTGCTATAACAATACTTGCTCAGATCTTGCTTCTGCTGGTCTGGGCGCTGAGGTGGAGGTGACTGAATGCTCGCCTGGATCGTCTTTCTGGCCTATCTGATAGCCATCGCTGTAATTGGCTACTATGGAGCTAAGAGGACGAAAACAGTTGCAGACTTCGTTGCCGCGAGCGGTCAGCTTGGCTT